>NPIE01005080.1_pt2 | contig 10810 bp, 11 predicted proteins | sample 8637661 | NCBI WGS metagenome assembly NPIE01 (sample SAMN07420842, study PRJNA396082) | bioreactor metagenome | isolation source: sample BA12 brine-fed electro-methanogenic bioreactor BA | place: Japan: Kochi | collected 2016-12-09 | reverse complement strand
GTGCGCCGCCGCAATTTGACTGAACCCCTTATAAATTCATTCCTGCCAGATGGCTTGAGGCCCGTACTCTGCCTCTCCGATGAGAAGAGATGGGGCTTTCCTACCTCAACCTGGTTACAGCCCCAAACCCTCGGGAGACGGACTTGCCCAGGCCCATAAGCTCCGGGATCTCGAAGTTAGCCATGAACTCTCCCCTGATCCCTGTCACCTTCTCGTCTTTCAGCTGGCAGATCTCCTCCGTCGTCCCTCCCACCTCCAGCCGGATATGCTCTTTCGCCACGTACCCGAGCCCCTTGGAGGCGGAGAGGAGGTTACCCACCAGGATGCTCCGGAGGAGGTCTCGCCTCTCCTCCCGCGAAGCCTTTCTATATTTATCGTAGTTCTTCTGGTTGAGGGCGAGCCATGGCGTCGCAAACCGATAGCTCTGGATCTCTGATGAGCAGCCGAACTCCTCGCATCTTAAGATCACGCCCCTCTCCATGATGGAGTAGGTGGACTCGCCGAGCTTGATCTCGTCAAACTTGTCGTAGATCTCTTTCAGGACCTCCGCTCCCTCGTTGATCCCCAGGATTAGTGGGCCTTCCCTCAGCATCTTGTACTGGATGAGGGGATATCTGTAGATCAGCTTATCCGTTACGTGCTGGTGGAGGAGTGCGTGCTCGTTGAAGCTGGTGGCGAAGAAGCCGCGAAGCTTGGCGGCGTCTCCCCTCATGGGGGCGTCGGAGTGGAGGGTGAGGCGGAGGATTTTGAGGATCATGAGAACTCCTGCATCAGAATATCAGCGAGCCTTCACCGGCTTTTTCGCGTTTGAAGCCCGTATCCATATCGTAATAGTGGGGCAGTTCATTAAATGAAACGTATCCGATATTGGAGCCGTCAACGATCAACGAATGCCCAAATTTCTCCGGAACGGAAATAATATACTCGCTGAAATCCTTCTTGATATTCAGATATTTTTTCGTCCGTTCTAAATGGTTCTTCTCGGATTGCAGATCCTGGTATCGCCTCCAGATCTCTGCAGCTTTCTCGTCAATCTCGACAAAGACGTTCACCTTGGGGTAGTCTTCCTCTATGAGCTTGAAATTCTTGCTCAGATCCTTAAATGCCAATCCGGCGATATAGGCCAGGTTATTTCTTGAATCCTTGTCACCCATTCCTCTTTTCACAGCTTTGAAGTATTGATTATTTAGGTCTAGGAATTCTGATTCTTTGATCGGCTCTTTGATGGGCTTAAGAATATCCAGGGTCTTGCTCATCAAGAAGGGATCATAGATATATTTATAAAATTCTTTTCTATCGTCTTTTAAAATGAATATCGATACTGTGCCCTTATCGTCTTTGGCCGAGTTTCTGTTGCATCTGCCTGCCACCTGGTTGATGGAGTCCAACGGAGCAAAATCCCTGTAAACAATATCTGCATCGATGTCAACTCCTGCTTCTATAAGCTGGGTGCTGACGATGACTTTTCTCCTTCGTTCCGCATTCTTCTCTTTGATCTTATCGATTCTCTCAAGCCTCATCTTGGGGATGACGTTAGTGGAAAGGAAGAATCTCTCAGTCTCCTCAAGCTCAAGCTCCTTAACGAACTTGTAGACATCCTGGGCCGATCCGATGGTATTGAAAACTATCAGAAAATCCTTATTAGGCTTTTCCCTCAGATCATTTTCCAGCATAGCCTTGAATTCATCGAGGTTGAGGGCGTTATCAACTCTCAGGAATAGCTGAATTCTATTCAGGCCCCGAAAATACCCCTCTCTTCTCTTCGCTACCTCTTTGATCTCTCCTTCCGACTCATCAAAGATGAGCGGCTGGGTAGCGGTGATAAAGACAACATAGCTATTGAACTTCTCGCATAGCAGATTCAATGAATCATGTATCAGCTGCCAGTACTGGTGAGGCACAGCCTGCACTTCATCAAGGATTATTATGGAGTTGATCAGCTTGTTAAACTTGCGAAGCTGCTTATTCCTGTTAGAAAAAAGAGTGTTAAATAGCTGCCAGAAGGTGGTAACGATTATCTCCGAGTTCCAGCCCTCCAGAAGAAGCAGGCTCTTATCTACATCATACTCGTTCTCTGATGTCTTATATTCCACATCTGCCAGATGGTGATGCTTGAGAAGAAGCCTCGAATCTTTGGGCTTGCCTCCGTTGGCCAAAACCTCATCAAAGACTTTGTAGTTTTGATCGATTATGCTAAGAAACGGCAGCGCATAGATTATTCTGGGCTTGATTTTTCGTTCATTTTCCAATCTCTCCCTTAGCTTCAAGGATAAGGAGAGTGCGGCCAGCGTCTTACCCGTGCCTGTAGGGACATTCAGGGAGAGGATTCGATCTTCGAGATTCCAAGCCGTGATGCTCTCGATGGCGTCTTCGTAAATCTGATTCCTAAGGTCATTAATGTTGTTTTTATTGGAAGAAAACCCTTTAGCATCTCGATATTCGTCAACCAGCTTTGATGAAAGGTCCAAGCGGCCCAGATGAGCGCCGTCCAAGCCTGCGTCGGTCTTATCAGCATCTAAGAGGGTGGAATAAAGAAACTGAGAGACAAAATACGGATAAATGTTGTTTTCTTCACCCAAGCGTCTCACGAATCGCTTCTCTTTTCTACCAATTTCTTTAGCAGAATCTTTCAAAATATAATTGATAATATTACTTAAATCGAATTTTAAGTTGATATTTCCCCTAAATAGAAGCAATGCCAAAATCTCGCTGATTTCTGCCCTGCCAATGGAATCTATGGAATTTATCTGCTCTTCTGCTACCTCCAATATTTTTTCTTTATCCGCATCAAAATCCTTTATCTCATCCATGGCGTTTAGAAGATTTCCATGATGCCTTTTCACGGCCATGAAAGATAAAATGGGCAGATAATCGGCCAATCCACCATTACGCCCTGCCTTCCTCAAGTACTCTTTGATCACTGCATAAGTAAAAAATGCTGAAAGCAGGCCATGATGAGTGGTATCCTTCGACTTGAGGGACTTTTTCTTCGCCTCATCCTTTTCATCAATGTATTCCTGGAAGAACCCAGTCGCTTTCCCTACGTCGTGTGTGATTCCAATTAGGTATGCTGCATCTTCCAATAGGTCGGCATCATCTATGTTCAAGGATCTATCTGCAATGGTTTTCCTGCTCAACTCTCCCACGCGCTGCAGATGATCCACAAGGCGTTTATTCGGATGGGATTTCAGCTTAAAGGAATAAGATTCGCTCGCGACTTCCGCCATTTTTCAGCTCCCACAATTCGCTAGCCTTCGCTCGAATGCTCTTTCCGTTGCGCTCAAAAAGAATCTCTCGATAATCAGTTACCTCTCTTGCCTCACCCATCTCGCAGGGCATTACCTCGGAAAAGTACTCTTTGCCCTCCTCGAACTCCGTCTTCTGAATGAACTTCCCAGGTACAACGCTGTCAATTTCCTGAATCTCTTCCACGGCAGCCATTCGCTCATATTCGCCCACGTACTCAAAATTGCAGATGAGCTCGCTCAGTCCAAGACAGGGCGTATAAATCGATTGGTGACTTGAAAGCATCTCTTTGACTTTTTCATAAAATTCTTCGTCCGAATGCGAGAAATAAATCCTGTATTTCGGATCTTTAACAAACTCAAACCTGATCTGCGTTCGGTTCTTGATCAGGTGCATCTTTAAGGCAGTCTTGGTATCGATCAGGTTTTCGCCTATCCTCACCTTTTTTACGGGAGCCAGGATCCTGCAGCCGATCAAAGCACCGTCTCTGAAGAACTTGCAGAAATAATCAGATTTATCAAGGCCAGCAATCGCTCCAATCAATCCCGAGAGCGCGGTCCGGGGAGGAAATGAATAGGTGAGGGGAGAGCTGGTAGAGTAATTCTTCCTGAAGTGAGCATAGTCCCCCCACACATCGAATACTATTACTCTATCCTGCATCGGGACCTCAGAAGGTTATCTGCTTCACGACAATGCCAGTAGCTGCTGTTAGTCCTTCAATCGGAAAATCTGCGCCGTCTCTGCTGAAATTCAACCTATCATCTGCGCAAATCTCTATGTCCTTGATGGTGTCCTTTTCCACGGCTAATTTCTTGATCAGACCAGAAATATCAATTTTGAAGTCCTCTGTTCCTCGGATGTTCTCGTGCGGTATCTCTGTGCTCAGCTTGAGCATCTTATCCAGATCGCCGATATGATAGTTTTCTTTGCTGTAATTGACTTTGAGCAGCATTCTCGGAACCTGTCCCGCTTTTGTCCTGGAGATCAAGTTCTTGGTTCCGTTCCAGGTTCCCTCCAGCAGGAGCTTTAGATCATCTTCTGTGAGGTGAGTATGCTTGGCAGCATTCTCGTTTATAATTCCATAAAAGAGAATAAGCGAATACGGCAGTATGTCCTCTTCGCGGAAAGTCTCTTTCTTTGAACCCTCTTTCGAAGCGAAGGCTCCAGTGCCTCTAATATGCTTCATAATAACCCGATGAAGTGATCTGCCCATCTTGAACTGAATCGGGCCGGTGAAGGTTATAGAATCCTTTTTGAGGGGAATCACTCCTCCGAAAAGGCGGATATCGATGCATTCGCTGAGAATTCTCTGGTCATCGTTGCCAAAATTGGCTGCTCTCATCTTTCCATCTTGAACATGTCCCGCTTCATCATAAACGACTTCTCTCACGAAGATTTCCTCGCCCTTGAAGTTGTGAAGATAATCTCTGATTGTCCGCTTCAGCCTCACATCGGTTACAATATTCACTCCCGTCTCTTCATCAATCCTGGGCTTATTCTCATCCAGAGGATCTCCGTTCGGATTTCCGTCTCTGATATCGTAGATAAAGAGAATCTCGGATCTGTGCTTGACTTCCTCGCTCATCTCTACGTCTCCTCAACTATCTGTTGTTCATCTTCTTTCTCATTCTTGAATAACTTCTGCATGTCCATCCCCAGAACAAAGTAGAAACTCAGCTCATCATCCGTCTCTTTCCAGTTGACTCCAGCTAAAATGAAATGTTGAGCAATAATTGATTCCAGGTCTCGGTAGTAGTTCTTTCCGTATTCTTCCAGCTTATTTTGGATTTCGGGAAGAAGCCTTTTGATGAGTGCTTCGTTCATTTTCAAGCCATGCATCTTCGTGCGGAATGGCGTGGCGTTTTTATCCCTCCACTGGATATTGAGAAGCTTTTGGGCGAGCACTCCTTCCAAGAATGTCGCTTTCTTGGCATCGCTTGTAAAGAACGGTTTATTAGCCTCGAAGAATCTCTCGACCTTCTGTTCCAATGGGAGACCTTCGAGATTCTCGAAAGATTTCAGTCCACCCTTTCCATCCATTTCGTTCATATCCTCCTTATAATTTCTAAAAAGATTAAGCTCCTCTAGATAGTGCAACAGCAGGAAGCCGTTCAGTGTGACAATTTTAGTTTGATGGCCTTTGAGTAACTCTTCTCTTATATGCCTCATTATGAAATTTATTATTATATAGTAATTAATTGGATCTCCCACAAAGGTCTTGTTCACGATCTCAAGAAAGATCTTGTCGAAGGTCCCGTTCGTTGACTCTTGCGGGAAAAATCTCCTCACGACCCAGAAATTGAATTCGAGATGAATCTTTTCGCGCTGAGCTTCGCTTAAGAGAAGATCACTGTAGACCTTGAATCTATCGTCTACGTTCTCTTTTGCTTTGAAAAGAATCCTCAAGCGAGATGGCAGAACTCCCTCGATGAGGAGGAGAATCCTATAGGATGCCTGATCTTTCTTATAAAATATGAGGCTGTTGCTGATGAAATCCTTCATTTCCTGGACTAAATCAAAGACCTCTCCTTCATCTGCTATTATGCTTTTTCTCACTTCGCCTGATAAGTTCTGCTTTCTCTTTTGATCCTTTCCGCCTAAAATGCGTAAAATGTCCTGAAAATCGCCACCTAAAGCCAGCTTCGGCACAAGCAAGTATCTAAAGCCACAAAAGCTGAAGTTTAGTCTCTCCTCAATGTACTTCTTGCCCAGCTCTAGGCGGATGGCACAGTCAAAGCAGACGGGCGTATCCTTCCAGGACTCAGAGACCTCAAAACCTCCGGCGATGAAGCCAGGCTTATCGAAGGTGTGGAACGCCCAAGGAATTGCAAATCCGTAGACTTCTTTTTTTCTCTCTTTGCAGACTGAACAGAAGGCGTCCTTTCCCAGTGAAGTCCCTTGCGATTTTTTAGTTATATACTTATCTTTGCCCTTAAGCAACAAGATGTCCCTAAATACAGGAATATCTCTTAGATATTTAATCTCACCATTATTCTTAATGCCCAATGTTATAATGGCATATTCATCTGCTTTCTTAAGAGATAATTTATCTTTGAGCTCCAACAATATCGTTTCAGATTTGTCGCTTATGGCTATACTCATTCTTTTAAGTTCTTCCGTGTCCTTTCCGGATAATTCGTAACCATCACATTTCTCGAACCACCTAAGAAACTTAGTTTTGAATGTTCGATCTATTTCTGTTATTCTGCTTGTAGGAGTCGCGTCTGTTGCCGCAGAGTATCCCCTCTTGTAGAGGTAGTTTTCAAAATCCTTGAATTCTTGGTGTTCCACATGGCTGAATGAGTAATCCCCATTCTGATCATCCAATACTACAATTAATACAAAGTTATATTTATTGTTGCTATTAGGATTTTCTATAAATGTGGCAAGAAGGTCTTCGCCACCGTTGATTCTTTGAACATATTCTCCTATCTTGCTTACAGCCTCAATCACCCAAATCACCATCTTCAAACGCAAATATTCTTATATGTGCAGTCCATGCACCTCGCCTTCTGCTTCGTCCCGTCGGGATAATATTCCCTCTGAATTATCATAAGTATCTCGCGCACCATCTGCTCCGCTCTCTTATAATCTTTACCCCCGAGGTTTATCTCCTCCACGTGATGATTGCTCCTGGTATAGCAGACGTATCCCCGGTTCACATCGACGCCATAGTGCTCCATAATCAGGAGGCCGTAGAGGGCCGCCTGGTACTTATGAGTCCTGTAAACTGTCTTCTTCCACTCTGCGAACTTGTAGTCCATCGGCGCAGCAGTTCCGTCCTCCAGGAAGAGGACCTCGTCCACCTCTCCTTTGAGGTGATGCCCCCGCGATGTGAGATAGACCGAGATCTCCTTTCTCGTGCATTTGAGCCTCTTTCTCACGTAATCCCGGTTCACCTTCTCGCGGCTCTCGTGCAGCTCTCTGCCCTTTAGAACCTTGTAGCGTCTCTCCTCTCGTTGGGCGATGTCCAAGCAGTGCATGAAAAATATGAACCGGGGGCAGAAGAGGTACTCCAGGGCGTCGGAGACGGTGATGAATATCTCTTCATCCTTCGCCTTCTCTTCCTCAGCCGACGAAATATCGACCTTTGTCTTCATCTCGTCCTCAGAATACCTTGGTGATGGTCATTCCACTGACCATCTCCTGATCGAACCCCTCGCCGATCAGCTTGATCTTCTCGAAGCAGCCCTCACACATGGGAAAGACGTAGACCGAGTCCGACTCCTCGATGATCGCCTCGCACTCCAGGGCGAGGGAGTCGGCCTCGTTCCGGTTGAGGTCCCCGAGAAACGCGCTCTTCTGTACCCGGAAGAGGCCGTAGCCCTTGCAGATCTTCGCCACCCGGCTCCGGATCCTGTCGTCGGTTATATCGTAGATCGTCCATACCAGCATTAGAGACTCCTGCCCTCAGACTCCTGCCTTCTCATCCGTCTCATTCTTCTTCCGCGTCCAGGACGTTCACATCGAAGTCCTCCGCAAGCTCGGTCCCCGGCCGGATCAGCGAGTTGGCTATCCTGTGGCACTCCATCGTGATGGTGTTTCTCACCTTCACGTTTCGCCCCCGGTAGGAGATCGGCTCCTCCAGGGCTCCGTTCACCGCCTCGATCAGGGCCGCCTTCCCCTCCTTCGAGAGGCCCACCCCCTGCTCCAGCGGCTCGAAGAACTCGTCCTTGATCATGCGCCGGGTGAATAGATGTACGACGGCCTCATCGATGTAGGTCCGAAAGATCTCGATGATGTCGAAGACGAGGGACTTCTTGTTGTATGAGTCGGTATGGAGAAACCCCACGTAAGGGTCCAGCCCCGCTATGATGCATCCCTTTTCGACGAGGGAGTAGAGGACGCCGTAACCGTAGTTGAGCATGGCGTTGAACTCGTCCTTTGCGGGGCTCCTGCTCCTTCCAGGAAAACGATACCGTTCGGGCATTATAGATGAGATCGCCCCGAAGTAGGCCCGAGAGGCCATCCCCTCCAGACCGAGCATCTCCTGCCTCCGGAAATCTATCGTTCCCCGGAGCTGCTTCATATCGTCCCGGGACCTCTCGATCTCCTGGATGTACCCGTCCAGACCGCCCCCCTTCTCCGGCCTGGCCTTCTTCAACCGGTTCAGCAGAGCCATCTGATTTTCAAACTTCTTTATGCCCCACTCCTTAGCCAGGTTCAGTCCTTCGGTGCCATCATAGATCTCCAGCTGCCTCCTCCTGATCAGCGTTGTGCTCCCAAGCTTCGGGTGCCAGACCCTTCCGTAAGGGTCCCCGTGGGCGTCGAGAAAAACGATGTCTATGTTGTTATCTACTGCCATCTTGATGGCATCTGTGGTGATATATGCGGCCGTAGTAATTAAGATGCTATTTATTTTGCCCGCCGCCACTTCAAAGCTTTTTTCATCTTTCTTAACCAGAAAGCAATTTCCACTTTTTCTTAAATACGATCCATATGTATTGATCACGAGCTGCATTTTATTTATCACAACCGCAATATCCAAGTAATTCATTAAAACTTAAGTGTTTTGGTCTAGACATCCCTCAGATAATTCCATCAATCGGATCGAATCGCCCTAAAAGCATGGCCTTTTGCCTGTTCAAAAATGGAGAAATAATGGTGATGTAGGCGGAGTAGGGAACGGATATCTCTACCCGCGCCCATGCTCTTGCAGGTGGGGGAGACGTCTCCCTCACTTCCCCTCCCTCTCTCACCTCAGAACAGTATCCCGCAGTTGTACTCCACCAGCACCTGCGACCCCTCGCCGAGGATCAGGTGGGGGGCCTCCCTCTCCATCAATATCGACCTCTTGATAAACCCGCCCCACTTGGTGAAGACGACCGCCTCGACCTTCACCAGATCTCTGCTCATGGAAACGGTCGGGGCGAGGTCGAATTTCCCGAGATCCGCGAGGAGCCCCTCGACGACCGCCTCATCCTCGCCGATCCAGCCCCTCAGCTCGTCGAGGCTGGCGTTCGCGTCCTCCGGGTCGCAGACGATCCTGCCGTCGTTGTAGGCGTCGTGCCAGTACTGATAGAACTGCTCGCCTTGAATCCGCAGCAGGGCGAGCTGGAAGTACCCCTCCGGCGACCCGTCGGCGGCGATGTGGCGCAGGTAGTAGTCCTCCCTATCCGCCCGTTTTGCCAGGTCGGCGGCGGCGTACTCGGAGTAGTTCCGATAAGGGGGCGCGGTGGATTTACGGGCGTAGAGGACGGGTCCGCCCCCGATCCCGGCGTAGTGGTAGACGTAGTCGAGGACGTATCCGCGCTGCGGGGAGATCCGGTCGAGGACGTCGAAGTAGAGGTTTGCGTCGAAGTCGCCTTCGGCCTTCTCGGCGTCTTCTTCTGCCAGATGGTCGGGGAAGCCCAGGGGCTCCTGGAGCGCCTCGAACCCGGCGACGACCTCTTTAGAGTCGGATGGAGAGATCGTCGTCACCAGAAGCCACGACGGCTCCGCGATCGCCACGTCTTCATCCGCCATCTCGCCCTGGGAGCAGGAAGGCTGGAGGGATATGGCGAGGATGGAGAGGACCAGAAATATCTGCACGAGGGATTTATGGATCATCATATATCATACCGCCCCGAAATTTTTTAGATGCCTTTTGAGATACTCTCTTGAGCCGATCTAGTCGGTCTTCTAGTCGGTCTATTACTATTCATATTATTTAATGGTATTTCGCCCTGGATCACCGGGAGGATATGGCTCCGAATGCTCCGAATATAAAGCCATGATGATCCATCGCCAAAGGTGATATGACGGATCGCAAGATCACCGGCCTGAACCTGGCCGCCTCCCTGAACCTGACCGCCACGATATGGGAAGAGGAGGAAGATTACGTCTCTAAATTTCCCGAGCTGGAGGTGGCAAGCTGGAGCGGGACGCCCGCGGAGGCGCTTCAATGCCTGAAAAAGGCGGTGGAGCTGTACCTGGAGAACGCCGGAGAGCTGGCCATCATCGACCCCGGCGCCCATCGACTTCTCAATCGGTCCGCGACCTTCGGCCGATCTTAACCTTTTCAAAAGAGATATATCCCCTGGGCTCGTTTAAGTCACGAACGGCCAGCAGGTGATGCCATTGACCGATGACACCCCAAAGATCCATCCAGATCGCCCCTCCCTCGACGATATCGTCAGGGCTCTGAGGGAGATGGTGCCATATCTCGCTGGGCGCTACGGCGTGAAGCATCTGGGCGTCTTCGGCTCTTATGCCAGGGGCGAGGCGGACGATAGAAGCGACCTTGATATCCTCGTGGAGTTTGAACGTGTACCCCCTACCCTCTGGGAGCTCATCGCCCTCGAAAGAGAGCTTGGAGATAAGCTGGGAGTCAAGGTGGATCTGGTGATGAAAAAGAGCCTAAAACCCGGAATCGGAGAGGCTATCCTGAAGGAAGTGGTCGCCGTTTGAGGGCGGGTTCATAGCCACCTTTAACTTGACCGGGTCGATCAATCGGTATATAAGTACACATAAGCGATAGTCTGCCAGAACATGGAGATCGAGAAATGAAGAAGGTAAGTCTGACCGCCACGATATGGGAAGAAGAAGGTGCCTACGTCTCAAAATGTCCCGAGCTGGAGGTCGC
>NPIE01004009.1_pt2 | contig 10811 bp, 6 predicted proteins | sample 8637661 | NCBI WGS metagenome assembly NPIE01 (sample SAMN07420842, study PRJNA396082) | bioreactor metagenome | isolation source: sample BA12 brine-fed electro-methanogenic bioreactor BA | place: Japan: Kochi | collected 2016-12-09 | reverse complement strand
AAAATGGGCTTTTCAGCGGCGAGAAGATCACATCGGATTTAGCAATAGGGTATAGATTTTAGAGAATGTCCTGCCAAAATGGCAGATTCCCTCAAATTTGTGACATAATTGTCAATATTTATATCCAATATAGACCCTTAATGAACAATGCAAGCACGGACTGTGGGTAAGTCTGTGCTTCTACGATTATTGGCATATGACTTGCATATAGGGCTATAAAAAACGGTCTATTCTTTACAGAAAAACTATGATCGGAGAAAAAATTATGATTGTTCCCAACTTATCTCTACCCAAAGTACTGTTGCCTTTGCTTCTAATGACCCTTGCCCTTGCCTCCAGCCCACGTCAGGCAGTAATGGGCGACATGATCGACGATGAGAACTACATGCTGATCAATCCCGCCGCAGCCTTTGAATATGGAAGCTTCGCAAAAGTGGAATTTGGCAACACGGACCTTAACAGCGAATGGGCGATGGTGAACTATGTCCTGNNGAATGACAAATGGGCCTTTGGTGTGAACTATGGGCGTCAATATGAAAGTTACGAATCTATTCTGTTCAAACCCGAAGGATTTGAACTCAAAACCGACCGTGGTCTCGGCATCATTATAGCCAGCAATCATAGATTCCCTGTAGGCTTGGAATTCTATACTGCATCGCAGGAACAGAACGGGCTTGACGTCACTACAATTCACTCGGTAAAGCAGAATGTATATAGTCTGACCGGAGGCATTCAGACAGATGGATTCTCCTTTAACATTGGCTACCTACAGGACCACTACGCCTTTACAATCAACTATGGAGACAGTAGCGGAAACCGCACAGTCGGTAAAACGTGCAGCCATTGGAACAGTTCCGTCAGATTTGTGACCGATATTGGTGAATCGGACAGCTTGTACGTGTCAACTGGTGTTGTACTCACCGCGCTTGAAGAGGAACAGGACTTGAGAGTACATGGTTTTGACTTCTCTGCCTGTTATTATGGCAAACTGGTCAATAGAATATCGACAACAGCCATGTTGAAACTCAAAGGTGAGAGATATATTGATGATGACAATTTATTTGAGGCTTATAGAATAAAGATACCTCAGATGACCATTGGTTTTGAAATCCCTGTGATTGAGGGCGACAATCTCTCAATTGTGTCAAGGGCAGGATGTCAGATCTCATACGCACAAACAGAATGGGACATGTTTTGGGCTTGTGCCGACTGCTTCCCACCGGGACCAGAAAATTCATTCATAACAGACGACGACTACATAGCCCTCGGCCTCGGAGCAGAATGGAAGGGGTTGCAGTTCGACATGTCTCTCGACGATGAGCTGGTCTGGCAGACGGCACTCAGCTATAACTTTTGATTGATGAAATTATCGAGAGTCTATATCTGTTGTTACTTACAACTTATTGGGATTCAAAGTCGCTTTTCGGAATGCCAGCCTGACGTATGATTGAATGTAGTGTGCCGATTCGCAATTCATTGTGATCGGGAACTGGTACTGTTATGGTTGAGTGTTGAAGCTGTTTTTGCATAACAATGTGGCTGCCCCTCCGACGGACTTCGATGAATCCATGCTTTGAGAGCAGACTACAGACCTGTCGCCCCGAAAGTACTCGAAGCCTACCCAATGGCAACCTCCAGATGTGTTACATAGACTTCCTGATGCAGTCTTGAACTAATCTCCTCTTTCGATGCTGTCTCGAAGAAAAGCTCAAGTGCTTCTTTGAGGTTGTTTCGAGCCTCTTCAATTGTTACGCCCTGACTGGCTATGTCAAGCTCAGGACAAAGGGAGACATAGCCTTCTCCTTCTCGCTCAATCAAAACTGTGAAATGTCTCATATAATATTATCCAATCTCCAAGTCTTGGTTTATGGCTGCCGCAAAGGGTTCTGTATTCATTATATATCTACATTCACGCACACATGCAATATATATTTCGACTACGGCTTATATATCACAAATGACAGGTCTGTATCTATGTCATCGCCTGCGAGGTCGAAGGTGCGGATATAGAGATTGCCGGATATCACAGAGTGGGCTGTTACTATCGGTGTTACGCCGTCGCCTGTGGGGCTTATAACAAAGACATAGTCTGTCGAGTTGAGTGTTGTACCGGACAGATCAACAATGTAGTACAGGGCTGTTCTTGAGGTTGAGGAGATATTGTCAGTGCCGGAGAGAAGATCGCCGTCTTCGTCAATTGTGCCGAAGGCTATGGGTAGAGAGGGGCTGTTGTGCTCCATTGGTGAGAGATCGCCCTCCACCTTGACATTGCCCTCAAAATAGCCGGCATATCCTCCACCGCTACCTGTTGATGTTCGCCCATAAACCGCATAGCAATTGGGTCTATCGTAAACCAAACCATAGATGCCATGATTCGAAGATCCTTCACCAGAAAATCCCACAACGCCATAGTTTTCACCTTCTGACGTAGCTTGAGCAAGGATGCCCCTCACCATAGCCCCGGGTGCTTCTGAGGATGCCGACACAAGGATACCTTTTGTGTCAGAGTTGCTTTCGGCATGGAACTCGGCAGCTGTTGTTGGGAATAATTCATCTTCACTCTTACTGGCTACGAGAAGTCCTTTCAAGCCACCTTTGATGTATGCTCCAATGCCGAAATCGCTGTCATAGCCACACTCTGCATGCAGTCCTATGGAATTGAGTGTGCCAGTATTAATTGCTGATATAACAGCCCTCTCTGATAGTGTATCGGAGCCTTCTGCAACACCGATAATATTCAGGGGGCTGAGAGGCGTTTCCGTGCCTATGCCGACATTCCCCTCAAAATAGTTCATTCCGCCCTTGAAGTATCCGGCATAGACGCTGTCTGTATCGCTGCCTATTACCTGACCATATAATGCATAGCTGCCCGGATCATCGAAGACTTGACCGACTATCGCCCTGTTGTTGGGACTGCCGCTTGCTACACCGAGAACAGCATAGCTTCTATCATCAGCATTGCTGGCCTGACTCTGAATGCCGTAGTTCAAGGTCGAACCAGAGCCGTCGATATTGACATTTACTCCGATATTGGAGGAGCCTCCATCTGCATCAAAATTACCTCCATAATTTGATTCCTCTCCTGTAGCCCGGGCAGATATTCCATAACTGCCGCCTGTGAATCGCCCGCCGACGCCACTCAGAGCCTCTCCATAGATACCATTGCCATTGGAGGCGTGATTTATTCCTGCAATGGTCGATTGCTCATCCTCACCGTCGCCAAAATCCACTGTTTCCTCGACATGAAGATAGGCTCCGGGTATTCCTGAGCCGATTGCCACCTGCCCTGTATGCGATATAGAACCTGAAAGTCCGCTGCCGGATGTCCATTCCCAGTCCTCGTCGCCTGTTTCGCCTGAAGACAGGGTGGTATATTCCCAGCCTCCTCCTGCACCTATGGCCAAGACCTGTCCTGTTTCGCCATCTGCGGCAAGCATATCTGTAGATATACCGCCTGTTGCTATGCCGAGAAGGTCTCCGTCTGTGCCGTCGCCTGTCAGGGCTGCTGTATGCTCTACAACCTGCGCACCCCAGTCATCGCCTGCACCACCGCCAATGTCAGATGCCCAAGTCGCTTCACCGCCTACTATCTTAATGACCTGTCCATCTTCGCCGTCGGGATTGATTCTGTCGAGTGTTATGCCTGAAAGGGCAATGTCCAGAGGGTCTCCGTCTGTGCCGTCACCCTCAATGGGATATGAAACCTCCACAACCTGACTGCCCCAGTCATCGCCTGCGCCACCGCCAATGTCCGAAGCCCAGCGGACAACGCCTCCGACATTCTTGAGAACCTCGCCGTCCAGAGCACCGGAAGATGAGATCTTCCCCGGTGTTATTGCTCCGTCTGCTATATGATCTTCGAGTATGCCTTCTTCTGCTATGTCCAAGGGATTGCCTGCTGTACCATCTCCATCGAGGGCTTCTGTGTGCTCAACGACCTGTGCGCCCCAGTCGTCGCCTGAGCCACCGCCTATATCCGAAGCCCATGCAATCTCACCACCGACTATTTTGATGATCTGTCCATCTGTACCTGAGGGGTCGAGCCTGTCTATTGTTAATCCGCCCTCTGCAAGACCAAGAGGCTCCTCGCTGCCGTCGCCTGTGAACTCGTCTGTTGTGGATATACCGCCTGACCCTGTGTTGTCTATGCCGTCTGCAAAGCCTTCTGGCATGCCCGTTATTCCGCTCCAGGGCACAGATGCAGCCTCCTCGGAATAGAGGGCACTTTCCGCCTCTGTCGCGCTCTCTGAATGCAGGGCATTGTCGGAGTTGCGTGCATGGTCTGCTGTGCCAGCAGAATCAGCATAGGCAGACGAGTCGGAATAGGCTGCTGTTTCGGAATAGAGCGCGCTTTCTGCCTCTGTTGCAGCCTCAGAATGGAGGGCATTGTCGGAATTGCGGGAATGCTGTGCCGAGTCCGCCTTTTCGGAAAACTTTGACATAATCGCATAGGGGCTTGTGCCCAAGGCATAGCGCGGCGACATCTCCCTTTCGTCGTCAACTGTCACACCAAGCCAGAGAGGCATATCGAAATCTACATATTCAGTCAGGGAAACCCCCGCGCCTATTGTGGCATCGAGTATTCCGTTTTCCAGCTCTATTGTCTGCACCTCGCTCCAGAGGGGTGTGCCGTCCTCCGCTGTTTCGTATATCGAAAATGTTATCTCGTGAGAGCCTGTTATGCCTACGCCGTCCTCTGTAAGACGTGCCTGGAAGTGAATAGTCTCCGGCACTTGCGCCAATAATAATATTGCTGAAAATATAGTCAAAAGTACAAATAGTGCTGCCCTTTTTAGCTTCATGATGCCTCCATTTTGATTTGCATATATTATAGTCAAGATTTTGAGAACAGTAAAGTTTTTTCCACTTTGCCAAGTATCTTGCACAGATGAATCTAGCCTCAGAGACTAATAATCTTGTTTCTATTTGCTTGGGTCTGGCAAAACCTTGAATAGAGACTCAAAGAATAATTAACTTACACTTAACTAGAAAAGTAGCAAAAAATAAGTGTGCAATGGAGCAAAAGATAATATTTTATAGGGGATGAGATTAAACACTGGAGGAAAATGAAAAAGTTGGTAATAGCATTTCTATTTGTTTCACTGCTTTTTGCCTTTCTGGAGCAGACCAGTCCTGTGTTGAGCAGCGCTGGCAAGCCCATTGACGGTGAGAATCATGGCACGATTGCGGCACTCACAGATGACGGCGAAATTATCTGGAGGGCAGAGACAGAAGAACTTGGCAGACCCCTCAGATTCGCCAATGGATACATTCACAATATTGACGAAGTACTCCCCACTGATATTAAGAATCAGGGCGAGCTATGGCTGGAAATAACAATAGACGGACTTTCAACAAGACTCAAATACAAAGGTTCATCCGCTTCAACAGCCCTGAGAAGGGAAACCCCGGCAGAGTCCGGCGAGATTACTGAAGAGCTGGACGAGTTTGAGCTGCATATCGGACAGGTAGGCGGAATTACTGAGATGCGCTCCGATGTAGGAATCGGCACAGATGCCCCTGATGCATCGCTGGATATAGAGGGCGACATGACATTCGGAACAGGCGTGGCAGTCGATAAGATACTCGATGAGGACGACTTCGCATCCAACGACGAGACAGCTTTGGCAACTCAACAGTTNNAGTCGATAAAGGCATATGTCGATTCCGCTTCGGGTACAGATGAGGCTGTATTCTCCGTCAGCTCCGACACAAACAGACTGGGCAGATTCGGCCATATGATGTTCGTACCCACCGAGGGTACAGAGATAACAGAGTCCGACCCTGCGCATAATGATACAATTTACATTGCCATAGGAGGCGGAAGCGGCTCTTCCGGTGCAGTTACAACTGTTCAGGGCGGTGCAGGTCTCTCTCCGGATGGCGCAACTGTAGGCGATGTTGTCCTCAATGCACGCTATGATGACGGGACAATAGGCGTTAACGGCTCAGATGAGCTCTATGTCAAGGATAACGGCATCACAGGCGTGCAGATACTCAATGAAAGCATAAATAACGAGGACATATCCCCTGCAGCGGCAATAGACTGGGGTAAGCTCAATACCACCGGCTCAAGTCTGTCGGATATTGACGACACAGAGATTACATCCGCCACAGAGGGCGATATTCTATACTATGACGGCACAGACTGGGTCAATCTCGGGGCTGGTGCACCGGGCGAGGTGCTGACCACATATGGCGATACAGCAGCACCAAGCTGGGAGGCACCATCCGGTGGAGAATCAGGCGGTGCATATATCTGGGATCAGGACACAATGGACCAGCCTGCAGATATGCGCATAGAGGGAACTGCTGCAGCCACCTTCCTCAAGACAGATGCGGATGCCGATGACCCAGAGACACCCTTACGCGGTATGATACGCACCAAGGGTTCTGGCTCGGAATTTGCAGGCTTTCTCTTCGATGGCACATGCTGGAAGAAATTCTTCCCCGGCTTCGACACAACATGCTATGGCGGTGATTTCACTGTAACAATAACAGGCGACCTCACCAACTGCGACGGGGCATCCATACCACTTACAGCATCGGTTTCCGGCGGTTGGCCGGACTTCGACTATGACTGGGTGGGCGATGGCTCATGGGACGATCCCGCTACAATCACAGTCAGCCCTTCTGTCGGAGTGCATCAGTATATCGTGCAGGTCAGGGACATAGGCATGAATGTCACGGCCGATACAGTTGACCTTGTTGTCAACCCCACCCCGCCTGCGCCCAGCCCGTCTGCAAGCCCTACAGAGATCGACTATGGCGGGTCTGTAACCCTCAGCGCAGGGGTATCCGCCGATGCCTACAGCTGGCGCGAGGGTTCATGTGGCGGAACTGAGGTATCAACAGCCAGTAACCCAACACTTTCACCTGAAGCGACCACAACTTACTATCTGATGGTTCAGCAGTCCGGCTGCTGGTCTTCATGCGGAAGCGTAACCGTGACTGTCAATGTTGCTGAACCTTTCGCATATAATATGGAAAACGGCACCTATCAGACTTACCTTTATGGAATGGATCAGGCAGATGACGGCTCATTCTGGGCTTGTGGAATCAGGTATAACGGTTCCTATTATGACGCCATCCTCACCAAATTCGACATAGAGGGTAATCATCTCTGGACGAAATCCTATGGAAACTCCTCGCAATATGACTATTTCTACGACTGTGTAGCCCTTTCTGATGGTGGAGTAATAGTGGTCGGCTACACAAGGGGATATGGTGCAGCTGTTGGCTCAAACTATTCCACCTGGGTCAACAGAATGGACAGCTCTGGAAACATCACCTGGTCAAAGGCATGGGGCAGAAGTGGCTATAACAGCTATGCTTATGATGTCTCTGAAACAGCCGACAGCAATTTTGTGCTCATTGGAAGAACATACGGCTATGGGCCATCCGTTGGACCAGCCAGCATTCAGCTGACAAAGTTCTCGCCCACAGGTACAATATTCTGGCACAAGGGTATAGGCGGTACAGATTATGATTACGGATCTCAGGTAATACCCTCTGAAACCGGTGGATATGTACTGACAGGCTACACTCGTTCATTTGGACCGGGTTCCGGATCATATTACAGCATGTATCTCATCAAGCTCGACAGTTCAGGCAATCATGTCTTGTCACGGGGGATTGGATCCAGCAGCTATCATGATTATGGCTATGGATTGACTCTGGCTCCCGATGGCTATTATCTAGTCGGATACACATATAGTTATGGCCCTTCAGCTACATCGATTTTGTCTGGTTTCCTTGTTAAGCTTGGCTTTACAGGTACATTGAGTGCAGCTCGGGGTATAGGCGGAAGTGACTATGACTATTTCCGTGCAATTGACTATACTGAAGACGGTACCCTGGCCATCTTTGGCTACACAAGATCCTTTGGTGCAGGTGTTCCGCTTGACGATAACTCCATGTGGGTTGTAGAGCTGAATACAAGCTATGGTGTTGTTAATTCCCAGGCAATGGGGTGCACTGGCGACAATAGCTCCATAGGCAATAATGGTATGGCCACCACCGGTGGGGGATATGTTGTGATCGGATATACAGGTTGTTATGGTCTGTCCACCAATCAGAATTTCATAGTTGGCCTGGATAGCGACATGACTCCATGTCTTAGCTCTGATTCTTCAGTGCCTACAGTACAGACGGCATCGCCGACAGTACAGTCATTTACACCAACTATCGTGAATTACTCACCTTCGGTTTCCTCACCAAGTGTACCAACACTATCGACCTCCTTCACCTGGACAGATCGCTGCCCCTGATAGTCGGAGAATAGAATATCGAAGACCCTCTCTATAGAGGGTCTTTTTTTTATTGACTTTCCCCTTAAAATATGTAAAATGAGGGGTCAAATATTGGGTGATGGAATAAAACAATCTATACAGCCCTGTATAGGGCAGGAGGAACAATGAGAGCACTTTATCTCGTGCTGATTTCGTTGCTTATAGCAGCTTCTTTCACAGGCTGCGGCAAGACAGAGAAGGTCGAGCAGACACCCGAGGCCACAGAGCAGGCCGTAGAAATCGAAACCGAAGAGAATGTGGTCACAGAAGAGCTACAGGATACCATGGCAACAGAGGATGCCGAAGTAACTGAGCAGACAGAGGAAGAGATCGATCCAGCAGAAATGGCCGAGTAAAGGAACATTCAGCTGTTATATGAGCCCAAAGGGTTCAGTTATCTTTTTTTGAAGCCCCGTTCAGGGGCTTTTTTTATGAAGAATTGATTTTCGCAAAACATTGCTGAAGGCTATATTCTTTTGAAACAATATATGGAAGGGGAAAAATGAAAAGGGCTATTTTAACAGCAATACTCGTGGTAATCATTCTCACCGCCTGCCATGCCGACAGGATGTCCACAGACTATCCAAGCCTTGGCGACAAGGGTACAGATAAGAAGATCCTCGTTGCAGGCGAGATGAGTGATTTCAGGTACGATGTCATCAAAAAGGTTGCAGGGCATTTTCCAGACTATCTCTTCGAGGTCACAGACTTCGGAGGCGCAAAGGACAGAGACCTCGAAACATATCATGCTGTCATAGTGGTAGATCAGGTGGAGGCATGGATGCTCTTCAATGGCGGTGCAAAGAGGCTGATGGACAGAGCAGAACCCCATAAGGTTATACCCTTCATCACAGCCGGCGATCCCGACTGGGGCTGGACCGACAAGTCGACTGGCATAGAGGCAGTCACAGGTCCTTCTGAAGAGCCCAGGAAGGACGGAATTGTGGAGGAGTTGAAGATGCGTTTGGATGGGATTCTGGCGAACTGAATCTGCCAACGTTTATTTCTTCAGCCTGCAATTCATCCCATACCTCAAAAACCCTTTGCTATATATAATCTCCCTGCTATTTTAATAAATTATGGGGTCGAGTGACGCGGATTGTCCACTGCTTTGCCCTTTTGATATAACTGTCATAATATAGAGAGGTTATATGTCAAAGACTCTCCCTTTTATAGCGATTTTAATATCCCTTTTAACTGTTACGTCCATTATTTGCGAAGAACAGACCATAACGGCAGAAGAGGCAATATCAACAGCCCTTCAGGGCATCAAGATGACACCAAGGGACATTGCACCGAGAAACACCATTGAGCCGGACACTTTTCGCCTGTCCATTCTCGAAGAGGCTATGGCATCCCCTGTGGAGCTTCCGGCCTTCATAGACAGATTAGAAGGGCAGCTTTCGCCTCAGGCAGGTATAGATTCCCTTCTCTACACTGTACAGGGTTTTCTCGGAATCAATCCTGCCCGTCCTGTCTTCGAGAAGCCTGAGGTGGAGAATCCATGGAAGGATGTTCGGGAACTTCCGCCGAGCATCCGTGACGGCATGGACGCTGTAATTCATCTATACAGACAGGCGGAGGAGGAGCGCAGGCTTGCCTTCACTGAAATTGACACATTCCAGATGGACACATTGCGAACAATGCCAACCGTTTATATTCTTGGTTTACCAGCTAAATTCGAAAGGGAGGCCGACAAGGCGACAATTGATGATTCATTCCTCGCTGAGATAGACAGGGAAAAGAGGGACTCCCGCTTCTTTGCCCTTTCGGGGAGTGTCAATCACCAAAGGCTGCAAAAGAGCTCCGCCATTGTCCTGTCTGCAGCCCAGAAAATGCTTGAGAACGCCAACAAGGCTGCGGCAAAGAACGGCTTTGATCCCTTCCTCTTTGCACCGGATACCATGATAACCGGCGATGTGTTATACTATACCGAGACTGAGTTTGGCGCATTTGCCATCGGTGGTTTCGGCCCAACGACATATGTCGGGAATTTTGCCCTTACTGTCGATCTCGGTGGAGATGATGTTTACAAGGGGCGGACCGGAAGTGGCAGGGAGGGTTTCTCAATAGCCATTGATCTAAAAGGTGACGATAAATATATCAACAACGATGACTTTGCCTTTGCGTCAGGCTTCCTCGGAACAGGCATACTGATAGATATAAAGGGAGATGACCTTTACAGCTCCGGCAACTTTGCCCTCGGCTCCGGGATTTTCGGCACTGGCATTCTGCTTGATATTGACGGCAGCGACACATATATCGGTTCTTCCTTCACAGAGGGTGCTGGCTTTGCTGGTATCGGTCTTCTTTCCGACAGAGATGGAAGGGATGTATACAGTTCCTTTGCCATGTCCCAGGCCTTTGCCTATACAGGTGGCGCAGGTATTCTGAGGGACGATAACGGCGATGATACATATATCTCCACAGGCTTCGGAGATATCGATTTCAACGGCAATGGCCTCTCGCTCTCCCAGGGTTTTGCTACGGGACACAGACCGGTTGCTTCAGGCGGGATAG
>NPIE01027781.1_pt1 | contig 10817 bp, 10 predicted proteins | sample 8637661 | NCBI WGS metagenome assembly NPIE01 (sample SAMN07420842, study PRJNA396082) | bioreactor metagenome | isolation source: sample BA12 brine-fed electro-methanogenic bioreactor BA | place: Japan: Kochi | collected 2016-12-09 | reverse complement strand
TGCCATAAAAAAATGTCGCACACCGGATTCGGCTCGATCCCGGCGAGGCAAAGGATTCCCCGACCAGCCCTTTTTTCCGCAGCCGATCTCGGATTTTCCGGCGATCCGGGTCGGCATCTTGACAGGCTGCGGCCAGTGGCGTAGAGTCGGCTCAACCGAATGGGGCCCGCCTGACACGATGCAATACGGGCTCGCCCCGGCGGAATGCGAGTACACAGGGAGCCGTCATGGTTGTCACACGATTCGCACCGTCGCCGACGGGCTACCTCCACGTGGGAGGGGCCCGGACGGCGTTGTTTAATTGGCTTTACGCCCGGCGGACGGGCGGGCGGTTCATCCTGCGCATCGAGGACACGGACCAGAAGCGCAACACCCCCACGGCCACGCAGCAGGTGCTGCGCGATCTGCGCTGGCTGGGTATCGACTGGGACGAGGGGCCGGACGTGGGCGGCCCGCACAAGCCCTACCACCAGTCCCAGCGCGGCGACATCTATGCCCGCTACGTCAAGCAACTGCTCGAACAAGGAAAGGCGTACTACTGCTTCGACACACCGGAGGAGCTGGAGGCCCTGCGGGCCAAGGCCGGACCGGGGTTCGCCTACGCACGGCCGGAGCAGTTTCCCACTGACGAGGACGCCGCCCGGGCCCGGGCCGAGGGCCGGCCCGTGGCCGTGCGATTCGCGGTGCCCCAGGACCGCGAGTTCATCGTGGACGACGTCATCCGCGGTCAGGTCCGCTTCCGGCCCGGCGAGGTGGGGGACTTCGTCATCCAGAAAAGCGATGGCTTTCCCACGTACCACTTCGCCGTGGTCGTCGATGACGAATTGATGGGCGTGACGCATGTGGTCCGCGGCCAGGAACATCTCATGAACACACCGGCGCACCTGGCGCTGCAGGAGGCGCTGGGGTTCCGCACGCCCGTGTACGCCCACATGTCGGTCACGGTCAGTCCGGACGGCGGCAAGCTCAGCAAGCGGGAAAGGCCCAAGGCTCTGCGACAGGCGATCCAGGCGATGGGCGACGTGGATGTGGAGGCCCTCGCCCAAACCGCATCCCTGAGCGCCGAGGAGATGGAATCGTTCCTGGCCGGCAAGAGCGTGCCCGACATGCCCGCCATCGACGCGATGGCGGCGGCCCTGGGTGTGTCGCTGCCGGAGATCAACGTGGTGGATTTCTTCCGCAGCGGGTATCTGCCCGAAACCATGGCGAACTTCCTGGCTCTGCTGGGCTGGAACCCCGGCGACGACCGGGAGGTGATGGACGTCCAGGAGCTCATCGCGGCGTTTGAGCTGGAACGCTTGACCAAGTCCAACAGCCTCTTTGACCGCAAGAAACTGATGGCCTTCAACACCGAGCATATCAAGCGGCTGCCCAACGACAGGCTGCTCAAGCATTACAGGGCGTTTCTGCAGGAGACGGCCAACCCCGCCACCCAAGCCGATGACGCGACACTCATGCGGATTCTGGAATTGTGCCGTGGGGCCCGCACGCTGGCGGAGATCGAGCAGAAATGCCGGTTCCTGTTTGTCGAGGATGACCAGGTGGTCTACGAGGACAAGGCCGTACGGAACGTGCTGCACAAGCATGACGGGCTGGGCGTACTGGCCGAGATTGAGCGGAATCTTGCGGATCGGACGGCGGTGACGGCCGAGGCGGTCGAGGACCTGCTGCGGCGCCTGGCCGAGCAGCGCGGCGTGGGCTTGGGCAAGATCGCCCAGCCGCTTCGCGTGGCCTTGTGCGGCAACACGATCAGCCCGCCCATCGGGGATACGGTCGGGCTGCTGGGCCTGGATCGAACGCGCCGACGCATCCGCCGGGCGCTGGAGGGATGTACACAGAACCCCTGAGTCGGATCGGGAAAGGGCACAAGGATGTCACTATTGGTTACGGGATCCATCGGGATTGACACGGTCAAGACGCCCTACGGCTATAGCCAGGAGTGCGTGGGCGGGTCGGCGGTGTATTTCAGTATGGCGGCCAGTTTTTTCGGGCCGGTCCGATTCGTCGGCGTGGTGGGCGCAGATTGCCCGTTCGACCTGACGGAGGTGTTCGAGGGCCGCCCGGTGGACCTGGCCGGGCTGGAGGTGCGGCCCGGCAGCCGGACCTTCCGCTGGCACGGCTCCTACGAGGGCGAGATGGACGAGGCCAAGACCGACGCCGTGGAGCTCAACGTGCTGGCCGAAACGCCGCCGGCCGTGCCGGAGGCGTTTCGCGACAGCCAGTTTGTCTTTTTGGCCAACACGGCCCCGGCCCTGCAAATGGAGCTGCTCGAACAGTTGCGAAACCCCATCTTTGTCGCCGCCGATACGATGAACCATTGGATCGTCACGGCCCAGGATGACCTCAAGCTGTTGCTCGACCGGATCGACCTGATCGTGCTCAACGAGGGCGAGGCCAAGCTGCTTACCGGCCAAGGCAGCATCGTGACGGCCGCCCAGGCCCTCTTGGATATGGGCCCCAAGGCCGCCATCGTCAAAAAGGGCCAGTACGGTTCGATGATGGTGACGACGGACGGGGACTGTTTCATCCTGCCGGCGTTTCCCACGTCGGTGGTGATCGACCCGACGGGCGCCGGCGACGCCTTTGCCGGCGGCATGATGGGGTACCTGGCCAAGACCGGCCACGCCGACGCGACGGCCTTGCGGCACGCCATCGTCTATGGTACGGTGGTGTCGTCGTTCACGATCAGCGACTTTTCTATCCACGGGATCAAGGCCGTGGGTATGGATGACATCGAGGAGCGGTTCGACACGCTGCGGAAGATTACGCAGTTCTGAATCCACCCGGGGCCGCGGCGGGACGTAACCGATGGCTCCGTCGGCCAAGGGGGCCTCTCAACCAATGCGATGTTTCGTGGCGATAGAGATCAACGAGGCGATCCGCGGCCAACTGGCGCGGGTGGCCGAGGACGTGCGCCGCGCCGCCGGGCTGAAGGGCGGCGACGCCAAATGGGTCGACCCGTCGCTCATTCACCTGACCCTCAAGTTCCTCGGCGAGGTACGGGATACGGCCCTGCCGGACGTCTACCGGGTCGTCGAGACCGTCGCCGGGCATCACGGGTCGTTTTCGCTGGAGGTCGCCGGCCTGGGAACGTTCGGTTCTCCCGCGCGCATCGTCTGGGTCGGCACCGAGCCGCGACCGGAACTGGTGCGGCTGCAGGCCGACCTGGAGCAGGGCCTGGCGGAATTGGGATTCGCCGCCGAGGCCCGGTCGTTCGCGGGTCATTTGACGTTGTGCCGCATCCGGAGCCGACGGGGCGGGCACCGCCTGGATGAGGTTGTGGCCGACCGCCCGCAGCCGACCCTGGGGACCCTGGATGTTGAAGAGATTTGCCTGTTCAGAAGTGAATTGACAAAAACGGGCCCGATCTATACTGTGTTGGCCCGGTACCCGTTGCGTGGGTAAACCCCGGTTCGTGCGGCCGGGGAGCCGCCGTCGACCTCGGATAAGGGAGTAAGCATGGCCAAGAAGAAAACGACGACAACGGCGCCAGCGGGCCGGTCGAGCACGCTGGATTCGGCGCTGGACCGCGCCATCGCCCAGATCGAAAAGCAGTACGGCGCCGGCTCGATCATGAAGATGGACGAGTCGAATATCGCCCGTGTCGCGGGCATCAGCACCGGGGCCCTGTCGCTGGATATCGCCCTGGGCGGACGGGGTGTGCCGCGGGGCCGGGTGTGCGAGTTTTTCGGCCCGGAATCCTCCGGCAAGACGACGCTGGCCCTGCACGTGCTGGCCAACGCCCAGAGGAACGGCGGCGTCGTGGCCTTCATCGACGCCGAGCACGCCCTGGACACCACGTGGGCCCGCAAGCTGGGCGTGGACATCAGCAGCCTGCTGGTCAGCCAGCCGGATACGGGCGAACAGGCCCTGGACATCGCCGAGATGCTCATCAAGTCCAACGCCGTCGACGTGATCGTGGTGGACTCGGTCGCGGCGCTGGTGCCCCAGGCCGAGATGCAGGGCGAGATGGGCCAGAGCCACGTCGGCCTGCAGGCCCGGCTCATGAGCCAGGCCCTGCGCAAGCTCACCGGGGCGATCAACAAGAGCCGGTGCTGCCTGATCTTCATCAATCAGATCCGCATGAAGATCGGCGTGATGTTCGGCAACCCGGAGACGACGCCCGGCGGTAACGCCCTGAAGTTCTACAGCTCCGTGCGGCTCGATATCCGCCGCATCCAGACGCTCAAGGACACCCAGGGCCAGGCCATCGGCACACGGGTCCGCGCCCGCGTCGTGAAGAACAAGGTCGCCGCGCCGTTCAAGCAGGCCGAGTTTGACCTGATGTTTGACCACGGGATCAGCCGCGAGGGCGACCTGCTCGATCTGGGCGTGGAGTGCGGCGTCGTGCAGAAGAGCGGGGCGTGGCTCAACTACGGCGACACCCGTCTTGGCCAGGGCCGCGAAAACGCCAAGACCTACCTGGCCGAAAACCCCGACCTCATGAACGAAATCGAGGCCAAAATCCGCGAGGCCAAGGGCCTGGAGGGATGAGGAACCCCAAAGGGACAGGATGTATGCTCGGCAGCGCGCTGCTTCAGCGCAGGACTGGGCATCAATCCGTGGAGAGCCCAATTATCAGGAAAGGATGTCTTGCCGCCGGATAAGGCAGTGGCACCTTGGGCACGCGACGTATGTCTCATTCATGTTAAGGATTCCCAACTTCTTCTGAACGTCTAGCGACAACTTGTCGCGTGGCACGTGTCCTTCCTCAATCTGGTCCAGCAGAAGGGGCTTCAGATCAGATATGGTGAACCGTTTGCTCGTTGCAGGATACGCCTCGACAACTTCCCGGGCCACCGCAGCCAGTTTTGCCACATTCAAGTCAACTAGGTCGACATGGGCATGTCGCATCAACTCGAAATATGTCCGGCCCTTGCTAGGCTCGCAGAGAAGGCCCCTGGACTCCAAGCGACTGCGCTGAACCACGACCACATCGAACGACTCTAAGTGATCGTGCGCCGTGGCGATGGCAAGGCCGGCCTTCCAGAGTTCTTCAACCTCCTCGATTACCCAGAAGGACAACCTGTTGCTGGTCGTCCGAAGGCAGCCCGTCATTGCATCGGCCTGGAGCAATTTGAGGTCTTCAGGAAGGGGTTCCCATTTGGCGCGGTTGATCTTCCGAACGAGCAGCGACACGTTCTGCTTCCTCTAAGTTCCCGACAACAGCGGCTATGTATTCCTGAAGCCAAGCCTCCTGAACACGGAGATGCTTCAGGCTAGACAGGGCCTCGTATGTCCCCCACGCCTCAACCGCTCTGACGGCACATTCCCGCACCTCCGCATTCTTGTGCTTCAATGCCGCCAGCGTCATAAGCAGACCCTCGGGCCGAATTGTGCAGTAATCCAATCGAGAAATCACCCGCAGAAGCCCAACGAGCACCGGAGCGTTGCCAAAATGCGTCACAAACAAATCGTTCAGCCATTGCTTCGTAACACACGCGTTTACCTTCATTTGCTCTGCTACGACACGGTCAGCATCGGATAGGAAACCATACTCAAAATCTTGGTCAAGGATTGTGCTCACGAGACGGTCACTAAAATCGCATTTTAGCACTTGCAGGCGGTGCTCATTAATTGCGTTTTCATCAGGCACGCTGCTGACTCGAGCTGCTTGGTGAATCAGAACGCCCCAGGACCGCCTGGTATCCACCGGGCTCGGCAGTGTGCGGATCGGCAGGTCATACTCAGGTCGGTATACCGGGTTCTCGGCCTCTGCGGCAGACGTGCCCTTAGTTTGCCAGTACACATCAGAAGGGTCTTGGCACACACCAACCGCTGGTGGCTTCCAAAGGTGACGATCGGGTTCGAGAACGCTTGCGAAAGAATCTCGCCAAGTTGTCTCTGCACAGTCAGTCATTGATGAACTCCAATATCTCGGCAGTTCGGTCCTGAATCAATTCACGAACCACTTCCAAGAACGGTTCAACGGTTTGCCTGTCAAAGCGATAGGCGGTGTTGTCCGACAACGAGTTGACGTCCAACTTCAGATGTATACGATCGAAGGGAGCCGCACCGTTGACACCTTCGATAGCCCCGGCTCGGCGCCTCAACTCCGCGATCACATTAAGCTTCTCTTGCCGACCGACGAGATCTCTGGTGTAGTGCGCTGCTAATCGCCAGTCCCACTCAAAGGGACTGTTATCCTGATAGAACCGAGGCATGTTCAGGAGTTTAGCGCAAACCGCCGCCAACCGTACCTCCGACATCTCTTCGCACATGCCTTCAGTTACAAGCGCTAGACGATTCCCAGTACGTGGAAAGGCATCGAGAAAGCAGCAGAGCAGATTGGCCGCTTCCGTACAGAAAGCCTCAAGCGTGCCCATACCTTCCTTTTCAGGACCGACGGGTGTTTTGTGCACATCGATTCTATCGGAGCCAACTAGGAAAGACCATTGCCCTATGGCATCTGATAGGCGCAAACGGACCCTCCTTTCTCCTGTAATCTTGTGAATTTCATAATACGTACTAGGGATGAGGTTTTTTGCCTCAAATGCTTCAATCAGTTGCTTGACAACAGCGGGGGTCGGGCTGAGATCTGTCATGTCCCCGAAAAAGACAGCTTGGTATTTCAAAACTTGGTCCAACATAGGTCACCTCTCACGGGCAAGTTTGATTCTGTGGCATGGCAGGGGCAGGTTGAAGCGGGTCCGTTCGGCCTGGTTGTATTTCTGCCAGACGGCAGGGGGCGCCGGGAAGAAAAGCTGCGTATACTCCCTGCGGTGCACGTCGACCTGAGTCTCCACGGCCTCCATCATCTGCTCGATGGCGCCCTCGACCGAGGCATCCGAGCCGATGACATCCAGCTCAAGGCAATGCGCGATAAACTGCCCGTCTTCGTGCGGCGAGGGATGGACAACGGCACGGATGGACATGGACTTCCACGCGGGATGAGAACCACCCTTCCTGGTCACCAAGAACACCCTCAAAAAACGCTTCGCTTACCGCAGCACCCGCCGGAATAGCCGCTGCTTGCCGCATCGATCTTATCATCCGTCATCGGCCAAATCAAGGGTCTTTTCCAGCTACTTTTCATCCTGCGGCGCTGTCGATGCCGGACCCCATCGGAGGGTGTACGCCGGCGTGGGGGATTGGTATACTATTGGGATTCGCACAGAGCGTTCATTGGGCTCATCAGAGAAGGGAGCATGGGATGAAAAGCAGGCGGATCATGGCGGGGCTGGGGGTCGTGGGTGTGACGGCGGTGGTGCTCGTGGCGATGGGGGCGGACATGGACGCGCGGAAGACACAGGCGTTTCGGGATCAGTTCATTCGCGACTTTCGCCGCACGGGCCTGAACACGACGCCGGGCGACGCGATGATGCTGCGGATTCTCGTCGAGGCCCGCGGCGCCAAACGCGGCGTCGAGGTCGGCTCGGCCACGGGGTACGGCGCGATCAACATGGGGATCGCCTTCGAGCGGACCGGCGGCCACCTGTACACGCTGGACATCGATCCCCGGATGGTCCGGGCGACCCGCGAGAATCTGGAAAAGGTCGGTCTGGAAGACGTCGTCACCGTCATCGAGGGCGACGCCCTCCAGATGCTGCCGGCCATCGAGGGACCCGTCGACTTCGTCTTCCTCGATGCGCTCAAGCGCGACTACTTCAAGTATTTCAAGCTCCTGGAGCCCAAGCTCAAGCCCGGCGCGGTGATCGTCGCCGACAACGTGATCCAGTCCGAGCGCGAGATGAAGGACTTTCTCGACTTCATCCAAAACAGCCCGGACTACGACACCGTGATCATCCGCGCATCGATGGAGAAGGGTGACGGCATGAGCATCAGCTACAAGATTCGGTGAGTGCTCGGCATCCGACCCTCGCAATGCATGCGCGCCAGCAGGCCGTTGAGGAAGGGTTGTGCCTCCGGCACCCCGGTGAGCTGATTCGCGACGGATATGATGAAACGCCGATCACCGACCCCAACAACGTGCGATGCCGTGACCAGGGCCGCAGATCGATCGCCATGGTCGGCGCCCGGTCCGGTGAACCGCGGGACATCGAGACCGTATCGCTCCCGCAGGATGCCGTCTGCCTCCGAATCGACTGCGATTCCACGAACCGCACCGATAAGGCCCGCTACGACGGCAGCCTGGCTGGGCAAACATGGACGAGAATCGGCGAAACCCTGCAATGGGCCTGCACCGTGCCGCACGTCACGGGCATCGCTTCGGCCCCTGCAGCCTCGCCACGCAGACCCCGGCGGATACGCAGATGTCGATTACTCTCACGTGAGCGATGAGGCCAATCGCCGATAACCACGCCGCGAAACCCCGGTGCCCCTTCACGTCTTGGGATCTCCCTGTAGCTGCCGTGTCCTCATCGCGTATAATGGAGCCGGGCCAAGGTAACACTGACTGAATTCGGAGTGACCGATGCGACACGGGCTGAGTATCCCGGCGGTGGTCGTGATGCTGGCGGCATGGATGGGATCGGGCCAGACGAGCGGCGGCGCGGCGGACGACGTTCAGGCGACGGAACTGGGGTTCGACGAGATCGTCTTCGTGAAGCGCAAGCCCTATTCCTCCGACCACTACTACACCGACATCAACAACGGCACCAGCCCGGACCGGTTCGTCCCCGAAAACGGCATTTACATCCTCAACCTGCGCACGCGGCAGGAACGGCCCGTCGTCACGGCCGCCCAGTTGCCCGGCGGCCGGGGCTTCATCGGCAAGATCAGCCTGTCGTTCGACGCCCGGAAGGTGCTCTTCGATTTCCGACGGGACCCGCAAAGCGGGTTTCGTATCTGGGAAATGCAACTCGACGGCGGCGGCCTGCGGCAGATCACGTTCGCCCCGCCCGATGAGGCCGAGAAGGTCGCCCGCTGGGGCAAGCCCTGGCACACCGATGACATCCATCCCTGTTACCTGCCGGACGGCGGCATCGTCTTCTCATCCACCCGCTGCGAACATACCATCCTGTGCGGCGGCTCGGCCCACCTGGTCGCACCCGTGCTGCACCGCATGGATGCCGACGGGTCGAACATCGAACAGTTGAGCCGCAGCCCGGTCAGCGAGTTCTGTCCGGTCGTGCTGGACGATGGACGGATCATGTACCACCGCTGGGAATACATCGACAAAGGCGCCCGCGTGTGTAAGACGATCTGGTCTATGAACCCCGATGGAACCCGGGCCCAGGAGCTGTACGGGGTGTCGGACGACACGACCACGGTGTACATGTACCCCCAGTCGATCGATGGCTCCGGAGACCGGCTCGTGTGCGTGGGCACCTGCCATTATCCCCAGGGCGGCTGCGTCGGGGCGATTATGCTCATCGACCTGCAGCGCGGGGCCCTGCGACGAGGTCCCGACCCGGATGAGCCCGATTTCGTCGCGTCCGACGAGCGCTACGCCGTCACCAACCTCACCCCGTGGGTCTTCATCGAGCGACGCACCGAGCCCGGCTGGCACTTCCGCAGACCGGATGGCACGTATGTGCACGACCGCACCGGCCAGAGCGGCCGCCTCTACACGCATCCCTGGCCGGTCGATGAAAACCGCTTCCTGGTCTCCTGCAAGGCCGATCCGGCCGACCATTATCAGAACGTGCCCAACGCCTATGCCCTGTACCTGATCGACACCGAGGGCAACCACCGTCTCGTGCACGCCGATGAGCGGCTTTCCTGCTGGCACCCGACGCCGCGCCTCGCTCGGCCCATGCCGCCCCGGGTGGAGGTTGCCCGCGAGGCGCGCCAGGCCGCGGCGGATGAGGCCCTGTGCATTCTGACGAACGTCTACCGCGGCCTGACCGGCGTGCGGCCCGGCGAGGTCAAATGGCTGCGGATCAACGAGGCCGTGCCGCGCTACTGGGACACTGGGCGGCGCTGGGCCCCGGCGACCAGCAGCTCCAGTTGGAAGTCGGCCCTGTGGCCCCGCGTACAGTGGGGCGTCGTGCCCGTGGAGAAGGACGGCTCGGCCTACTTCAAGGTGCCGGCGGACCGCAGCATCTTCTTCCAGGCCCTTGACGAGGACTTTCGGGAGATCCAGCGGGAGCGCACCTATGTGAACTACCGCCCGGGCGAGGTCCGCTCCTGCGTCGGCTGTCATGGCCGGACCAATCGCACCGCCGAGGCCGAGGACATGCGGACACCGCTGGCCCTGCGTCGCCCCCCCAGCATGCCTCAGCCGCAACCGTGTGACCTGGTCGAGAACGGCGGGGACGGCCGCGCCATGCAGGTGATCCATTACCCGACCGACATTCAGCCCATCTTCAACGCCAAGTGCGTTTCATGCCATGGCCGCGAGGCTCCGGCCGGCGGCCTGACCCTCGTTGACGATCCGACGGTGTACTACAACGTGTCCTATGAGGAGCTGTGCAAGAGGCAGCTCGCCGGGCCCATCATCCCCGAGTTCACATCGTTCACGCAGGGGGACCAGGGCAACTACAACGGCGCCACGTTGCCGCCCAAGAGCCTGGGCTCGCACAACAGCGTCCTCATGGCCTTGCTGACCGATCCCGGACATCCCAAGAACGCTGCGGACGATCACACGGCGATGCTTACCGCGATGGAGCGCATGGTTCTGGCCCGTTGGGTCGACTCGAACTACCAATTCTACGGCACGTATTATGGCCGGCACCACGCACACTGGGTCAACGCCGATCCAACCAATCCGGCCTACGACCCGGCGGACTTCCGCCGCCGGCCCCTCTTCGAAGAGGCGATCAGCCCCCTGGCCCCCCCTTGGCACCGATAGCAGGCTGTTGAAAAAGTGTCACCCCGGACTTGATCCGGGGTCCACGCTCAACGCGTGGTGTGTTCTCTGCACGCAAAGCGTGGATTCCCGCTTTCGCGGGAATGACAAGAAGGGCCCATTC
>NPIE01024310.1_pt1 | contig 10817 bp, 8 predicted proteins | sample 8637661 | NCBI WGS metagenome assembly NPIE01 (sample SAMN07420842, study PRJNA396082) | bioreactor metagenome | isolation source: sample BA12 brine-fed electro-methanogenic bioreactor BA | place: Japan: Kochi | collected 2016-12-09 | reverse complement strand
CCGCCGCTGTTGTTGGTAACGGTGACCATGACGCAGGGGATGTGCTCGACGCCGACCTCCTTGACGAGTCCGTCGAGTTTGTCGAGGTCGATGTTGCCCTTGAAGGGGTGTCGGCTGCGGGGGTCGCGGCCTTCGTCGATGACCAGGTCGACGGCCTTGGCCCCGCTGTGCTCGATGTTGGCCCGGGTGGTGTCGAAGTGGTTGTTGTTGGGGATGACCTTGCCCTCGCCGCCGACGAGTTCGAAGAGGATCCGCTCGCTCGCCCGCCCCTGGTGGGTGGGGATGATGTGTTCGAACCCGGTGATCTCCTGGAGGCGGGCTTCGAAGCGATAGTAGCTGCGCGCCCCCGCGTACGACTCGTCGCCGCGCATGATGCCCGCCCACNNGGTGCCGCTGTCGGTGAGCAGGTCGATGAGCACGTCCTCGGCCGGGACGAGGAACACGTTGTAGCCGGCCTTTTGCAGGGCGGTTTCGCGCTCGGCGCGGGTGGTCATTTTGAGTGGTTCGACGACCTTGATGCGAAACGGCTCGATGATGGTTTTCATAAGGCGGTGTCTCCTGGGGCAATGCGATGGGCCGGGAAGGCCGAGTCGGCCGGAAAGGCCGACTGGACGCTTGCAATTGTAGCGCGGCCGGCGACGTTGGGAAGCGGGGACAGGCTGTATCGGGGTGGGGCGGGCAGCAATTTCCTCCAAAGCCCGCCGGCCGATCACCGGTGCGCGTGATAGCCCTTCGACCCGACGGCGCGGGCCAGCGGACTGCGCGGGTCTTGGTTCGCTCGGAGGCTGGCGAGTACGCGGGCGAAATCGTACGCCGGAAGCCAGCCCAACTCCCGGCGGGCGCGGTGGTTGTCATAGACCCGATCCAGGCTGGGCAGCATCCGCCAGTTGCGTCGGGCGAACTCGGCTGCGTAGTCGGGCAGGTACCGGGCGAGGACGGCCGGGGCGTCGGTGCGGAGATCGGCTACGTCCTCCGGGACGAACGGCGTGGTGGCGCTGACGATGTAGCGGCCGAAGCCGATGTCGGCCGCCCGGTCGAGGGCGCAGCGGCAGGCGGCGACGACGTCGTCGAGGTCCACGCGGCGATAGAGGAATTCGACGGCCTTGATGTTGGCGTCGGCGCAAGCCGCGCGGGCGGTGGGGTTGTCGTCGGGCTCAGGGAAGAAGCGGGAGGTCCGCAGCACGATGCAGGGCAGGCCGTCGAGGCGGTGGGCGAGTTCGCAGAGGTCCTCGGCCGCGGCCTTGGTCACGCCGTAGATGTTGCGCGGCAGGGGGCGGAGGTCCTCGGTGACCCAGACGGCCGGGGCGTCGGCCGGCGGGTAGAGGGCCCGGCCGAACACGCTCGTCGTGCTGATAAACACGAAGGCCTTGACGCCGGCGTGCGTGGCGGCGGTGAGCAGGTTGAGCGTGGCGGTGATGTTGGCGTCGATGAACGCCTGGCGCGGGTGGGTGGCGACGTGGGGCTTGTGCAGGGTGGCGGTGTGCATGACCGCGTCGACGCCGTCCATGCAGCGGGTGGCGAAGCTGGGGTCGGCGAGGTCGCCGACGCGGGTGGTGAAGGGCGAGGTGAGGCGATCGGCCGTCACGACTTCGTGCGGCGTGTCGGCGAAGGTACGGGCAAGGGCTTCGCCGAGGTGTCCGCTGCTGCCGGTGATGAGAGTGCGCATGGTGCCGCCGGCTGCGCCGGCTCCGTCAAAGTCAGGTTAAGTCTGCGCCGCGGCCGGTGCAACGGCCGTGACAGTTTGAATTAACAAGCCGGCCCATCGGCAATTCCCTTAATCCCTTAATCCCTCAGTCCCTGTCTTCGCATTCGAGCGGGCGCCGGCTGCGCGATCAGTATGCCCGGACGATGTTGGCTCCGGGGTAGTAGAAGTGCAGGATGTCGGAGGCGGATCGGCCGATGCGGGCCTGACCTTCCATGCCCCACTGGCAGAGTCCGACGCCGTGGCCGAAGCCGCGGCCTTCGAGGAACCGGACGCGATCGTTTTCGTCGACGAGCTGGCAGGCGGTGCTGCGCATGATGCGGCTGCCGACGGCGAGGCGAAAGCGTTCGCCGGCCAGGGCGACGCGTTCGCCGAGCGGCGAGCGGATTTCGACGTTGGCGATGCGATCGAACTTCGAGCGCTGGGTGACGATGACCTCGGCCAGTCCGGTCCAGTCGGCCGTCGCGGGCAGGCGGCGTTGGAGGTTGGCGAGCAGGTCGTTTTTGGAGATTTCGCTCGGGCCCCAGCGGTAGGCGTTGCCTTCGGCGATGCGGCAGTGGTCGCAGGCGACGCCGCCGGCGAGCGGATCGGGGACCGGGCCGGGGCTGACGTGGGCGCGGCTCTGGGTATGGCCGCCGCACGCGGCCGAGTAGTAGGTGCAGAANNGATGCGCTGCCCGTCGGGGCTTTCCCAGGCGAGCACGAGTCCGCGGGTGGCGTTGACAGCTTTGCGGACGCGTTCGCCGAGGGCGTCGCGGCGCAGGCCGCGGTAGACCTGGTCGCCTTCGGTGGCGACGAGGTCGTGGGGGCGTTCGGCGCGGCGGCTCATGATGAACAGGGCGTAGGTCCGCGCCGCGACGGCCTGGCACTTGAGCGCTTCGTCGTGGAACTGGGGCCAGACCTCGTTGGGCACGACGCCGGCGACGTAGGATTCGATGTCGACGGCATTGATCACGCGCAGGCCGTCGGGCGTGGCGGCAAGGTGCAGGTCGCCGGCGTACTGGTGAGCGGGCAGGAAGCCGTCTTCGTCGCCGGGGGCGAAGTGAATGGCGCCGTACTCGGGGCTGATGAGCGTCGCTTCCGCGGCGTCGATGGGATGGTCGCCAAGCCGGAGGCCGTCGGTTGCGTGGAGCTCCGTCATGGGCAGGTGGTCGCCGGAGGCGATCACGCGGCCATCGGGGGCGTGCAGTTCGTAAGGCCCGTCGACCTGGATGCGGGCTGCGGGCACGTCGTTGGCGAGCAGGACGCGCACCGGGCGGACGTCCAAGGCCGCTTGGATTTTTGGGACCGGCTTGCGGCACGCTGCGCCCGCCCCGGCCCAGAGGGTGCAAATGACCGCCAGCGCCAGGCATTGGACCGGGCGAAGCAGTCGCCGGGATGTCGATGCATCGGTGAGCATGGAGAATTCCAGGATCGGGGGCCGAGGGGCCGGGCGGCGTTCATGTCCATGGTAACCCGCGGGAAGTGGGAGGGATACCGCGCATCGGCGAAGGTCGGGCATCTTCACGCATCGCGGGACCGGCATCGGTGCGGGCGTGCGCAGGGCAGCGCCGCCAGACGGTGGGCGGACCCTTGCCGGGGCGCATCAAAACATCGCGCCGGGGCGGCGTCATGGCGGATGGACTCGGGCGCTGGCCGTGGTCAGTGCTGGGGTTCGGCGAGCGACAGACCGACCTCGCCGAGGCGGCGTTTGATCTCGCTCAGCGAGGTCTGGCCGAAGTTCTTGATGCTGAGCAGTTCGGGCTCGCTGCGCTGGACCAACTCGCCCAGGCTGCTGATGCCGAGGCGCTGGAGGCACTTGCGGCTGCGGACGGAGAGTTCGAGCTCGGCGACGCTGCGGTTGAGCAGATTGGGGTCGCCAGCGGTGATGACGGGCGAGGCGGCCGCTCCGCTGGCGGTGGGCTGCACCTGGGGCTCATCGAGGGACTGGCCGAGGCGCAGACCCTTTTGGGAGAGCATGGCCTTGATCTCGTTGAGCGAGGTTTCGCCGAAATTCTTGTAAGCGAGCAGCTTGGGCTCGGTGATGCGGAGGAGGTCGCCGAGGCTGTGGATGTTCATCTGCTTGAGGCAGTTGCGGCTGCGGACGGAGAGTTCGAAGTCGGAGACGGGGGTATCGAGGATGGCGTCGCGTTTTTCGCGGGTGGCCTCGCGTTCCTCGTCGTAGTACATGGTGAGGGAGCTTTCCATGTCCTTGGCGAAGATGCCGGCGCGGATGTGATTGGGGTGTTCCTCCAGGACGCCCTGGATGAGGTCGAGGGCTTCGCTGAAGCGGCCATGATCCTCGTAGAGAACGGCGAGGTTCATGACGGCGTTGATGGGCGCGGGGGTGTCGGCGATGCAGCGTTCGTAGAGTTCCATGGCCTCTTCGTCGTCGCCGCGCAGGTCGAGCATGTAGGCGAGGCGGAAGAGGGTTTCGCGATGATCTTCATCGACCTCGAGGACGGCCTGGTAGGCGGCCAGGGCGGCGTCCCAGTCGTGTTGCCGTTCGTGCAGGCGTCCTTCGAGGTGATGCTTGAGGACCCGGTCCTCGCCGTCACCGCCGAGTTGCTGGATGCGGCGCTGGGCTTCTTCAAGGTTGTTCTGACTGATCAATCCGGTGATGTCGTCGAAGGTCGTGCTCATGGCCTGGCGTATTCGATCCTTAAGAGATTACGGCAGCGAACGGAATGGAGACATTCCGTGCCCATTCAACGTGTACAGCCACTTGTGTGGTCGTGAAAACGTCAAGAGCGCAGCTCTCTCGGCTTGGGGGCTGTCGAGGGGGTCCACCGCCGGTTCACCCCTCTCTCACGCGCGATTTGGCAGTGTACCGCGTGCGCCGGCGGACGCAACCCCCGGGTGTGCAGTCAGGCTGACAAGGCTGTCAGGCGGGCTTCGAGGGCGGCGGCCGTCGCCGCGGGGGTGCCGGGCTCGACCACCAGGCAGTCGGCGCCGGCGGCGACCCGCCCGAGCAGGTCGACCAGCGACGGGCCGAAATCCTGCCGGTTGAAGGCGTTGGCGGCGACGGAGAAGACGGCCTGACTGCGGGAGATGGGATAGACGCGGGGCTCGGAGCCGCCGGTGAAGCGCGGGAAGACGATCAGCCGAATGGGGGCCGGGTGGGTAGCCACCCGCAGATCGGCGGGCCGCACGTATCCGACGGGGCCTTTGAAGGCCTTGACCCAGCAGCGGCGGCGCCAGAGGGGCAGGCCCAGGTCCTGCACCAGGCGGAAGGAGCCTGATTTGACGCAGAGGGCCTTGGGGAAGGAGTGAAGCTGGAGTGTCTGGGGATGGATGAGGGCGAATTCGTCGGAGAAGTAGTCCCAGCCGCGGGCGGCGAGGATGGCCGTCAGGGTGGATTTTCCGCTGCCGGACTCGCCGACGAGCATGACGCCCCGGCCTTTGTATGCGAGGGTGGCCGCGTGAAGCTTGAGAAACGCGTGGTTGGCGGCGATCAGGCGATAGTTGACGCCCCATTCCAGGTAAGGCAGCACCTCGCCGGCGGAGAGGTCGCTGAACAGTTCCTCGCCGTCGCCGAGGACGTTGAAGCGCCGACGCCAGGCCGGCCAGCGGGCGGAGGAGGCTGGCCGGACCTCCATGCGGATGTGCTGGCGGTCGGGCGGGAGGTGGTCGACGCGTTGGCCGGCGTAAAGGTGGGCGAAATCGGCCGTCGAGCCGCCGCCGTCGCCGTCGATCTCGACCACGACCGGGCCAATGGCCGCGCGGCAGGGTGGCGCGGGATGCGGCCGTGCGGTCGAGGCGTCCTGAGCAATGGGTTGCGCGGTGGCCGCCAGGGTCATGGATGGGCCCTCACGAGATCGGCGCGGGCGAAGGCGGTGATAAGTTGTTCGACGTCGTCGAGGAGGACGTCGGCCGGGGCGGCGTAGACGTTGGCGAGCTGGTCGGCCACGTCGTGGGTGGTCTGCCGGCCGTCGCATGCGCGCCAGACGGCGAGGGCGGTTTCGTTCATGCGGTGGGTCTGTCCGGTGACGCAGTCGTAGAGGACGGCTTCTCCGTCGAGGGTTTGCTCGATGAGCCCGGCGCGCTGGGCGGGCATGCGGATGCGGAGGCTTTGGGCCCAGTGGTTGGGTGGCTGCATGTTCATGGGCGGGCTCCCATGCGGAGATGGGAGGCGGCGAAGTCGGCGGCGATGGCCTCCCAGAAGACGGGGTTGTCGACGGCCAGGGTGGTGACGCGGCGGTTGTTGAGGAACAGGGTCGGCACGGCGGTGACGCCCAGTTCGCGGGCGAGGGCGACGTCGCGCTCGATAGCGCGGTGAACGGCTTCGCCGGCGAGATCGCGGCGGAAGCGTTCGGGGTTGAGGCCGATGTCGATGGCGAGGTCGATGCAGCGCTGGTGCGTAATGGCGTGGCGATGGGCGAAGAGCAGGTCGTGCATGTGTTCAAGTGCCGGAGCGCCGCCCTGGAGGCGGGCGGCTTCGGCGGCGCGGGCGGCGAGCAGGCCGGGGTCGCGGGGGTCGTCGGCGCCGCCGCGGGCGAGGGTCAACGGAAAGTGCCGAATGGTGACGTGCAAGTCGCCATTGAACGCGGGGATGATCTGATTCTGGAGGCGTTGTGCGTTGCAGGCGCAGGCGGCGCAGGTGTAGTCGGTGAAGATGACCAGTTCGGCGCGGCCTTGGGCGGCGCGGTTGGGCGGCAGGTTCGCGAGCGGCTGGGCGTAGTATTCGCGGCGGAGGAAGTCGGGATCGGCGCGCAGGGCGGTGACGATTTCGCGGTAGGGACGCAGGTTCTGAATCTGCTGGCCCATGGCCAGATGATCGCGGCGGTAGAGCCACATGCCGGCAATGATGACGAGGGAGAAGGCCAGCGCGGAGAGGGCCGCGCGGCGGTCGCGCGTGCACCAGGATTCGCGGTTGATGGCGTCAGCCGGCTGGCACTTATTCGCCGGGGCCGGCGCCGGTAGGGTCAGACGATGCAGGCGACGCTGGGCGGCGACGAGGGTGAGGTTGAGCAGGTGAACGGCGACGCACCACACGCACAGCGGGGCGAGCTGGGTTGCCATCACCACGAGGTAAAAGCCGGACACGAACGCTCCGGCGAGCACCAGGCCGCCGACGGCGCGCGACCAGCGATCGCCGCGGGGCAGACCGGTGACGGCGTACCAGATGGCCAGCATGGTGAAATAGGCCAGGCCGAGGAACGCGACCGGTACGCGGAGCCAGCGGGCGTCCCAACCGTCGGCGGCAGGCAGGACGGCGGGGACGGGGATGGCGCTCCACCGGCTGTCGGCGGTGTGGGCGCAATCCATACCGAGCGTGGCGGTGGCCTGGCAGACGCGGTTGAAGATTCCGTGGCTGGTGTTTCCCCAGATGTTGGCCTGGTGTTCGAGCAGGGCGCCGCTGGCGTACGCGCCGGCGGCGGCGCAGGCGAGGATGCCGATCCAGAGGGCCCGGGATTGGAGAGTGTGCTTCATGAACCGATTCCGTCGGGGTTCGCCCGGGTGGGGACGAGCCGTTTCGCTAGATACATATTCCGGTATCGCAACTGTTGCTACAGCAGTCGCTGTTGGTGGAGCACGAGCCGCCGAGCGTTTTGCAGGAGGCCGCGTGGGGGCTGGCGATGGCCTGGGCGGCGCTGAGGGTGAGCAGGACGGGGGTGATGTAGAGCGCCTTTTTGCCGACGCCGGTCATGAAGTCGCGGCGCGAGCCGCCAACGGGGAGCGGCGCGGCCGGTGTGGGCGCGGCCGGTGTGGGATCGGCCGATGGTTCGCGGGGCGCGGTTGGTTTCGGCTGACGGGTGGTATCGTCGTGCATGGTCAGGTCTCGTTTTCCGGCCGATCGGTCGGCGGTCCGGCGGCGCAGGGTTGGGCGTTTGCAGCTTGGGTTGGATCGCGGCGGCAGGCGCAGGCGTCGACGCCGTAATCGACGGTGATTTCGTCGCCGGGGCAGATGAGCTTGAGGGCGACGAGCCGGCGGCGGCGCAGGACGGCGCTGGGCCGGCAACTGTGGTTGAGGTAGCGGAGCTTGCCGGGTTGTTCGAAGCCGGCAATGGCGCGGCGCGGGTTTTCGTCAGGGGACACGGCGTGGGGCAGCGCCATGACGGCTTCGTCGGCCTGGATCACCCGGGTTGCGAAAATGCCCATGCCGCGGGGCTTGTCGCGGAGGGCGGCGCGGTGCAGGCGGTTCCAGAGGCCGGGGATGCGGCGGGCGAGGGGGCTGGCGATCCGCAGGGCGTGGGCGCAGGCGAGCCAGCCGACGTGCCGCCAGTCGTACCACTCGGCCATGTGCCGGCGATCGGGAATCAGGGCGCGGTGCAGGTAGGCGGCGACGAAGCGCGGCGAGGGGGTGCACAGGGCGTTGGTGAGCACGTGTTGCGCGGGTCGCGCGGCGTCTTCGGGGGCGGCGCGGACGGCCAGGCGGTCGCGCCAGGAGGTGCGGGCTTTGGCCATTTTGCGTTGGACGTGGGCGGGTCGGATGGGGCCGCATTGGTTTTCGGCCGCGGTGAGGGCACGGTGTACGGGCCAAGTGAGTCGCCAGGCGCGGGCGTGGCGGCGGAGTCGGCCCCAGTCGAGACGACCATGCCACGTGTCGGCCCAGAGACGCAGGTCGTCAAGCCATGCGGGGCGGGCGTTGCCGTGGATGGCGGAGTGGGTCGCCAGGTGGATGAGCATGTCCTCGACGCCGGGTACGTACACGGTTGCGTCGCCGATGCGGACGCGTTCGGCGCCGGACCAGAAGGCCTCGGGCGGCACGACCTTCGCGTAGCGCAGCGGCCTGAAGGGGCGCACATGGAGGTCGATGCGCAGGGGCAGGACGCGTCCGGCGGTGAATTCGGTTTCGTAGTAGAACCGCGGGAAGAAGTCGGCGCGGACAAAGGGCCGTCCGGGCCGGCAGCCCATGGCGCGGAGCAACGCGACGGCCTGGCCGGCATGCTCGGGGCGGACCATGAGGTCGATGTCGGTCATGGGGCGATCGCCGGGATGCTTGAGGATGGTCAAGTGCAGGGCGGCGCCCTTGAGGGCCATCAGGGGCACGTCGGCGGATTCGAAGCGTTGGGCGATGCGGGCTAGGAGGCGGAGGAGACAGACGTTGTGCGCAGCGGTGGCGAGGTCGTCGCAGGCGAGGGGCAGGGCGGCGGCGGACGCGTCGGGCGCTGCCTGCGTGAAATCCCAGGTTAGATTGGCGGCAAGGGTCGCCACAGCGTTGGTTCCGATGTTCGCCCGGTTGGGCGCCACGCGGGCGCAGTTTCGCCTGCGCCGCGGGCGCGGTTCCCGGAGTTTCTATCGGAACCCATGGGCGGGGGGTGAAGTTATTGGACGGTGCGGTGGCGTTTTGGGGGCGAGCAGAGGCGTGGATCGCCGGAAGGGGGCTGCACTCCCAGTAATGCGGCTGGGAGGGGGGGACGGGCTGATTCCGCCTTGTTTTCTGCCCTTGCCTATGTGACGATTTGTCACTGTGGCTTGGCAAAATCGGTTGTAGATACAACCCGATAATCGCCGATGTTGCAGCCGAGGCATGCATTTCGAGGCCACCGGGGGCGGGAGAAAACCGTCACCGGGTTCATTGTGACAACACGGGGGCGTTTATGGCCTGCAACGGCGGATGTGGGACCCCGGTGAACCAGGCACACTTTGGAGATCACGCACGATGCACGCACAGACATGGTTAGCGCGAAGTGGCCGGCTGGCGATGGTGATCGGGGCGGCGCTGCTGCTCGGTTGCCAGACGAATACCCCGGATCCGAACGGGAATACGGGGGAGTACACCACCGGGGCTACATTGGATCCGGAGCGGTTTGCGAACCTGCCGCGGGCGATCAATCCGTTTGCGGCCGGCTCGACAGGGCAGCTTCCGGCGGCGGCGGACGTGTTGAAGGATCTGCCGCCGATCGGCGACCAGGGGCAGATGGGCTCGTGCACGGCGTGGGCGGCGGGTTACGCGGGGGCGACGGCGACAGCCAACCGGGCGTATTCTTGGGGTCCGGAAACGCCGGCGCACCAGGGGAGTCCGGGTTACCTGTACACCATGCTGGTGGAAGCGGACGCGGAACAGGGGACGGCGTGCGGTACGGGCACGTTGATATCGACCGCGATGGACCTGCTGGCGCAGAGCGGCTGTTCCAGTCTGGCGACGGTGGATTACGTGGATTCGGCGTGTCTGGAGCCGCTGGACGACGACGCCGCCAACTTCCGGATCGGCAGTTACAAGCGGGTGGATCCGACCGACCGCAACGGGGTCAAGGCGGAACTGGCCGCGGGCAACATCCTGGTGATCGGCGCGCAGCTTTATGACGATTTCATGGACTACACGGGCGGCGTGTATACCGGGAGTGGGGTACTCCTCACGCAGGGGAACCAGCACGCGGCGCATGCGATGGCGTGCGTGGGTTACGACGACGCGCAGGGCGCGTACCGCATCATGAACAGTTGGTCGACGCAGTGGGGCGAGTCGGGGTTCATGTGGATGGACTACGACACGTTCGAGGCGACGGTATTTGAGGTGTACGCCCTGATGCCGAACGGTGACCGGGAGCCGCAGCCTGCGCCGGATCCGGCGGAGGACCCGGCCGGCTACCTGGACGATGCGTTCCAGTTTGCGGACGAGGACCCGGTGTCGGGGGAGATCACGGTGTACCTGGTGTTCTATTATCATTTCGACGCACCGGTGCTGATCCACACGATCACGGTGACGGATCCGAACGGCGACAGCGGGACGCAGACGTACGAGACGTGGTATTCGGACGGGTATGTGGCGTTTCAGAAGACGGGCGGATTCCAGTGGGCCGCGGGCGTTTATGATGTGACGTTCGAGACCACGACGGAGGGCGGCAACAGCATCGTGTACCAGGGCCAGGCGGAGATCGCGGCGCTGGGCGATGACGTGGTCGGCGAGGACGAGGTATGCGAGAACCTGTGCGAGTTTGCGTACGACGGGGAGTGCGACGACGGTGGTCCGGGTTCGGACTACGCGGTATGCGGATACGGCACGGACTGCGCCGACTGCGGCCCGCGGCCCAAGGATGACGGGGTCAGCGGCGAGCGGTGCACGGACACCTGCCCGTTCGCGGGTGACGGGGCGTGCGACGACGGTGGTCCGGGCGCCGCGTACGCGGTGTGCGACTACGGGACGGACTGCACGGACTGCGGCCCGCGGAGCGGCGAGCCGGGCGGCGGCGACG
>NPIE01005256.1_pt1 | contig 10819 bp, 11 predicted proteins | sample 8637661 | NCBI WGS metagenome assembly NPIE01 (sample SAMN07420842, study PRJNA396082) | bioreactor metagenome | isolation source: sample BA12 brine-fed electro-methanogenic bioreactor BA | place: Japan: Kochi | collected 2016-12-09 | reverse complement strand
GGTGGGAGCGACTCAGTTCAACAGTCGTTTCTCCGTCATGCACCGCACGACGGAGAAACGCTTGGTAGTTAGCGCAAAGCAGAAATGGATAAGAATACTTCACATCTAGCAGGTGAGTTTCTTGTGGCCGGGGAGCTTTCAAGACAAGGCTTGTCTGTTTCAATAACTTTTGGAAATGCTAAATCAGTAGATATTTTTGCTGAGAATCATAGGCGAGTTTATAAAATAGATGCAAAAGCAATACGATCAAAGTCAAATTGGCCGTTGAAGCTTAGTGGTATTGAAAAGGACATCGTTTATGTTTTCGTCTACCTGGGTAATAGGCATGACATGATGTTTAAGAAACCGGTAGAGTATTTTATCGCATCAGGTCATGAGATTATTAGAGACAAACTGATAACAGAGTGGAATAGCGGAAGATCTGGCGTAATGTATTCAACGGTTAAAGGTACGGCATATGAAGCCAGATGGAGCGCTTTTAGTGGTGCGCCATTGTGGCCAACCGGAGAGTTAAAAAGGCTTGGTGGCAAAAAGCGCTAACAGGGCGCTTGTTCGGACGCAAGCTATGCTGCGCTTCGTTTGCGCCGCACAGCTTTATCGTTAAACCACCCGGTAACCGCCAACCGCGGGGAAACATGGGACAAGCTCAGCCCAACAGGATCGCCAGATCTATTCAGGGTATCAGCTGCGTTGCAGCGTCGAGAAACCTTTACGCATGACGAAGATCGGCACCATCGAGTTCGACGACGGCATTCTCGACGCGCTGCGCGACGATCGGTTGATCATCTTCGCCGGTGCTGGCGTTTCAATGGGGCCGCCGTCGAGCCTGGCCAGTTTCTGGAAGCTGACATGCGATATCGCACACGGCACCGGCCTAATTCCCAGCGAGCCGCTAGATCGGTTTCTGGGTCAGCTGCATCATCGCAACGTCGCCGTTCATGAGCGCGCCGCTCAGCTCCTTTCACCCGCTGAAAGCGCTCCGAACGCACTGCATCACGACCTTCTGCGGTTATTTCGGACGGCGGACCGCGTCAGGCTGGTGACCACCAACTTCGATTTGCACTTCGAGACTGCCGCCAATGCCTTGTTCGGCGCTGTACCCGATGTATATTGTGCACCCGCTTTGCCCCGCGGTTACGACTTTTCCGGCATCGTTCACGTACATGGCGCCTTGCCACGGGCGCGAGATCTCGTATTAACGGACGCGGATTTTGGCCGAGCCTACCTGACCGAGGGCTGGGCGCGTCGATTCCTCGTGGATGTGTTCCGCCAATACACGGTGCTGTTCATCGGCTACAGTCATAACGATGTCGTGATGAACTATTTGACTCGCGCGCTGCCGGCCGATAGCGTCGCGGGCCGGTTTGTCTTGACGGAAGAGGACGGAAACTGGGAGTTGCTGGGAATCAAGCCCGTTCGCTTCGTGAGAGGCGCCGGAGCGGACCCCTTCAAGGAACTCTACGACGGGGTTCAGCGACTCGCCGAGCGTACGACGCGAGGAGCACTGGACTGGCAGTCGCGTCTTGCTGAACTGGGCGGCCGCGTCCCGCCAACTGATGAAGAAGCAATTAGTGAGATCGAGCAGGCACTACGCGAGGTGCACACGACACGGTTTCTACTCAACGTCGCGCGCGATCCGGAATGGCTCCGGTGGCTGAACGCACGCATGCATCTCGATGTGCTCTTTGCCACCCCCGACCTCGGCGAGCGGGATATGCTACTTACCGGGTGGCTGGCCAAGCATTTCGCAATTGAGCACCCGGACGAGGTGTTCGAGATCGTTGCAGCGCATGGGCTGCGGATGAACTCGGCACTATGGTGGGCCATTGGTCGCGAGCTTGGCGTCGCGACGGAGAAGCCGCTGGAAGATTCTGCGCTCAAGCGCTGGGTCACCATCCTGCTCGCGAGCGCACCCGCCCACGCGGATCACCACGTGTTGATGTGGTTGGCTGAACGCTGTGCCAGCGAGGGGTGTGTCGAACTGACCCTGAAGACGTTCTTGGCCATGAGCGAGTACCGGCTCAACGTTAAACCCGGCTTCGTATGGCCTGATGACGAGGCCAACGAACACCGCCGCCGGCTGGACGCGGAGTGCCCGCTGCGAGCCGATCACTGGTCGCTGAATGAAGTTTGGACAAAGCACCTGAGGCCACACCTGATGCGAGTTGCGCAACCGCTGTTGTCGAGTGTTGCGCTGCGCCTAGAGGAAATGCACGGCGAGCTGACGGCCTGGGACAAGGCATCGCGTGAATGGGATCCAGTCAGCTACGGGCGTTCGGCCATCGAGCCGCATGATCAGGACCAGTATCCGGAGGCCATTGACGTTCTGTGTGACGCCGCGCGCGATGCGATCGAGTGGCTCGCCGCAGATTCTCCGGCGCAGCTCGACGCCTGGATCGAGAGGCTGGTGACCTCGGATGTTCCGCTGCTGCGTCGCCTTGCTATACACGCGACAACGGTGCATCCCCAGCAGTCGCCTGAAGAACGCCTGAAGTGGTTGCTGGATCGCGTAGGCCTCCATGAGCTTTCCGAGCATCACGAAGTCCATCGCGCTGTAGCTCTGAGTTATGCAGCCGCGGCTGATCTGGCGCGAAAGGCCGTCGTTGATGCAATCTTGGCGCACACGCTGCCGGCTTCCGATGATTGGCCTGCCGAGAAGCGAACCTCACGCTCGCATTTCGACTGGCTGTCCTGGCTTCTCCAAGCGAAGCCCGATTGCGCGCTGGCAGGTGCAGCCTTGGCACCAATCAAGGCGCAGTATCCGGAATGGCGGCCCTCGGATCATCCAGACCTCACTCACTGGATGGGATCAGCGGATTGGGTGGGCTCAGAGAGCCCTTGGTCCGTCGAGCAACTACTGGCCTGGGAACCTCGCGAACAACTCGATGACTTGCTGAGTTTCAACGGTAATCGCTTCGATGGGCCAAGCCGCGAGGGGTTGTTGGCCAATGGTCGCGAAGCTTGCAAGCAGAACGCCAGCTGGGCGTTCGCGCTGGGGCAGGCCTTAGCTGAACGGGCACTGTGGTCATCTGACCTGTGGCCTGCGTTGATCCGGGGCCTGCAGGAATCCGAACTGCCCGCAGAAGGCTGGCGTGACTTGCTGACCCTGGTATCCAATCCGGCCCTGCAGTCGGCGCATGCTTACGACATTGCGAATCTGCTTTACGCCTTGGTGAGGGACGGCGGCAGGCCATTTGCGCTCGACTTGCTGCATCAAGCGAACGCCATCGCACTGCACGTATGGCAAGCCCTGGAAGCCAACACTCAGGACGAAGACATTGATGACTGGCTGTCCCGCTCCATCAATCGTCCGGCCGGCGTCATTGTGGAGTTCTGGATCAACGGCCTGTCACTGTTCGTGCACGGAAAGACTGGAGCCGAGCGGGTTATGCCTGAGAACTACCGCCATTGGTTCACGCTGGTGGTGCAAGACGCGACCTCAAAGGGTGGAATGGGTCGCAGTCTGCTTGCCAGTCAAACCGCATTCCTATTCGGCTTAGATGAAGCATGGACGCGCCAGCACGTTATTCCGCTGTTCAGCGATCCGGATCGGCAAAGGTTTGCACAGGCATGGGACGGCTTTCTCGTGTGGGGGCGTTTGTATCCGGCGCTTGTCGATGCCCTGTTGCCGGCTTTCATTGCCGCGATGCCGAGGCTCGCTGCCGACCTGGACGACCGCCGCCAGCGATTCATCGAGTTCTACACTGCGCTCGCCGCATTCCACGTATCCGATCCGACACAGTGCTTGCTACCTGTGCTATTTCAATACGGTTCGTTGGAAGATCGATTGACGTTCGCATTGCACCTCGGATACTTCCTGCGCCAAATGCAACAGGCAGCGAAACAGCAACTGTGGAACGGTTGGCTACGCCGCTATTGGCAGGATCGACTGCAAGGGGTGCTCGCTGCCCTAGATGAGGCCGAAATTCGGAAGATGCTGGAGTGGCTGCCACACCTTGGCGACGCCTTCCCAGATGCGGTGGCGTTGGCAGTTCGCTTCCCTGCGATCCGAATCGATCACAGCAATGTCCTTCACAAACTGCGTGAGAGCGAACTGGTCACGCGGTTCGCCGCTGATACTGCGGAGCTGCTGATATACCTTGCTAACTGTCTTGCCGGCTATCACGCGGCTGACCTGGCGACAATCGGGGCGCGCCTGCCCACGATACCTGCGCAGGTGCGCAGGAGACTCGACGAGGCATTCGCACGCGCTGGAGTGTTGAGGGCGCAGAATTGAGTGCCGGTTTTCCACCGCTGGCTGATGGATGCGGTGTGCGGGCTGTTCTACGCGGCCTCAGCGGCGAGAGGCCTAACATTTGTGTCTCTCCATTACACACATTTCCGGGACGCACTTGGTGCCCGGAAATGTGTGTAATGGAGAGGGCCGAGCATCTGCTGCACGGCGAGGAGACGGTGGTCTTTGCCGATGCCGGCTACCTCGGGGTGGAGCGGCGCGAGGCGCTCAAGGACAAACCCGTCGACTGGGTGGTGGCCGAGAAGCGGGGCCGGGTCAAGACCATGGCGGAGGGGCCGCTGAAGGCGCTGGTGCAGGCCCGGGAGAGGCTCAAGGCGCAGTTTCGGGCGGTGGTGGAACACCCCTTTCATGTGGTGAAGAACCTGTTCCGCCATCGCAAGGTCCGCTACCGGGGGCTGCGGAAGAACACCGCGCAGTTGTACACGCTGTTTGGACTGGCCAACCTGGTGTTGGCGAAGGAGCGTTTGCTGGCCGAGTGCGCCTGAAATGCGCCCGGCGGATGCGGGTTGGATGAAACCCCCGGTCCACATGGCCAGATAACCGGGGAACCCAGACCGTTTGGCAGGCTCAGAACCCCGGTTTCTGGGGCTGAGCATGGCGTGATGATGTCCGGATCCGATTTTCACCATTTTTCAGTGTTTCCATAAAGACAGGGAGGGCTAGAGTGACGGCTAAAACAACGACAAAGAAGGTCTACTACCTTCGCGCATTAAACAACAAGAAACCCAAAGACCTACAGGCCCTCATCGAAAAGACGAGAGTCAAGAAGCCTACTGTCGGCGCTACCGAGATCAAGTTTGGTGCTGGCGACATCGTACGGATACAGCGCTATAAGGCCAGCAAAGGTGTGGGCGTTTTCCTACAACTGTCCAGATACGTTCCTGGCGAAAAAGCCCCGACGCTTCAACCCAAGGCGAAAGCCACCGAGGACCAGGAAGGAACTCAGCCAGCGCCCACTGGGATGGAGTTTAAGGATGGAGACTGCTTCCTCCTCGTGTCAAGGCACCATGTCATGTACTGTGGGCATGGCATCTATGCTCCCAAGGCGTCCCAGTACCTCAAGCAGCTTTTCAAGGATAGCGGGGTAGACAGCAAGCAGCTCGAATTCGAATTGTCACCCGCCACTAACCTCGACAAGGTCAAGCTACTTCAGGAACACGGCGTCAAATCAATCCTTCTTTCCAGCAATGCCTTCGATATCAGTCTTCCGAACAAGCTACGGAGGAGCTGGATATCGAGGTCGCTTGGGAAAATATCAGACGAACTTAAAGCACTGGCTGAGAAGGACGAGTCCGTTGCAGAGCAAAAGGCCCGAGAAGATTTGCTGGTCAAGCTTGAATTGCGCCTGGATGGAAACACCCGCGCAGCGCTTTATGCTCAGGAGTTCATTGAGGATATCGCGGAGACTGTCCTAGATGATGTGGAAGCGCCAATCAGTGAATTTGCCATCGTCACCCAGAAGGGAGAAACAATAAAGCCCGGAACCATTAGGCTGCAAAAGGGTTACAAGGTATCGGTTCAAGATCGCTCGGTGAGTCACATTGAAATGTGGGAGTCCCTGGAGAGCTATCTGAACGACATCAAGCAAGGTAATCTGCTTGAGCAATGACATGGCTATTGACTGGCACAGGATTGGCTTCTTTCTTGGCTCTCTCGGTGCGTCTGGCGTTGCGGGATGGTTTGGCCAGCCACTTGTTCACGACAACTCAGAAGCTGTTGGGGTCATCGTCAACGTCTTTTCGATTCTAGCCGGCTTCCTTGTCACGATCATGACTCTGCTTGGGGAGCCAAGCCTTTTTAGAGGTCGCACATGGAGGGCAGATGCCGTCAAACGGAGCAATGTCTATAGACGGCTGATACGGCACAAATGGCTGTTCATAGCCTATCTACTTGTCCTTGGTTTGGTGTTCGTTACCACGCTAGTCACCAAGACGTATCCAGAACATGCTGCAGTGATCTGGCTTGAGCGCGGCTATCTATCGCTGGCGACACTGGCGTTTATTATGTCGCTGATACTGCCGAGCAGGCTGATGAATTTGCAGCTGGCCAGATTCGACGAGTTGCTGGAGTCTCGTAAGAAGAATGAAACCAAAGACATAGAGTGACGCCACACGCTGTGTGACAGACGACTCACATCAGAATGTCGGCCCAACAAAAAGGGTCAGCAGGCAGCTAAAGGGGGAAATCGTCCGGCGGAAGGGAAGGGGTGGTAACGGGAAGGGGCTTGCCCAAAAGGGCAGACACTGAGATAGGTGCACAATCAAAAAGGGGTGAGATGTGTCGCAGTAGACGAAATGCACGCTTCTATAACAAGTCGTGCAAACTTGCAAAATTGGCTGAGTCAACCACGTCAGAGGTTGTCGAGCTAACAAAAAAACCTCCTCGCGTACTCATTACGGAACGTTCGCATAGGTTCTTAAAATAGTCTTTGCTCCGAAAATAGATAAGCCGATCAGATTGGTAAGATTCATTTTTGTACTCTTTCATCGCAATAATTACAAGCTCATACTTGCAATTTTGCACCGATAAAACCTGCGGATAATAGCCTATCCTTCGGATGATCCTGCCGTGCATAAATGTCTCCAGGGTGGTAAAGGCAAAAAGGGATGCAAAAACTTCATGCGACTGCGTATGACCAGATAACAAATGACGTATAAAACCTTTCGAGGCTAAATAAAATTCTACTGTGTTGAAATAACAATTCGGACCATAGAGCTCTGCGTAATTCATCCCACTCGGTCTGCGAATAATCACGCTAGGGTGGTCCGACAGCTCTAATCGGCAAATCGGCACCGGGAAGAATTTGATGTTGCTAGAAACTGCCAGTGGCGCTTCCAAATCGTGCGTGCGCCCCTTCATTATGAGATTTTCCTGTAGGCGAAGATGTGTTTGTCCTGACATCTTCTTACCTTTTGCGCCTCCATGGTACGTGAGGTGTGTATCAGAATCACTTTCTACTTTGTGATTTCGTTTGCCATGTTTGTAGTGCTCACAGGAGACACGCTCGGCAATCTCTATGTACACGTTGACAACCGACGCACACTGCTCAAGAGCAGCAATGAATACTGGCTGTTGGTTGAACAAACCGACGATGGAATTATCTTTACTATCTCCACGAAATACAAAGGAGCAGTTGCTGAAGGGTGTAAGAACATCCCCGGCAACCAATTGTTTTCCATTATTTTGGCAGAGAGGAGTATGCAGGGCCGTCACCAAGTCGTGTGATTAACGTCACTCACCTTAATGTCCGCCGGGTAGAATACGAGATCGCTGAATGAAAATAGATAGCCGTCTTGAGCCACTGCATATTCTGGAGTCCCCGGCTGCGCACCTTGAGCATCTTGATCTTGCTGTTGGTGCTCTCGGCGTGGCCGTTGTTGTCGTCCATGACCACCGCATTGAGGATGCCCCGCAGGTGTTTCATGATCATCCTCGCCACCTTCTTGACCGGCTCCAGGCGGCTACGTATCGCCCAGCTGTACCAGCGACTCCAACCCTTCTCGGCCCAGGTCCGGCTGATGTAGTGCCACAGGGACACGCCGTATTCCTTGATGGACTAGGCACGGGCGGTTCAGTGGTCAGGAATTCAGCAGCTTAGGAACTCCCTAATTCTCACTTTGAGTATATCAAGGTCTTTGATCTCACATTCCCAGAGAACCAATACACCCCAACCTAATGTATACAGTTGAGCTTGATGCTCTGCGTCTCGCTGTTTGTTTCGTGCAAGCTTTGGTAACCAGTAGTCTTGGCGAGTTCTTGGCACCCTAGAACCGCGTTGACATTCATGCTGATGCCAAAAGCAGCCGTGAATGAAGATTACTTTCTTTCGCCCCATGAAGGCGATGTCAGGTGTCCCTGGAAGATCCTTGCGGTGTAAGCGGTAGCCGGAGAAGCCCATGCTGCGTAGGACCCGGCGTACGATCAGCTCGGGAGAGGTGTTTCTTGAGCGCACAGCCCGCATTGTGCGGGACCGTATTGTGGAAGGCGGAGTTTTACGCCCTGCGGATCGGGGTCTCATCCGACTCGCGTTGCATCGTGCCATCGCGGGTCACCCGAGTTTTGCGCATGGTTTCGGCTCCGCGATAACTAACTTCAAAATCAACGTAGCTAACTTCTTCATCTCTCCCCTGAAAGCAATCGTGAAAAGCTCTAAGTAACTGGACATCCTCAAGCCGCTGCGGTGCCGGATGTGGGTTGTTGCGCGGACTCGGAATCGTTGACGGCATTACATAGATACATGGCGGAGGTAGAAAATGGGGGCCAACCGGGTTGAGGCGGCTCTCATCTCCCGTTACCTTCGGGCACGGACGCCCAACAGTACCGCACACCATGTCCCAAATGATGACTCCATCGACACGCTGCTCACGGAAGATGATTTCTGCGCTCAGGCGTGTATGTATACCTGACCAGGCGTTGTGTCGAGGGTCCGCAGACGGATTGGTGCATACGCTCCAGATAATAAATTCTTCCGCATGCGGCGGACGCTCGAAGATGTTGGTGTTGTTGCCGTCCAGGCAACCCTTCAGCTCGATTACCGCAGTCCGCCCAGAATTGAGTCGGACTACGTAGTCATGCCGATTCGCTTCTCCTGCCGATTCCCAGTCTGCGATATACCCGCCGTCCTGCATGTGGTTGAGCACATGACGGACGAACCCACGCTTCTCCCGCATCGTGGCAGAGAACTGGCCGCGCACTCGCTCAATGGCACCCCGGAAAACACCGCTGTTGTAGAATTCCTGTTCACCGAGGCCGTGGGTGCCGAGTTTGTGAGCTTCGGTTTTCAGTTGCTCCGCGTAGTCCTCGATTAACTTCCTCAGCTTGCTATTCTGCTCACAAGGAATGATGCTCATGCCGCCACTCGCGCGGCCGCCAACTGCATCGCTAGAAGAGGCCCGAATATGTGCTGCGCTATGTGCCTAACGACAGGAACAGCAACGCCGTCACCGGTCAGGTGATATGCCTCGTTGTAGTTTTCAGGCAAGACGTAATCCTCAGGCAGCCCCATCAGCCTCGCGGTTTCACGGCTTGAAATGAGACGCGAGCGAACCTTGTTGCCGTCCACCACGACAATGAGCTGGCGACTTGAGCCGCCTGCGGGTGTGCGCAGACAACCGGCCACGTCATCAAAGCGTACCTCGGCGCGCTGCACCTTGAAGCCGTTTGTGTCGCGCCGCGTGCGTTTGTAGATCGCGCCGACCTGACGCCGACCTGTCTCTTTCGAGAGTTTTTTTGCTTCCTCGACCTTCAAACGGTTAATGCTGCTCATCATCGCCAAGAGTTGCTGCGTCTCGTTGGCTGTGTGCCATTCCACGCTCGAGGGGCTTTCCTCTACCAGATCGGAGAACGTGGTGGAACGTGGCTTCGGTGTTGGCATGTCCCACCAGATCCAGTTCCGTCGCAGCTTATTTGGCAACTTCTCATAGGCAGTCCTCAGAGTACGGGTGTGCCACAATGGGGACGGCCCTTCGCCTTGCGCGTGCCCAGGGACTTGTAGATCTTTGCGGATACCGATAATGAACAAGCGGGGCCGAGACTGTGGTACGAACAACGCGGCGTCTATTACCATTGCACCAAAGCGATAGTCGGCCTGCGTGAATGAAGTGCAGATTGCCTCAAAGTCTTTGCCATTATGCGAATGCAAGGTGCCTACGACGTTTTCCAAGGCGATGATTTCGGGTGCGCGATGATCGGCGATGAGGCCCTTCACCACGTCCCAAAACGGCCAGAAAGTGCCCGAGCGGTCACCCTTGAGGCCTGCGCCCGCGCCTGCCAAGGACAAGTCCTGACATGGGAACGAACCCCAGATGAGATTGGCGCGGCCAGGCAGGTACTCAGGCTTCACGGAGCGCACGTCGCTGGTCAGCAGTTCGCGGTCACCCCAGTTGCGCTGGTAGGCGGCGCTTTTCTTATAATCGAAATCGTTAGCGAATAGGCACTCCCACCCTGAGCCCAGACCGGCACGCGCCATCCCTCCTCCTGCAAAGAACTCGTAGAACAGCCTCATCGCCCACTCCTGTTGCGATTTTCACTAACGGGTGGGGCGCAGCAGGATCGGTGCGCGCCCCAATAATATCTGGGTCTTGGCAAACCTGTTCTGAGCCTCCCCCAGCATGTTCTGACCACGCGCTTCTCCTGCTCGTCTGACTGTTGGAAGGTGGCCTCTGTTGGGGAATGCATGTCCAGTTAGTGTTGCATCTGCTGCAACATTATGGCCTTAGTAGGAGGGTCCGTCTAGTGGGGTTCTCCGTTTGTTCTCCCGGCCCGCCTCCTACGGCTTGGCAGATGCACCTTCGGTCGTACGCTGCATCAATGCTTGAAATTCACACACGCCAAGGCGGAATTATCGTTGGCGCGGAGAGTGTCTACCAGTAGAGCATTGAGCCCATGTTGGCGCGGCTCTTCCAGCAATCCCCTCGTCATAAGACACGCCCCACGGGTGACTGGCTGGTCGTGCTCGATGCCGACACTCTCTTGGCACCCCGGCTGACGCTCCTGGAGGCTATTCGCTCCATGGTGGGGGTGCCTGACAGACACTGGGACAGGCTCTACCAGCCCCTTGCGGAG
>NPIE01009570.1_pt3 | contig 10824 bp, 17 predicted proteins | sample 8637661 | NCBI WGS metagenome assembly NPIE01 (sample SAMN07420842, study PRJNA396082) | bioreactor metagenome | isolation source: sample BA12 brine-fed electro-methanogenic bioreactor BA | place: Japan: Kochi | collected 2016-12-09 | reverse complement strand
GTGGGCTGCCGCTACTACAAGCTGACCGTCGATGGCCGCGAGCTGATCGAGGTCGACGTCGAGAACATGATCCGCAAGATCAACGGCGTCGACCAACTCGCCGCCCAGCGCCAGGCGCTGGGGATCTGAAAGCGGACTGAATCAAAAGGAGAGAGCCGATGAAAACGGAAAAGATCGAATTGGATTCGCCGGTCAAGAGTGCCGGCGTCGAGGTCAAGGCGCTGACCATCCGCGAGCCGAAGGTGCGCGACATGCTGGCCTCCGAGACGGCCGGCAAGAGCGACGCCGAGCGGGAGGTCGCCATGTTCGCCTCGCTCTGCGAGGTGGAGCCGGAAACGGTCAAGGACCTGACCGTCAAGGATTACCGGAAGCTGCAGGAGGCCTACCAGGCTTTTTTGTCCTGACGGCCGAGGCGGCCCGGCAGCTGGTGCTCTGCGTGGCGCACGCCACCGGCTGGAGCCGGGCCGAGCTGCTGGAGATGGAGATCGAGGAGCTTATCGCGTGGGACCGGTCGTGGCGGGAGATCGTTCTAGCCACGACCGGATGACGGCGGCGAAGAGGCCGAGAACGAAGGTGCAGGGCAGGGCGAGCAGCAGGGTGAGGACGAAGGCGACGGCCGCCGCGGGAAGGATCTCGGCGCCGGTACCGGCCGCGACGGCGGCGGTGAGCAGGGCCCACAGGGCCGGCACTATCAGGTTGGCGGGGAAGTAGCTCATGGACAAATCCTGGTCTCTCGGAGTCGTGATCGGCGCCACCATGGCGGGAAGTTTCGCCCGCACGGTCGGCTCCGCGCGTACCCAGTTTAACACCCTGGGGGATTCGATCAAGAGCCTGTCGCGGCAGCGCGGCCTGATCGAGCGTTTCGAGAAGGACGCCGCAGAGCTGGAGAAGGCCCGGGTAAAGCTCGGCGCCACGCAGAAGGAAGTCCTGCAGCTCAAGGCGGCCCTGCGCAAGGACCCTGCCGACGAAGGGACGGCCCGGGCCCTGGAGCAGACCCAGGCCAAGGCCGTCAAGCTCGGTGCCGCCCTGGAACGGCAGCGAAATCAGCTGCGCCAGTCCGAGGCGGCGATGCGCAAGGCCGGCATCGAGGTCAAGGACTATGCCCGGGAGTATACCCGCCTCGGCGAGGCCCTCGACAAGACCCGGGCCAAGCACGCCCGGATGCAGACGGCGTTGCAGCGCAAGGACGCCGCCGCCGCCCGCCTCGGAGAGATGCGCGGTCAGGTCCTGGGCCTGGCCGGCCTGGCCTACGGCGGGGCGCGACTGATCGGCGGGGCGGCGGACTTCGGCCGCTCCGGAACCCGCCTCTCCACGGTGATGAACACCACCGAGCTGGAGAAGGACCTCGCCGCCTCTCGCCGCCATGCCCTCGACTTCACCCGCCGGGCCCTGGGGGCCGAGACCGAGGTCCTCGACATTGAATATGCCTTGAACTCGGCGGGGCTTGACGCCGCCACCGCCCGCTTCGGCTCCGAGGTGGTCTCCAAGGTCGCCACCGTTACCGAGGGGGCGGCCGAGCAGGTCGGTGAGGTGATCGCCACCACCTTCAACAATCTCGGCGGGCGGCTGCAGGGGAACGCCGAGCAGAAGCTGGCGCGGATCGGCGATCTGCTGACCAAGACCCAGTTCAAGTTCCAACTGCGGGATTTCGGGCAACTCGGCGAGTCCATGAAGATGGCCAGTCCGGCCCTCGCCCAGTACAACGTCGACCTGGAGCAGGGCGTAACCCTGGTCGGGGCGCTCAACTCCGCCGGCCTGCAGGGGAGCATGGCCGGCACCGCCATGGCCGCCACCTTCCGCAACCTGTCCAAGGCGGCGAACGAATTCGGCTTCGAAATCGCCCGCGACGCCCAGGGCGGGCTCGATTTCATCGCCACCCTGCAGAACCTCTCGGCCGCCATCGGCGGCTTCGACAATCTCGACCAGGAGACCAACGACCGGCTGCAGAAAGCCTTCGGCGAAGAAGGGATCCGCGGCGTGATCCTGCTCGGCAAGCAGCTCGGCAACCTGTNNGTCCGCCGCGCAGCGTGACGTCGCCGAGAGCTCGAAGGGGATCGTCGACGCCAGCTATCAGCGCTTCCTCGAGGACTCCAAGGGCCAGACCCAGCTCTTCGGCAACAACGTGCGTTTCCTCGGGCTGGTTTTCGCCAACACGCTGCTGCCGGCGGTGAATGCCGTTCTCAAGCCGGCCACCGCCGTTGCCGGTTGGGCCGGGCAGATGATCGAGCGCTTCCCGAACATCGGCAAGGCGATCGGCGCGGTGGCCGTGGGCCTGGGGGGCGTTGCGGCCGGCTTCGCCCTCGTGACCGCCGCCACCTGGGCCTGGAACGCCGCCAATCTGGCCTTTCTGGCGACGCCTATCGGTGCCGCCATCGGCGCCATCGCGGTCGGCTCCGGGCTGATCATCACCTTCTGGGAGCCGATCACCGATTTCTTCAAGGGCCTGTGGAGCGGGATCAAGGCGATCTTCGCCGAAGGGGTCGGGTTTCTCACCAAGATCTGGGAGCTCAGCCCCATCGGCCTGATGTTCAAGGCTGGCGAGAAGCTCGCCGGCTGGATCGGCGACACCTTCTCCAGCGGCAAGACGGCTGCCGCCGGTGCGGCCGTTGGCGTGGCCATGGCGACCAACGTCGCCGCACTCCCGGCGCCGACCCTGCCGCAAGCCGCGGCGACGACCTCGATCAATGCCCCGATCCAGATCCACGCCGCCCCGGGCATGAGCCCGGAGGACGTGGCCCACGCCGTCGACCAGAAGCTGCGCGAGCGCGAAGCCTCNNNNAGCCTCCGGCCGCGCTCGGGCCCGAGGAGCTCTCCATGATTGAGGTGATGATGGCGCTGGGCGACTTCCGCTTCTCGCTGAATACCGCCGCCTATCAGCAGCTACGCCGCACGGTGGAATACCGCTGGCCGACGCAGGAGCGGGCCGGGCGCCGGCCGGCGAAGCAGTTCACTGGCATCGGCGCCGAGACGGTGGCTCTCGAAGGGACGATCTACCCGCACTATCGCGGCGGGCTCGCCCAGATGGAGGCCATGCGCGGCCTGGCCGGAAAGGGCCGGCCGCAGATCCTCACCGACGGAACCGGAAAGGTCTGGGGCAGGTTCTGCATCGAACGCATCGAGGAGACCCAGACCCTCTTCTTCGGCGACGGCACGCCGCGCAAGCAGGAGTTCCGTCTTTCCCTCGGCCGCTACGGAGACGACGCCTGATGTCTCAACAGTACCGCACCCGCGACGGCGACACCCTCGACTGGATCTGCTGGAAGCACTACGGCCGCAGCTCCGGCGCCGTGGAGGCCGTCCTCGCAGTCAACCCGGGTCTCGCCGACAAGGGCCCGGTCTACGCCGCCGGCGAGCTGATCACCCTGCCGGAGTTGGCCGCGGCCGCCGAGACCACCACCCTGATCCGCCTGTGGGATTGACCCGTCTTCGCCCTGCGGGCTTCGCCGTGGCGAGCCCTTAACCTTGGACTTGGCCTGTTTTTATGACGCCTGATTTCCAGATAACCGCCGACTCCCAGGACGTCACCGCCGCGATCCGCGACCGGCTCCTGGAACTGCGCGTCACCGACGAGGCCGGCCAGAGCTCCGACGCCGTGACGATCCGCCTCGACGACCGCGGCAACAGGATCGCCCTGCCGCGCAAGGGCGCCGAGCTGGAGGTCGCCCTGGGCTACCTCGAAAGCGCGGTGGCGACGTTGGGCACGTTCGTGGTCGACGAGGCGGTCCTCTCCGGACCGCCCGACACGCTGACGATCCGCGGCCGGGCCGCCGACCTGCGCGCCGCCATGAAGGCGCCGCGGACCCGCAGCTGGGACGGCATCACCCTGGGCGACCTGGTGGCCACCGTCGCCGCCGAGCATGGCTTCGAGCCGGCGGTGGCCGGCGAGCTGGCGGAGCTGGCTCTCGGCCACGTCGACCAGACGGAGGAGAGCGACCTGCACCTTTTGACCCGGCTGGCCGGGCAGTACGGCGCCGTGGCCAAGCCCGCCGGGGGACGGCTGCTAGTGGTGCCGGCAGGGGCGGGCAAGAGCGCCACCGGAAAGACCATGCCGGCGGTCGAACTCGCCCGCGGCGACCTGGCGCGCTGGGACGTGACCCTGGCCGACCGCGGCCGCTACGGCGCGGTGACCACCTGCTGGCACGACGGCAGCGGCACCGGCCAACCGCAGGAGGTGACGGTGGGTGAGGGCGAGCCGGTTTACCGGCTGCGCGGCACCTTCCGGGACGCCGCCGAGGCGCGGGCCGCCGCCCGGGCCAAGTACGAGGCGCTGCAGCGCGGCAAGGGGACGATCACCGCCGAGTGCGGCGGCGACGTGCGCCTGGCGGCGGAAGGGGAGATCGTGATTTCCGGCGTGCGCGACGGGGTCGACGGCCGCTGGAGCCTGACCCACGTTACCCACGTCTACGATCCCTCCGGCGGTTACCGCTGCGAGCTGCAGGGGGAGAACCCGAAAAGCTAGTCCCAAGTGAGGCACGGATGAACGGAATCGATGCGACAACCGGAAAAGCCCTGTCGGGCATCGACCATCTGCGCCAGTCGGTGGCCGACATCCTGACCACGCCCATCGGCAGCCGGGTGATGCGCCGCGACTACGGCAGCCGTCTCCCCGATCTGGTGGACCGGCCGGTGAACGCCACCTGGATCGCCGACGCCTACGCCTGGACCGCCGAGGCCATCGCCCACTGGGAGCCGCGGCTGCGGCTCGATAGCGTAACGCTCGCCGGGCTCGACGACGCGGGCCGGCCGGTGCTGGACCTCGCCGGCGTCTACCTGCCGGACGGCCAGCCGATCACCCTGGAGGGCATCCTGATATGAGCCTGATCGACCTGTCCCAGCTGCCGGCCCCGACCGTCATCGAGGCCCTCGATTACGAGACGATCCTGGCGGCGATGATCGCCGACCTGCAGGCCAGGGACGCCGCTTTCGATGCCCTGGTCGAATCGGACCCGGCCTACAAGATCCTGGAGGTCGCCGCCTACCGCGAGGCGCTGCTGCGGCAGCGGGTCAACGATGCCGCCAAGGCGGTGATGCTCGCCTACGCCGCCGGCGCCGACCTCGACCAACTGGCGGCCCTGCAGAGCGTCGCGCGGCTGCTGGTCGACCCCGGAGACCCGGCCGCCATCCCGCCGGTGGCCGCCACCTACGAGAGCGACGACCGCCTGCGCCAGCGGGTGCAGCTGGCTCCGGAGGGCCAGAGCACCGCCGGCCCGACGGAAGCCTACGAGTTCCACGCCCTCTCGGCCGACGCCAACGTGCTCGACGTCGACGTCTCCAGCCCGGCCGCCACCGAAGTGCTGGTGACCGTCCTGTCGGCTATCGGCGACGGCACGCCCGACCAGGCTCTGCTCGATGCCGTAACCGCCGCGCTGAGCGACAAGAAGGTGCGGCCGCTTACCGATCAGGTGACGGTGCAGGCGGCGACCGTCGTCGGCTACGCGATCGACGCGGTCCTCTACGTTTACGACGGGCCGGACCCGGAGGTGGTCCGGCAGGCCGCCGCCGACGCCGCGGCCAAGTACGCCGCCGACCACCACCGCCTCGGCCACGACATCACCCTGTCGGGTCTCTACGCCGCCCTCCACCAGCCCGGCGTGCAGCGGGTGGTGCTGAATGCGCCGGTCGCCGACATCGTCGTCGCCAACGACCAGGCCGCCTACTGCACCGGCATCACCGTGGCCAGCGGAGGCGTCGATGAGTAGCCTGCTGCCGCCCAACGCCACGGACCAGGAGCGGGCCCTCGACGAGGCGATCGCCCGGCTGGGCGAAGTGGCGGTGCCGATCAAAGATCTATGGAACCCGCAGACCTGCCCAGTCGCCTTTTTGCCGTGGTTGGCCTGGGCGCTGTCGGTAGACAACTGGGATGCGACCTGGCCCGTCGCGACCAAGCGGGCCATGATCACTGAGAGCCTGGAGCTGCACCGCCACAAAGGGACCCCCTGGGCCGTCGAGCGGGCGCTGATCGTCGCCGGGGCGCCCGCAGCCCGGGTGGAGGAATGGTTCGACTACGGCGGGCAGCCGGGCTATTTCAAGGTCATCGTTGACATCGAGGGGGCCGACGTCGATGCGGCGACCGAGGCGAAAATGCTCAAGGCGGTCGGTCGTTTCAAGAACGCCCGCTCCTGGCTCGCACAGCTGGAATACAACCTCTCGGTGAGCTCCGCCCTGCCGCTGCACGCAGTCGGCCTGCAGTCGAGCGAGATCATCACCGTCTATCCACAATAGGGAGGAACCATGCCGGAGACCTTCTACTCGATCCTGACCAACAAGGGGATCGAGAAATACACCGCCGCCGATGCCGGCGGCCCGATCGTCAGTCTCGCCGAGTTCGCCGTCGGCGACAGCGGGGGCGCCTACTTCGAGCCGCTGCCGACCCAGGTGAGCCTCGTCAACGAACTGTGGCGCGGCGCCGTCAACTCCGTCTACGTCCATCCGAACAACACCAACTGGCTGGTCATCGAGGTGCTCATCCCGGCCGCCGACGGCGGGTTCGACATCCGCGAGGCGGGAGTCTTCGACGCCGCCGGCGATTTGATCGCCGTGGCCAAGTATCCGCTCACAACCAAGCCGGCGCCAGGCAGCGGCAGCGAAAAGGACCTCTACGTCCGCCTGATCTTCGAGCGGGCCAACGCCGCCGAGGTAACGCAGCAGATCGACCCCTCGCTGGTGATGGCCACCAAGGAGTACGTCGATACCCGGGACTGGCGCGAGTCGGTGCGGGTGGCGACCACCGCCCCGATCGCCGATCTGGCCGCCGGGGCTCCGGATACCCTCGACGGCGTGGCGCTGGCGCAGGGGGACCGGGTGCTGGTCAAGGACCAGGCGGCCGCGGCCGAGAACGGCATCTACGTAGTCGATACCGTCGGCACCGGCGCCGACGGCGCCTGGGTGCGCGCGGCCGATGCCGACAATGGGCTCGACATAAGCGCGAACTTCTCGGTAGCCGTGGAGGAGGGGGCGGTCAACGCCGACAGTCTGTGGATGTTGACCACCGACCATCCGATCACCTTGGGCGTCACGGCGCTGACCTTCAAGCGGCTCATCACCCAGACCGAGCTCGACGCTCACGCGGGACGCACCGACAACCCGCACGGAGTGACGGCCGCCCAGACCGGAGCCGACCCGGCAGGAACGGCGGCGGCCGCAGTCGCAGCCCACGAGGGCGCAGGTGATCCGCACCCACAGTACGAGACCGATACCGAAGTGCAGGCCAAGGTCGACGCTGCCGTCGCTTTGCTGATCGACTCTTCGCCTGCGGCTCTTGACACCTTGAACGAGCTGGCGGCGGCTCTGGGGGACGATCCCAACTTCGCCACCACGATGACCAATGCCCTGGCTGGCAAGGCCGCCGTGGGGCACAACCACGACGGGACCTACGAGACCCCTGCCGGAGCGCAGGGAAAGGTGGACACCCACGGCAACCGCACCGACAACCCGCACGGGGTAACCAAAGCCCAGGTGGGGCTGGGCTCCGTGGCAGACTACGGCATCGCCACCCCTGCCGAGGCCTCTTTGGGGGCCATTGGCACCAAGTACATGACGCCGTATCGGACAGTGGAGACGATAGACTCCCACACTATCGGACGTGGCCAGACCTGGCAGGATGTGACCGCCTCGCGCGTAGCCGATGTGGAATACACCAACCTTACCGGCCAGCCGATCATGGTCATCGTCGCCCACGGCAACATCACCGGCACGACCAGTGGCATCCTCTATGCTGGACCGTTGTCCTCCAGCATACCCCTCGGGGACAGCCGCGGCCAAGGAGCCATTCCGGCCATCATCCCGCCAGGCTGGCACTACAAATACAGTGGTTCAATCACTACCTGGGTTGAATTGCGCTGAACCCGGCGATAGGAGACGACATGAAGAATCTGCCGCAGATCCTGCGATCCACCTTTCCCGACCTGGACCTCTCGGCCGTCACCGTCCGCGACGACGGGGCTGGCGAATACCTCCACCGCTGGGACAGCCCGTTTCCGCAGCCGGACGACGCCGAGCTGCAGGCGATGCACGATGCCTGGCACGCCGACGCCGAGCGCCTGGCGACCGAGGCGGCGCAGCTGCAAGAGGCCATCGTCCGCGCGGGCGGGGCGCGCCGGCTGGCGGCCCTGGCCGGCGACTACGCCCCGGCCGAGCGCGAGACTTGGGACACCCAGCAGCGCGAGGCGCGGGCCTGGCTGGCAGACAACGCCGCGCCGACCCCGATGCTTTCGGCCATCGCCGCCGGGCGGGGGATAGCATTGGCTGACCTGGTCGCCAAGGTGATGGCCAATGTTGAGGCCTTCGAGGCAGCTTCCGGGGCGATTCTAGGCCAGCAGCAGGCGCTGCTCGACGCCCTTGCCGCCGTCGACCCGGCGGCCGCCGATGCCCTTGACCAAATAGCCGTGATCACCTGGGAGTCCTGACATGGCCAAGACGATCATCAAGCTGCCCACCGTGCAGCGCCTCGACCGGGTCTACAAATCCCCCAATGAGGTGCTGCAGGACCTGACCCTTGACTTCAGCGCCCGGCTGCTCGCCGGCGAGACGGTGGTGGCCGTCGAGACGGAAGACGCCGGCACTGGATTGGTCACCGCGGCCGTCGCAGATGGCACTACGGCCGTCCTCGACCTGTCCGGTGGCACGGCCGGCGAGAAGATCCCCGTGACGGTTACGGTGACCGGCGACGGAGGCAGCGTGCGCCAGGCGCAGCTACTAGTGACCGTGCGCGACCCGCTGAGCCAGGCCGTGCCGGTAACCGTGCCACTGACCTCCGTCAACTGGCGCGGAGACTGGCAGGCGACGGCGGCCTACAACCCAAACGACATCGCGAACCACAACAACCTCTCCTGGCTGGCCCTGCGCATCAACACCGGGGTCGAGCCGGCTGAGGGGGACGACTGGACGGCCTTCGCCAGTACTTCTGCAGTACCGGTGGTGGCCAGCCAGGCCGAGGCGGAAGCCGGAACGGAGGCCGCCTCGCGGTCCTGGTCGCCGCTGCGGGTTTGGCAGGCGATAGCCGCCTGGGGAGCGAAGGCAACCAGCGTCTTCAAGGGACAGCTCACGGCCACCACCGAATCGGTACATGCCGTCGACCCTGGGGCGGCCTACACGGTCGACTCCGCCAACGGCAACATCCACCGCATCACCCTGACCGAGGCACTGACCGTAACTCTGCCGGCCGACCCGCCCACCGACACGGCCCGCACCCTGGTCCTGGAGTTCGTGCAGGACGCAACGGGAGGCTGGGAGGTCACCTGGCCGGCGATGGTGTGGCGTACCAGCGACGGACTGGAGCCGGTCATCGGCGACGTCCCGTCCACCAAGTCGGGAGTGATCGTGCTGACCAACACCGGGGACGGCTGGGTCGGGCACCCGCTGATGTTCCAGCCATGATGGGGGACGCATTGCTGAGAGCGAGCAACTCCGGACTGCCCCTCGGCCCCCTTCTGTTTCGTGTCGCATTTGCGGGGGTTCCCGACGGGACCCTGGCGAAGGACACGGTGCCGGAGGCGGGCGCATGGGAGGCCGGAATAAGCACCCATAACAATTTCGCCAGAGTCTACGGTGCCACCCCTGCACAAGCAGTTTATTTCAGCGCGTTCGTTGAGAACGGGGACCTGTACGGCCCGATGTTCCGGGTCGGGGCAGAGAACTACAGCCGCTTTTACGTGCGGCTGGGTATAGCGCCGTTGACGTTAGCTCCTACGGATTCCTTTCAGTATGTCTTCGGCGCTTTCGGAACCAATACCTACCTGCAGTATTACCTGCGGGTACAGGGCGACGGCAACCTGTACCTCTACAGGGACAGCGTGCTTAAGGCCACCATTGACCCAGGCGTTGCGCTTTCGGCCATTTCGCGGATCGAGATCATGTATGACGAACCGGAGCTTGCAGTCAGGGTAAACGGAGCGACTAGGCACGCTGACCCAAGCCTGCCACCCCTGGGGGCAGACCACGATTACCACGGGATCAGCGCCAGGGGGGACAATTTTACCCCAACAATTACGGAGATCGCCGTACACGGCTTGCTGTAAGGAGGCGCCATGGAACACATCATCGACACCGAAAAGTTGCGGGTGGTTAAGGGCCCCCGCCCTGACGGCGAACTTCACACCAACGCCATCGGCCGCAAGGTCGTGCCGGAGGTAAAGCCGGCCATTGATCCGGCCACGCACCGCTACACCGGCCGCACCGTCACCGCTGACGCAGTGACTTGGACCGTAGAAGCGATCTCGGCCGAAGAGCAGGCCGAGCGGATCAAACAGATACTGGTGGATGCCGTGCAGCAGCATCTCGACACAACCGCCCAGGCCCGTAGTTACGATGGCATCCAGAGCCTGTGCAGCTACGCCACCAGCGCAGATCCGGTCTTCGCAGCCGAGGGCCAGGCCGGCGTGGTGTGGCGCGACGCCGTGTGGAGCTATTGCTACCAGGTACTGGCGGACTGCCAGGCAGGGGCCCGCCCGGTGCCGACGGCTGAGGAACTGATCGCCGAGCTCCCGGCCATGGTTTGGCCGTGACCGGGGAGCATGGCCTCTGGCCCTACTGGGTGCGGGTGCTGATCGGCCTCGACCAGTTGCTCAACGCCGTCGCCGGCGGCGACCCGGACGAGACGGTCAGCTCGATCAACGACCATCCGGACATCCGCGCACTTTTCGCCGATCTGCCGGTGATCGAGGTTCCCTACAGCTACACGGTCGGTGGAGGCGGACGGGAGTGCGAAGCGGTCGAGCTCATTTACGGCAACTGGCCGGAGGGAGTCCCTACCCCGAAAGGGTACCAGGAAGAGCTTTTCGTTGGGATTCCCTCTTGACAGCACCCCGGCTCTCCTGTATAAACACC
>NPIE01003877.1_pt1 | contig 10839 bp, 11 predicted proteins | sample 8637661 | NCBI WGS metagenome assembly NPIE01 (sample SAMN07420842, study PRJNA396082) | bioreactor metagenome | isolation source: sample BA12 brine-fed electro-methanogenic bioreactor BA | place: Japan: Kochi | collected 2016-12-09 | reverse complement strand
GGCTGCTCTAACCGTTGAGCTATGAGCCCGAATAGAGCGGGCGACGGGAATCGAACCCGTATCTTTAGCTTGGAAGGCTAAGGCTCTACCATTAAGCAACACCCGCAGATGGCTGCATTATACCATAGACAGAGGTACAGACAATGACACGCGCCACCACCTTCCGGAAGGTAGCGGGGCCCCACCGATGAGGCCCCAGGATCCATCAACCGATTTCGTCCAGGAACTCGTGCAGAGCGTGCCGGACGGCATAGGCCGCGGCCTCGGCACGGTTCGTGAGATCAAGCTTTGAGAGGATGCTGCTGACGTAGTTGCGGACGGTCCCCTCGCCCAGGAACAACTCCTTGGCGATCTGTTTGTTGGTCAGCCCCTCCGACACCAATCCCAGTACCCGCAGTTCCTGCTCGGTCAGGTCCCTGAAAGCCGCCGCCTGCTCACGACGGGTCGCTTCACGCACCCGTGCCAGAACCCGCTGCGTGACGGCAGGGTCCAACAGAGCATCGCCCTCAGCAACACGGCGAACGGCGCGAACGAGCTCTTCGCCGCCCCCCTGCTTGAGCACATAACCCGCGGCCCCCGCGCTGATCGCATCGAAAAGCATCTCATCCTCAGCATAGGAGGTGAGCATCAACACGTGGACATCGGGGAACCGCTCTTTGATCTCGCGGCAAGCCTCGATCCCGTTCTTTCCGGGCATACGGATATCCAGGATCACAACCTCAGGATGATGCAACGAGACCTTCTCAAGGGCCTCATCCGCCGACGCCGCTTCGTCCACAACGGCGAAGTCAGGCTGGTTGCTCAAAAGTGCCCTCAGCCCCAGACGGACTACCTCGTGATCGTCTACCACCAGAATTCTGTACGTCATAGCTCCCTCACATATAGGGTACTCTCAGATCATAAGTCACGCCCTCACCAGGCGCGCTCTCAAGTCGTAGCGTGCCGTCGAGTAGCCGGGCGCGCTCGCGGATGTTCCGCAGTCCATACCCCTTGCTCACCAACAGCTTCTCCATGCCCACGCCATCATCGGAGATGGTCAGACTGAGACTCTCCTCATCATAGGTCAACTGCACCTGCACCCAGCGTGCCCTGGCGTGCTTGGCAGTATTGGAAAGGATCTCACGCACGATCTGGAAGATGTGCCGGCGTCGCGTCGTCGAATGGATGGGGTGTGGCGTGCCGAGCACCTCAAATTGCGTCTCCAGCAGCGTGTTGATGTGAAAGTCGCGCAATAACTGCTCAATGCCCGTCTGCAGGTCCTCGTCGGACATATCGCTACGCAGGTCGAAGATGTAGCGGCGGATGTCGAAGATCGTGTTGCTCAAGTTGTCCATCACGCGCCCAAGCTGCGCCTGTGCCCGTTCCGGGTCATCGGGAATCCCCGGGAGGATGCTCTCCAGGAGAAGGCCCGCAGCATAGAGCGACTGGATGATGCCATCGTGCAGCTCTCTTCCGATTCGCTCACGGTCGTCGACCAGGGCCTGCAGCCGCTCCACGCCCTCTACCCATTCCTCGATCTCGCCCTGAATAGTCGTCAATGACCGCCCCAGACCGTAGGCCATACCCGCTCCGACCGCGGCCCAGGCCCAACCCTCAAGCACCACCTCAACCCATGACGCCCCCAAGAGAGAGGCCAGGTTACCCGAGAGTGCCGGGAACGCGAGAAGATTGAGCGCGGCGAATCCAACCATCGTGATCTCAACCAGCTGAAGGTCAGGACGAACGCGTCGTCGGATCGACGGGTCAAGCGAATCGTAGCTCTGCCGGCGCAGGCCCATCCCGGTGAGGATACCGCCGGGGACAGCCAACGCGTAACGCAGACCGACGACCACGGGCCCCGTCACCTCCTCCCACGCCCATCCCCGTGCCCAGAACACGAGCAGACAGGGGACGATCCAAAGCACGGAGATCAGAGCGAGTATTCCCTTGATCCGACGGTGATAGACCTCCTCCGTCATCAAGGTCTGAAGGCCGAAGACCAACAACGCCGTGTAGGAGAACCCCAAGACGCACAGGGACGCGTAGGCCGGAAACGCCGCCTCCAAGATGGACAACTCCAGCAGCAGCGTGTGCCAGGCATAGAGAGCCTCGCCGAAAGCAAAGACACCCAGCCAGGCCAGATGACGCGCATAGGAGATGCGGCGGCTGCGGTAGCGGAGGAAGGTCACGGTCAATCCGAGCGTGTAGAAGACCAACCCGTGACAGAACCGCCCTAACACAGCCCAGATGGTCATTGCCTCCATGTCATCACCGTATAGTCCCCGGCAAGGGTCAAGCCGACAGAAGCTCACCGCGAGTGGATGGTGATCCGCTCAGGAAGTCTAGCATAACGTGCGAGTTTTAGCCAGAACCTTGCATTGACATCAGGAGTGCTGTATCTTGATTGATCCCCTGACGCGGTTATACTTGAAGGGTCATGGACCTATTTGAGTTTGGCCGACAGGATCAGATCCGCCAGGAGGCACCGCTCGCCGCCCGTATGCGTCCACGCACGCTGGATGAGTTCGTGGGGCAGGCCCATATCATCGGCCCGGGAAGGCTGTTGCGCCGTGCTATCGAAGCGGATCGGTTGTTCACGTCGATCCTCTTCTGGGGCCCCCCCGGCGTGGGAAAGACGACGCTGGCGGCTGTCATCGCCAACACCACCGAGGCTCGCTTTGAGACGCTGAACGCGGTGCTGGCCGGTGTGGCGGACCTGCGCAAGTTGGTCGATGCAGCCCGCGAGCGACGCGCCATGTACGGCACGCGCACGCTGCTGATGGTCGATGAGATTCACCGCTGGAACAAGGCGCAGCAGGATGGGCTGCTGCCCGTGGTCGAGGACGGCACCGTGACGTTGATCGGCGCCACCACGGAGAACCCCTACTTCTCGATCATCTCCCCCCTGCTCAGCCGCTCGCGCATCTTCCGGTTCTATGCCCTCACCGTTGAGGAGATTGAGGACTTACTTGATCGAGCCTTGACGGACAAGGAGCGCGGGTACGGCAGGCGCCGGATCGTGCTCGACGACGATGCCCGGCGACACCTGGCAACGTTCGCCGATGGAGACGTGCGCAGCGCATTGAACGCGCTGGAACTGGCAGTTGAGTCGACCACGCCCGATGAGGGGGGGACCATTTACCTCACCCTGGAGGTTGCGGAGGAGTCCATTCAGCGCCGGGCGATGCAGTACGATCGGTCGGGGGATGAGCACTACAACACCGCCAGCGCTTTCATCAAGTCGATCCGCGGTTCCGACCCGGACGCCGCGCTCTACTATCTGGCGAAGATGGTCCTTGCGGGCGAGGATCCGCGGTTTATCTTCCGGCGCCTGATCATCGCCGCAGCTGAGGACATCGGCCTTGCCTCACCGATGGCCATCGCGGTGGTGATGGCGTGTGCGCAGGCCTTCGAGTGGGTGGGCTTACCGGAAGGGCAATACCACCTTGCCGAGGCCACGCTCTACCTTGCAACGGCGCCCAAGTCCAACAGCGCCGGCGCCTACTGGCAGGTACGCAGTTACCTTGAGGAGCATGGCTACCTACCGCCGCCGGTCTACCTGCGCGACGAGCACACGCTGCTCAACGAGGAACGAAGTGCCGGGCCGGCGTACAAGTATCCTCACAGCTATCCCGGCGGCTGGGTAAGACAACGCTATCTGCCCGAGGGCGTCGAGGGAGGGTGGTACCAACCCAAGAACATTGGCTATGAGGAACGCATCGCCGACTTTGTGAAGAAGCTGCGCGACAAGCAGGATGGATGATGTGGAATCACGGGCCGACCACGAAACATATGGTATCATGAAGCCGGGAAACATGGAGGGCGGAGCGAACCTATGACGAGTGATCCGATTACAAACAGAGTGGCGCGGATTCTGAACGAATCATCCCATGTCCTTGTACCGTTGGAGGAGCTTTATGACCAACTCGCCAACGAGGGCTTGATGATCTGGATGACGCCCGAGCTGCTCGAGCAACTATTGATAGACGACGAACGATTCGAGGTCTACGAGGGTCTAGCTGACTCGGACCTCTTCAATCCGATGATCCAAGCAGAACTGCAGATGCGGGGCCTGCTGGGTGGCCCCCTNNTGCGTGAGCGTGTCTCCTCGACGGAGGAGGTGATGCTGGACATGCTGTTGCACCTCCAGGAGATGAACAGCGCACTGGAGACCGCCTGGCAGCTTCGTCCCGAGGGCAATCCCGAGGTCGAGGCCGAGTTGCTCAACCTGTTGATGATGGGGGATATGCTGGAGCGGGAGATTAAGCGAGCGCTCGATACCGGCGCGATCATTATCGAGCTGGATCCAAGCGATGAGAAGGATCTGGGCACAGGTTAGGCCATTCGGAGGTCGAGCCGAGCAGCCAAACGGGGAGGTGAGTTCACCTCCCCGTAGCCTTATCCGGAGGCAGCTCCGTGAATTGACCCTCGTCGCGATCCTGCTGGGCGCCCTCGCATGTGGCCGCTCCGCGCGACGGCTTGAGCATATCAGGGATGTGGGAGTGTTGCGGGTTGCCATTGACCCGACCTTCGCCCCTTTCGAGGTGATCAACGAGGACGGGAACATCGTGGGGTTGGATACCGATCTCGCTGATGAGATTGCCCGCCGTCTGGGCGTCGAAGCACATCTGGTGACGACCGGTTACGATGCGCTCTATGATGCCCTCACGGTGGATCGGGCCGACGTGATCATCTCTGCGCTCTACCCCGATCCGGCCCGTACCAGCGCCTTCGCCTTTACCCGGCCCTACTTCGATGCCGGTCAGGTCTTGGTCATCAGAGAGGGCGCCGCCATCTCTGAGGTNNCGGTCGTGTGCATCTTCGGAACATCCGGCCATATGGAGGCCCTACGATGGGAAGCGGTGCTCGACCCTCCTCCTGAGCTGGTCACGGCTGACGATGCGGACACAGCTGCGGCGCTGCTACGCGAGGGGGCCGTCGATGCCGCGATCATGGACCACGTGGCAGCGCAGGCCCACCTTCACGGCGATCCTTCGCTCCACATCGTGATGCCGCCCATCAGCTCGGAGCCTTATGCGATCGCGGTGCGGCGGGAGGACGAGGACCTGTGGGAAGCCATCGACGGGATCCTGGCGGAGATGGAGCGCGAGGGACAGATCGCGGCTCTCGTCGAGACCTGGATGCAGCCCTGACGTGCTTTGACAAACGCTCGGCCCCCAGTACAATCCGGCAGTGTGACGTCCAGCTCAAGTCAACAAGGAGAGGCATGGCAGAGGTACACATTTCCGAGCACCCACTGGTCAAGCACAAGCTCACACTGCTCAGGGACAAACAGACAGAGCCCAAGAAGTTCCGGGAGCTGATCCGTGAGATCACGCTGCTGCTCGCCTACGAAGCCCTGCGCGACCTTGAGGTCTGCCAGAAGATGGTGGAGACACCCCTGGAGCCGACCTGTGGCTATAAGTTGGCCGAGCCCATCGGCCTGATCCCCATCCTGCGCGCGGGACTGGGAATGGTTGAGGGCATCTGGGAGATGATCCCCTCTGCTGAGGTATGGCACATCGGCCTCTTCAGGGACGAGCAGACGCTGAGGCCCGTAGCCTACTACAACCGCCTTCCGGTCCACCCCACCGTCTCCGTCTGCCTGATCCTTGATCCGATGCTGGCAACGGGTGGCTCTGCCGTGAAGACGGTCGAGATACTCAAGAATTGGGGCGCCAACAGGATCAAGTTCCTGGGACTGATCGGGGCCCCTGAGGGCGTGAAGGCGCTGACGTCCCAACATCCGGACGTGGACATCTACCTAGCAGCTTTGGATAGCCACCTGAACGAACACGCTTACATTGTGCCCGGATTGGGGGACGCAGGCGACCGTCAATTCGGCACCGCTTGATCTCCCGCGAGGCGTTGGCCCCCATGAAGCTGCATCGATGGCCTTGTCGATGCAGTCGCACGAGGTAAGGAGGCAGGCGTCGATTTGGTCTATGGGCTTGAGTACGCGCTGATCTTGGTCATCGGCGGGGTCATCGCCCTTGTGGTGACTCCGCTGATGGGCAAGCTGGGCCTCCGCCTCAACATCGCCCAGGCACCTGGAGGGCGACGCCGACACCGGGGTGTGATCTCGCGCCTGGGGGGTATGGGATTGGTGCTAGGCTTCTACGGCGCGATCACCCTCTCGCGCCTCCTGGCGATCCCCACGTCCGATCCCAACGAGACCCGCCGCTTCTGGGGGCTGATCATCGGTGGCGCCCTGATGACGATCGTGGGCCTGCTCGACGATCGCTATGATCTGCCGGCGAGCGCTCAATACGCAGGCTATGTGTTAGCCTCGGTCGTTGCCACGGCGAGCCTCATCATCCTGGAACGCTTCAACAATCCCCTCACGGATCGCACCGTTGTCCTATCGCCCCTTATCTACATACCCCTGACCCTTTTCTGGATGACGGGGATGATCGTCACCGTCAACTGGTTGGACGGGCTCGATGGGCTGGTCGCCGGCGTCGCAGCCATCCTCGCCCTCGTCCTGAGCATTCACATGTACCGAAGCGGGCAGTACAGCGTCGTACCTCAAGCCGTCGCCCTACTGGGAGCGTCATTGGGGTTTCTCGTCTTCAACGTGTCGCCGGCACGGGTCTTTCTGGGCAGCAACGGTGCCTTCTTCCTCGGCTACGTCATCGGCGCGCTGGGGCTCGTCGCCGGTGGTCGTGTAGCCACGGTGCTTCTGGTGATGGCGATCCCCATTGTCGATGTCGCCTGGACGATCCTCGACCGCTGGCGCCATGGGCTACGCCCCTTCAGCGGGGATCGACGGCACCTGCATTTCCGGCTTCAGGATGCCGGCGTCTCCACACGCACCATCGTCTTCATCTACTGGGCATTCTGCGGAGTCGCGGGATTCCTGGGGCTCGTGCTCACCTCGCGCCTTTACAAGCTTCTGGCGCTGGGCGGGCTGGGGTTCCTGACGATAGGCCTGCTGCTCTATCTGAGTTGGGACAAACCCAACAGCGCTCCGTGAGTGACGCGCGATGATGGTGAGCTAAGATGACGGGTCCGTCAACCAAGGCACCGAGGCGCCGCAACCGCCACCTCCTGCACCTGCTCGTGCTGTTGGTCGGCTGCGCACGACCCAGCCCTGAAATCGTGCCTTCGCCCACGGCCCAACAGGTCACACCGGCCCCCAGTCCGACGACCATCTCGGAACCGCCCGTGACCGAGCAGCGCCTTGTCATCTGCACGCTGGAACCGCGGGCGGCCAGCCCCTTTGTGAGCACACCGGCCAATGACGACCTGCTAGCGCTCTTCTATGAACCGCCGATCGAGCGGATCGCCTATGGCTGGGAAGCACGCCTCGTTGAACGGGTTCCCACCCCGGAGAATGGCGACGTTATCACGCGCCCCATGCCGGTGAGTGAGGGAACGCGCTATGTCGACGCCCTGGGGTACGTCCGGCACTACACCGGAACGGGGGAGATTGAGCTCCCACAACTCGTCGTGACCTTCACGCTCAAGCCGGACCTTCTCTGGTCAGACGACCACCCACTGACCTCGAAGGATGTGTTGCTCGGCTATCACCTTGCGCAGCTTCCCGAGGCCGAAGGCGTATGGCGCGATTTGGCCGAGCGCACCGCACGTCTGCTTGCCATCGATGACCTCCGCCTGCGGTGGGAGGGTGTTCCCGGCTATCTCGATGCCGACTATCCCGGCTTCCTCTTCCCACCACAACCGGCCCACCGCTGGCAAGGACAGACGCTCGTTCATATCCTGAGCGACCGCACACCGCCGGCCACGGGCGCCTATCGCATCGTCGCGTGGGAGGCCGGTCGAGAGATCCGCTTTGTGCCTAATCGCAACTACAGCGGTGCTACCCCACGGCTGGACGAGGTCATCGTGCGCTTCCCACAGATCGCCCTGGAGACCTGGCATACGCTGGTCGCCGACGGCACGTGCGACCTCATCCCACCCTATCCCATCGCGCTGACCTCCTGGCAGCAGTGGGCTGGGCTCGGGGCGGCAGGGCAGGTCAATCTATGGGCCGACGTCGCCTCAACCATGCTGCGGCTCGACTTCAACACAGATCCGGTCGCGCACCCATCCGGCGACACCATCCGCCCACTGCAGGACCCAGCGGTTCGCCAGGCCCTCGCCGGATGCATCAGCCGAAAGCAGCTTGCCCAGACCCTTCCTGCGGAAGCGATATCGGAAGCACACGGATTTGTCCCTCCGAATCATCCGGCCTATGACGCAACCGATCGTGTGACGTACAACCCACAGGCGTCCAAACGCGCGCTGGATGAGATCGGATGGCAAGACCTGGATCAGGATGGCACCAAGGAGGCGTACGATGTGCCGGGCATCAGCGACGGAGAGCCCCTGAGTCTCACGCTGCACTTTGCCTCCCAGTATTTCGTCGTTGCTGCCCATATCGCGGATGATCTGGAGACCTGCGGCGTCAACGTCAACCTACAGCCCACGGATGGCCAACAGCTCACCACGCCCGGCCCGGCGAGCCCCCTCTTCGGGCGGTGGTTTGACCTGGCTCTCCTCGGGTGGCAAGCGGACATCCCCGCGATCTGCGGGGTGTGGTTGAGCCGGCGCATCCCCAATGAAGCCGGCAGCTGGACCGGCGAGAACTTCAGCGGGTATGCGTCTGAGACCTACGATGCGGCTTGCGAGCGAGCCCTCACATCCATCGACCCGGCAGAGCAAAGCGCAGCGCTGAACGCGGCCCAACAAGAGCTGGATAGGTCTTTACCGAGCCTTGTCCTGGCGTGGCGACCCTACTGGTTCGCGGCCCGACCCGAGGTCCAAGGGCTTCGCCCGGACGCCTCGGCCTTCGGCACGCTCTGGAATGTCGAGGAGATCTCCATTGCGGAGGGGGCTGCGGCGCCTTAAGCCCTCAGTCCAAACAACACCTCTGGGCCATGCCGACAGCCCGCATCGGAGACTCCGACACGACAGAGGAGAGATCAGATGCATCACTTAGCAGATGTTCGGGCATGGCTGAGCTGGAAGCATTTCTTCAGCGGCCAAGACCACCACCTGCTGCTCTTGCTCCTACTGATCCCCGGCGCACGCGCACTGATAGGATCTGTGGAGCCGGCGACGCAACAGGCTGCGACCTGCCTGATCAGGATCGTGATCGCGCATCAGGTTCTGGTCTGGTTGGTTTTCCGTGCGCAGATTTGCTTCGGCACGCTGACCCGGCTACTCGGGCGTGCTGACCTCGCGGTCTGGAGCGCGATCTTCTTCCCCCTTCTCGTGGCACGCGTGGCCGGGACGGTCGTCATCGGACGACTCGATGCCGGATCCCTTGGCGGGCCGCGTGACCTGCACATCGTGGGTGGCGTGGCGCTTCTCCTGCCGGCCCTGTACACTATGTGGTCGGTGATCGTGCACTTCGGCCTCATTCGCGCGGTCGGCGCCGATCACTTCCGCGACCGGTATCGCGAGATGCCGATGGTGACGGAGGGCGCCTTCCGCTTCAGCTCGAACGCGATGTACAGCTTCGCCTTCCTGGCACTCCGGGGTATAGCGCTCCTCTGGGCATCGCGGGCAGCCCTCGCGCTTGCTCTCTTCCAGCACGCCTACATTTGGGTGCATTGGTATTGCACGGAACAGCCCGACCTCGCCGTGCTCTATGCCGACACGAGCTAAGCTTTCTCCAGTTCCGCCTGCCATTCGGCGAGGACGGCTTCGTAGGCTGCAATGGTTGCCGCTTGCGTGGCATCAAAGAGCGCACCACGACCGATCCAGTCGTGGTCTTGATAGACATGGGCGTCCTTGAGAAACGCCCGGAGATCGTCCATCGTGAAATCGGGGTCATCCCGCCTGCGCTCGAGGAGTTGCCGGTGAAGCGACGCATAGGTCTCGCGGTAGCGTCGTGAGATGATGTCCTCGTCAGTCGCCATGGGCTCCTCTCCCGGTCTTGTCCGCGACCCCGGCTAGGAAACGCGACCGGTCGACGATGAAGCGTTCGTGCTCAGCCTCACCGACCTTCTCCTCCTCATCCCACGCCTCAACACGAAAGCGCAGGCGGCGTCGGTCCACCTCGAGCAGCTCGGCCCGTATACGGACCTGCATACCCACGGGCGTCGCCGCCAGATGTCGCATATCGANNCATATCGACCCGCGTACCCACGGCAGTGTTGCCCTCCTCAAGCCATGGCTCAATCGCGGCCTGAGCCGCGCTCTCCATCAAAGCGATGAGATGTGGTGTGCTGAGGACAGGCACCAAGCCGCTGCCATACGCCGCAGCAGTGTCCGCCTCCAGCACCGTGTGTGTCAACTCGCCGATCAGACCAGGCTCGATCGTCATCGAACTCTCCTCTTTCTCCATCCGTCCCCCACAGTTAGGAAGACAACATCGGCACGATAAAGCCGAAGAGGCACCATAGATCAAGGGCCGCCATGGCCAGCAGCCATCCGCCTCCGAAGACACTGCGCCAGCGGCGCGGCGAGAACGCCAGTGTCGGCAGGGCGAGGCTGGCCGCTCCCAGCATCGCGATGGGCCAGAGCGCCAGATCTCCCTGGATCAAGCCGATCACCCCGACGCCGGCGATGGTAAGCAACATCACCAGCGCCGTGCCGACAGCCAGGCGAGGCTCGGCCAACCGCTCCCAACCCAGCGCCGTCCCCAAGGCCAACAGTGGAAGCGCGGGAAAGAGATAACGCCCCTGATGCTGCACATACGTGGAATTGTAGACGACGAACATACCGATGGTCAACACAGCGCTGGTCCCCAACAACACCAACGCATCACGCTGGCGCGCCTCGATGCCTGCCTGCACGCTATCAAGGAGCCGCCAGAGCGCGCCGTAGATCGTCAACGATGAGAAGATGGCCAGCGCCTGATAGATGCGCAGATCCAGCACCACCCCCATCCAGCCGAACTGGCCCCAG
>NPIE01000966.1_pt1 | contig 10840 bp, 9 predicted proteins | sample 8637661 | NCBI WGS metagenome assembly NPIE01 (sample SAMN07420842, study PRJNA396082) | bioreactor metagenome | isolation source: sample BA12 brine-fed electro-methanogenic bioreactor BA | place: Japan: Kochi | collected 2016-12-09 | reverse complement strand
CTGGGCATCGGCATCCGCTGCCAGCGCCCCGGGTATTCGAGACACGGCATAGCGGGTCATGCCGGGGGCGATGTCGCAGAGCACCAATGGCTGGTCCGGACAGGTCCGGCGCAGACAGCAGGCAAGCTCACCCGTACCGGTACCCACATCCAATGCAGCCCCTGACGGGAGTCGTCCTTCAATTGAAGATGCCAGGCGCGCCGCCACCCGTTTCTGCACGCGGGCAAAGCGGTCGTAATCACAGGCCTGGCTGGAAAAACGCGCCCGAACCAATCGCGAAGAGAGCACCGCGCTCATTGCAGAAACTCCCTCAAGACCGCAAGCACAGTGTGCGGACGGCTTAAAAACGGGGCATGTCCCGCCGAATCCACTTCCCATAGACGTCCGTGCGGCAGATGTTCTGCAAGGAACCGTCCTGCAGCCACCGGCGTCACCCGATCCTCACTTCCATGAATCACCAGGGTGGGGAGATCGATATCCCTGACCAGGAGGCGAAGGTCCTCCGTTTTAAGAGTCTCCAGGGCCTTCAGCGCAGCCTCAGGGTGAGGAGTGCACTCCTGCGGAAGGGCAAAGGCGGCAATCTCCTCCAGACAACCGGAATCGAGTTCCCCGGCAATAAATTGTTCCTCGAAAAAAGTCTGCAGCGTTTGTTCGTACTGTCGGCTGAGTTTACGGGCCATGCCGCGCACCTGGATTTCGGAGAGGCCCCCCTCCCAATCGGAGCCGCTGACAAAACGGGGGGTGGTCGATATCAGCACCAGCCGGGTCCAGAGGGATGGGACCTCATGTGCCAGGCGAAGAGCCACCTGCCCGCCGAGTGACCAGCCCAGAAGCGCGGCCGACGTTATCGATAAAAGATCCAGGGCTTCCCTTATATCTGCAGAGAAATCAGCCAACTCATACCCATCCCCCGGGGAGGAGCAGCCATGGCCGCGCAGGTCGAATGCCAGGGTGCGAAAGTTCCTGGAAAGGCCTGTCGTCAATTCATCGAACACCGCTGAACTCAGAGACCAGCCGTGCAGCAGAACCAGCGGCTGCCCCTGCCCGGCCTCACGGTATGCCATTGTGCGTCCGTCCGAAAGCATCAGCGTCTTCATCGAGATTCCCTGAGCAACTCTATGAGGGTCGCCGCCGCGTGCGAAATATCCTGCGGGTCATGATCGCTCATCAGGGTGGCCCGCAGGCGGCACTTTCCTTCCGGGACAGTCGGCGGTCGAATACCTTGAAGAAAAATACCGGCTTCGAGCAGGCGGGAGGTCGCTTCCATGGTCGGGCCGGGCTCCCCGGTCAAAACCGGCACGATCTGGGTCACACTGCCGCACAGATCAAAACCAGCCTCGCGCAGGGGCGCTGCGAACAATTCGCGAAGGCTCCACAGGTCCTGACGGCGGCGTTGCCCTTCGTCGCTCTCAATCACCGCAAGAGCTTCAATGCCGGCGGCGACAACACCCGGCGGCAGGCTGGTGGAAAAAATAAGCGACCTTGCGCGGTTGATCAGCAGATCCACCACCGCCCGTGAAGACGCCAGGTAGGCGCCGAAGCCGCCCAGGGCTTTGCCCAGCGTTCCCATGTGGAGGTCGATATCCGGCAGACAGCCGAAATGTTCGCCGCTGCCGCGCCCCCTGTCTCCCAAAACACCGGTGCCATGGGCATCGTCGACCATCAGCAGGGCGTCGTACTGTTTTTTCAGCGCCACCAGTTCAGGCAACGGTGCCAGGTCGCCGTCCATACTGAAGACCCCGTCGGTCACAATAAACCAATGGCCTTTGCGGTTGGGTCGCTCCCGCTGCATAAGTTCTTCAAGAGCCTGAATGTCATTGTGAGGATAAACCAGAACACGGGCGGCGCTCAGACGGCAGCCGTCGATAATGGAGGCGTGATTGAGAGCATCGGAGAAAATAACATCGTCGGGACCGGTCAGCCCCTGCAGAATACCGATATTGGCGGCATACCCCGAGTTGAAAAGAAGTCCAGCTTCCGTGCCTTTGAAATCGGCCAGACGCTCTTCGAACTCCGCGTGAATGCGCATGGAGCCGGAAACCAGCCTGCTGGCGCCGCTGCTGGTACCGAGGTCCCGTGTCGAGCGAGCCGCCGCCTCAACCAGGTGCGGGTGATTGGCCAGCCCGAGATAGTTATTGGAGCACAGCACCAGCACATCCCGCCCGTCCATCTTCATGCGCGGCCCCTGGGCGCCATCCAGCGTGCGTGCGAAACGCCGCATGCCCTGATGCTCGAGTTCTTCCAGAAGGTCTGAAAAATCGTTCATTACTCGAACCTTTCCGGGGGGAAGATGCGACCGACGCCGTCAGCCACAAAAACCGCATCCCGCAGATAACTCAATAGCGCCTCGGGCTTCCAACGATCCTCATTGATAAAAAAAGCACGCCCGCCGCGCTCGTCTCCCCGGGCCTTAAGAGGTGCGATGCGGTTGTATCCCAACTGCGGAGCGGCAACGTAACCGGTGGTATAATCGGGATCATCGGACCAGCACAATTCCGCCAGCACGCCGGGTGCCGCCATGACCTTGGCTGCCAGGACCAGAGCGTCCCGCAGACGATCGCCGCCGATCCCCTGATCACACAGGGCAGCGTCAAGTTCGGCCCGACCTTTCGGGGAATAATCCATGTGACGCGCCCGAACGCCTTTTGCGCGGTCATGCTCAAATCGTTCGCCGCTGCGATGACCGATCAGCATGGCTCCACGCATGTTGCCGCCGCCAGGGGCGGCACCGGTAACAAGGTTCTCCATAGCGCTGCAAACCGCATCTTCACTGACTCCCGCAAGCAAAAGAAGCTGAAGGGCTTTTTTTCGCGCCGACTCGACATCAGGCGCATCAAAAGTATGCACATCGGGCAAACAACCGAAATGAACCTGGTCCGGATCGACGAGATCGACGCTGAGACGAATCGATTCGGCACATCCTTGGGCATGATCCAGGGCTCGGCGCACAAGACTTGCAGCCACCTCTTCCACCCCTTCTTTTCCGACCAGGCGCTCGGCGCCGGAGAGGTGGCGATTTTCGAGAGACGCATGCATGCGGACACTGTAAAGATGCGCTTTCATGGGATCGAAAGCTAGCATGGCCCCCTCCACTTGTCAACCAGATCAACAGCGATGGTTGACAACAATTTCTTTGCCTGAAAAGAAGGCTGTGATACGCTTGCCGACCATCGAATAAAGAGAATCAACCGGCGATAATACACCCCCATTCAGGAAAGGCTGCCCGTGACAACCTGGCTACCCAATGCTGCCCTGTTTGCCCATCTGCTGGCTGCGGCCCTGCAGGTCACCACACTTTTCAGCGACCGACGCACTTTGCGCTTTTCTGCCATCCTCTGCGTCGGGTTTGGATTCGGCGCCCAGACCCTCTTCCTTGCACAGGCCTCCTGGCAGGCCGGCTACCTGCCGGTGACCAACCTGTTCTCGACTCTGTTTTTCTTCAGCTGGGCGCTGGCCGGCAGTTACCTGTACTTTGAACTGCGTTACCGTATCGGTGCCGTCGGCCTGTTCGCCCTCAGTGTTGTTGCGCTGCTACTGTTCGGAGCGCTGCGCCAGGAGCCGACTCTGCCGCCGCTCATCCCCGCTCTCGACACCCCGCTGTTCACGCTGCACGTGGCCTGCTCCTTCATCGGCTACGCCATGTTCGCGCTGGCATTTTCGGCCGGGGCTGCATACCTGGTCCCGGCAGGTTTACGCCCGCAACGGTTCCCCGGACGCGAGCCGCTTCGGCGGCTCAATGAAGAGGCAGTCTTTCTCGGTTTTATCTTCTTCAGCCTGTGCATGATCAGCGGCAGTTTCTGGGCGGCTATGGCTTGGGGGTTTTGGTTCTCCTGGAACATCAAGGGCGTGTGGTCTTTCATCGTGTGGCTGTTCTACGCCGGCATGTGTCACGCCAAATTCATTCGCCGCTGGCAGGGCACGGGCTACGCCCTGCTCTCCATTGCCGGTTTCGCCATCGTGTTGTTCACCTATCTGGGGATTGGCCTGCTGCTCGACAGCAACCATCCGCTGCGCTGAGTCTGATCTATGATGAAAAAAATCTGGAACCTTCTGACATCTCTGAAACTGGCCATCATACTGGCTTCTCTGGCCACCGCCACCCTGATCGCGGGGTCCCTCATCATGCATGTCCGCCCCGACCTGTTCGGCGGCCTCGATCAGAAAACCCTGTCCCTGATTTATTCCAACGCTTCCCGACAGGCTCCTTTACTTTCTTTATGGGTGCCCGTGGCCGGAGTGCTGATCGCCGCATTTGCCCTCAACACCCTGTGCTGCCTGTTGGAGTGGCTTTCCCAGATCCGGCGGCGCTGGCGCAAACTGGGTGAATACCTCATCCATCTCGGATTCTGCCTGTTGGTGATCGCGTTTTTCTGGGGTGACCTTAAGGGGGAGCGTCAAAGCAGGCAGATTTTCCTCGGCGAAAAAACAGTGCTGGAAAAAAGTGACGGCTTATCCATTCGCGCCGATGAACTGCGCCCAGTTTTCGATGAGAAAACCCGCCGGCCCCTGAAGGCCGTCAACCATTTGACCCTATTCAAGGAAGGACAGGAAGTCTCGCGGCAGACGATCGGTGCCAACCGGCCTTTAGTCCGGGATGGCTACATCGTACTGCCTGCCAGTTACGGACAAGCGGTTCGCGGCTTCACTTTTTCCCTGCCCGGGCATCAACCTACCCTGTTGGAACCCGGAAAACGCCTCCAGCTTGCGGGAGAAAAATACCTGGAGGTGCTTGACTTCGCCCCTCATGCCCGACGGATGAACTCCCAGGTGATCAACCTCAGCGAGCGCCTGGTCGAGCCTGCTTTCCACCTTCGCCTGACACAGAACGATGCTGTCCTCTGGGAAGGCTGGTACTTTCTGCGTCACCCCGTCCCCGAGACTCTCAGGCAAGAGGGCGTCGGGCTGCGCCCCCTCGCCCCGGTGGAACAGACCTATGCCATTCTCACCGTCAACCATGACCCGGCCATACAACTGGCCAAAGCCGGCGGGTATTGCATGACGGCGGGCGTTTTCTGGGCGCTTTTTTCCTACTACGCCAAACGGCGGCGCAAGGATCGGCCGGAAATCGTATAGCACCGACGCCAAAAAATGACTCTTCCAGGGATAACCCTGGATTCTCCAGCCGACCTCTGCTATACTCCCAAATCTTTAATGAAGTTTTTGATCATTTTTGTGCAGGAGGTCGTTTATCGACCCGGGAGTCAGACTATGAGTGCCAGAATTCTGTGCGTGGAAGACGATAATGAAATTCTCGAGTTGGAGATAAACATCCTGCGCCGTCTGGGTTATCATCCCCTGGCAGCACGCGATGGGCTGCTGGCCCTTGAGATCATTCTGGAGCAGCAACCTGACGCTGTTATCCTCGACATCATGCTGCCGGGCTGCGATGGATTGGAGCTGGCACGAAGAATCCGCCGCACCAGGGCCGTATGCGACACTCCCATTGCCTTCGTCACAGCTAAAGGTGAAAGTTTCGATTTCCGGCGCGGGTTTCAAAATGGCGGCCAGATCTACCTGGCAAAGCCCTTTACAATTTCAGCACTCCAGGTCGCCGTTGAAAGCCTGCTGGGCAGCAAAGCCCGCCCAATGCCTACCGCAAAAAACCGCCCCTCCCCTCCCCGTAAAAGCGCGTCACGCTTTGCCTCCCTGTTTACCACCACCTGAAATACGGACCAATTCCTGCATAAATGGAGACGGAACAGGAGCAATTTGACCTACACCAGTCGCAAAACAACGGCCTCCACATTTTTTCTCGGCAATACCATGGTACAATATTGGGCGCTACGATCAGCGGAGGCGGTGTTCGAAATAAAAGAAACCCTTTCTCTTCAGCGCTCCAAACAGGCGATTTGACCACCGAAGCGTCAAATCACCGCAAATTTTTCCTGTGACAGGACTTTGAATGCCCTGGCCCCGTAAACATCACTTTCTCCTCTGGGCGTTTTTTCTGCTGCTCCTTGTCGGCTCCGTTGATTTTCTCATTCAGCGCATCCTGGCTCAGGAGACACAGCTTCGTTGGCAAAATGACCTTCAGACCCGCATCAGCCATGTCCGATCCCAGCTGGAATGGAGCATTACCGGCAATCTGACTCTGGCCCATGCCCTTGCCGCCTACATTTCCGTCAATCCAGATCTGAGCGAAGCAGAGTTCCAGAACTTCGGGAGCGAAATCGATCGACATTCTCATCGACTTAGAAATCTCGTTGCCGCTCCCGACTACATCATTCGCTATGTTTACCCACCCAGTGAAAAAATCCCCCTGATCGGTGTCGACTACCGTGGTCTCCCCGAACAATGGCCACTGGCACGCCTGGCCCGGGAAAACGACTCGCTCGTGGTTGCCGGGCCATTGCCGCTGGTACAGGGAGGTCGCGGCATCGTCGGCCGGGTTCCGGTTTTTACAGGCCACGAAGATTCACGCCGCTTCTGGGGGATTGTCTCATCGGTCATCCAGTTCGACGAGCTCATGGCTGAGATCATGGAACTCTGCCGTCAACTCGAACTCGAAATCGCTCTGCGCCAGAACAACCATAACGGGGCGCACACATTTTATGGTGATGGCTCTTTATTTAAATCCAGCCAGACCATAACCCAGGGCGTTAGACTTCCAGGCTCAAATTGGGTCCTGGGCGCTCGCATGCGTACCGAAGCCCCCCTGAAGCACCCTTTATCAAACACCATCCATGGGAGTGCGGTCCTCGCTGCATTACTTCTCTGCGGACTGCTGCTGGTGGTGATTCGCAAAAACGAAGCACTTGTCACAGGCGAAAAACTGCTGCAGGAAACGAACGATCAGCTGGAAGCCTTTTTCGGCCAATCTCTGGACGGTTTCTTCTTCATGATGCTTGCCGAGCCGCTTGACTGGGACAAAGTCACCGATAAAGAGGCTGAAATCGACCGAATTTACGCCAATCAGCGCATTACCAAATTCAACCAGGCGATGCTTGACCAATACGGCGCCAAAGAAGCGGATATACGGCAACGCAGTCCGCGAGATTTTTTTCCGGAGGATCCGGAAACAGGCAGACATCTGTGGCGGCAGCTGTTCGATACAGGTCGCCTGCACATGGAGTTCCGGGAGAAGCGTTATGACGGCCAGCCTATTTTGCTGGAAGGGGACTACCTGTGCCTGCGTAATAATAAAGGAGCCATCACAGGTACGTTCGGGGTCATGCGCGACGTCACCGCAACCCGCGAGGCGGAACGGCAGCTTGAACGCTATATCGCCATTGTCGACGACAATGTCTTGATCTCCCAGACCGACCTCGCCGGAAATATCACCTACGCCAGCAAGGCGTTCTGCCGGGTTTCGGGATACGCGCTCGAGGAACTGATCGGGAAAAATCACAATATTGTGCGCCATCCTGACATGGACGATTCCATCTTCAAAGATCTGTGGCAAACCATCAAAGCGGGCAGAACCTGGCACGGCGAGGTTAAAAACCGTAAGAAAAATGGCGGATTCTTCTGGGTTGACAGCACCGTTTCCCCATTAAAGGACAACACTGGCCGGATCTACGGCTACATGGCCGTACGACAGGACATCACCGACCGCAAGCGGATCGAAGAAATTTCCATCACCGACCGCCTCACCGGCATCTACAACCGTGTTCGCCTCGATGAAGTCCTCAAGAATGAGCACGAACGCTTCAAGCGCTACGGCGATCCTTTTTCAGTCATCCTGTTTGATCTCGACCATTTCAAGTCGATCAACGACACGCACGGGCATCTGGTCGGCGACAGAGTTCTCAAGGAGATCGCCCAGTTGACAAGGGGTATGATGCGCGCCACCGATGTTCCAGGGCGCTGGGGTGGAGAGGAATTTCTCATTGTTTCTCCCCACAGCGACCTGGAAGGGGCCAGGCAGCTGGCGGAGAAACTGCGCCTCGCCATCGCCGAGCATGATTTCAAAAAAGCCGGGCGCATCACCGCCAGCTTCGGCGTTGCGACGGTCGATGCGAGTACAACTCCGGATTCCCTGCTCAAGGCTGTGGATGATGCTCTCTATCATGCCAAGGAAAATGGGCGCAACCGGGTCAGCATCACCCCGCGTGCGGGCGCAACGCCCCAGGAGAGTTGAATCAAAGATTGATCGGGCAGTTGTCGAACAGGGAAAAGACGGGGGAGAAATCCGGGGGTGGCGGGCATTCCAGCATCATCGGATCACCGGTACGCGGGTGCTGAAATCTCAACCGGTATGCATGCAGCAGATGACGGGGGACCGCCAGGTAGCTCTGCGCCGTTTTGAAAAACAAGGCGCCACCGTAAAGAGCGTCGCCCAGAAGGGGGAAACCTTGTGCGGCGAGGTGGACGCGGATCTGGTGGGTACGTCCGGTGCGGGGTCGCGCCTCCACCAGAGCAGCACCGCTGCCGTAAGCAAGAGTGGCAAAATCAGTATGTGCCTCCTGGCCAGCTGAATCCACCACCGTTCGTCCGCGCACCCCGCTTTTGAGGCGGTCGTCAACAGAAAATGAAGCTGGCGGCCGCCCCTCGACCAGGGCCAGATAGCTCTTTTCCACCCTGCGCTCGAAGAACTGCCGATAGAGAAACTGGTTGCTCTCTTCATGCAGGGCAAAAAGCAGAATCCCGCTGGTATCGCGATCCAGGCGATGCAGCAGAACCGGTGACGCCCCGCTGCCATCAAGCAGGGCGCAAACCTGGCCCAAAGCACTGTCCTGACCTGGATGGGCCGGATGAGAGGAAAGCCCCGCCGGCTTGGCCACCGCCAGCAGATCCGAATCCTGGTAGACAACAGAAACCTGCGGAGACTGCAAAGGTTCGTTGAGCAACAGAGTTCCTTCAATGCGCTCCCCGCCCTGTAATATTTGTCCGGCACGCCGCGCGACCTGCCCATCGACAAATATCCGGCCGCCGTCGAGGGCCTGTTTGATTTTCTTGCGCGAGACGCTCTCAAGACTGGCCGCCAGAAACCGGTCCAGGCGCTCTCCCGCACCCTGCGCCACACGCCGGAAGCAGAACTCGAAGCCGGCAGGTCTGCTCACTCGATCAACTCCCCTTCCAGCCCACGGTCGCTCAAGCGCAACACACGGACCCAAACGCAGTGCCCTGCCTGCTCTTCGGGACTCTTGAAGAAAGCGGGGAGGTAATGGCGCGTCAAACCTTTGCGCCAGCCGCTGGGCTGACCGCTTTCTTCCACCACCTCCACCTCCTGGCCGATGAATTGTTCCGAATAGGCCCGGGTCTTTCTCTCACCCAAGGCCCTCAACCTGGCCGCGCGCTCTTTGGCGACGGCGCCGGAGACCTGGTCCGAGTAGGTGGCGGCAGGGGTGCCCGGGCGACGGCTGAAGGGGAAGACGTGCAGATGAGTCACCGGCAATTCTTCAATGAAACGGAAGGTTTCATCAAATTCATCCTCTGTTTCCCCAGGAAAGCCAACAATGACATCAAGCCCGATGGCGGCGGTGGGCATTCGATGATGAATCCCCTCCACCACCCGGCGGAAAAAAACCGTATCGTAGGAGCGGTTCATGCGCTCAAGGACGGTATCGCTACCGGACTGCAGGGGGATATGAAAATGCGGACAGATGACCTTTGAGCGCGCGACACGATCCACCAGCGTGGTCGTGATCTCAGTCGGTTCAACAGATCCGATGCGCAACCGGCGGACATCGGTCTGTTCTTCCAGTAAAACCACCAGATCCTGCAGGGATGTGGCAGGAGTCAGGTCGGCACCGTACCCGCCGATGTGGATGCCGGTCAGCACAATTTCAGGGTATCCCGCCTGAACCAGCTCACGCACCTGGCTCACAACCTGTGCAGGGGGCAGCGAGCGGCTGCGGCCGCGGGCGTAGGGAATGATGCAATAACTGCAGAAAGCGTTGCAGCCATTCTGAATCTGCACGAAGGCGCGGCTGCGGTCGGGGAAACGGGACAAAGGCAGGGCCACCGCGTCACGGGCCTCGCGCATGTCGCCCACTTTGATGCGGGGAGTATCGGCGATGTCCCCCAGCAGTTCAAGAAACTCCTTCTTCTCTGCGTTTCCGATCACCAACGCCACACCGGGCAGATTAATCAGCTTCTCCGGTGCAACCTGGGCGTAGCAGCCGGTCACCACCACCCGCGCCTCCGGATTCAGCCGCCGGGCGCGCCGGATCAGATTGCGGGACTGACTGTCTGTCGCCGCCGTGACGGTGCAGGTGTTGACGATCACCAGTTCTGCCCCCGCGTCGAATGACACGACCTCATAGCCGGCAGTTTCAAGCCGCTCGGCAATGGCGGCCGATTCATACTGATTGGTCTTGCACCCCAGGGTGGCAATGGACACGCGGTGTTTCATTCGATCCATCCTCCGCCGAGAACCCGGTCGCCGTCATAAAACACAGCGGCCTGCCCCGGGGTTATCCCCTGTTGGGGCTGGCTGAACACGACTTCGGCACGGTTATCCGGCAAAGTGCGAATCTGCGCCGGCACTTCCCGATGACGATAACGGATACGGCAGGCCGCCTGCAGCGGCTGCTCGGGCGGATCGATTTGCCAGTTGCATTCCCGTACTGTCAGCCGGTCACGATGCAGATGGGACTTCTCACCGACAATCACCTGTCTTTCCTCAACATCGATACCGGTCACAAAGAGAGGTTCAGACCACGCGATGCCAAGCCCCCGTCGCTGACCGATCGTGTAGCGATAGGTCCCGCGGTGACGCCCGAGAACCTTCCCGGAGACATGGACGATCTCCCCATCGAGTTTCCCCGCGCCCCGTTCCTCCTCGAGAAAGCGCACATAATCCCCGTCAGGGACGAAGCAGATATCCTGACTCTCGGCTTTTTCCGCCACGCGCAGATCGAAACGGGCCGCGTGTTCACGCACCTCTTCCTTGGTC
>NPIE01000857.1_pt1 | contig 10845 bp, 16 predicted proteins | sample 8637661 | NCBI WGS metagenome assembly NPIE01 (sample SAMN07420842, study PRJNA396082) | bioreactor metagenome | isolation source: sample BA12 brine-fed electro-methanogenic bioreactor BA | place: Japan: Kochi | collected 2016-12-09 | reverse complement strand
GGTGCCGTAGATGGGCTGGACAGCGGTTGGCGTAAAACACTTTACCTCGTGTTGGTTGATTTTGAATAGATAATCGGACGTTTTTGATCGCCGGCCCGGAAAAGGCCCTGTGCGACAAAGTGCTGCTCACTCGCAACGTGCGCATCCGAAGCCGCGTCGCTATGCAAACATTTTTGTTGGAAGATCTGCGCCTGGATGAAGAGGCGTTGGCCCAACTGGATGTGTCGGTAGTGGCGCGTTATGCCGAATCTGGTCATAAACGGCGCCAGATGCAAGCACTGATGCAGGTGCTGGAGGAAGCCCGGTGAAGGTGATTGAACAGATGCTGTCGCGCTATGCCGAAGAGGAGCGCCACCATGCCCTGCGGGAAGTAATGCAGGAAATCGGTTTGGCCGGTTTGCAGCGGGCAGGTTTTTTTGACAAGGCGGCGTTTTATGGCGGGACCTGTTTGCGTGTTTTCTATGGTTTGCCCCGTTTTTCCGAGGGTCTGGATTTTTCACTGTTGACGACGGATGCCGAATTTTCTCTGGAACCGTACTTCAAAGCACTTGAAGAGGAGTTTTCTGCTTTTGGTTTTGAGGTGGAGATTTCTCAGCGATCCAAGGCACTGAAAACGCCGGTTGTATCTGCTTTTATCAAAAAAGGTACCAGCATGTACGATGTTCATCTAATGGGGCAGCGTAAACTGAAAATCAAGTTTGAAGTGGACACCGATCCTCCCGGTGGATTTGCAACCGAAGAGAAGTTGTTGGTTCAGCCCTATTCATTTTATGTGGGGTGGCAGGGCAAATTGTGCCGGGCTTCCTCTCATGTACGACTCATCGGTTTGACACCGCCGCGCCGCCCCAGGCCGAAACCGACGCGGTACAGATCGGGCATGTTGATGCGGGAGTCTTTCATTTTTTCGAGGAGACCAAGGCGTTCCAGATCTTCGAGAATACCCGACCAGCCGCGCTCCGCATGTTGGGGCGGGAGACGAGCGAAGGAGGCCGTTTCCAATCCTGTTGGAAAACGCTGGTCCCATCTGTCTGTGATGGCGTTGAATTCACAGGGGACGGTGAGGCCTTGCAAGGCACCTAACAGCAGTGTCGCCCATGGGTAATCTTCTGCCAGTTCGTCAATTCGGATTGAGGAGGCTTTTTGCACCCCGCGCTTAATGCTCTCGTAATGCAGGGCGCGCGGATGGTCCGGATATTTATCGCGGGAATCTTCAGCGGCTTCCCGAACGGCGGCTAGAAAAGAACGGGGCGATGCCCGTCCTTTTCCGTCTGCAAGGTGGCTTACGGTCCAGATGTATGGAACGCCGCGTCGGCGGTCCTTTCCCATCCATCTACCGGCAAGGGCTTCAAATAGCACGCGTTGGTGTGGACTGTCCCGCCGAGCCTCATCGGTCAACGACCAAATTCCGTTGTTTTGTGACGGTGTGTAGCCAAGGACGTCTTTGTAGATGGAGCGTAACAATTCGCCTTGTTCTTCAGGGGCGTTGCAGAGCAGTTGCCAGAGCAGCCCGTGCAGGTCGTGCGGCTGCCAGGTCAGTTCGGCTTTGGTTGCCAATAGCTTGGATGCGTCGGGGAAATCGGTGACGGTGCGTGAGAATTGGTCTTCCCGTAAAAAGACTTTGGCGTGGATCTGCGAGCAGGATTTCATCCACAATGCCGCTTTGAGAAGATCACGAACAATGGTGTCCATGATGTGCCAGTCGTTGCTCGTACGGTCGAGGGCGTCGAACAGGATTAAGCCCTTTTCGTTGCGGGACAACAGAAGGTTGTTGGCCTTTTGAACGATTCGTGCCAGCGGTTCAGGGTTGGACTTCACCCAGGCAGTGGTTGTTGCCCAGGTTCCCGTTGGGATGTTGTCCTCGCTGACGGAGGCCAGCCAGCGCACGACTACCGCTCTCCATATTTCGTAAGGCGTAAAGCCATCGGCGATAAGGTCGGCAAAGACCTCCGGGGTCGGGTAGGCATCAATATCCTCGGTACCGGCAAATCCGACGTGGATGACTTCGGTATGTTCGAGGTCTCGGACGGAAACGCCAAGCATTGCGCGTAACGATGGCGTGTTGAGGGCGGCCGTCCAAAACGACTTGCCGACTCCCCGCGAGCCGACGACCACGTTCGACTCAAGGCGTAATGCTTTCACGTGTGCCGGAGGGACATAGACGGATCTTGGGTCGGGAGATTCACCATAATTCGACGTCCTGAAGGGGATGGCGTCGATGACTGCCTGCCGAATGGCGCTGACGTTGGTCATGCTGGTTCCTCGGACTCGCTGATTGTTTGTAATCCGTGAACCAATGGTCCGAATATCGTGTTGACCTCATCTGGATCTATCTGCTGAAAGCGCGAATGAACGGACCGTACGGCAGCAAAACCACGGTGCCATTTGATGGTCCAAGGAAAATGCGGAGCGGATTCGTCATGTTGGTCGTAGCTGAAACGATCGCCGGTGGTCTCTCCAGCAGGTATTTCGTCGTAAATTTCTTCTGTGAAGAGATTCCAGCTGTGTTCACCTAATGCGTCTCTATAGTCAGCTCCTTCGATTTCCGGGATCATGGCGCCGACGAGTTGCAAGCGTTCACGGATCGAGAGCACGACGCCTGTCCGACGCCAGTGCTGGAACAGGATGCGATACCCTTCCCACGTCTGTTCACTATCCAGGGCGAACAGCAGAATTGATTTCGCTCCAAGGTCCGTGATGCAGGCGGAAGCCACTTCGTCGATACCGGCACGGCAGTCGATCAACATGACGTCCGGTTGCCAGCGTGCTTGTAACTGATCGAGGAGGCGGTTCAACCGGGAAGACCAGCGATCGTATGATCCGTCTTCTTTCACCTTGGACATCCACACCCTGCCGAGTTTGGCAACGTATTCTCCTGGATTTTTCCCATGTGCGGGGACGACGAAAATCTCCCCGTCATGAGACAGGTTACTGATGGCAACCATACTCTCGAATACGGGGGAGGTGTTGTCCAGCAGATCTTCAACAAGCCAGTCCGTTATGCCATAGGAGGGGCGAAGCTCGTCAGGGAGCAGGGAACTGGACAGCCCGGGTGATTCCAGATCGAGATCCAGCACCATCACTTTTTTTCCTGTTTGCGCCAAAGACCAGGCTGCCGCGGCAAGGGCCGTGGATCGGCCAACACCACCTTTTATCGAGAAGAAGACGATTCGAGAGCCAAGGGTGCTGATGGGAGAGATGATGGACCAATCGGTATCGGTTGCCAAACGATCGACCACGGTGACACCAGGCAGGTCCTCGAGTTGAAAGTGCGGGGCGTCTTGCAGTACTGCTTCGAGAGATGTCTCGAACAGCACCATGTCCTCAGGAGGGAAACAATGCAGTCCCAGGCGGCTTGAGAGGGCTTGTGCCAGTGTGGTCATCGCCGATTTTGTTTGATCAGTATCTGCTGATGTGTTGCTGAGAACCAGCCTGATACGACCGTTTAGATCGCGATTGATAATCACCTCTCCCACCTTTTCCAGTTGGAGACGATGCTCTTTCAGCACGTCTTTGACGATCGGCAGGACGTGGTCGAAGGTGTTCATGGGATAAGGCCCTCTAAAATGGCTTTTTGGATCAACAACCGAATTCCATGCGCACCTTGGCGGTGAGCTTCAGCGCGAGCTTGGTCAAAACCATTTCGGTGTGCATAGCGATGAGAGATTTTCCAGTCTGCAAAAGGATTGTTTGTCGGTAGCTGATATCCTGCACCTTGCCGATGGCCGGAATGATAGGCTTCATAACGTGTCCAAGCCTGTTGTGCATGAATCCGGTCTTCTTTTTGTAATGGAGTGCCGGAAGTTACCTCTACGTGCATACCGAAAGATATCATCAAACGCTTCAATCCGCACTCGGCCGAAATACCAAACAGATGGTCGGCATTGGCCCAGCGGGAGTCATTAAAGAGATGACCAGCGTCTTCCCAGTGGCGGTTGTGTGCATCAAGGAAATCGGTCTGCATGAGATTGTCTTATTAGGCTGTGCCGTACCCACTGGGCAATAGGGGTATCAAGTTTTTTTTGAGTGTTGCTAATGTGCAATCTTTTCAGTATACTAGACTAGTTGGCGGGAGATGACAAGGAGAAATTGTCTGGAGAATCTGCCGCTCATTGTCCCAACTGGATGTGTCGGTGGGGGAGCGTTATGCCGAATCTGGTCATAAACGGTGCCAGATGCAAGCACTGATGCAAGTGCTGGAGGAAGCCCGGTGAAGGTGATTGAACAGATGCTGTCGCGCTATTCCGAAGAGGAGCGCCACCATGCCCTGCGGGAAGTAATGCAGGAAATCGGTTTGGCCGGCAAAGTAGTTTTTGCCTGAAGGTTGGCAAGGGCATCCCGTCTCTGTTTGACGATTCGTCGCTTTAAGTTTATACTCTTTAGTATAAATTGTTCATGAGGTGTTCTGTGAAAGCTACTGCGAAAGATCTGAGATTCAAGGCCAAAGAGTTGCTTGAATGTGTCGGCAAGGGAGAGGAGGTGGTGGTTACTTTTCGGGGGAAACCGTGCGCCCGGCTGGTCCCGTTCCAGGTGTCGGACAAAAAGAGCAGGAAGACCGACTTGTTCGGTATCTGGAAAGATCATGAAGCAACGGCTGATGTCGCCGGTTACGTGAGGAGTCTACGGAAAGGGCGATTCTAGATGCTCATCGATACCGATGTTTTCATCTGGTATATGCGAGGCCATGAGAAGGCGTTTCGCGCTGTTGAACAGGCGGAAATGGTGCATATTTCCGTTATCACATACATGGAGCTTGTTCAGGGGCTCCGTAACAAAAAAGAGTTGAACGCGTTGCGTCAGGCACTCTTCGAGTGGGACGGAAAGATGTTGTATCTATCTGAAGAGATATCGGCCACTGCCATGTTTTTCGTGGAGCAACATTTTTTGAGTCATTCTCTACAGCTGGCAGACGCTCTGATCGGTGCCACGGCGATTACCTACGGGCTTCCCTTGCTTACCGGGAATGCCCGACATTTCAAGGTAATGAAAAACCTCCAAATCAAACGATTCGTGCCGTAACGGCGTTCCGGATATTTATCGCTACCGATGTCTTCATCGGTTTTGCTGGAGGAGAAAGGGTGTTATGATCTCTTTTGCATGCATTTCGCTTGCAGTTTCATGCGCCAAGCGGTAGTATATTGATACTCAGGAAAAAGGAGGTCGTAATATGGCAACATTGCAGGTCAGATCGGTCGATGATCAGTTGTATAAAGCTCTTGGCAGAATTGCGGAACAGTCAAACCGGTCGATAAGTCAGCAAGTAGTCGCTATTCTGAAGGAATATCTTTCACAGCCCCATCATCAGAAACGTGCAACCGAAGATTTTTTAGCACTCTGTTCTACCTGGAGGGATGCCAGAACGGCTGACGACATAATCGAAGATGTGAGGAAAAGCAGAAAATCGGGAGCCAGGTTCAAGGAGACTCTTTAGTGTATTTGCTTGATACCGATATTCTCATTTATTCGCTCAAAGGTGAGCAGAGTGTGATCGAGAATTTCAGAAAACATGCTGCCGACCCGAAGGCACTTTCTGTTATCACTTACGGTGAACTGGTTTTTGGCGCTCATGGCTCCCAGAGAGTCACTGAAAATCTGGCTAAAGTGTATAGAATCAAAGAATTATTTCCTCTTGTTGATATCTCTCCCGCTGTAATGGATACCTTTGGCGTTCTGAAGGCAGATTTACGAAAACGCGGTACACCGGTCGACGATTTTGATCTTCTTATCGGCGCAACGGCTCTGACCATCGGCTATTCAGTGGTGACCAATAATGAACGACACTATGCCAAGATCCCCGAACTCACGGTAGTCAATTGGGCTAAATAGTACCATTTGACCGTGTTGCTTGGTAGTTCAGGAACTGAAAGCTATCTCGAACGACGAGTTGCTTCGAGCATGGGAGGCGGTTACTTTTTCCCGCCATGTGCTCAAGGATTTACTGTAGTTCAAGGCGGAGCGTCCGGCCGACTGCTTTTGCAGCTTGGGAAAGGGCTGTTAGGGTGACTTTGTCGTTTTCAGGGTCCAGAAGGCGATTCAATTGAGAGCGGCTTGTATTTAGCCGCTTCGCCATCTCTACTTTGTTGATGCCACTCTCTTTCATGGCGGTTTTCAACTGGTAGGCGAGTATACGCTTAACAGCTTGCTCGGTTGTCTCTTCGTAGGTACCCAACTCTTTCAAAAAATTATCGAAAGAGCTTCCTACCTTGCCTTTTTCTATGTCTTGAGTCATGGTTTCAATCCTTTCATTCTTTTGACGGCAACTGCCATTTCGTTGCTCGGTGTTTTCCGTTGGCCAGTGAGGGACGCTCTTAACTTATTAACTTGTTGAGCTCAATATGTTAACGGGTTAAGAGTGGTCCCTATTTGATTCAGAAATTTTTCTAATGATATGGCTTCAATATCTTTGGTAAGGGGGAACGAGTCGTTGCCGGCGTGGATAACATAACTGTTGGTTGGTTGCAGATCTTCGCAGGCCCTGTAAAAACCTTTTGCGACGGAAGGTGCGCTGGAACGTTTTATCTCGATGGCGAGCAGGTCGCCCATTCCGGTATCGATAACCAGATCGACCTCGGCGCCGCTGCTGGTTCGATAACAACCGTAGGCCGATCGCCCCGGAAGGGCGGCGATGATGTTTTCAATGACAAAACCTTCCCAACTGCCGCCCACCACCGGGTGGCCCAGCAGGTCGTTAAGTGTTTCAATCCCGAGTAAGGCGTGGCACATGCCGCTGTCCCGGAGGTAGGTCTTGGGTGCTTTTACCAGTCGTCTGCCTTGGTTGCTTGTCCACGGACGCAGCCGGCGAACCAGCAGCAGATCCACCAGCAGGTCCAGATAGCGGCTGATGGTGACGCTCGTCACATCAAGTCCCCTGGCGAGGGCTGAAGCGTTGAAGAGCTGTCCTTGATTATGCGCCAGCATGGTCCAGAAGCGGCGTAGCGTTTCCGCCGGAATTCGCGGGCCAAGTTGTGGGATGTCTCTTTCCAGATACGTTGTAATAAAATTGTGGCGCCAGTCCAGGCTCTGCTCATCATCGGCTGCCAGGAAGCTCTCCGGGAAGCCCCCACGAAGCCAGAGGGAAAAGAGATCGGTACTGTCCACTTCCTGCACCGTAAACGGTGTCAGTTCGCAATAGGCGACCCGCCCGGCCAGTGTTTCGCTGGACTGCTGCAGAAGATCGAGCGAGGCTGAGCCCAGCAGAAGAAACTGGCCGGTCTTTTGCCCTTGTCTCTTTCTGTCGTCGATGATGCTACGCAGCGGTGCGAAGAGTTCGGGGATTCTCTGAATTTCGTCGAAAATGAGGAGTCTATCAGCGTGCAGGCTGCAGAATTGCTCGATATCATGGAGTTTTGCCAGGTTGCTCGGTCGTTCCAAGTCAAGATAGACGGAATTGCGGTCGGCGGCGATCTCCAGAGCGAGAGTGGTCTTTCCCGCTTGCCGGGGCCCGGTGAATACCACGACCGGGTTCTTGGTAATCAAGCGTCTGAGCTTCTGCTGGCTGAGTCGTTGTATCATCATTGCAAATTTAACACAGAATGTTAAATTTGCAAGACTATGATCAAAGACGCTCTTAACTTGTTAACTTAATGAGCTTAAAAAGGAAGGAGCCTGGTCTTGTTTGCATCCGAGGCCTGGTGTTATTCTCCTGTGTTGGAACAGGAGGGAAGCCGACCGATCTGAAGCCCTGCTACAATCATTTCTCCGATCGGCAGGATGACTGATAATAAATATTGCCCGTTAGGGAGCAAAACGGCTATGAATATCCCTGGTTTGGGCGTGGCCGAACTCCCGGAGTTCCAACGTTCTCTGTCGGACCGAGTGCCAGGGGTTGTTGCAGAAGACGAACGATGATTCTGCTTGACACCAATGTGGTGTCCGGAATGATGCGGCCGTTCCCGGATCCGGCAGTCATCCGTTGGCTGGATACCCAGGTTGAAGCGGATGTATGGATCAGTGCCATCGTGATGGCCGAAATCCTCCTGGGAATTGAGGACATGGTTGTATTAGGGCCGTCTCTCTATGTAATGGGCGACGTTGACAGTGATTGTGCGATGATATACATTTACAAGAAGTATATCATCGCGTATGTACAGATGGTCGCCTCGATACCGATACGTTTTGAGGTGGGTTGCATAATAGATTCAGGCAAGAGAGCGCATCGATGCAGATTTCGAAATGGGGTAATAGTCTGGCAGTGAGGTTGCCTGCACGTGTCGTGGAGGTGATGCAGCTTAAAGAAGGAGATGATGTCGAGATCCATGTGCTCGGTTCGCGCAGTTTCGAACTAGCAAAAACAGCGGATACGGCAGCTTTGCTGGAGCGGCTGAGGAAATATCGAGGTCGCTTGCCCCGCGATTTCAAGTTTGATCGGCTCGACATTCATGAACGGCGGTAGGAGGTTTTTCGATACGAATGTTCTGCTGTATCTACTCGGTGACGACGAGGAAAAAGCGAGTCGGGCGGAAGATCTGTTGTCACAAGGAGGAACGGTGAGCGTTCAGGTGTTGAATGAAATGGCGTCCGTGCTCACCCGGAAAATGAATTTTGCCTGGCCGGAGACGCTCGATATTCTCTCCGTAGTGCGATCACTCTGCCAGGTGGAGTCGTTGACTCTCGAGACGCATCAAGAAGGGTTGCGGCTCGCCAACAGATATCGTCTTTCCGTTTATGACGCCATGATAGTTGCTTCGGCTCTGCTTGCCGGTTGTCAGACTTTAGTGACCGAGGACTTGCAGGATGGACTGTGTGTTGAAAACGACCTGACCATTCTCAATCCATTTCATAAGCGGTAAAGCTCTGTATCAGATCCGCTGTCGTGCTCGCGTGTTGGTGCAAGGATGAATTGTGCCATGCATTACTCCGCGATGCCGTACGCGAAGAGAATGCTTCGCAATTGCCTCTGCCGAGAGAGGTGGATATGCACGCTGCCAGCTGGTGGCCCCTCTTTTTGTTTGTGGAACCAGAAAAGTATCGTTCGTGAATATTGGAAGGAAATTGTGTCGGAATGTGTAAAAAAATACCGAACGTGATATATTTCGTAAAATTGATCGATGATAGTATCATTATGTCCCGTACGGTAATTTTATGAGGTGTCGTTATGTTGCTAGGGAGAAACGCTCTGCCTGGGGAATTGGTAGCAAGCGTTGCCGAAATCGGCAGGATTGCTCGTATTCATCGAAAAAAAAGAGGGTTGACCCTGCAAACCGTATCGGGCGTGGCCAACCTGAGTCCTCGGTTTCTGTCGGAGTTTGAACGAGGCAAGGAAACTGCTGAGATGGGGAAGGTCATCAAGGCCTTGCAGACCATCGGCCTGGATCTCATGATCGTGCCTCGTAGTGGATCGGTGCCGGCATCCAAGATGAGCAGCGGAGTCGGTGAAAAACGATGACTGAAGCTGACCGACTCATGATATGGGCAGCCGAGCGGCGGGTAGGGGAACTCCGGCGCAATGGTGTCGGACTGATGGGGTTCACTTATGCGCAATCATGGATAGATGATGGTGGGTATGCCATATCATGCAGTCTCCCCCTCGAACGTGTCGATTTTACGCCGGAATCCCACGTTGCTCATCGATATTTCGCCAATCTGCTGCCGGAAGGAACCCTGCGACAGCAGATTGTTCGAGATCTGATGGTGCCTGATACCGATTTCGATTTGCTCCGCGCCATTGGTGGCGAGTGTGCCGGTGCTTTATCAATTCTTCCGCTCGGTCGTGAACTGGCGGGCGAGCTTCGTTATAGCCCGTTGTCGGATGGCGATCTGATTCAATTGGCGAGGCGTTCCGGGAGAAGTTATACAACCTGGTCAACTGGTCAGCGGCCGAGATTATCACTGGCCGGTTCCCAGGCCAAGTGTCCCGTGCTGGTGCGCGATGGCCGCTATTTTTTGCCGCAGGGCGAGGCTCCGTCCAGTCATATTCTCAAGTTCGAACCGGAAGCCTATCGCAACATTCCGGTCTATGAGGTGTTTACCACGCATTTGGCCGATGCGATCGGCTTGCCGGTGGTTGAGACGGTCTTGCAGACACGAGGCAAAATCCGGTATGTCGTGGCTTCCCGTTATGATCGAGTCATTGACGAACATGGGATGGTGCACCGTTTGCATCAAGAAGATTTCTGTCAGGCGCTTGGGTATGGTCATGGGAAAAAATATCAAGAATACGGCGGGCCTACTTTCGGTCAATGTTGTCGGTTGTTGCGTGATGTCTCGAGCGAGCCGGCACTCGATCTGCCGGAGCTGATTCGTTGGCAGATATTCAACGTGTTGTCCGGTAACTCTGATGGCCATGCCAAAAACATTTCTTTGTTGCATCTCCCTGATGGTACGGTGCGCCTGGCGCCATTTTACGATCTGGTTTGTACCCGCGCAGTTGCACGAATAGATCCGCGGCTGGCCTTCTCGGTTGGAGGTGAGCGGGATCCTGCCCGGCTCACCGGGGAGCATTGGCAGCGATTTGCCGGGGAATGTGATGTCAGCTCTCGTCTGATCAGGGATCTGTTAAAAGAAATCGCCGAGCGCCTGCAAGCGGATATCGGCCGCGTGAGAGATCGTTTTGAAGAGCGTTTCGGAGCTTGTCCAATCCTGCAGCGGGTTGAACAGGTGGTTGCCAAACAGCTTCGCGTTCTCAGAAGGTCTTTTTGATATGTTTGCCCTGGATGATTTTCTGAATAGCCGCATCTAAAGCAGAAAGCTCAAGTGATAAGTAGTCGCTTTGTAAGTTTTTCTTAACTTCCCCGTACATTCCTTTCAATCGGCCATCGATTCACATACCTGGACAAGCATGCGAGGCTGCCCCTGTCGTTCGGCGATGAAATCAACCTCTCGGCCCGCCTTGGTCTTGTAGTAAAAGAT
>NPIE01000823.1_pt1 | contig 10849 bp, 7 predicted proteins | sample 8637661 | NCBI WGS metagenome assembly NPIE01 (sample SAMN07420842, study PRJNA396082) | bioreactor metagenome | isolation source: sample BA12 brine-fed electro-methanogenic bioreactor BA | place: Japan: Kochi | collected 2016-12-09 | reverse complement strand
GCTGCGCGGGCATTTCGACGCCGGCCGTTTCGCGGAGAAGTTCGGTGACCCGGGCTGCGTGTACAAACTCGGCTGCAAAGGGCCGATCACGCGTGCCAATTGCCCGGAAAAGCCGTTCAATTCCGGCACCAACTGGTGCATCGGCAACAACCATCCCTGTAATGGCTGCGCCGAACCCGGCTATCCCTTCGATGACAGCATGTGGGCGCCGGAGCCGATTCACGAGGCGACTCCTCCGGCCACCTATCCGCCGATCTATACGGATCGAAAACAGGATCTTGACTGGACCCCGGGCTATACGGCGCTGGCCGGTCTCGCCGCGGGGGCCGTCGGGATGAAGGCGCTGGGCAAGGGGAAGGACGATTCTGAACGGGATCAGGATAAAAAGGAGTAGGTCATGAAAATCGATCGGAGAAAGTTCCTCAAACTCTCCGCGGCGGCCGGAGGAACAGCCGCCTGCAGCATGGCTTCTCCGGCAGCGGCGAAAGGGCCCAAGGCGCCCGACCCCAACTGGTACGGCATGCTGAATGATTCGACGCGCTGCATCGGCTGCAAAGCCTGTCAGGTGGCCTGTAAAAGCGAGAACAAGCTCGAGGTGGAATCCACGCTGGGCGAAAAAACAGAGCTGGGCCACGAAATCTATGACTCGCCGCGCGGTCTTTCCGCGGACACCTACACCGTGATCAAATTGCATCAGGATAAAGGGTCGGGCCAGTCAACCTTTGTCAAGCATCAGTGTCTGCACTGCGCCGACCCGGCCTGTGCATCGTCCTGCCTCGTCGGCGCCCTGAAGAAGCAGGCCGACGGTTCGGTTAAATATTACGAAGACATCTGCATGGGCTGTCGGTATTGCATGGTGGCCTGCCCCTTCAGTGTGCCCCAGTTCGAATGGGACCGGGCGCTTCCCTCGATCACCAAGTGCACCCTGTGCAGTGAAACGCGCCTCAAAAAGGGCAAGCCGACCGCCTGTTCCGAGGCCTGTCCGGCCGGGGCGATCACCTTTGGCAAACGAAATGATCTGCTGCGCATCGCCAAGGAGCGTATTGCAAAGGAACCCGAGCGTTATGATGAGAACGTCTACGGCGAATATGAGGTCGGCGGTACCGGGGTCTATTATCTCACGCGCAAATCCGTGAGTTTCGCCGCCCTGGGACTTCCCGATTTCGGTTACCGCCCGGTGTCCGGCCTCACCGAGAGTATTCAGCACCGTATTTTCCAGTACTTTATTCCGCCCATCGCCGTCTATGGGATTCTCGGCGGCATCATGTACTACAACCAGCGCAAGAAGAAGAATGCCGGGACTGAAGGAGGCGATAATGAGTTCTAAAGCCGCACCCTTGCACCATAAATTTTTTACTCCCAATGTCTTTATCCTTTTTTCTTTCATGGCATTCGGAGTGTTTTTCGCCTATTTCCGCTTTTTCGAAGGTTTCGAGTCCGTGACCAATCTCAACCCGGCCTATCCCTTCGGTCTCTGGATCGGATTTGACGTCGCCTGCGGCGTCGCCCTGGCTGCCGGGGGGTTCACCACCGCCGCCATCGTCGAGATTTTCGGTCGCGACCAGTACCATTCGCTGGTGCGTCCGGCGATCCTGACAGCTTTTATCGGCTATTTCCTGGTCGGTCTGGCGGTCTTTTTCGATCTCGGCAAGTACTGGAACATCTGGCATGCACTGGTTTACTGGAACGGCACCTCGGTCATGTTCGAGGTGGCCTGGTGCGTTATGCTTTATCTGACCGTACTCGGCATTGAAAACGTCCCCAATGTGGTTGAGCAGTACAAGGACAACGTCAATCTGCCCGGTCCGCTGGCGCGCCTCAACGGCGTGGTGAACTGGTTTCTGCATCGTGCCGACTGGTTCTGCAACCGTACCCTCGTCTTTTTTGTCATCGCCGGCGTTGTGCTCTCTTTCGGCCATCAGTCGTCGCTGGGCACCATGATGCTCATTGCCCCCTACAAGCTGCATGAACTCTGGTATACGCCCATGTCGCCGCTGCTGTTTCTCACGTCGGCAGTCAGCGTCGGCATCCCCATGGTCATTTTCGAGGGGACGCTTGCCACCAAATTCTTCAATCGCAAGCCGGAAACCGAACTGCTGTCGCGTTTTGCCCGCTACATCCCGCTGTTTCTCGGCACCTACCTGCTGCTGCGGGTGGGAGACCTGGCCTACCGCGGTGTGCTGCCCAGCGCCTTCGACGGCAGCCTGGAAGGCAACGCCTTTCTCCTTGAATTCGCGCTGTTTGCCGTACCCTACTTCATGCTGAAAAAGCGAAAAGTTCGCAAAAATGCCCGCCTGCTATTTCTCTGCTCTGTGTCGGTGATTCTGGCGGTGGTGCTTAACCGCTTCAATGTCTTCATTATCGGCATGGACATGGGCCCGGAATGGAGCTACTTCCCCTCGGTAGGCGAGTTCGGCGTGACCTTCGCTTTCGTGGCTTTCGGCGTTCTGCTCTACAAGATCGGCGTGAACTATCTGCCGATTCTGGAGGAGCAGCACTGATTCCGATGCCCTGTCGCACCCTTGGGAAGATGTGAGCAGCTTTTATCTCCTATGACCTGGAAAAGGCCGGTTCTTGTGACCGGCCTTTTTCTATGGACCTTTGAAGAACCCAGGTGTGGTTTTTCTTCTTTCCTCTATATTTTCCCGATCCCCATCTTAGCTGTCAATCCGGCGTCTTAGCTTTCAACATGCTTAAAAACAAACGGTTTTATGTGAATTTTAATTGACATTAATACACAGTAAATATATTTAATGTTAAAAATTTTCAGGAGGGTGTCATGTCTATTAAATACAAACAGCTATTGATCATTGTGATCAGTGTTGCTCTGCCGCTGCTGGTCGCCCTGGCGCTGACCAGCTTTTTCAGCCGCCAGACACAGGAAATTGCCGATGTACAGGCTGAAAGGCTGGTCGACGCGGACCTGGACCATCTGCTGGAGGGGACGACCGATCTGCTTGATCTTTATCTGACGGCCAAGAAGGGGCAGCGCAACACAGCGGTGAAAAGCTATCTGCGCGCCATCGCCGATGACCTCCACCATCGCGTGGCGCAGACTTATGACGCGCTGCCGGCCGATGAGGTCGAAGAGGCGTTGCGGGAAGTGGTGCTTGCTTCCCGCATTGCAGAAAGCGGCTATGCGTTCGGCATGAACAGCGCCGGGGTGCTCACCATTCATCCCAAAAGCGAAGGCAAGGATCTTTCCGGTTCCGCCCATATCGACACCATGCGTGAGCGTAAAGAGGGCTTCATCACCTACCATGCGGTGACCGCCAAGCGGGATAAGGCCGTCTATTACCGGTATTTCGAACCTCTTGACCTGATTATCGCCCCGGGCGTGTTCATCGACGAACTCGAAGCGCTTTACGATCAGGCCGGGGAGGCGCGCGAGTGGAATCGTCTGATAATGCGCATGGAGTCGATCGCCATCGGTGACGGCGGATATTTCTGGGCCCTGGGTGCTGGAGGAGAACAGCGCGGAGAGTACATGATCTCCCCCGGTGGCGGCAAAACGGGGGTCAATGGCTGGGGACTGCGAGATGCTGACGGGGTGGCCTACATCCAGGAGATTGTCGAAAAGGGGAAGGCGGCCGGGTCTGAGCCTGTTGACCTGAGCTTCCGCTTCAACAATACGCGCACCGGCGAACCGCAGCGCATGATGGTGCGCGCGCGCTACTTCGAACCGCTTGACTGGGTGGTCGGTGTGAGTGTGCCCTTCTCCCAGGTGCAGACGGCAAGCACCATGATTGCCGGCTCCTTCAATCGCATGAACACTTTTATCGCGGCGGGTGCTGCCGTGCTGATGCTGCTGGGAGGACTTTTTGCCTGGTGGTCGGCCTGCCGTACCGTGGCCCCCATCGAGCAGGTCATGGATATGGTGCGCGACATCGAACGCGGCCACCTCAAGCAACGCCTCAATCTCTCGCGCCGGGACGAACTCGGAGAGATGGGGCGGATCATGGATGAACTGGCTGACAACCTGCAGCATGAGATTGTCGAACCGCTGAACAAGCTTGCGGAGGGCGATCTGGATTTCGAAGCCGTTCCCCGTGACGATGAAGATGTGATTCGAGGAGCTCTTAAAAAGCTGGGGACGGATCTTAACGACCTGGTGCGGCAGGTTCAGAGCGCCGGTGATCAGATTGCCACCGGCGCCGGCGAAGTGGCCGACTCAAGCCAGGCCTTGTCCCAGGGCGCCACCGAGCAGGCCAGCAGCCTGGAGGAGATCTCCGCTTCGGTCAATCAGATGGCGGGGCAGACCCAACAGAGCGCTGAAAATGCCGGACAGGCGGATGCTCTGGCCGGCGAAGCGCGCAAGGCCGCGGAAAAAGGGGCGCACCAGATGGCCGCCATGGTCGCCGCCATGGGGGAAATCAGCCAGGCCGGCAACGATATCGATAAAATCCTCAAGACCATCGAAGAGATCGCTTTCCAGACCAACCTGCTGGCGCTCAATGCGGCCGTGGAAGCGGCGCGTGCCGGGCAGCACGGCAAGGGCTTTGCAGTTGTCGCGGAGGAGGTGCGTAATCTGGCGGCACGCAGTGCCCGGGCAGCCTCGGAAACGGCTGAACTGATCGAGGGAACGGTCAGCAAAACCGCGCGCGGCACCGAAATCGCGGAACAGACCGAATCCGCCCTGAAGGAGATTGTCTCCGGCGTGGACAGGGTGTCCGACCTGGTGGCGGAGATTTCCGCCGCAGCCAGAGAGCAGGCCGAAGGAATCGGACAGGTCAACACAGGGCTTGGCCAGATCGACCAGGTCACTCAGCAGAACACCGCCAGCGCCGAACAGTCTGCGGCGGCGGCCGAAGAGCTTTCCGGGCAGGCGGCACATCTGAGACAGCTTCTGCAGCGTTTCAGGTTGAAGGACGAAAGCTCCATGAGGTTGATATCGTAACGGAAAAAAAGATTTTTTATAAAAATGTTTGAATTTTGTTATTGCTTGACTTAAACTAAAATTAGCTAATTTTGGAGATTGAGGAGCGCCAATCAATACAGAATCAACGGAGATTTCCCATGGGGAGCAAGCTCAACAGTATTCAGGTCAGGGTCGGCTGTTTTCTGGCTTTGGTTCTCGCGGTGGTTTTTACTGTTGCCACCACGATCAGCACGGTGCGCAGCACCGCATTGCTCGAGAAAAATGGTGAACACTCGCTGAAGGAACTGCGCGAGGCCGCCTTCGACCAGGCTCACAGCGTCTTCACCAGCCTTGAGGTCGGTACCGAGGGGTCGCTGGAGCGCGGTGAGATGGATATTTTCTCAGAACTGCTGCATGGTTTGGGCGACGTTCCCGGAGTCATCGAAATCGGTTTGACCGACCCCGCGGGCAAGGTCACCTATGCCAGTCATGAGGAATTTCTTGGCTCGCGCCTGCCGTTCAAGCCGGTGCGAGGTGAAAACCAGCCGGTGGAGGAACGTGACGAAGGGGATACGATTCTGCTGTCGCGCACCCATATCATGGAAGAGCGCTGCCTCGATTGTCATTTCGACTCGGAAGAGGGGAGCGTCGCCGGGGTGCTGTTCGTACGTTACAGCCTTGAGAACTTCGTCCAGAGTGAGAAGGAAGTCGCCGCCGCGCTTCAGGCCGCACGCAGCGAGAGTATCTCGACCGGCATCATGACGGGCGCCGGTGGTCTTCTGATTGCATCCCTCGGGGTTTACTGGCTGCTGGGACGTTGGATTCGCCGTCCCCTCGACCGCCTGGTGGCCATCATGCGTGAGTTGGGGCACGGTCATCTCCGTGAGCGCCTGAACATGGACGGCAAGGATGAAATTGCCCAGATGGGCAAGGCCGTCGACAGCTTCGCCGACACCTTGCAGAATGAGATTGTCGTCAATCTCGAAAAGCTTGCGGCCGGCGATCTGGATTTTGAGGTGGCGCCCCACGATGACAGGGATGTGATTCGCCATTCTCTCAAAAAAGTCAGCGATGATCTCAATCAGGTGCTGGGACGGGTACAGGAAGCCGGCAACCAGATCGCCTCCGGGGCTTCCCAGGTGGCGGATTCGAGTCAGTCGTTGTCGCAGGGCGCCACCGAGCAGGCCAGCTCCCTGGAGGAGATTTCGGCTTCGATGAACGAGATGGCCTCCCAGACCCAGCAGACTGCCGAGAACACCGGCATGGCCGACCAGGTGGCGGGCCAGGCGCGCAGTGCCGCCGAGCGCGGCCAGCAGCGCATGAGCGCCATGACCGAGGCGATGGACGAGATCAGCCGCGCGGGCAGCGACATCTCCAAGATCATCAAGACCATCGACGAGATCGCCTTCCAGACCAACCTGCTGGCGCTCAATGCGGCGGTGGAGGCGGCGCGCGCCGGACAGCACGGTAAGGGGTTTGCGGTGGTGGCCGAAGAGGTGCGCAACCTGGCAGCGCGCAGCGCCAAGGCGGCGCGCGAGACGGCGGACCTGATCGAAGGCTCCGTGGCCAAGACGCGCAACGGGGTGGAGATCGCCGGGGAGACGGCGACAGCGTTGGACGAGATCGTCAGCGGCATCGGCAAGGTTTCCGACCTGGTGGCCGAGATCAGCGCGGCGGGTAAAGAGCAGGCCGAAGGGATCGGTCAGGTCAACACCGGGTTGGGCCAGATCGACCAGGTCACCCAGCAGAACACCGCCAACGCCGAGGAATCGGCGGCCGCGGCGGAAGAGCTCTCCGGCCAGGCGGAAGAACTGCGCAGGCTGCTGCAGCGATTCCGTCTCGACAATCAGGAAAGCAGCGGTGGGCAAGGTCCAGGAAAATCCACATCCAGGGCCATGCCCGCACCTCAGCCTGCCCCGAAATCCCGCCCGCAACCCACGACTGGCGAGGGCACCCCCAAGATCGAGCTCGATGACGACGAGTTCGGGCGGTACTGAAGAATAAGTCGGTCATAGAAACAAACCTACCAAATGCAGAAAGGGCACAGCGTCGTAGACCGCTGTGCCCTTTCTGCGTTTTTAATGCCGAGGTCCGGGTATTGTATTTCGCAGGGCTGGCATGAGGTGGACGATGCGATATATTGGTAGGGTTTTAACCCGGGTTAACAGACACAACCTTCTGCGGAGGAGTTCAATGGCGAAAAGAGTGGTACTTGTCACCGGCGGCGCTCAGGGAATCGGGCGCGCCATTTGCGAAGCGTTCCTGCGGGCGGGAACGCGGGTTGCGATCGTTGATTGCGATGAACCGGCTTTGGATCAGGCGCATCAGTGTTGTTCGCAGTGGGGTGAAGTGCTTCCATTGCAGCTTGATATGGCCGAAGCAGACGCGGCGAGGCAGGCGGTGGAGCGGACCCTGTCGGCCTGGGGCATGTTGGATGTGGTGGTCAACAACGCAGGCATCATGATTCGCAAGCCCCCCGAGGAAATGAGCCTGGCAGAGTGGCAGCGGGTTCTGGCGGTCAACCTGACCGCTCCCTTTCTTGCCAGCCGGGAGGCCGCTCCTTACTTGCGCGACAGACGCGGCTGCATCATCAACATCGCCTCGACCCGCGCCCTGATGTCGGAACCCCACACGGAAGCCTATTCGGCCAGCAAGGGGGGGATCGTAGCGCTGACTCACGCCATGGCGATGAGCTTCGGCCCTGAAATTCGCGTCAACGCCATCAGTCCCGGTTGGATCGATGTCAGCGCCCGGGGCAGACAGGGAGAATCCGCCAGGGAAGCACTGACTGCCGAAGATCATGCCCAACATCCCGCCGGCCGGGTCGGAATGCCTGAGGATGTCGCACGCGCCACACTTTTTCTGGCAGATCCGGCCAATCGTTTCATCACCGGCGAGAATCTGATTATCGACGGCGGTATGACGCGCAAGATGATCTACGTCTGAACAGTCAATGAGGGGCTTGTTCTTACCGTTTGCTCATGCTCACAATAAACTAACAATGCGATGCGAGAACGTGAATGGTTCCATGAGTTTGAATTGTCCGGCGCTCTCTCTGGCGCCAGGCACCCTTGTCATGGGAGTTGCGCTCCCTCGCGATCAAGAGAATATGACGCTGTCTCATCCCTGAAGAGGATCTGAAAAATGGTGAAAGAAAACATCCTGGTGGTTGAGGATGAAGAAGATATCCTGGCCCTGGTGCACTACAACCTGGCCAAGGAAGGATACACCGTGGCGCCCGTCACCAGCGGCGAGGAAGGTCTCAGGGCGGTGGCGGGGAAACATCCGGACCTGATTCTTCTCGACCTGATGCTGCCGGGGATCGACGGCCTTGAGTTCTGCCGCCGCATGAAGAAGGATTCAGGCACGGCAGCTATCCCCATTATCATGGTGACGGCGCGGGGGGAAGAGTCCGACGTGGTGGCGGGGTTGGAGATGGGGGCGGACGATTACGTGGTCAAGCCGTTTTCCACCAAGGTGCTGCTTGCCCGCGTCAAGAACGTGCTGCGGCGCCGCGAGCGTGATTCCGGTCTTTCCCCGAACGACGACAGTATCTCCATCCACGGTATCGTCATCCACCCCGGCCGCAACGAGGTGCTGGTGGATGGCAACCCGGTCGATCTCACCTTCACCGAATTTCGTGTGTTGCACTTTCTTGCCAGCCGCCCCGGCTGGGTCTTCACACGCTACCAGATCGTCAATGCCGTGCGTGGCGACGACTATGCGGTGACCGATCGGGCGGTTGATGTGCAGATCGTCGGCTTGCGCAAGAAACTCGGCCGCCATGGCGAATGCATCGAGACGGTGCGTGGTGTCGGCTACCGTTTCAAGGATCAGGGTGGCGCGTGAATAAAAAAGGAATATTCCACGGCCGGCGCCGCAAGCTGATCTGGCAGATCTTTCCCGCTTTCCTGCTGATGATTCTTCTCTCCCTCGGCGCGGCCGGAATCTATTTCTCCCAGGTTCTGCAGAAGTTCTATCTTCAGGAGACGGTCGGCAATCTCAGTGCCCGCAGCATTCTGCTGGAGGATGCGATTGAGCCTTTGCTGGTGCGTGAAGATTTTGCCGCTATCCAGAACCTGGTGAACCGCCTCGGGCGCGAGACGGAGACTCGCATCACGGTTGTGGACACCGAGGGCAGGGTGCTGGGTGACTCTGACGAGGATCCGCGCCGAATGGATAATCACAGCAGTCGACCGGAGATTCGCACGGCTCTCGACGGAGGTGTCGGTAATGCCGTGCGTTACAGTCATACCCTGAACCGCAATATGGTCTACGTCGCCGTCCCCATCCGACACGACGGTGTTCTTGTGGGCAGTGTGCGTACCTCTTATTCCGCCCGTTCCATCGAAGAAACTCTGGCCGGGGTTCGTTCACGCCTGATTTTTGGCGGACTTGGGGTCGCAGTGCTGGCGGGCCTGATCAGCTTGAGCATTTCGCGGCGAATCAGTCGCCCTTTGGTGAGGATGAAAGAAGGGGCGGAACGTTTCGCCCAGGGGGAACTCGACCGACGTCTGCCGGTGGTGGGAACGGAAGAGATTGCAGGGTTGGCCGAAGCCCTCAATCAGATGGCCGCTCAACTCGATGAACGCATCCAGACGGTTCTGCGTCAGCGCAATGAACAGGAAGCCGTGCTGCGCAGCATGGTCGAAGGGGTGCTCGCTGTCGATGCGGATGAGCGTATTCTGCGCATCAACAGCGCGGCCGGAGAACTTCTGGGCGTCGATCCGCGCGCGGCCGAAGGGCGCATGATTCACGAAGTGGCGCGCAAGGCCGATCTGCAGCGCTTCGTCGCGCGGGCCCTGGCGGGCAATCGACCGGTCGAAGGGGACGTCATCCTGCGTGGCGAAAAGGGGGAACTCTATCTGCAGGCCCATGGCTCGCGTCTGCTTGACAGCCAGGGGGAGAGCATCGGTGCGCTGGTGGTGCTCAACGATGTGACCCGGTTGCGGCGGTTGGAGAACGTGCGGCGCGATTTTGTGGCCAACGTCTCTCATGAACTGAAAACGCCGATCACTGCCATTCGGGGCTTTGTCGAGACCCTGCTCGACGGCGCCCTTGACTCGAAAGAGGATGCCCGCCGCTTTCTCGAAATCATTATTCGTCAGTCAGAGCGTTTGCAGTCCATTATCGAGGATCTTCTTTCCCTGTCACGCATCGAGCAGGAGAGCGAAAAAGGCGGGATCGAACTGCAGGAGGGCCCGGTGCGGGCGGTGCTGCTGTCCGCGATCCAGGCCTGCGAACCGACTGCACAGCAGAAATCCGTGGAATTGCAACTGGTTTGTGACGAGGCGCTGCGATCGCGTCTGAATGCGCCCCTGCTGGAGCAGGCGGTGGTGAACCTGATCGACAACGCCGTTAAATACAGCCCCGAAAACAGCGTCGTTCTTGTGCAGGCGATGTCGCGCGGCGATCAGGTGGTGATCGAGGTGCGCGATCAGGGGCGTGGCATCGCCCGCGAGCATCTGCCCCGGGTGTTTGAGCGGTTTTATCGGGTCGACAAGGCGCGCAGCCGCAAGCAGGGGGGGACCGGTCTGGGGCTGGCCATTGTCAAGCACATCGCCCAGGCCCACGGAGGGCGGGTCACGGTGGAAAGTGAACCCGGCACCGGCAGTACCTTCCGCCTTCATCTGCCACAGAAAAAATGATCGCCAAATCTCTCTTGCTGAGTTCTCACCTTCTGCTAACACGAGGCTAACAGAACTGTCGATAATGCGTTAGCAACAAGGTTGGCCGAAGCGGACGGAGTTCCCGCTGAAGGCTGCTCTCATTCCCATCAAGGAGAAGAAGGCATGTTGCATCCCCTGAAAAAAATTTTGAAATCCAGTCCTCTGGCCGCTGTGGCCCTGACCCTTACCCTGTTTGTGACGAACCCGGCTGCCGCAGCCACTCTGGAGGTCGACCCCAATCTGCCGTCCTACCAGAAGGTGCAGGGCGTATCCGGCAACCTCAACAGTGTCGGCTCCGATACCCTCAACAACCTGATGACCT
>NPIE01011991.1_pt1 | contig 10853 bp, 13 predicted proteins | sample 8637661 | NCBI WGS metagenome assembly NPIE01 (sample SAMN07420842, study PRJNA396082) | bioreactor metagenome | isolation source: sample BA12 brine-fed electro-methanogenic bioreactor BA | place: Japan: Kochi | collected 2016-12-09 | reverse complement strand
GGGAGACGTATTTGATGGAGCCTCTCATGATAGAAGAGATCTCGTGGCACCACTTCGCTCATTTGATGTGGAAGGAGGAGTTTATGTGATAAGTGGGAATCATGAATGGTATGCAGGATATGAAGAATCACTTGATGCACTGACTCCAGGAAGTCCTATTATGTTAGATGATCGAGTTATTGTACAAGATGGTGTTACCATTGCTGGTCTTGCCTATCCATCTGGCTTTGAACAAGATAGGGATGTTGCTTCAGTCTTTGAAGGGCAAGTGAATCCTTCTGATCCTTCTATTGTTCTTTTTCATGCTCCCTACAAGGCAGTTCTTGAAAAAATAGCATCATATGGATCTGATCTCGTGTTACTTGGGCACACTCATAAAGGACAACTCTTTCCATTTAACTATATTACCTCCCTTGTCTATGAAGGACTTGATTATGGTCTTCACCAGTTTGCTGATGGATATGTATATACCAGTAGTGGGGTTGGAGGATGGGGTCCTCCATTTCGTAGTGGTTCTGATGCTGAGGTAGTGGTCTTTAAGATTGCGACCCAGTAAGAGAAGAGATAAGAGATCCAATACGTTTAATATCATCTTCATCTTCAAGTGATACAATTTCTATTGAGGAAATTTTCTTTGCAAGGGGTTGTATTTTTTTTGTAAGCTCAGCTTCATCTACAAGGTCCTTTTTTGTGATAATGACATATTCTTCTTTTTCTGCGAGTGCGGGACTATGTGCAGCAAGTTCATGTCGTATAACAGTATAGTCATGAAGAGGGTCTTTGCTCTCTGCACTTATCAGATGAAAGAGTATACGAGTACGCTCAATATGTTTGAGGAATTTTATCCCCAGACCCTTTCCTTCTGAGGCTCCTTCAATGAGTCCTGGAATATCTGCAAGAATACGTCCATGAAATACACCAAGGTGTGGTTCAAGTGTTGTGAAGTGATAGTTAGCTACTTTGCTTTTTGCATTGGTAAGGGCATTAAGGAGTGTTGATTTTCCAACATTGGGAAGCCCTACAAGACCAATATCTGCGATAAATTTTAATTCAAGTCGAAGTGTAAATGCTTCTCCTGGGGTTCCTTCTTGGTGTTGTGTTGGGGTAGTATTTTTTGATGATCTGAAAAGGAAATTTCCTTTTCCTCCCTTTCCTCCTTTAGCAACACAAACAGGGGAGTTCATTTCTGTGATATCGATAGTCTCACCAGTATCAAGATTATGAACAACCGTTCCTACAGGTACGTTGATGATAGTATCTTTTCCATCAGCTCCATCGCGAAACTGGGAACGTCCATCTTCTCCATCTTCTCCTTTAACATCTTTTTTAAAGCGAAACTGCCTCAAAGCTCCCAGGTCCGATATACCTTGGATGTAGATACTTCCTCCTCGTCCTCCATTTCCCCCTGCAGGACCTTTTGCATTCATGTTCTTGTCAAACGCAACAGTTCCAGCTCCTCCATCTCCTGCATGAACATGAATGGTAATATCATCGATAATCATGTAATTACCATAGCACAGAGTATAGGGGAGGAGAGATTGACTTATCTGTATTTAATATGTATATTATATATAGCTACTTTTTTACAATATTATGGAGGACACATGCCAGTAATAGAGGTAAAGATTAACTCTGTTTTCAAAACATATTCTTCGTGGAGAGGAGTTTCTTCTTCAGGGGGTATGGGACAGGCACTTGAGAAAGTGTATTTTCTTTCTCAGGCAAGCATTTGTCCAAAAGGAATTACCTCTTTTTCAGTGAAACATGAAGAAGACGAGCCCGACATATTTGTTGCAAAAACAGACGAGTACAATGAACTTATAGAGAATGCTCGTCATGCACGAATAATTAAGATACGCATCGATCCCTTTCTGAGGGGGAAGATCTTAAAGGGTATTGTACTTCATGCAGAGATACTAGGAGATCACAGGGGTCTTCTTCAGCGGGTAATTGTTACCTACAATCTGCATGGAGGATATTCAAATATTGAAGGAACATTCTCTTTGTTTTCAGCACAACATGCTTGACCCGCTTTTTAAGCGGGTCTTTTTATTACAACGATATGATTGTAATGAATGTTTGTTGATTATTTTTTTAAAGGATACTACCACCATATTCCTGGGACATGTGCAGATTTCATGTAAGATCTTGTGATGGGACCGAAGTATCCTGAAGAAGGGGTTATATTGTTTTCTTCTTGATATTTCTGTAAGGCGTTTTTAGTGAGTTCTCCAAAATACGTTGTTTCATTTCCTACAGAACCTTCCCCTGTGTCTGTAAGTATGTATCCTTGGCTATTTAAGATTTTTTGAAGCATGCGTACATCTTCACCCACCATACCAACTTCTAGATCACGAACAGGTATATCCGGTGATGTGATTTCTTCATTGTTCATTGGTGTTTGAGATTGTTCCAGCAAGGTGAGAATAGTTGGTGGTATTACAATTCCTTCCTTTTGTGCTTGAAGGATAACTTCTCTGTATTCATTAATGAGATCAAGGAGTGTTTCTTGAGTTGTTGTTGATGTGTTTTGTGGTGCTGTCTGTATTGATGGTGATGTTTGTTGTGTGCTAGAAGGGTATTTACATAGAGATTGTTTATGTGCAGCAAAATATTCGTAGTTTAAGGCATTTTCATCCTTACATCCATAGTGGATTTTACTGCTAGGTATGCCTCCTCCTAGAGCGCTTACACTTGTGCTGTAGGTAAAAGCTGTTCCTGGGCTAGCTGAGGTACAGGTTATTGTGCTGTCGTTTTCAGTACAAGTAACTGCACTACTTGCAGTTACCGCTGATTGAAGTCCTTCCACTATATTTCTTAATACATCACTGGATCCAGCATCATACGTGTAGTTTGTGCCGTTGATGGTAACTATGTATCTGTAGTTACTTTGTGCGTTGGTAGGGGTGAATACTACTACCTGTGCAACAGCGGCGCGATTAGTAGCACTTGATGTTTGTGTAAATCCTGTTCCAGCAACTTTTGCTGTTAGTGTAATCGTGTTTGTACTCACACTTGATGTAAAACTTTGACCTGCATATCCAGTAGAGTTTTGAATAGCTGTATTGAGGTTTGTCGCAATATCGCTCGTTGTTGTATCTGAGGCTGTTACTATGTAGCTAACATCACCAACCGTTGGAAGTGTTACGGTAAACACATCTCCTTCATCAACGGTTCCAGCTATCGTAATCGTATTAATCTGGGCGACAGGGGTAACACCTGTCGTTGAGCTTGTTGATGTAATGTCTCCACCAGTTCCATCTGTAAAGCTTATAGCAGTATCACTTGATTCAGTATTCGTTGTTGTGAATATGACTTCTACACCACTTCCGCTTACTGTGAGAGGACCATGTCCTGTGTCTGATACATTGGTCAATGTTCGCATAACACCTGCGATATCTGTTGCTGTTCGTTTNNTCGTGGGGTATTTCCTGCACCGGTATCTCTATCAATGAGGGCGATATTATCGGTACAATCCAGTTCATCGCTTGTAACACCAGTGCTACTTGCATAGGTGATAACACATGTTCCTATCGTTATTGTTTCACTCTCTCCTGGGAGTGCATTGACGGTAAGTGTTCGTGAAGCTTTTGTTTCTGTAACATTTGGCTGTGTTATGACTGTCGTTGCACTTTGGTCATCGGTACCAGCCGTTACATTTGCTACCGTTTCAGAGGATGCTATCGATGGCGTTGCTGCAAGGCTTTCTGTAGGGGAGATAAAAGCCGTTACCAGTAGCAATGTGCTAAGGAAGAAAATATAGTGATGTTTTGTATACATACGTTGGAATCTCATATGGTATATGATGTGTTAATTGTATAGTTATTATAAAGTATAGCAGTACGTATAGCAATATAAGTATAACCTATAGAGAACATCATTGAAGTATTTGTGTTTTCTTTCGTAAAAAATTAGCTGTTTTTTATAGTATAGTTGTTATTTCTACTCCTGTTTGTGTAATGATAAAGCTGTATATTCCTAAGATGAGAACAAAGAGAAATAGCATTACAATGAATTGGTGTTTCTTTTTATGTTTGTGGTAGTGGTGTCGTTGTGAGTGATGCATGGTATCAAGCAATTCGTCTCCAAATTGAATGGAAAGAAATGTTCCAAGGGCGGATATGATAATAATACTCCAAAGCGGAAATGGTGTTTCAAGAATATGTTTAAAAATCATAAGCAGGCGATTACTTTCATAAACTTCTGGAGTGGCTATAAGAGCAAATATGTTTATTCCAATTGCAATACCCCACACAAGAATTTCACTAAATACCATTCTGATACGGGTGACGAGCCGAATGGGAAAGTCTATAAGAAATCCTGCATCAGCGATAGGGGTGCAGAGAACAAAAAAAGACCAGGTAAGTGTTGTTATGAAAAAACCTTGCTCTATACCGTAGTGTAGTGAAAGAAATACTCCATATCCTATAAATATAATAAAAACAAGAAGAAACCTTATGAGTGTATAGCGTTTTGTTTCATGATAGCGCATCTCTCCTTTTTGAATTTTTTGTGCTCGTAAAACTCTCATATATATGTTTTAAAATTTTTGTAGTATACACAAGTATTATACCAACTTATAATAACTTTTTTATAAGCTAAGTTATGTATAGAAAGTATTTGACATATTAATATGTTTTTTATCTATTCTTTTTTAGATCTCTACTATCTGTATATTTAACAAATAAATAGTGGATAATCACAAAACGAAAAAGAAAGGAGATGAATGCCATGAGTTCTACAAATAATAACAATATGAATATTACTTCTCCTAAGATTGAGATAGCGCCTATTGTTAATCAAAAAGGGAACGAGACAAATTTTAAAGGAGCTGGATATAGTCATTTTTCATATATTGAAAGCAAAGGTTTTTATGTTTCTACCCAGGCTCCTGGTTTAGGAGGAGTTGCTATTCATGATGATATAATGATAAAAAGATAACAGTAGCCCACACATGTGTAATATGTGTAGGCTTTTATTTTTAAAACATATTTTTTGTTGCCGGACAGGGACTCGAACCCCAATTTCTGGGACCAAAACCCAGCGTCCTGCCATTAGACGATCCGGCATAGAAAGAACGCTCACACTATATCAGACTTTTATCTTGGTATCAATTCCTTAACTGCTCTATAAGGGCGAGTTCAAGGGGAAGTGCGGGAAGAGAGATGGTTTTCATTTGCGCATGAGCGGTGATGAGAGCTTGGATAATGCGAATTGTTTTTTCTGTCTCAATTTCTTGTGCATGTTTTTTTAACACTTCAAGATATTGAGGAGTTAATTCTTTTGAGAATAGTTCTTCAAGATGTGGGTTGCTTTTGAGGGAAAGGGTAAAGCGAAGATGATTGATCACATCTTTTGTGAGTTGAGGAATGTTATGACCTTGTTGTTGAATTTCATGAAGGAATGAGAGTGTTTGCTTGAGGTCATTGTGAATAATATGTTCTGAAAGTGTTACGATTTTTGCAAAATCAACCTTTCCCATAATTTTTTCTATCGCTTCCGTGGTGATAGGGCCTTTTTGAAGGTGCACCATTTGATCAAGAAGTGATTCTGCGTCTCGTAAACTTCCATCTGCTAAAAATGCAATCATAGAAAGTGCATCATCATCACAAGTCAATGATTCTTTTTCTATCACATGTGAGAGTTTTTTTCGTATTTCTTGTAAGGTGAGACGTCTAAAATGAAATCGTTGTGTTCGAGATACAATCGTTGCAGGAACTTTCTCATACTCAGTTGTTGCAGGAATAAAGACAACATGTTCTGGGGGTTCTTCAAGTGTTTTAAGAAGTGCGTTAAATGCTTGAGAGGTGAGCATGTGTACCTCATCGATAATGACTATTTTTTTACGGCACAGAGAGGGGAGTGAGGAGACAGTATCTTGAAGTTCTCTAATATCATCGATACCTCGATGTGAGGCAGCATCTATTTCAACAATATCAAGGGCATGTCGTGCATCAATTGCCCTACAGACTTCACAGCTATTACAAGGAATGCCTTTCTTTTTAAATTGGGGGTCTGTTTGGCGTGTAAGACAGTTAAGGGTTTTTGCAAAGATACGGGCAGTTGTTGTTTTTCCTGTGCCTCGAGGTCCATAGAAGAGATAGGCATGAGCGACAGTTTCTTGAAGCAGTGCATTCTTTAAGATAGTAATGGTTGATTCTTGTCCAATCACTTCATCAAATGTTTGTGGACGATATGTTCTGTACAGTGTTGCCATATAGGGATATCTTACGTTTTTTTAAAACGAGGCGCAAGGAGTATCTCATATTGTTCTTTTTTTAGGGGACTGGTATGGTAGTGAATATGTATGAGATTCAGACACAAGAGTTTTCAGGACCTCTTGATGCGCTCTTAACACTGATTGAATCAAAAAAAATGGATGTGACACGCATGAGTATCGCAGCGGTAACTGCTGATTTTATTTCATACGTTGCATCACTCAAAGAAAAGAAAACACATGTATCTCCTCGTGTACTTGCTGATTTTCTTTCAGTAGCAGCACATCTACTGGTGTTGAAATCAAAGGCACTCCTTCCTCGTCTTGAGCTTGATGATGAAGAGGATGAAGTATTCGATCTTGAACATCGTCTTGAGGTGTATAAAGCATGCAAACGTATCTTTGATACGCTTGCACATACATGGAACAATGCCTCATCATCGTATGCCCGAGAATTTCTTTCTTCACAGACTCCGATGTTTTATCCTCCTCCTTCGTGCAATACAGAAATACTTTGTAAAGCACTTGATCGTGTTCTTGGGAACGCTGCTTCATTTCTTCAGGAAACACATACTGTACGTAACCATGTGATTAGCCTTGAAAGTAAAATTGAAGAACTTTCTAAGAAAATATTTTCTGGAGGATCATTTTCGTTTGCTTCTGTTTCGGGGAATAAGCCACGAGAAGAAGTTGTGGTACTGTTTCTTGCATTACTGCATATTCTTCGAGATCAATCATTTTTTGTGAAACAGTCTGAGACGTTTGGAGATATTCAGATTCATAAAGAATAAAGTTGAGTTTTTAAGGGGAATTGATATCCTATCACTATGTCTTATACACCATCTGATGTGACACTTTCTCAACTTGAAGCACTATTGTTTCTTCAGGGAGACATTCTGTCGTATAAGAAGATTGGTTCACTTCTTTCTTTGTCTGATGAAGAGGTAATGGGTGCATGTTATGCACTAGAGCAGCTTCTTGCTGATGAGAAGCGGGGATTGATGTTGGTACGAACACAAGAAGGATGCCAGCTTGCCACAAAGCCCTCTCATGCTGATATCGTTGAATCGTTTCTCAAGGAAGGCATGAAAGAAGACCTTACCCCCGCAACAACAGAAACATTGTCACTGATTGCATACTTTGGTCCTATAACACGAAGCGATATTGATTATATTCGTGGTGTTAACTCAACATTTACGATTCGAACACTTCTTGTGCGAGGATTGATTGAGAAAGCAGGTCAAGAAGGTCACTCGTACGTGTATCGTGTGAGCGCTGATTTTCTTAAAACGCTTGGAGTGTCTTGTGAAAAAGAACTTCCTCAGTATGACTCATACAGGGAACTACACAAGAAACTATTTGAACAAGCAGAAACTTCTAACGAACAATCCAATGAATCATAAGCATCAGACACTTATTCTTGTGGGAATTATTCTTATCTCTACCTATGTGGTGGGACAGTTTTCTTCTGGACAACCTGTGATTGATGAAACAAGTGGCGTTGAACAAGAGATGCAGGATGTTCGCATTACCCCCGATACCTCCCTTGCTCTTGTTGAATACGATGTTCTTGATGATACAACGTTAGTTGAAAAATCTTCAGTTCCTTTTGAAAAAGAATCTGATACTACATCATGTCGTGTTTCTGCACGTATTGCTCATGTTGAAAATCTTTCAACGGGGAATGTTATATATACCAAAAATGCATTTATTAGATGGCCCATTGCATCTATCACAAAGTTAATGAGCGCAACAATTGCTGATGATCTTTTGTCAGCAACACGCACTATTACCATTACACAAGAGATGATTGACAGAACAGAGGGGTATGCATCATTTGATGCTGGAGAGACATATTCTGTGACCGGTCTGATTGCTGCAATGCTTGTGTTTTCAAGTAACGATGCTGCATTTGCTCTTGCAGATGAAGTAGGGGAGGATGTCTTTGTTGCAGCGATGAATACAAAGGCACAAGAGTTGGGAATGTCAGAGACGCGATTTAGTGAACCTTCAGGGCTCTCTTATTTAAATCAATCGACAGCACAAGATGTGGTAAAGTTGCTTGGGTATCTCTACCGTCAAAAACCAGAACTTATTGATTATACTCGAACAAAGCGTATTTACCTTGAAGAGTATGAACATGGACGACGATTTACGTTTACAAACATCAATGCATTTGCTGGTCAGAAAGATTTTCTTGGAGGAAAGACAGGATTTATTGATGAGTCAGGAGGTAATTTGGTAACACTGTTTGATACACCACAAGGACCTATTGCGATTATTGTATTTTCAAGCTCTGATCGTTTTCAAGACATTTCTACACTTCGTACATGTTACGAATAGTTGTCTGAGTGGAGCGTGATTTGGTATAGTAGATATATGCTTACATTTCAGGTCATTCGTATACTTATTTTAACGGGTATTTCTTTTTTTGTTGCACTCCTTATTACTCCTTCTCTTACTCGTCTGTTATCACGTATTAAGGCAGGAAAGCAGATACGTGACAAACGTGACGCCCCAATATTTTATAGCATGCATCAGAAAAAAGAGGGGACGCCAACGATGGGAGGCATCCTTATCTGGTTTACTGTTCTTGGGCTTGCAGCACTTTTCTTTATTCTGTTTGTACTCTTTGATGGGCAGTGGGATTTTTTCAATATTGTTGATCGTGCACAAACCTATCTTCCTATTTTTGCGATGTTAATTGCTGCACTGATTGGGCTTGCTGATGACATACTTGGTGTTTTAAAGATTGGTCCGAAAGGAGGAGGAATTTCTATGAAGGGGAAGATAGGACTCTATGCAGTGATTGGTATAATTGGAGCGTTATGGTTCTATTTCAAACTTGGGTGGACAACGCTCTATATTCCATTTGCTGGATATCTTGAAATCAATGGATGGTATATTCCAATCTTTATTTTTATCATTACCGCAACTGCTTTTTCTGCTAATGAAACTGATGGACTCGATGGACTATTAGGAGGAACATCTCTTTTTTCATTTGCTTCACTTGCGGTTGTGTCATTTGCACTTGAACGATATGAGCTTGCTGCATTTTCTGCAATGGTGATAGGGGCACTTTTAGCATTCCTGTGGTTTAATATTTATCCTGCTCGATTTTTTATGGGAGATACTGGAGCTATGGCGCTAGGGATCACAATGGGGGTTATTGCGCTTTTGACGAATACGGTTCTTCTACTCCCTCTGTTTGCTCCAATTCTTGTAATTGAGTCACTTTCAGTGATTATACAGATGTTTTCAAAGAAGGTCTTTAAGAGAAAACTATTTCTTTCTACTCCGATTCATCACCATTTTGAGGCGTTGGGATGGCATGAAACACGGGTAACGATGCGGTTTTGGATTATTACTGCCGTGGCTAATGGAATTGGTCTTGTCATATTCTTTCTTTCACGTATGAGTTCATAACTATGATACGACTTTTTAAAAACGTACGTGTTGTTGATGGAACAGGGGGTGCTATCATCCAAGGTGATGTGTTGGTGCGAGATGATACCATTATGGCGATTGGGAGTTTTCCTTCGTATCGTGCTGATGAGGTTGTGTATGGGCATGAAGGATACCTTACTCCTGGGTTTATCGATCCTCATATTAATTCTGATAAATACCTTACACTATTTTCTTCTCCTGAAGCGAGTGATTTTCTCAAGCAGGGAGTAACTAGTGGCATTATGGGGCACTGTGGATTTTCCCTTGCTCCACTTCTGTATGATGATCTTCTTTCTCATACACGGTGGAGTAAAGATGTTCTCAATATTAACTGGAAAAGCATGAGAGAGTTTCTCTCTGTGCTTGATAGTATGCATGTTGGGATCAACGTTGGTACACTAGTGGGACACCACATACTGAGAGATAGTATTGTTCATAATCCTGAGGTGTTTTCAAAATTGAGTGCAAATGAGTTGCGTACTGCACGTTCTCTTCTTGCCTCGTCTCTTGATGAGGGGGCGCTTGGGTTTTCTTTGGGACTTGGGTACAAACCATACACTGATACCTCATACTACGAAACTCGAGCACTGTGTGATGTTGCTTCAGGAAAGAAACGTGTGTGTGGTATTCATCTTCGTAATGAAAAGGAAGATGTTGAGGCTTCAGTGCAGGAAGTTATTCGGTTATCTCGTGATACGTCAGCACAGATGATAGTGAGTCACTTTCGTCCTTTTAAGGGGTTTGAGAGCTCTTTTGAGAAAGCACGAGATCTTCTTGCGAGTGCATTTGAAAAAGAACATATCTTTGCAAGTATAAATCCATTTCCTCATAGCTCAGTAGGGATCGATGAAATTCTTCCTCCAGATCTTCATGATGATGATCGAGGAGCGTTTGTTCATCGACTTAAAGATGAAACATTTGCAAAGAAGGTTGAGAGGTATTTTCCTCCTATTGATGCAGATACTACCTATATTGTTTCTGTCCCTCATATGGATTTTCTCAACGGTATTCCTTTGTATAACTTTGCAAAAGAGCGAGCACTGAGTACTGCTGGGGCGTTGGTTGAGTTAATGCGCATTAGTCACCTGAAAGCAGTTTTACTGTATGAAAATCTTTCTCAGGATCATATTGATGATATGTTATTTTCTCCCTATGCCTTAATTGCATCAAATAGTCCTCATATTGATGC
>NPIE01014659.1_pt1 | contig 10855 bp, 4 predicted proteins | sample 8637661 | NCBI WGS metagenome assembly NPIE01 (sample SAMN07420842, study PRJNA396082) | bioreactor metagenome | isolation source: sample BA12 brine-fed electro-methanogenic bioreactor BA | place: Japan: Kochi | collected 2016-12-09 | reverse complement strand
GAATGGCGGTTCCTTAAGCGGCATAAGCGTTCCTCCATTCGGCTCGCGTGGTCGCCAGCATGGGGTAGTGTTTTCGATCCCGTCTTATCCTTCGCGGCTCGTTTCGACGGGGCCTCCACGGCACGGTATGAGCCGCGATCTCGTCCAGCATGGCCTGATAGATAGACCGCAGTTTCCAGAACGGCTCCAAGCGCAGCGCCGGCGAAAAACTGAGGATCGCCCGCAAGGCAAACACAAAACTCAGGCGCAGCGGATCCTCCAGGCCCTTCTCCGCGGCGGCCTGAAGCATCACGCTCCGCACGACATTCAGGGCGATCAGGCGGGCGGCCACTTCTTTGTGAATCCCCTCCGGTGTCTGACTTCGCAAGACATCCGCCGAGAGCCCGATTTTCAGCTCCCTCAAGAGCGTCTCAATCCGCCAGCGACGGGCGTACAAGTCCACGATTTCCGCCGCCGGATACCGCTGGGCATCCAGCAAGGAGGTTACCAACCACACGGTCCGGACGTGTCCGCGCACGAGCCAGCGGGTCCGCAGAAACCGTACCGGAATCCACGCCGGCAGCGTCGGGTCCCGGCGACGGTAGCAGGCCGTGACTTTCAGCCGGCCGACAAAATCGTGGGGACCGCACAGCCAGAGGCGTTGAATCCGGGACAGCTTGAGCCGCTGATGGACCCGGGTCAGAAACTCCAGTCCCGCCCGTTGGTACCGCACATACAAATGCGCCCCGGCAAAATGACGGTCGGCCAGCAGTAAGTCGCCGTGCTGAAGAGCGTTGAGCAAGGGTTCGGCCAGTGCGTTTTCGTCCTGTCGATACCGGCCGATGGCGTAGGACATCACACTCATTGTATGGGCCAGGGAGAACGCGACCAGCCGGGCCAGGGGATAGCGGGCGGTCCCATGATCGCCGCCCTGCGTGCCAAAGGCTGCCCGTAAGGCCGGCGTGTCCGGCATGGACACACACGTTCCATCGACCAGGACGACCCGGTGGCCACGCCACCGCGCCCACGGCTCGGACAACCGTTGGCCTTGGTGCGAAACCCATTCGAACAGGGCTTGCCAGACCGCCAGAGGCAGACGGCCGCGAGCCTTGGTCACGCTACTTCGCGAGGGACTGCGCCTCGGCCCTTGTGGATAGCGACTCCGAAAGGCACTCCACAAGACCTCCCAGGAGGCGTTGAAGGACTCTTCCGGCCAGATAGCCGCCAGCACCATGTGAAGGACCGTGACAATGGGGACCAGAAGGCGATGCCGGAACGAATAGCCGGCCTCCCGACAGGCCTGGACGATGGCCTTGTCCGGGAGCACTTCTCGGATGGCGCTGAGGGGAATCGAGGCCAGGGCCGAATGAATTGTTGAAGCTTTGGGGCAGGATGCGTCGATAGGTTCTGGTACCATAATCCGGTCTCCTTGGCCATTAGAAGAAGATTGTCTCAAACCGATGCTTCTTCTATCGGTCACAGGAGACCTCTTTTCTTAAAAGAGCTTAAGGAACCGCCATTCATTCCTGACACCTTTATTTTGCCCTTCCGAAAACACCCCCCCACACGATATCGCGAAAGTATGGCGTCCGTGCAGCAAATCCTAAGGAGGCCACAGACATATATACCCCAAGGTGCTTCCGATAAAAGCAAGTAAGGGATTATGCCTCTACTCGGTGGCTTTTTATGAATCTCTGCCATGGCGTCTTTGCCTCCACAGGACCGCGTGGGCACAGCCCACCCTACCTCTGCACATCGTGTAAATCTTGTCCAATATCCATTATGGCCCCGCGTGCTGCGGCCGTCAAGCGGCTTGCGATAGATCGTGTTTCCATCGTCCGCATCGGTGCGGGCAGAAGCGCAGGGTGTCGGGAGGGAATGGCGATTCCTGCGGCGCGGGGGCAAGCGGCTCGGCGTTCAGGGCGTCCGGCGTGGGCGGCCGTCGGCCCAGGCGGCCTCGATGATCGCCGTGCACAGGGCCGGGGCGTTTAATCCCGCCTGTCGGGCGGCCATCGGCAGGAGGGAATGGCTTGTGAAGCCCGGCAGCGTGTTGATCTCGAGCACGTAGGGCACGCCATCCTCGCCGAGGATCATGTCCACGCGGCCCAAGTGCCGACAACCCAGGGCCGAAAAGCACCGCTCGGCGATCCGCTGGATGCGTTCGACGAGGGCCGCGTCGTCGATGGTCTCGAAATGGTACTCGGTCGTGTCGTCCAGGTACTTGGCCTGGTAATCGTAGAAGGGATTGCGGCTGCGAATCTCGATCAGCGGCAGGGCCCGGCCATTGAGAATGCCCACGGTGATCTCGCGGCCGGGAATAAACGCCTCCACCAGGCACGGCCCGTACCGCTCCAGGCACAGACCCGCCGCCTCGATGGCCGCATCGGGGTCGGCGACGATCTCCACGCCCACGCTGCTGCCCTGACCGGCCGGCTTGACCACGAAACGGTCGCCCAACGCCGCGACGCGATCCTTCAGCCCCGTCCGGTCGGACAGGTCTTTCAGGTGCACGTGTCGCGGCACGGATGCGCCGGCGCGGCCGAACGCCTCCTTGGCGGCGGCCTTGTCGAAGGCCAGCCGGCTGGCCTGGGAGCCCGACCCCGTGAATACCAGGTGCCGCTGTTCGAGAATCTCCTGGAGCTGTCCATCCTCGCCGAACTGGCCATGCAGCGCCAGGAAGAACACGTCGATGCTCGGCTCGTCGAGGACGTGCAGATCATCGGGCCGGATGTCGGAGGTCAGGACGTCGAAGCCCGCGGCCGCCACCGCCGCGGCGATGTGCTTGCCGCTTTCGAGCGACACCTCCCGCTCGGCGCCGATCCCGCCCGCGAGGACCGCGATGCGTCGTTCGAGCAACGGTTTGTCCGGGGCGATCCTTGGATTCATGACCGTTCCGTTTGGCGGACGCACGGTGCGACACGTCGCGCGGCCGGCTACCAGATCTCCAGCTCCAATTCCAGCTCGATGCCGAAGCTGTCCCGCACGCGGGACCGGATCGTGTCGATCAGCTCCAGCACGTCGCGGCTCGTGCAACCCGCCTCGGCGAGGATGAAGTTGGCGTGTTTCTCGCTGACCTTCGCGCCGCCGACCTGTGCGCCTTTGAGGCCCGCGCGGTCGATCAACGCCCCGGCGCTGAGCTGGCGGGGGTTCTTGAACACGCAGCCGGCGTTGCGCATGTTCAGCGGCTGGGTGTTCTTCTTGTAGATCCAGATCTCCTTGACCGTCCGCAGGATCGTGTCGGGCTCGGCCTCGCTCAGTTGCAGCGTCGCCGACAGGATCACCGGGGCGGTCAGGTTGACTCGGCGGTAGTCGAACGACAGATCGGGCTTGACCCGTTCGAAGACGCGGCCGTGCGTGTCCATCAGTTGCACCCGCTCCACCGACGCCCCGATGTCGCCGAAGTTGCCCCCCGCGTTCATCTTCACCGCGCCGCCCACCGAGCCGGGGATGCCCGTCAGCGGCTCCAGGCCCGCCAGGCCCTTGCGGACGCAATCCAGCACCAGGCGGCTCAGCGCCGCGCCGGCCCCGGCCGTCACCCGGCTGCCCGCGTATTCCACCTGTGCGAACCGGGGCTGATCCAGCCGAAGCACCACGCCCGGCACGCCCTCGTCCCGCACCAGGAGGTTCGAGCCGTGTCCCAGCACGCGCAGCGGCAGCGCGTTCTCTTCGCACCGCCGCATTACCTCGGTCAACTGCTCGACCGTTTCCGGCATGACGAAGTAGTCCGCCGGCCCGCCCAAGCCGTACCACGTGAAGCTCGACAACGGGCAGTGAGTCCTAACGATCTTCTCTAAGCCACTGAAGATACTCATCGGCAACCTTCCAAACCGGCCCGGCCCCCATGGTGACGACCAGGTCCCCGTCGGCCACGTGGGCCTTGAGATACGCCACGATTGACGCGAAGTCCGGGATGAACACGGCCTGGCTGCCGTGCTCGCGAATCCGCTCCACGAGGACCTCGGCGTTGACACACTGTCGAGACTCGACCGTGTCACGAACGAAATAAATCTCCGGGACGATCGTCACGTCGGCCCGGGCGAAACTGTCGGCGAAATCCTCCAGCAAAAACCGCGTCCGGCTGTACTGGTGCGGCTGAAACACGCACCACAATCGACGCGGCGCGAACCGCTCGCGGATGGCCTGCAGCGAGGCGCGAATCTCCGTGGGGTGATGGGCGTAATCGTCCAGCACCGCGATTCCGGCGTGGCGGTCCTTGAGCATCAGTCGCCGATCCACACCGGTGAACGTTCCCAGCGTTGCCAGGACCGCCGCCGCGTCACAGCCGCAGGCCCGCGCCGCGGCCAACACCGCCAACGCGTTGCTCACGTTGTGCTCGCCGGGCACCGCCAGGTGCACGACACCCAGTCGCCGCGCGCCTTCGAAGGCGTCGAACCGATACAGCCCGTCCTCCAGGCAGAGGTTGCGTGCGGTATAATCGAATTCCCCATCCGGGCCGAACGTGATGATCCGGCGTCGGCCGTCCAGGGCGCGACGCACCCTGGCGACGTTGGCGTCCCGGCCGTTGACGATCAGGACCCCGTCCGGCCGAATCCCCTGTGCGAACGTAGCGAACGCCTCGACGATCTCGTTCTCGTCGGCGTAGTAATCCAGGTGATCGGCCTCGATGTTCAGCATCACGCCGATCCGCGGGTGGAGGTTCAGGAAGCTGCGGTCGTACTCGCACGCCTCGGCCACGAACCAGCCGCCCTCGCGGCCAACGCCGCTGCTGCCGTGCAGTTGCGGCACGTCGGCGCCGATGATGAAGCTCGGCGCGGCCCCGACCTGTTGCAGCACCCACGCCAGCCAGCCGCTGGTGGTGCTCTTGCCGTGCGTTCCGCAGACCGCAATGCCCTCGTAGCGGTCCATCAGCCGCCCGAGCATCTGGGCGTATTTGACCACCTCCAGCCCGGCGGCCTGGGCGGCCTGCAATTCCGGATTGAGCGGCTTGATGGCCGCACTGATCACCACGGCATCGCAATCGGGCCGCAGATGTGCGGCGGCATGGCCGATATGAATCGTCGCGCCGCGGCGCCGTAGATCGGCCGCCACCGTGCTGTCTTCCATGTCCGAGCCGACCACGGTCGCACCGTTCTGCAAAAGCAGCTTGGCCAAGCCGCTCATCCCCACGCCGCCGGCGCCGACAAAATGGTAGGCTTTGCCCGCCAATGCCGTGCGGCCGCCCGCCCCGGCCGCATCACAAGCCTGGGCCGAGCGGCTCGGAACGGCATGCGTTGTGGTCCGAATGCGGCTCATCGGAGTCCCTGCAGATTGCTGTGAAATTCCCTTTTCCTCACGCCGCGGTGAGTATACCCACCCCTCTGCGGCCGGACAAGTGGCCCGGTCGATTTTGCACCGGGGGCCGCGACCCGGCCGGACGACACGCTCCTGGCGTTTCCGAGGGGGACCCGTTGGAATCGGCGGCAGTTCCAGGGCCATACCCAACGGCACCGCGCGGGCTTGAAATTTGGGGCCGAATATCGTAGAATTAGAGAGATTGATGGGCGCCTTCCAACAGGCGGCTTCGATCTCGTAGGAGGGGGCAGGGGGTGTTTCTGCGCCGTCGCGCAGACCGAGAATCGACCGTTTCGTGTGAGGATCTTGCTGTGAAGCAACTTGCCTATTGTACCCGCCTGTGCTCATTTGCCCTGCTCGCCGTGCTTGTCGGCTGGCTTGTCGGCACTGCTGCCGCCGAGCGCCTCACCGCCGACATCACGGGCGACAACGCCGTGGACCTACAGGATCTGCGCGCGCTGGCCGAGGACTGGCTCGATCCGGCGTGTGAGATTCCGGGCTGCCCGGCCGATCTGGATGGGCAGAACGGGGTTGACCTGGCCGATTTGGGTCTGCTGGCCGAACAATGGGACCGCCGCGCCCAGTCGCTGGTCATCAGCGAGTTCATGGCCAGCAACGGCAGCAAGGAGCCCCTCGAAGCCGGCGAGCTGCTCGACGAGGACGGCGACTCGTCCGACTGGATCGAGATTCACAATACCGCCGAGGTGCCCATTGAATTGGGTGGGTGGTATCTCACCATTGATCCCGATGAGCCGGCCGGCTGGCGATTCCCCGATGGCGTGTCGCTGGAGCCCGGCGCGTTTCTCGTGGTCTTTGCCTCGGGCAAGAACCGGGCAACCGCGGGCGCCGAGCTGCACACCGACTTCCGGTTGAACGCCGACGACCCGCACTACCTGGCCCTGGTCTATCCGGATGGCCACACCATCGCCCACGACTATGAGCCGACCTTTCCCGATCAGTTGTCCGACATCTCCTACGGTCTGCATCAATACTCCCGCAGCCTTGTCGCCACGGGCCAGCCGGTGGCCTATCGCGTCCCGAGCGGGGCCGACGCCGGCCTTGACTGGACCTCTTATGACTTTTCCGACGCCGCCTGGCCGCGTTCCACGGCCGCCCTGGGCTTCGGCCTCGGCGCCGAACCGATGGTCGCCTACAACGACTGCATCTGGCGGGAGGATCAATACATCGGCGACCACGTCACCACCTACGGGATCGGCAGTGCCTTTCCCGGCCTGACCAGCGGCCCGCTCGTCGATCACAACACCGGCCAGGAGATGCCCGTTGCGGTCACGTTCACGCAGACCGGCGACGTCAACTGGCAGCCCGATGCGGCCAACGGCGGCCATGATTGCGCGCCCGGCACTGACGCGTATAACACCTTCCACGGCATCACCGACATGACCGGCGTGATCTACTACGGCAATGCGGGGTGGACCATCGACTTGACCTTCAGCGGTCTGGATCCGATGACCGAGTACACCTTCGCGACGTCGGCGGCCCGGTGCAACTACGACGATCGCAACACGATCTATACCCTGCTGGGCGCCGACAGCTATGCGAATGCGAGTACGCCGGGGGTGGACGTGCTGGCCGACAACCGCGTCCGATTCAACACCGGCGACAACTACGAAGAGGGCTACGTCGCCCGGTGGAGCGGCATCCGCGCCGCCGACGGCGCCTTCACCGTTCGCGCCGAGGCCGATCCCGGCAGCCCCGAAGGGCGCAAGGCCTACAGCTTCGACGTCTTCATGCTTCAGGGCGGCATCCGCGGCTCGGCCTTGCAGGAGGAGATGCTGGGCGTCAACGCGTCGATCTGGTCGCGGCAGGCCTTCGAGCTCGACGCCGGCGAACGGGACCTCTTCAACACGCTTACGCTGCGCGTTCGCTACGAAGACGGCTTTATCGCCTACCTCAACGGCGTGGAGATCGCCCGGGACAACGCCCCGGCAACCGTTGCGTGGAACGCCCACGCCCCGATCGACCGTCCCGAAGAGCAGGCCTTGGATTGGGTCAGCATCGACGTGTCAAGCCATCTTCATCTGTTGCGCGAGGGGACCAACGTCTTGGCGGTTCACGGCCTGAACGACGCTGCCGCCGACGGAGATTTCCTGCTCCAGGCCGAGCTTCTGGCCGCCAGCGGTCTGGGCGTGCCGCAGTACTTCACGCAGCCCACCCCCGGCGCGTTCAACGTCTCCGGCGCGGTCGGTCTGGTCGGCGATACGAAGTTCAGCATCGACCGCGGCTTCTTCGAGAGCCCCTTCCAGGTCGAGATCACCACGGACACCGAGGGCGCGATCATCCGCTACACCACCGACGGCAGCGCACCATCCGAGACCCACGGCCAGATTTACGATCCGGCCCAGCCGGTGATCATCAGCACCACGACCACGCTTCGCGCCATCGCCTATAAGCCCGGCTGGATCCCCAGCAACGTCGACACGCAGACCTACATCTTCCTCCACGACGTCATTCAACAGCCCGCCAGCCCGCCCGGTTTTCCCTCCTCGTGGGGCTCGGCCGCCGCCGACTACGCCATGAACCCGACACACGTCAGCGCACACGTGGATACCATTGTCTCCGACCTGCGCTCGTTGCCCACGATGTCCCTGGTGATGGACCGGGACGACCTGTTCGGGCCGTCGGGCATCTACTCGAATCCGCGCAACAGCGGCACGGTCTGGGAACGGCCCGGCTCCGTCGAGCTCATCCTGCCCGACGGCTCCACGGCGTTCCAAGTGAACTGCGCCGTGCGCATCTACGGCGGTGTCGGCCGGTATGAACAATTCAAAAAACACTCGTTCCGTCTGCTGTTCAAGCGGCCCTACGGTCCGACCAAGCTGGACTATCCGATCTTCGGCGATGAGGCGGCGGACCAGTTCGACACGATCATTCTGCGCAGCAACTTCAACGATGCCTACGTCTGGGGCGGCGCCGCGTCTCAATACATCCGGGATGAGTACATCCGCCGGCTGCAAGTGGCCCTGGGGCATCGCACGGCCCTGGGCAATTTCGTCCACCTGTACGTCAACGGTCTGTACTGGGGCCTGTACAACCCCTGCGAGCGGCCGGACACGGCGTTTTCCGCGACGTACTTCGGGGCCGACAAGGACCAGTGGGACGGCATCAACTCCGGCAACCCCGTCAACGACAGCCAGACCGCCGCGTGGAACACCCTCATGACGATGGCCAACGCGGATCTGACCACCGTCGCCGGCTACCAGAAGATCCAGGGCAACAACCCCAACGGCACGGATAATCCGCTTTTTGAGGATTACCTCGACGTTGATCACTACATCAGCTTTCTGCTGGCCAATTTCTACGGCGGCAACAACGACTGGGGCAGCCACAACTGGTACGCCGGCCGGCTCCGAGGGCCCGACAGCACCGGATGGAAGGCCTACACCTGGGATGCCGAGTGGGTGTTGAACATGCACTCCGGCGTGTACGACAACAGCGTCAACGACACAACGACCAGCAACTGGCTCAACAAGCCCTACACCTACCTCCGCGGCAACGACGAGTTCTGCTTGCGCTTTGGCGACCGGGCCCACAAGGCCTTCTTCAACGAGGGTCCTCTCTACGTCGACCCCGATACCCCCGAACACAACGTGCCCGCGCAGACCTACGCGACGTTGGCCGCGTTGGTGGAACGCGCTATGATCGCCGAGTGCGCGCGTTGGGGTGACGTCGTCGAAAGCCCCGGCTTCACCATCGACCACTGGCGTAACCAACGGGACTACCTGCTGAACACGTATTTCCCGCAGCGATCCGCCATCGTGCTGGACCAGCTCAAGGCCGTCGGCCTCTATCCCAACGTCGCGGCGCCGCGCTTTCTGGTCAACGGCCAGGCCCAGCTCGGCGGGCCTATCGGCAACACCGATCAAATCATCCTCGATGCCCCCGCCGGCACCGTTTACTACACCCTCGACGGAACCGACCCGCGGGTCCCCGCGGGCCAATCCTCGCCGGCCGAACCGGTGCTTCTGGTCGCCGAAAGCGCCGCCAAGAAGTACCTCGTCCCCAGCGGTCCCGTAACCGGTCAGACCATTCCGGGCACGATCCTACGCGAGGTCTGGACCGGCATTCCGGGTGCGTCCGTCGCCGATCTGACCGGCTCGCCCGCCTATCCGGACAACCCGACCTTCACCGATGAGCTGACCTCCTTCGAGGCCCCCACCGACTGGGCCGAGCACTACGGCACGCGCGTCCGCGGCTACCTTCATCCGCCGACCACCGGCGATTACACCTTCTGGGTCGCCTCCGACGATGGCGGCGAACTGTGGCTCAGCACCGACGCCATGAGCGGCAATGCGCGGCGCATCGCTTACGTGCCGGGATGGACGAGCAGCCGAACATGGAATACATACGCCGAACAGCAATCGGAACCCATTCACCTCGTGGCCGGACAACGTTATTACATCGAGGCCCTGATGAAGGAGCATGAGGGCGGGGATAACCTTGCCGTGGCCTGGCAGGGTCCCGGCATCGGCCAACAGGTCATCCCCGGCCAATACCTCTCGCCCGCCGCCACGGAATGGACCAGCTCGAGCTTCGACGATGTCGACTGGTCCGACGCCGCCGGACGCCTCGGCTATGAGAGCCCCGGCGATCCCGACGGGGACTTCTCCGATCTGATCGACGCGGACGTCGCCGGGGCTATGCAGGGTCACAACGCCACCTGTCTCGTACGCATTGCCTTCGACATCGGCAACGCCGAGTACGCCGGTCTGACGCTCAAGGTCCGCTACGACGATGGGTTCGTCGCCTACATCAACGGCCGTCAGGTGGCCTCGGCCAGCTTCGCCGGCCCCGGCTCGCCCGACTGGAACAGCACCGCCGACGCGGCTCGCTCCGATGCCGCCGCCCGGCAACCGGTGGACTTCGACGCCACCGACGCCGTCACGCTTCTGCGACCGACGGACAACGTCCTCGCCGTCCACCTGCTGAACGTCGCCGCAGACGATGCGGATGCCCTGCTCGGCGTCGAGCTCCTGGCCATTCCGGTCAGCCAGGGCGATGTCTCGGACCGCGCGATTGAGTACACCGGCCCCTTCACGCTCGACAAGAGCGCCCGCGTCAAGGCCCGGGCCTTCGACGGCCAATGGAGCGCCCTTGAGGAGGCCACCTTCGGCGTCGGGCCCGTCGCCGAATATCTGCGCATCACGGAGATCATGTACCATCCGCCCTTCCGCGGAGACCCGACCGACCGCGATGCCGAGTTCATCGAGTTGACCAACACCTCCGCGACGCATGCGATCAACCTCAACCTGGTCCGTCTGACCAAGGGCGTCGACTACACGTTCGGCGACGTGACTCTTGCCCCGCAGGCGGCCCTTGTCGTCGTCAAGGACCCCACCGCGTTCCTCCGCCACCACCCCGACTTCGACGGTCTCATGGTCGGCCCTTATGAAGGTCGTCTGGACAACGCCGGCGAGCGCCTCCGTCTCCGGGACGCCTGCAATCAGATCATCGTGGACTTCACTTATGATGATGACTGGTACCCGATCACCGACGGCGAAGGCTTCTCGCTGACGCTGCGCGAGCTGCCCGATGCCGCTGATCCGGCCGCCGTGCCGGTTGACGG
>NPIE01005417.1_pt2 | contig 10855 bp, 10 predicted proteins | sample 8637661 | NCBI WGS metagenome assembly NPIE01 (sample SAMN07420842, study PRJNA396082) | bioreactor metagenome | isolation source: sample BA12 brine-fed electro-methanogenic bioreactor BA | place: Japan: Kochi | collected 2016-12-09 | reverse complement strand
GCCGAGGACCTGTTGGTGATGCGACGGCTCGACGAGCAGTACACGGCGACGCCATTCTACGGCGCCAACGAATTTGGCCATCGTGATCTTAGGGTGCCAGACGAGAAGGTCCGTCTCATGCACAGTATGCGCATCTGCTGTCCTTCCGCTTCGCAGTGATTCCTGGTAGCGCAGAACCAGGTTCTCTCCATCCGCGATGATGAATGCCCCTTCACTCACGGTATGTGCATTCTCTCCAAAAGCACCCGTCCCTGGTCGAGGGCTTCTCGGATCAGCGGGTCGCCCTGGGCGTAACGGCGCTGGGCCTCGTCCGGACGACGCGCCAGCAGGTCGACCGCGAACGGCGGATTTACCCGATTGGTGATCTCCAGCGACTTCCAGAACGGTTTGCCCTCAAAGGGCAGGATGACCAGCAGGTCCACGTCCGAGTCGCTCGTAGCGGTGCCCCGTGCATGTGATCCAAACAGGATGACACGCTCCGGATCGAACGCCTCCGCGATACGGTCCACCACCGCCTGAATGTCATTCATCGCTACCATAACGGCTTCCTGATTCCAACGCTACCCGTACAGATTACCCCGATTTCCGCCCGATGGCAAGGGCCTGTAGGGCCAGGCCGCCATTTGCCGTGTGGTTTCGTGCGGGGACGCACGACCTTTGCGGATGTGATGGCGGTCACGTACGACGCAGGGCGCGGGCCTATTCCCACTCGATGGTGGCGGGGGGTTTGCTGGAGATGTCGTAGACGACGCGGTTGACGCCTCGGACTTCGTTGATGATCCGCGTCGAGATGATGCCGAGGACCTCGTAGGGGATGTGCGAGAAGTCGGCGGTCATGAAGTCGGTCGTCTCGACCGCCCGCAGCGCGATCACGCTCTCGTAGCTGCGCTCGTCGCCCATCACGCCCACCGTCGAGACCGGCACCAGCACCGCCAGCGCCTGCGAGATCTGTCGATACAGTCCCGCCGCCTGAATCACGTCAAGAACGAGGTCTGTCCAGAAATGCCCCTAAGTGTGAGACTTCGCGTCAACTGGCCGGTTGGGTGACTTCGACGATTTCGTCATAGCTGACATAATCGACATCCTGGAACGGCATCTCAGCATGCTTGAGCGACTCGAACTCCTCGGTGTGCCACGTATCGCTGACGTGGCCCGCCGGGGCGTTGACCACAACGACGCAGTCGCCTGGTGCGGTACTGCGCCGCTGTCGATAGGCAATGTGGTCCGATCCCGTCGCGGGCACGCGGATTTCACAGTGGCGGTATTTCCTATTCGCCAGCAAAAAACCAAAAGCGGCATCACAGGAATCACGCCCGAAGAACCGGATCACCAAGCACATCTCTCCCGCCCCCAGTGTTCGCTTCGTCCGGTCGGCACGCCCGCAGCGGAGACACCGGTGGCCTTTCCACTTATGGAGGCCGATTGAACACAGTAGACCCATCGGTTCACCTCAAGATGGCGGTACAATCGCAGTGCAGCCCCGGAGGGCGCACGATGGCCGGACGATAGAACATCACACCCCCATGCCGGGATGTCACGCTGTTCCTGAAGGCCACGACCTTATGATATGCGATCTCGTTCCCGAGGACAACCGTTTCTGGGGACGGCCGAGGGACAGTTCACATCTTCGGTTTTTCTTTGATCCTATCGCGCGGTGGGAGGTATCATCAGGGGAGAGAATCGGTGTGACCTGTGATACCATCCTACGCTGAGCACTCTGCGGAGCAATCGGATGATCGTCGACAAGGGCAGCCTCTCACGTGAGGGTCGCATTGTGTCACCCGAGGACGCTACGTGAACGCTTTGTTTGTGCTTTCGGAACGAGCATACTCTCATTGCGTGAGGACTCTTTCAGGTCTCAGGAGGTCCATATGGGTTTCTTGTGCACCATAGGTGTACACACGTGGAATGGCTGTCAATGTGTTCGATGCGGGAAGGTACGAAAGGTCGGCCACGATTACAGCCGGGACTGTACTACTTGCTCTCGTTGCGGATCCACCGGGAATGGGGTGCACTCTTGGGAAGGTTGCGAGTGTACCAAGTGCCAGGTCACCCGGGATTGGGAACACGATTGGAGCCAGAACTGCGAGATATGTGCCAAGTGCGGACGGACGCGGTCTGGGGGCAAGTGGTCGGGGGGCCATATCTGGGAAGACGGCACATGTAAAGTGTGTGGTGCCGAGAAGCCGCCCCCTCCACTCGACTTGTTTACCAGGCAGTTCATAGAAATCATGTCGGACGGCAACTACCAGCCTGTTACCGTGGAGGAGATCAGGAAATGCCTGGAACTCCCCGATATGCGAAGTTCGTACGGTTATGAAGTCATGGTTGGAGGAACGCAAGAAGAGGCCGCCGAGTTCATCTACAGTGTCTTGTCAAGAAACGATCGCTATCCCCTGAGCGCCGATGAGATAGGGGGACTGGGCATTTATCGCGACATTTGCGTCGATGGAGAACGTAAGGTCATACCCATTCGGAACTTCGAACGCGTAGTTGGGATGGTGAGGACTGATTACGGTTTTCATCAGCGACTACATACGCTGGGAGCATTCAATTCCAGCGGTAGGTTTCCATGTATCGTGGCTGCTGCCCTTTGCGATTTGCCGAATAGCGACGCATTTGCTCGGGAGGTAGGCATGCAGCTTCTCACTGTGCAAGAAGCGCGTGGGACTTGATTGTTACGGGATATGGCCCGCTGACCGGTTCGTGCTTCGGTATGCTCGTAGCGACGGGTGTTACGGAGCTGATCCAGCTGGGTGTTCAGCACTTCATCGGGGGGCATGCCCACCGTCGACCAGGACAAGGACCCTGTTCACGTCCCAATATAATGTGTCAGCAGCGTTTTACGTCATCGGCTCGTCTGTCAGGTGTCGTGTGAGGACGCACGAGCTATGCAGACGTGATGCGGATCACGTCCGCCGCGGGGCGCGGCCCTATTCCCACTCGATGGTGGCGGGGGGTTTGCTGGAGATGTCGTAGACGACACGGTTGACGCCTCGGACCTCGTTGATGATCCGCGTCGAGATGATGCCGAGCACCTCGTAGGGGATGTGTGAGAAGTCGGCGGTCATGAAATCGGTCGTCTCGACCGCCCGCAGCGCGATCACGCTCTCGTAGCTGCGCTCGTCGCCCATCACGCCCACCGTCGAGACCGGCACCAGCACCGCCAGCGCCTGCGAGATCTGCCGGTACAGTCCCGCCGCCTTGATCTCATCGATCAAAATCTCGTCGGCGGCGCGAAGCACCTCCAGCCGCTCCGGCGTGATCTCCCCGATGATCCGCACCCCCAGACCGGGTCCCGGGAACGGGTGACGCCAGACCATGTCTTCAGGCAGGCCCAGGTGCTCGCCCACCAGGCGAACCTCGTCCTTGAACAGGTCCCGCAAGGGCTCGACCAGCTCGAAACCGAGTTCGGCCGGCAGTCCCCCGACGTTATGGTGCAGCTTGATATTGGCCGCCGGGTTGCCGTCCTTCGAGCCCGACTCGATCACGTCGGGATACAGCGTCCCCTGGGCGAGAAAACGTGCGTCCTCGATCTTGTCCGCCTCGGACTTGAATGCCGCGATGAACTCGGCGCCGATGATCTTGCGCTTCTGCTGCGGATCGGTCACCCCTTCCAGCGCCTTTAGAAACTGCTGCGACCAGTCGACGACCCGCAGGTCGATGTGGAAGTGATCGCGGAACGTCGAGACGATGTTCTCCCGCTCGTTTCTCCGCAGCAGGCCGTTGTCGACGAGGATGCAGACGAGCTGATCGCCAATCGCCTCGTGGATCAGCGAAGCGACGACGGACGAATCGACCCCGCCGCTGAGTCCGCAGATGACGGTGGCGTCGCCCACCTGCTTGCGGACATTGCCGATCGTCTCGCTGACGAAGTCGCTCATCTTCCAGTCACCCGCACAATCGCAGATGCTGTAGAGGAAGTTCTTGAGAATGACATCGCCCTTGGGCGTATGGCTCACCTCCGGATGGAACTGCACGCCGTAGAACTGCCTGCCCGCGTGTCGCACCGCTGCGTAGGGGCACGTCTTCGTCTCGCCCAGCTTGGCGAAATCGCGCCCCAGCTTCGTCACCTGGTCGCCATGGCTGGCCCAGACCAGCGTCTCGTCGGGCAGATTGGCCAGCAAGTCGCTCTTGTCCAGCATCCGCAGCGTCGCCCGCCCGTACTCGTGGCTGGTCGCCCGCGTGATCTCGGCGCCGAGGATCTGGCAGCCCAGTTGCATCCCGTAGCAGATGCCCAGAATCGGCACGCCCAGTTCAAAGATCCTCTCGTCGCATCGCGGCGCCCCGGGGGCGTACACGCTGGCCGGACCGCCCGACAGAATGATGCCCTTGAGCGGCATCTGCGCCAGTTCCGCCGCCGGCGTTCCCGCCGGACAGATGCGCGAGTAGACGTTGTGTTCGCGGACCCGGCGCGCGATCAACTGACCGTACTGGCTCCCGAAATCCAGGATGGCGATCATTTCACGAGTCATAGGAAAATCCGAAATCCGAATACCGAACTGCGAAACCGGCACGAACCTCCAAAACACGAATGACCCAACGTCTCCGTTGTGACGCCCCCACTTCAGGTTTCCGAGCTTGAGTCATTCGAATTTGTTTCGGATTTCGAAATTCGTGCTTCGTGCTCCAAGCGTCAATCGTCCCCCGGCCGCCTGTTCTTTAAGCGACGAGCGACCCGCGACGAGCGACAAGTCACAAGTTCTCAGTCATCGCTGGGCATATGCCCCGAGTAGTTCGGAGCTTCCTTGGTGATCTGGATATCGTGCGGGTGGCTCTCGCCCATCGAAGCGGAACTGACGCGGACGAACCGCCCTCTCTCCATCAGGTCTTCGATGCTGGGCGTGCCGCAGTAGCCCATGCCCGCTCGAAGCCCGCCCACGAGCTGATAGACGAAGTCGCTGAGCGTGCCGCGATAGGGAACGCGTCCTTCGACCCCCTCGGGCACGAGCTTGCTGACCTCGGTCTTGCTGCTCTGGCCATAGCGCTCCGCCGAGCCCTTGACCATCGCGCCCAGCGAGCCCATCCCGCGATACTCCTTGAACTGCCGGCCCTTGTAGATCACCAACTGCCCTGGGCTCTCCTTGAGCCCTGCAAACAGCGACCCGATCATCACGCAGGAAGCGCCCGCCGCGATGCTCTTGGTGATGTCGCCCGACTGCTTGATGCCCCCGTCGGCGATTACCGGAATGCCCAGCGGGTTGGCCACTTCCGCCACCGCCATGATTGCCGAAACCTGGGGCACGCCCACGCCCGAGATGATACGCGTGGTGCAGATCGCCCCGGGCCCGATGCCCACCTTGACCGCGTCCGCCCCGGCGTCGATCAGCTCCCGCGCCGCCTCTCCCGTGGCGATGTTGCCCGCGATCACGTCGATCTCGTGTTCCGCCTTGATCCGCTTGACCGTATCGACCACGTTCTGCGAATGCCCGTGGGCGGTATCGACCGTGATGATGTCCACATCCGCCTCGATCAGCGCCGCCACCCGGTCGTAATCGTGGACGCTCACCGCCGCCCCGACGCGCAGCCGACCCCGATGGTCGCGGGCCGCCCGGGGGTACTGCTGCACCCGGTCGATATCCCGCATCGTGATCAGCCCCGCCAGTTCGCCTTTCTCGTTCACCAGCAGCAGCTTCTCCACCTTCCGCAACTGGAGAATCTCCTTCGCCTGCTCCAGCTTGGTATCCGCCGGCCCAGTGACCAGATTCGTCTTCGTCATCACCGTGCTGATCTTCGCATCGTAATCAGGCAAGAACTTAAGGTCGCGGCGGGTGAGGATGCCGACGAGCTTCTTGCCCTCGACGATGGGGATGCCGCTGACGTTCTGCTCGCTCATCAGTTCCTGGGCCCGGCGGACGGGATCGTGGGGCGAGAGGGTGACCGGGTCTCCGATGACGCCGTGCTCGCTGCGTTTGACCTTGGCCACCTCGCGTCGCTGCGCCTCGATGCTGAGATTCTTGTGGATGATCCCGACGCCGCCTTCCTGGGCCAGCGCGATCGCCAGCGCCGATTCGGTGACGGTGTCCATGGCCGCCGAGACGATGGGGATATTGATCTGGACGTTGCGGCTGAGCCGCGTGCTCGTGTCCGCCTGAGACGGGATGAAATCGCTCTTGGCCGGGACCAGAAGGACATCGTCGAATGTGATGCCTTCGGCGACGATCTTTGTATTGTTCATGAGCCACTCCGTTAAAGGCCTCCGCTCGGCGTACAATAAACGGGGAAGTATACTGCCAGGTTGGTAGAGCGTCAAAAGGAATTTGGCAGACGTTCGCGAACGGCTGTTATCGGTCTTTCGGGGGCGATCAGGGGGTGCGGGGGCGCAACAAAATGCGCGCGGTGGTGAACCAAAATATGGGCGGGACAGTATGCGGTGTTATAATAGAGAAGAGGGTGGCGGCTTGGGAGCCGGCCCTTGTTTGAAACCGGGTTGATTGCATGTGGAGAATCGTATGAGCCTGAATCTTTCGAAGGGGCCCATCTGGGCCATCGCAGGCGTGGTAGCACTGATTGCGGCGACGGGTCTGGTGGCGGGGTATGTGGACCGGCCGGGGACGTGCCCGAAGACGGCGTCGGTTTCCGCGGGGGACTGTGCGGCCTGTCCGGCCAGCGGGGACTGTGCCGACTGTCCGGTGAAGGGCACGGAGGCGTGTCCGAAAGAGGCCGGAACGTGCCCGAAGGCGGCGTGCAGCGGCGAGGCCGCCGGGGCGAGCTGTCCGGTTGGAGCGACGGTAATGGCCCAGCCCGCTGCTGAGGCAGGAGCCACCTGCCCGATGAAGGCCGCTGCGGCCCAGAGCCAGTGCGGCGCAGGCCAGTGTCCCGCCTCCAAGTAGTCTTGAGGGGACCGCAGCAATAAGGGTCCAACACAACCGCGTAGCGACACCCATGGATTCTGGTTAGCCAGCTACCTCGCCCGAGCCGATGAGCTCGGGTGGGAGCTGGCTTTTTTTGTGTCGCGCGCTCCCTGCCGGAGTGGTGAGGACCCTGGCGGAAGTGTGCCCCGAGGAGGTTTGGCGCCCGCGGCTCAGGGATTGGTGAGACCACAGGGACCCAAAGGACCCAAGGGAGGACCGGACTCACGAGGCTGCTGGGACCTAATACAAACCGTCAGGATTTCTTCTTTTGTCTGGTAGCTTTTGGGGGCGGGGGTTTTGGTTTGGGGGGTCGGCCGACGGGGAGGGGTCGGAGACGGCGGCCGAGGAGGGTCTCGAGTTTGCTGAGGAAGGCGTCGGAGCCGAGGGGGCGGCCGGTATGGGTGCGCAGGCGGAGGGTCTCCACCTCGGCAGAGGTGAGTCCTTCGGTCAGTTCGTCCCGCCATTGCTGGGGGGACATGTGCTCTGACCATTCGTCGAGGGCGAGCAGGTCGGGTGCGGGGCGCTGGCCGACGTGAGCGGCGGCGCTGGACCAGGGGTATCGCCAGGGTTTGCGGCAGAGCTTGGCGCGGACGGGATTGAGTTCGATGTACTTCATCGCGGTCCAGAAGTGACGCGTGTCGAGGGCACAGGAGTAGAAGCGGCCTTGCCAGAGGTGTCCGCTGCGGTGATGGAAGCGGTTGATGTACTGGGTATAGCGGAAGTGGGTGCGGCCGACCGCCTGGGCGAGGGCTTGCTCCGTGCTCGGGACGGCGACGAGGTGCACGTGGTTGGTCATTAGGCAATAGCCGTCGATGGCCAGGCCGTACCTGGTGGCCTGTTCGGCCAGCAGGTCGAGATACACCCGGCGGTCGTCGTCGACGAAGAAGACCGCCTCCCGGTTGTTGCCCCGCTGCACGATGTGGTGGGGACAACCGGCTATAACTGTGCGTCCCACGCGTGGCATAAGACCAGATTACACGCTGTGCACACCGCCGTCAAGCAATAAATAGGTGGCTGTCCCTATTTAATGCGAGGTGGCTGGGCGAATTCACATGGTAAGTGCAACAGGGGTATAGAAGTGACATCGCGAGCTCGATCCGGTAGCTTGGAGTTGTTCAAGGACTTCAGACTACGGAGAACTCGCGATGTCGTATCACCATCTTACCATGGACGAGCGAAATGTCATCTATCGAATGCAGTTTCAGGGCTACCGCCAGGCGGAGATCGCCCGCTGCCTGGGGCGTCATCGCAGTTCGATCGGCCGGGAGCTCCGGCGGAACCGCAACGTCGACGGCCGCTACGGGCCCGGCACCGCCCAGACCCTCGCCCAAGCCCGCAGGCGANNNCCCATCTGTGCCAACCCAAGACGGGCGATGCCAGCTTGGTCACCGTGCCATCGACGGCTTTCGTAATCCGGCGGTCTTGCATCACCCGGCTATGCACGACACTCGTCATCCATCTATCCTGGCCCTACTTCCAGCGGAGGGCGTGGAGTTCTTGTTCGGTGCGGATGAATTTCACGGTCCCGTCATTGAGCAGGACGCAGCCGCCCCTGGGGTTATGGTTGTCGAACGTGAACAACTCGGGTCCACCGTGCTGATTCCACCCCGGTTTGGATTCGAAGAGGAAGACCATGTCTTTGGGTGAGTCCTCTTGGCAGTTGGGGTTCATTGCGTAGTCTGAGGTCCAGATGTCTACAGGCTGACTTGACGCTCTGGCCTCGCGCACGCGCCGATAGTCAAACACGTCAGGACACGCATGTATTCCTGGACAGGTGAACGCCGTTGCTATGTAGACATCAGGATACATGCGTACCATTTCATCGCTACCTATCTCCGCGCTGATATAGTTCTTACGAGCATTTTCTACAATCGTATCAGACCAGTGATTCGGATCCATATGCGGACGAACAGGCGGTGGGCCTCCGCTGAGACTCAGATGGATCAGCCAACGCATATGCCTCGCACACTCCCACCTCGCCCTCAGCGGTTCGAGTCCCGGGGGATCAAGACTGGCCAAGCTGAGGTCATCCGGTGAATCATATCCGAAGAGACGCCCCCCGGCCCTTATCGTCGAACTCCCATGTGCAGAGTATACAGAGAACGATACCCTGCCGCCCCGCGGTCGATAGGCAACGATCTTGGTCGGAACGGCCCTCTCAGCGATCAACGCCAACAACGACCACCGCCAACCCCGATAACTTCCTTGGCTGACCTGCTGCGCAAAAGTCCCGATTTGCTCCTGATCTGTCACCGTCCAAGTGTCGTAAGATCGTATGTATTCCCTCTCTTTTTCGTTCAAGACTTCCTTCTGCATAGCTGAATCTTGAAAGAAATAGTTGAGGGCTCCATTGGCATACCGAACTTCAATACGCGTACAAGAGGTGATGTCAGGAGGCTCTGGACGGCACGCGAGGCACAGTGCCAAGATCAGTATAGGCAGCACGCCTACGATGACAAGGAGTCTCCTTCCGGCAAGAGACACGAAATGTCGGGCAGAATCTCTTAAGTGCCATGTGTTGCATGTCGCTGACATCTTGGTTCCTCCCGAGTCTATTACGAGTAAGCCAGTACCGTCGGGCTTACCAAACACACGTGTCAGTACTCTTGTTGGGCACAAGCCCCCAGATGGTAATTCCCGGCGCTGCATTGATGATTCTCTTCACCTTGCTCGCTAGCTCCGGGCCACCCCTGTATCGATGCGACGAGTAATAGACCTTCCCCTCGCTGTTCAATTTCGGCTCCACGATGCCGAATCCGTAGGAACACGCCCACGGGGCATAGCCGGGAAGGCCAGCAGCCGAGTCGAGAAGCCCAGCCAGAGGTTTCAAGATCAGACATCCCAAGGGGGCAGTCACGGCGTGGCCGCTCAGCGCGGCGGCGTTCTCCATCAGGTTATACGCCCAATCCTCCCCTGATTGCCCATAGCCCGCTGTACATTGCCGGAGGTGAATAAGAGCCCCCGCGCCATGGTTAGCGTTCAGACCCTGTCCAATCGAGGTAAATATAGTGTTGAACGCACTACTGCCAGGGACACACGTGCTGCTACTGCCGTCGTTATTGCCGTATGTGTCGCCATGGCCATAAATCCACAGTCCCTCAATCGTGATCTGAGCATCCCAATCATACAGTTTCTCGCCGGGGACGGCCGTAGAGTCCGGCTCCGCTGCCTCTACTATCCCCCTCAATACGCCCTCGTCTTCGAAAATATGCTTGATATAGTCGGCACTGCAACTGTAGCCCGCGTCGGCAGCCGCCGCTCCGCCTATATCAATCCTGACATCCCAGAAAGGATCCGAAGTTATACCGAAGGTAAAGTAATCAAACCAGTACTTGGCGCCGCTGTCATAGAGGATGATTCTAAGGGCGGGGTCTTCCCACGCCAAGCCGCTCGGATCGATGCAATTAGTGGAGTTATTCGCACAATATGCGTATATATTCATCCCACCCTCATAGCCGATGGGATCGGTTTGGAGGAAGCGGCCGAGGGCGGGGTTGTAGTAGCGGGCGCGGTAGTAATACAAGCCGGTTTCGGGGTCGAGGCGGCGGCCGGTGAACAGGAAGGGGTTCGTGTGGTTCGGGTCGGAGGCGGCGACCTGGCCGTAGACGTCGTACTCGTAGACCTGGATCGTGTCGCCGGCAGCGTCGCTGAGCGCGACCACCGAGCCCAGGGCATCGTAGTGGTAGAAGTAGGCCGCGTTGGCGTCGGCGACCTCGATCATGCAGATGGGCTGATCGATACCAGGACCGTAGACATACTTCCGCAGTTGAACGTCGCTACCATCGTACTCGGCGATGCACTGGTCTCCGTCATACACATATTTGGTCACCGTGCCATCGACGTCCTTGGCGATGCGACGGCCGGCGGGGTCGTAGGTGTAGGTGATCTGCTCCCAGTCGGCGCCGCCGCCCGATTCGGGAACACCGCCGGACCATTGGATGTAGTCGACCCAGCAGGTGCCGTCGTTATACCCGGCCTCTTTGACGTACCTCCACTTGAGC
>NPIE01004900.1_pt1 | contig 10862 bp, 12 predicted proteins | sample 8637661 | NCBI WGS metagenome assembly NPIE01 (sample SAMN07420842, study PRJNA396082) | bioreactor metagenome | isolation source: sample BA12 brine-fed electro-methanogenic bioreactor BA | place: Japan: Kochi | collected 2016-12-09 | reverse complement strand
TCACAGCAGATCCCTTGCCACACAAACTACAGTGGATGAGAAACTGTAGTTGGTTAGGGAGAGACCCAATAACAGGAGTTGGGGCGCGGGAACGCTTCCATCCTCTCGGCGGGGCGGCGAGCCCCGTTCGGTTGGCCATGAGGATCCCCTTCACTGGAGCAGGAAAAGGCAGGGGCATTGAGGAGTGTTTTCGCCTGGAGAGATAAGGTGAGAGATTATTGTATTATTCTCAGGACTTTGCCGCATTCATAATTCCATAATTTATCAATGCCGTCCTGATCTCCTTTAATTCCATACGCATCTCAGAGATCTCCTTATTGAGATGGTTATCGAGATCACTTCTCATTCCTTTCACTTCGGTGAGCGTCTCTCTCTGCAGACCGATCGTCTTTTCTTGTAGGCTGTTCGTCTTCTCCTGAAGGCCAATCGTCTTTTCTTGTAAGCCGATCGTCTTCTCCTGCAGATCGATCGTCTTTCCCTGCAATGAAATGGATGTATCGTGCTTCTCAAGGGAGATATCCTGTTTTCTCTCCATCCGTGAAAAGATAGCAATTGCAGTATCAAATCTCTCTGCAAGTTCTTCTTCCGGAGAGCCTCTGATTACCGTGAAATAAGAATATTCTCCTTTATAATCTTCCTTCACGGTACAAATCTCTTCAATTTCTACCGGATATTCCACATTCCTGATAGCCTGGATAAATGCATCAAGATCGTCTACACGCCCCTCTGCTATGATATGCACATCATATCCTTCAAGGTTCTCGATATACCCGGTAATATGTAATTTTCGGGCAATATTCTGAACAATATGCCGATAGCCAACCCTCTGTACCGCTCCTGAAACCTGTATTGAATATCTGGAGAAGGTATGAGAATCCATAATCAGCATTGAGTTTTCATAACTCAAAGGCTTTTCTATCACACACAAGATGGCTTCACATCACGGCCAGCACGTTATTGACCACGTCTTCATCTGACATACTCCCACGAATAAAGTCGTGGGCTTTCTGCTGCTATGATCGTAAACTCCCGGTATTTATACTTTGTACACCCTTCGACCCGGTGAAGGGGGTCAGCACAATCGTATGGATCATCGTCTTACACCGGTTGTAGAGCCGGAGATCATAATGTGCAAAACGGACGAGATCATCCCGTGATAGGTGAGTCTCTTCTTCCAGATGGAGGATGGTGTTATCTTCCAGCCGGAAGGTGAGATCCATCATGTCATCATGTGTCTCCACCTCTGGAATTTCCGTCTCCATAAACCCGGTGATATGTGGAAGATCAATCCCAAGAAAGTCCAGGAAGCGGATCTCAAAGAGAGAGAAGGCCTCTTTGAAGACGAGATCATAATTCTGATGATTAATCTGCTGCATGTCTGGTACCAGAACTGGGATTGTATCATATGAGTACTCTTCGATTCATTCCAAAGTCTTCTCCAACATATCCACCACCCATCCAAAACCAATACATATGATGATGAATGCCCATTATGTACATATGAGATCGGACATGCCCCCACAGAAGACCAGGCACGCGAAGCTGTCAAACTCATAGAAGCTATCGATGGCTTTGATCGCGTCAGGTTCATCTTCCTCTATGGATCAGTTGTAGCAGGGCAGGCAAGGGATGATTCGGATATCGATCTCTGCCTCTGGTATGATGGAGATACAAATCAGGCCGAACGATTCCGGTTTGCATGTATAAAAGAGCTCTCTGATTCGCGGTTTGATATCCAGATCTTTTCACACCTCCCGCTCTACATCAGAATTGAGGTTATCAAAGGCCGCCTCCTCTATGCAAAGGATATGCGTTTTGTATATGACATAGCGTATCACACGATCAAAGAATTTGATATCTTCAAACACCGTTTCTACGACTATATCGGAAAAGAGGCGATGGTATGAGGGGAGAAATGAGTGGTACTGTCAGGGACACACTGATACGGACAAAACTCATCGAAATGGAGGGGAGCGTACTGCTTGTGAAGAAACATCTGCCAAGATCCTTTGAAGATTTTCTTGACATGGGCCTGATGAAAGATGGGATATACAAACGCATCGAAGCTTGCATCAGAAATCGCGGTATGCAGTGCGGCGATGACGGATAAAGACTATAGTAACCTGTTTCTTTCAGGACATACTTCATAAAGTATGCGATACTCACCAACCCGGATCCGATAAAGGGATACCGAACCGCTGAGCTTGCGGGAACTGTGTGGCATCGGGTTTCGCTTAAGGTCTTCGATCGCATTCAGGATTCGTGATATACTCTTGCGTGGTACACTCGCTATATCTTTCTCAACACTTTTCTTTAAGAGAATTTCATACAGTCCCATTACGATTCAGAGCCGCTTTTTTAGTTCTTCAAGTGTTATTGTCGATTCAGTTCTTCTCTCTGCCACCACAGCAAGATCGTGGAGATCTTCCTGCAACTGCTCGTACTCATCAAGAGGCAGGATGACTGCAATACGATCTCCCCGCTCATCAACAATAAACTGTTCTTTGACTGCACCCATCGTTGTTTCCCTCTTCATGTAAGTAGGATTCAGGAATTATATAAGTGCTGACAATCGCCACATTCCGCAGGAATCTGAGGGGTGACATACCCATCATGAACACAGTAAATCAACTTCTACCTGCATCCAACCACTCCCAGTAAAGAGAAGAGAGGGGTAGATTTATGCAGTTTCCAGCTGAACCGATGCTAGTGTGGCGGAAGGCACACGCTCAGAGATATTGAGGATCTCTATTCCGATCAGATTATTCTCATCATCGTAATCGAGGATGACACCCGGCTTGATCTCTTCTGAATCCTTAATGATGGCATCAGACAGTCGCATATATATAGCATCAGCCTCTTTGTCGATTGTTACTTTCATTGCGCATCCCTCCTGTCAAAGAATAGTGTAATAACACGATGGGGAGATAACTTAGGATTTATAATGACCCGAAGTACTTTTCCCTTTGCATTTGGAATCTCTTTAAGATAATGCACCTCATCCTCCCTTCTTTCTTCAACTCTATCGGGAAAGAGTAAGGTATTCAACACCCATTCTTCCTGAATCATCCGCTCATGCATCATGGATTTAGCATGCTTTGAGAATATCTGGTTGTCAACCATAATAAACAATAGCGATTTTTATGATATGTATAACGGTTCCCATTTCCTTCTCGATCAGTGCCATTCATCGATCCACGCACAGATCATCATAAGCCTCCATTGACAATATCGTAGAATCGAGGACGGATAAACCTAACCACCTTTCTTACCCTGAAAAAATTGGGAGAGCCCCTCTTTCAGATCTTCATCCCTTCCATCACCGCCTGGTACGGAACTGAGATCTCCTGCCCCGTCTCAACAATCCGGTACGGCCCTGTCGCAACAACCACATCATTTGGCCCGGCCTCGGTTGGATATGGCAGCACAAAGACTCCGTCCCGGCTCTCCTGGCGGTACGTGAATGTCCTTCCGGTGTTTGTCTTGATCGGCACCTCGATCATTCCCTCACCCTGCACTGTTGCACCGGGAACAAACTCGAAGATCTTCACGTATCGGATATCGCCGCCGCTCAGGACATTTGTGGGTGATTCATAGACAAGCCGGAACCGCTGGAGGGCGTCAAGCTCGGTTGAAGAAACAAACATCTCGGGGGTGAGGATCTCCGCACTGTGGTTTGGAGCTGCTGTCTTCTCAAACTCGGCGATGTAGGCCCATGCCTCATCGACCGATTTCGTCTCACCAATACCGGTGATCACAGGTGTTGAGCCCGCACCAAGCCCAAGCGAAGATGCCGGTGCAGACTGTACAACCAGTATCTCATTTGGAGTAACCGCTGATCCGTCAAAGACATGGAGCCGCTGGATCATCGTCTGGAAATAGCTCTCCCGCTGGAGCTGTACCTGTGAGTATGAGCCCTCAGACTCCTGATAGAGCATCCGCTTCTGGAATGGGGCAGTCGCATTCACCGGATCATGCCAGGTTGTCATCGCCCAGAACTTGCCGGTTGTCATCTCGATATCGGTGATGATGTACCGGATTCCGAGTTCATCAAGCTGCGCAGATGCCGCATCAGCATCTGTCTCGATGAAGAAGTCAGCTGCTGTGCCCGCACCTGCCTGGAAGGGGTTTGCATGTGGTATCCGTTTTGAGACAAAAGTGATCCAGTGGCCATAATCCCACCACGAGATCACTCCATATGCTTCAGGAGGATACTCGAATGTTTCACGATCCGATGCAGCAAAGGTTGCATAATAATCAACCCCCGGGTCAGGTGAGTCCTCGCCAAGCCAGGTGAGTGCAGCTTTCCAGTCAGAATTCATGCCTCCCCCGATATTTGAACCAAGATTAATATTGGCAGATACCCCCGACCATGTAAAAAGAAGGGCAATAATAATCGTTCCAACAAGAAGACCGGAGCGGAGAGGGCTTGTACTTTCTGCTTTGGGGACTATCTTCTGTGGCTTCTTCTGTTTCTTCCCTTTCTTTCCCCCATCCACAGAAACCTCAGGAGATACCTCAGGTGATAGAACCTGCTCTTTTGGCATCAGGAACTTCTCTAATCCAGTGAGCCTGAGGAAATCACGCCCACCGATCTGCATGGCAGCACCGACTGCAAGAGCGGCCATCAGTGCGATATTTGCAGCCAGATAGTACTCAAAGCGAACCTGCCGGGTGGTTGCAAGGAAGATCAGGGCAAACCAGATTAAGGTAAAAAGTGCCGGAGCATCATTCTGTTTCCAGATCCGGTAGAGTAGATAGATGATACCACCAGCCACAAGGATCCAGCCCCATGAAAAGACAGAGACAGCATTTGCAAACTGCCAGGGCATCGCCTCCTGGATTGTCAGGACTTCTGCCCCCATACCAAAAACATGTGAAAAATGTCCGAGATATCCACGGACAAGATCGGGCAGAGCAAGTAAACCGATCACCAATGCAATGACAAAAACCCCAAGAAGCGATAATGGATAATAATACCATTCGCGATCAGAAAGGAATCTGGAGATCACAAAAAGGAGAAGGGATCCGACAATCAGAAGGAAAAATGCAACAATATGTCCTGCTGTATAGGTAATTAATGAGAGACCCGAAAATTGAATACCAAAGGGGATGACCCCTACAATCACCACAAGAAATGTGACGATATTCGTAATGATACAATAGTCAGATGATTCTTTTCGGATATGGTTTATAACAGCCTGAATGGTTGTATATACCGCGACAATAAAAGCAAAGAGCACCATTGTCGACATATTGTAAAAGCCAAGAAGAAACGCAAACCCTGCAAGCACCGGGTAGATCAGAACCGGATTCTTCAGGCTCTTTAGATCTGTAAGGCGCACCCCGCTCTCCTTCAGCTTCATCAACGCTATGATAAAACACAAGCAGAAAAGCGCTGAAAAAAGTGTCTCTGCAATATGGTGATCCACAAAGCCAAAGAGTGAGCGGTACGCATACTGGCCCCCCACAATTGAGATAAAACCAGCAGACACAAGTCCCGTCTTCCAGTCAACAAGCTTTGCGCCAAGCCCATACATCACCGGAACCATTGCAGCAGCCATCAGTGGGGAGAGGAATGATGCAGCATACATCATCTCAGGACGGGTGGATGCACCCATCAGGATACAGAGGAAGGCAGCCATTATCGGGTAGAGAGGGCCCCAGGCAACCTGCTGACCATTTGGGAACTGCGTCATCGGGTCAAACCACGAGTATGATGGGAAATGTGTCACGATCTGTTCTATCTGCCGGAGACTATACCAGGGATCGTTTCCAAGCAGATTCACCCAGTCAGCCGTGACGATTGCAGCAACCGGCAGTGTTCGCGACCAGAATATAAAGAGAGAGAAGGCAATCAGACAGATGGCAATGAAAGAATACCTGATCATCTGTTGTTGTTTGAAATTATTATTTAACTCCTGTGGCATCAGATCAATCTATGCATCCCAGAATAATAAATAGATATGATATCATTAGCGAATGTATCGACCAATTCCACCTCAAATCCGGTTTTCGTCTTTGCTTTCCATATCCTTAATATCACACCGGAAAGAATATGATCATGATTCTGCTGCTCACAGGTCTTTTTCTCATCCTCATTGCGGCTGTTCCGTATCTCATTTTTCTTTTTGGAATTCATCTCGGGAAGAGATGTAAACCCATCCCGGAGAGAGGAAAACTCCCCGATATCAGTATCCTGATCCCCGCCTATAATGAAGCAGCAGTCATCAGGAAGAGGATTGCCAACATCAGGGCATCAGATTATCCTCTCGAAAGCTACGAATTAATCCTTGTCGACGACTGTTCATCTGATGACACAGCCGCATTAGCAGAAGAAGCATGCAGGGAGGAAGAGATCGAATACAGAATCCTCAGAAATGAGAGCCGCATGGGAGCGAACAGGACGATCAACAGGGCAATACAGGCAGCACGCCACCAGATTCTGGTGACAACAGATGCGGATGTCATATTCGAGAAACACGCCCTCAGCATACTGATCGCACGTCTCATGAGTGATGAGACGATCGCAGCAGTCTGTGGTGATCTCAGGCCGGTTCCGGGTGATGCATACCGGACATCAAAGATAGAGGGAACATACAGGAACTTCTATGGACGGATGTGTGCCTGGGAGAGTGCAGTGGATTCGACCTATACCTTAAATGGTGCCCTGATAGCACTAAAGAAGGATCTTGTCCCACGAATTGATGAGAGAAGAGGTGCAGACGATGCAAATACCGGACTGGAAGCAATACGCCAGGGGTACAGAGCCGTCTATGAAACAGAAGCAGTTGTTTATGAGACGATTCCTGACGACTTCCGAAGCCAGTATCGTCAGAAGACACGAAGGGCAACGCACCTGATCGAAGCGACAATTGATAATATGGATCTCCTGAAACAGAAGCGGCCATTCTCACGCTTCTTTTATCCACTCAGGATCTTCATGTATCTTCTGACCCCTGCGCTCTTCTTCACAGGATCTACGTTTTTTATCATAGGCCTCTTCCTTATGAACCCGCTTGTTGCAATCTCCTTGATCGCTGTCTTTATCGCAATCAGCCTCTTCTGGAAGAGCAATCTCATTACATCCTTTGCAACAAACCAGGCATACCTCCTCAGAGGACTCTTGAATCTGGGGAAAGATATGCGGGTATGGGAGAGTACATCAAAGAAACAGTAGCCATCCAAAAGAAGAGGAGATGAATAGTACCGCAAACAAAGATTAGAACAGAAACCCTTGTCTGAGTAAATTTTTACCTCCCTAAGCCGTAGTTATACCCATGTGCGGCATTGCAGGGCAGGTTATCATAGATGGCAACCAAGTCAATCTTAACCATATCCACCGTATTTCAGAACCACTTACTCACAGGGAACCGGGTGACAAGGTTTATTCCATAAAAGACGGGGGCGACATCATATTTACCAACCATTCTGAATACAAACACCTGGATCCGCTCATCACCAGAACGCTTCTGGGTGCAGATCACCCGGTGATCGTTGATGGGCGCAATACAATCGATCCCGATTCGTTCATAAACGCTGGTTTCATCTACAAGGGAATCGGGCGTGGCGACAAGAACAACCATACGGTGATCTGATTGATACCCATTGCACAACCTGAAATCGGAGAGGAAGAGATCACCGCAGTAACAGAAGTTCTTCGATCCGGCATGCTTGCATCTGGTCCGAAGGTGACTGCATTTGAAGAGGCTTTTGCCGGATATTGCGGTACATCATATGCCATTGCAACCTCTAACGGCACCACCTCACTTCACGCAGGCATGCTCGCTGCCGGGATCGGACCCGGTGACGAGGTGATCATCCCGGCCTTCACCTTCTTTGCTACTGCAAGCACTGTTGCAATGTGTGGAGCAACACCGGTCTTTGCGGATGTCGATCCCAGGACATTCACACTGGATCCAGCAGCTGTTGCTGAGGCAATTACCGCAAAAACAAAAGCGGTGATGGGCGTCCACCTCTTCGGCCAGCCCTTCGATGTCAATGCACTTTTGGAGATCTGTTCTGATCACAAACTCATGCTCTTCGAAGACGCTGCCCAGGCTCATGGAGCAGAGTACAGGGGGCAAAAAATCGGTGGCTTTGGAACAATAGGATCATTCTCCTTCTACCCGACAAAGAATATGACAACCGGTGAGGGAGGGATGATCACTACAGGTGATCCTGAGGTTGCACGGAGGGCACGTCTGTATACAAACCATGGGCAGAGTGAGAAGTATCTCCATACCCTCATTGGATACAACTACAGAATGACCGACATTGCTGCGGCAATTGGTCTGGTGCAACTCGAAAAACTGGATGCCTATTCTTCCAGAAGAATTGAGAATGCCCGGTACTATGATACCCATATCAGGGCAGCAGGCATTACTACACCCACTGTGATGCCCGGTGCCCGGCATGTCTACCACCAGTATGTGATCCAGGTGACAGAAGAGTGCCCACCCTCACGTGATGAACTGATTACATACCTGAAGGATCGGGGTATCGGATCGGCAATCCATTACCCGATCGCACTTCCAGATCAGCCTGTTTTTGCAGACGAAAAAGCATCATGCCCAATTTCACGTGAACTTGCACAAACCGTTCTTAGCCTCCCGGTACACCCCGGAGTTACTCTGGAAGATTGCAAAAAGGTATGCGGTGTTCTTAACAACCTTACAGGGTGAATCATCAGCCAGAGGACACAAACACGTATTATTTTTACCTCCCTAAGCCGTAGATGTACCCTATGTGCGGCATTGCAGGGCAGTTTATCATACACGGCGACAAAGTTGATACTAACCTGCTCCACCGGATGTCCAAAGCCCTTGCTCACCGGGGCCCGGACGGCGAGGGAATATACATAAAAGACCGGATCGGCCTTGCACACCGCCGCCTTGCGATCATCGATCTCTCGGATACCGGCCGCCAGCCGATGTCAAATCCGGATGAGACCATCTGGATCGTCTACAATGGCGAGATCTACAATTATAAGGAATTACGAGAGGAACTCCTGGATCTCGGCCATACATTCCGTTCAGAATCAGATACCGAGGTGATCATCCATGCTTATGAAGAGTGGGGTGCAGACTGCCTGTCACGCTTCAATGGGATGTGGGCATTTGCACTCTGGGATAGCCTAAGAGAGGAACTCTTCTGCGCACGGGATCGCTTTGGGATAAAGCCGTTCTATTATTCAACCATTGAGGGTTCCTTCCTCTTCGCCTCAGAGATCAAGGCACTGAGGGAGCACTCGTGTGTTGGAAGATGTGTAAACGAGGCCCGCCTCTCTGACTTCCTGGCATGGGCTCTTGCCGACCATACTGATGAAACCTTCTTTGACGGCATCTTCCAGCTCCTCCCCGGGCATACCCTGACCGTCACAGGAGAAGGTGTCGGAGAACAGATCCCATACTGGGAGATCTCCATGAACCCGGCACTAAGAACAACTCAGGGGAGTGACAGAGAGTATGCAGACGAATTTCTTGCCCTGATGACAGATTCAGTCAGGCTGCACCTCAGATCAGATGTGCCGGTTGGAACCTGCCTTTCAGGTGGGCTTGACTCCTCAACCCTCACCGCACTCATAAACAGGGTGCTTCGGAGCGAGAGTCCCGAAAGGGGAAATGAACTCCAAAATACCTTCTCAGCATGTTTCTTAGATAAGCGGTTCGATGAGAGCGAATACATCGATATCATTGCAGAGGACACACAGGTCAGATCACATCCAACCTACCCCGGAACAGAGACGATCTGGGAAGACCTCGATCACCTCCTCTACAGTAATGATGAGCCATTCGCAAGCCTCACAATCTACTCACAGTATTGTGTAATGCAGGAAGCGAGTAAACGGGTCAAGGTCGTCCTGGATGGCCAGGGTGCAGATGAGCTGCTTGGGGGCTATATCGCCTATCATATCCCCCATCTCCGGGGCCTTATCAGAGCAGGAGATCCCTTCTCTGCCCTCAAAGAGCTGCTCGGTATCCTCCGGCATCACCGGAGTTTCTTCTGGTATGCGCTACACCAGGTCATCACCCGGAGGAGAAGACGTGGATTGATCAGGATTGCAGGGGCCAACCCACTCCCCAGATATCAGGGAACTCTGGGAGATGCATTAACAGTCGATCTCAGACGTGCGAACCTCCCCTACATGCTCCACTGGGAAGACAGAACCTCAATGGCCTTCTCAATTGAGTCCCGGGTACCATTCCTCGACTATCGCCTGGTCGAATTCCTCGCATCAATTCCTGAGGATCAGAAGATCAGGGGGGGCATTACAAAATATATCCTGAGAAAGGCAACAAAAGGACTTCTGCCTGAGGCGATCAGGTGCCGGATGGACAAACGTGGCTTCTCAACACCGGAGGAAGTCTGGATGAGGGGGGCAATGCAGCCTGAAATTTTAAAGATCCTCACCTCCCCCTCATTCAGATCACGCCCCTACTGGAATGCAGATGAAGTACATGCAAGCTACTGTGACTTCGTTGATGGACGTTCATCCTATTCAGGCGAACTCTGGCGGATCATCTGCACCGAACTCTGGCTCAGGCAGTGTATTGACATGTACCCGCATGATTAACACGCACAGGCAGGAATAAAGTCCGTACGATGAAAACACACCTGATATACCGGAGATGGAGTTCAGATCGACATCAGAGCCGATCATCCAGCCTGTTTCCACACATCCGAAGGCGAACGGAGATTCGACATCCCCGGAGCCGGGGACGCAGATGGTCGGTTCTTATCCATACTTCTGATCCTTCGATTCAGCTGAATGGTCAGCATGATGGAAGTGAACGCCCCCGGCTATAACCATGAATAGGTGACCCGGCCACCTGTACCAGCAGATCATCCCTCACAGAAAA
>NPIE01025827.1_pt1 | contig 10869 bp, 11 predicted proteins | sample 8637661 | NCBI WGS metagenome assembly NPIE01 (sample SAMN07420842, study PRJNA396082) | bioreactor metagenome | isolation source: sample BA12 brine-fed electro-methanogenic bioreactor BA | place: Japan: Kochi | collected 2016-12-09 | reverse complement strand
TGCCGAGTCGATGTGCTCGCACGAGGAGCCGGAGCTCCGGGAGCTGGCGCCGGACCATTGGGTGAGCTGCCACTTTGCTGAGAAGCTGAATCTACGGGGAGTCCTTGACCGTGGAGGATAAGCAGGAGCCGGGCTGGACAAGCACCCTCGGCTATATCATCGCGTGGCTGGTCTCGACCGCCCTGCTGATCGTCGATCTCTTTCTGGCTCGGAACATCATCATCGATATGATGACGTCCGCCGGTCTGATGCGCCAGGTGGCAGACCCTGACGCCTGGCGCTCCAGACGGCTCACCTACGGTTGGTTGATCGACACCACCGACCGGGCGTTGTTGTTGGCCCTGGCGTGTGTGGGCATCGCCGGCTCCATTGCTATCGAGCACCACTACCGCAAGGGGGCTGCCGAGGGCAAGCTACGCCGTCGCGTCATCCGCGTGATGGGCTATGAGCTGGGCTTCGGCGCGGTGGCCCTCCTCATCTCGTGGCTGCTCACCTACCTCTTGGTGCGCCTGGCAGCCTGACGGGCCCCGCGAGGATCACACGACCGAGGTCTGGACAAGCCGTCGCGGTGTCGGTCACCGTCGGGACGACGACACTTACGCATCCACACCACGCCGTTCGATGCACGGCGGCTCCAGGAGCCCAATCGCCTTCTCGAGCTCGGTCAACTGCCGCCTGAGCCGCCGCAGCGCGCTGAACAGTTGGCGACGACGCAGGCGCTGTGGCAGGGCCCGGGCGGCACGCACTACGAACGATCGGTCCGCCCCTGCAGCCAAACGCTTCTCAAGCTCCGCGAGCTCATCCCGAGCTGTGAGCTCAATCGCCAACACCGTCCAGTACTCCGCCTCCAACGATGAGGTCATACCTCGTGGCGCAAGACGACGTGTGATCTCCGCCATCATCGTGACGCCGGATAGCTGTTGCGAGGCGACCAGGGGATCCCGCAGCGCGAGCCGCAGCCCCGAGTAGGCCTGCTGGTAGGCGCGCACGAGAGCCTCCTCCAACGGCGCCGAGTCCGGGCGTGCCTTGGCCCGATAGCCGGAGCGTCGCGGCTCCACGACGTGGCCCTTGTCCGCCAAGACCTCAGCCTGCAGATACGCAGCGTGCGCGCGAGCAAATGCCTGCTGCGCGCGCACGTGAAGTCTGGTTCCGCACCCGGGACAGGTCATCCAGTCGACCTGATCGGGGACCGCCAGTTCAGCTTCACAGACGGGGCAAGGTCCCACTCGCTCGCCTTTCCTCCTGTGCTAAGCTCCTACCGGGATCTCAACGGTCATCAACGAGTTGTAGAACATCGGCAGCCAATAGCCGAACTCCTCAGGCGTTGCGCCCTGAGCGATCACGATCAACTGCCCATTTCCCCAGTAAATCACCCGCGTCCACCGCTTACGCCGCACCTCCCCATCCAGGAAGGTGAAGCGCGCCTCGAAGGCGATCAGCGTCTTGGAGATCGTCTCATCCTGCGACTCGATCTCCGCACCGGGAAGGCTTTCGATCCCCGCCGTGAATCCCTCTCGCAAGACGTCGACATCATCCCGTGTCACGGCGTGCTCAAGGACCACCTTCTCCGTGGAGATGCAGGTGTCGTAACGATCGGCATAGGGCGTGTAGATGGCTCCGTGATGTCCATCCACCATCTCCAGACGCCGCCAATCACTTGGTATCCAGATGGAATACCCCCCCTCGTGATCGACATGCTTGTAGATGCCTCGGTAGCGCGGTCGCGGCTTGTCCTCCGACATGGTCTCCTCCGATGATAGCGTTGACTAACGTACGCTGTTTATACCTGCGGAGCGACTGAAGTCAAACCCCAGAGTGTCGCTTCGCCATAGACAGAGCCCACGGCAGGATCGTGCGCCCCACACACGGTGTGAATCTAGGAGCTCAAGCCCATAGTCCGTTACCCCTAAGCGAGCTCGGTATCGTACACCAAGACGCGCTCCCACTTCGACGCGTGATCCGCGATGAACTGCTGATGGACCTCGCTGACCTGGTAGACGTCCTGTCCCGCCGCATCCTCAAAGAAGAGAAAGAGCCCATACCCGTAGCTGTTGTCCACCACGTTCCGGTCGGTGCCGGCGGACTGACCGTAGCTGCCCGACGTCGCCGTGGTCTGCTCACATAGGCTTTGCAGCCCCTTCTCAAAGGCAGTGGCCTCATCGGGTGTGAGACCGGGCTTCATCCAGAAGTATACGCTGTGCAAGAACATGGTCTTCCCTTTCCCGGGCGACTCTCCGCCCTCATGCGGCCCGGGTTGACGCCGGGCAAGTTGATGTGCAGCAGCAAGTATAAGCCCAACCGCAGCGACAGCCAAACGCACCGGCGTCAATAGGACAGGTAAGGGCGCGGCGGGGCATCGTCACAGATCTGCGCCTCGGTGCAGCTGTCAGGGCCCACAGCTTGACTGCCGTAGGCCCTGACCGTCGGGCGCGCGCCTGGTACCACGGTCACGCTCGTGGCCGCAGTGAGGCATCACACAGACTCAACCATCGAGCCCTAGTGGAAGACCGCCATCAGACCATAGGTCACACCGATCGGGAGGGCGGCGCAGTGAAAGGCTTCGTCAACGATCCGCATCTCCAGCGCCAACCCTTCGTACTCTCTACTCTCCAGCACATCGTTGAACTCGATCAAGTTGGAGACCATCCATAGCGTGACGTTCCCCCAGCTCAATTCCTCCAGCTCGGTCTCCCCGACGGATAGGAAGAGCTCAACCGGCAGGGCGCCGTGGCCGCCGGCGTACGCCTCCTCCAGATCGAAAATTAGGCGTTGGCCATTCCAGTCGGGATGGTAGAAGAGCGCCGGGCTTAGGGCGATATAGCGCTGGAAGGTGTCTGTTGCAGTGAACAGTGCGTAGAGGGTGAACAGACCACCATACGAGTGGCCCACCAGGGTGCGATCCTGCGGGTTGGTCAGGTATGTGCGATCGATGTAGGGCATAAGCTCCTCCTGGATGAACGCTAGGAACGGATCTGCCCCCACCCCCGGCAGAAGATCCGTTTGCCGAAGTGTCTCTAGCTCAGCATCGTCATCTGTGGGGTAGCCGATGCCGACAATGATCATGTCCGGAAGCTCGCCGCTCGGACTGAGAAAGCGTGCAATGCCCATCGTCGTGGGAAAGTGCCAGTTGCCATCCAGCAGATAGACAACCGGGTAGCCTTCTGGTCCGGCTGCCTCCGCGGAGTAGCCCATTGGTAGGCTAACGTAGATCCGATACTTCCTACCCGTTATCTTGGACTTGAAAACCCTGACGTCGGTGTCCGGAAGAGTCACCGAGTCCTCAGGTTCTTGGTTCCTCGCGGGTCTTGGCTCAGAAGCGTCACGCGCGATCGGTGCCACGGCAGATCCATCACCGGCGGCGACCGACGAATACCCTGTCAGCAGTACCATCGACAGCAGAAGGGCTCCCAACAGCAGCTTTCGCGTTTTCATCACATACTCCTTGTGTCAAGTTGTACTACGGACGATGCTTGTTGTTCCCTGGTAAGGGTGCGTAAGAGGTCGGATTCCACCACGTCATACGGTAATCCAATCACACCTCCTTTCACGGGGTCTATGGCGCCTCCTCTTGCAGCTTCGATAGCTTCAACTCCAGGAAATCCACCAGCGTCGACCAGTCGCGGAAGAAGCGAGTTTCGTGATCCATCACTTGCTCCACTTGACCACGCCACTCAGTCCGACCGCCACTCCGGTACTCAGGCCACACGCGCACGGTGAAGAGTAAAGAGCGACGAGGCGAATCCTCGCCCGGGTACGGTGGGTCTACGGTGCCTCTTCCCGATTCCGCTGAAGCCATCTGCTCTCACCTTTGGCGTCGACGTCCTGTCACTGAGGGCCTGTGCGTGCCGGCTCGATCTACCACCAGGGTAACACACGCAGCGTCTCCAAAACGCTTGATGGGGCGTTTCTCGGCAAAGCGGAGATGAGACTGAGGAGGCAAGCCCGGTCCTTGCGAAACATCAGGGCCTGGGGCTACTGTCTAAGCACAGGACTGCGCGGAGAGATGGTGATCATCCGCGCCTCGTTGATGACGAGGCACGGATGCCCTCCGGATCGGAGCGCATCGCAGCAGACGGAACTACGGGAGCATGCCTAGCAGCGTTTCTGCATCCTCAAGGTCAGGCGCGGCCCGCTCATCATCGAACCATCCATGGATGCCCTGGAGCAAGGCTCTCGCTTCCTGTGATTTCCCCTGACCGTACCAGAGACGACACAAGCCGACGGAAGCGCGCAACTCCAACAGCCGCGCTCGTTGATGTCGGGCGACATCGATGGCGTGTTGGAAAGCCGTCTGGGCAGCAACGATGTCCCGCCGCAAGCACAGAGTCTCGCCGCACAACCGCTGAAGTTCTGCCTCCCAACAACGCAATCCCGTCCCATGCACCAAAGCCAGAGCTTGATCAAGCACATGCTCTGCCCCGCCGGCATCACCGATCCGGGTGTAGGCCTCGCACAGGGCCACCAGATGGTCGATCTGCACCATAGCGTATCCGGTGGAACAACATGCGGCGATTCCCTGTTGAATCAATCGGATTCCGTCTTTCCAGTCTCCCTGCTCAAGCCGCACCCACCCCTCGAGGCCGGCCAGCCATGCAGTTGCCAACGGAAAACCGAAGGCCTCTTCGAGCTTACGTGCAGATTCGATCGCGACATCCGTCTCGCGCGCATCCCTTCGCAAGCGATGCAGTGAGGCAGCAAGAACCGAACCCATGCAGCTTGTGAATGGATGAGCCACCTTCGCCGCCAGGGCCAGCGCGCTGCGCGTCTGTGCNNCCTGCTCGAGGTGACCCAAGTACTGCAGCGCAACCGCACCGTAAATCAGGCAAAACACCCCACTGTCGGATCCATACTCGAGTAGGTAGGGGTCGTATCCCGTGCTGTCATAGGCATCGTATCCGGCTACGCTATGGTTGTAGGCTTCGGCAAATGCCCCCATACGATAGAGCATCTCTGAGTGATGCATATGTGCACGTGCAGCTAGGGCAGGATCTGCCAGGCGCTCTGCATGGGCAACTAACTCCTCACCCACATCGCACGCCTTACCTGCCTCACCCTGGGCCAAGTAGAACCGCCGCAAGCCCACCAGTATCGGGAATCGTCTGTTCGAGTCATCCAGACGTTCACAGAGTTCCAACGCCCGGCCATACACGCTTCCGACTTCTGGTGCCATATGCCCGTGAGAGAGAACCACGGGAACCCCGAGCCCAAGCAGCAGCTCCAGTTCGCGCCGATCTCGGTCTCCCGACGTGGGGAGCGTTCTCAGCAGGTCAAGGGCTCTGGTGTACAGGTGCACGGCCTCTTGGGACGCGTTAGTCCTATGAGCTACCTCACCCGCCTTCTGGTAGGCTGAGATCGCCTGCTCCGGGTAGCCGGCGCGATCATAGTGCATCGCAACTTGGGCGTACTCGGTGCTCCTGCTCTCATGGCAGTGTGCCTCCAGCGCTTGTGCAACGCGGTGATGCAGCAACTGGCGTTTCGCCGCACTAAGAAGCTCATAAGCGATCTCTCGTATTCTGTCGTGGCTGAAGTCGTATCCATCAGGCCCCCGCTCTCGAAAGATGCGGCGTCCCCAGAGCTCATCAAGGTCCTGCACTAGGGCATCCTCGTCGCACTCGGCTGCCTGTGCCAGCAGGCGGTAAGGGAATTCCCGACCAACGACGGCTGCCAGGCCGGCTAACTCGCGGGCTGAGGGCGAAAGCTGTGCCAGGCGCGCTTCGAGGACAAGCCGCACCTTCGGTGGCAAGGGAAGCCCGTCGGACGCCATCTTGTCCGCAAACTCCGTGCCTAGGAGCTTCGCATCGACCTGTCCCGCTCGGATCATCTCTACGATAAACAGAGGATTGCCTTCACTCCAAAGGTACAGCGAGTGAGCCGAAGCCGGATTCAGGCAGTCGCCGCTCACACTCTTGGCCAGAGAGAGGGTCTCTTCTTCACTCAGCGGCTGCAGCTCAATCTCGACGAACTGATCACCTAGGCGCAGGTCATCCTTTAGCACTACGTACGCATCATTGTCGATGAGATTCTCCAGGCGCAGCGTCCCAATGATCAGCAGCCGCGCTTCCGGGCCGGAATGCAGGAGATAGTGCAGCCACTCCAGGCTATCACGATCACACCACTGGATATCATCCAACAGCAGCACAACCGGGTGTCGCCGGTTGAGCATCATGCGTGCGAGGGCCTCGAACAGGCGCTGGCGTTGCAGATCCTCGGTCAAGCCACCGGATAGGGAAGGAGGGGGCAAGTCGGGTCGAAGCTCCGGTAGCAGTCGCGCCGCTTCTGCCAGCCAGACTTGGTCGATCTGAGCGGGGGGAAGGGCTCGCAACCAGGACGCCACAGGGGCGTACGGCAACTCGCCCTGGGCGGCGTAGCACCTGGCGACAGCTGTGGCAGCCCCCCGTCGCTGCGCGGAAAGGAGAACGTCCTCGGCCAAACGCGTCTTGCCGATGCCTGCTTCCCCAGACAGGATCGCCAATCGAGACCCACCGACAAGCGCCGCCCGCAAGGCCATCTGCAGTAGGCTCAATTCGCGATCCCTGCCTATGAGTGGCGCGGCAGCCGCCAACTCAACTCGACGCGGCCTTGCTGATGTCGGAGCTGTTTCTGCCTGCAGCAACTGCTCGTACGCTCCACACGTGAGAGGATCAGGGTCGACGCCGAGTTCCTGCCTGAGGATCGTAACACAGGCGTGGTAGGTCCGTAACGCTCCGGCGCGGTTGCCGTTCGCTGCCTGGAGCCGCATCAACCGCCGGTAGGTCGCCTCGTGCATCGGATCGTACCGAAGCAACTGCTGAGCATAGACGATAGCAGCATCATAGTCGTGCTGAGCCTCCAGCAGCTCGGCGAGGCGCGCCAACTTCTCGATGAACACCTGGCGCAGCCTTTCACGTTCGGGCAGGATCCACTCGTCATAGCAACTCGGCAGCAAGTCGCCACGGTAGAGAACTGCGACGCGCTCCAGAGAAGCCCTTAGCGCGATCCGATCTCCATCGAGCTCAGCCTGGTGCGCCCCGGATGCGGCCTGCTCGAGATCAGCCACATCGGAGGTGCAGTGAGACCCGGACCGCCACTGGAGGTTCTTCGCGTCGATATCCAGGACGTCATCTGAGTTCGGCAGGGCGTGGCGCAGGTGATACAACAAGTTGCGCAGATTCGAGAGGGCTTGCGCTTCAGCCGAGTCGGGCCAGAAGAGGAAGGCCACGAAGTGGCGTGGTTGCGGGGCATCACGATGCATTAGGAGGTAGGCGAGGAGGGCCTGCAGTCGTGGCGTGTCGACGCTGGTAACCGGCACATCATCGAGTGACAGACGAAAGTCACCAAGTAGCTGGACCCGCAATCCCGCACCCAAGGATCAACTCCTCGCACATCACTCCGGGCACTGCCTTCACGGCGGTGGGTCGCAGCAGGAGACTAGGGCTTCGGAAGGCAGAGCGGCATACCAGACTACTGAAGCCGCTTCGACATCCTACACAGGCACAGCCTATACCTCAATGATACCACAACTTGTGGGTGTTCGAACGGAGAACGCCGATGGCAAACTGGAACCCATACTGCTCCTTGACCTCTTGGCTGAAAGCCAAGCTCCCGTCAGCGCCGAGGAAGTTCAACTCCACGCCTGACGGGTCCGAAGTCGCCATTGACAACGGTCGTCCACATGGTCTATAATATGGTTAAGCGCATAATCATTCTCATGACATCAACCCTCGCCTAGACCAAGCGCTAAACCAGGTGACGAATGAAGGGCAGAGTCACGCTCCAAGACATCGCCGATCGCGTCGGCGTCTCCACCGCCACCGTCTCACAGGCCCTCTCCGGCAAGGGCCGGATGGCCGATGCGACTCGTGCGCATATCCTGCAGGTGGTCGAGGAACTGGCCTACCAGCCGGATCAGTACGCTCAGAACCTGGCCCGCCGCAACGCCACCCAGGCCGGCGGCAAGCGCCTGCGCCGCTCCAAAGGGCGCAACGTTCCCCCGCCCGGACTGATGGCCTTCTACGATGTCGCGCAGATCCTGGAGGTCCTACGCCTCGAACTCCAGCAGCGGGACGAAGAAGGGTACGCGGTTGGCGAAGTTCGCGAGCGCCTCGAAGCGCTCGGGAAACCCTCAAAGCGCAAGCTGTACCGCCTCTACACCGAGCTGCTCGCCGCCCCCCGACGGCCCGACTTCGGCTACGACGAGCCCGAGTCGCTCGAGGAGATCCGCGATGCCCGCCCGGACGGCCCGCGCGAGACGCCGGTCGTGACCACCTCCAGCGCCCTCTACGAGCGGATCCTCGGCGCGTGGCAGGGCCGCGTCGCCGGCTGCGTCCTCGGCAAACCGCTGCAGATGGGTTGGTCGAAGAGCAAGGTCCTGCAGTACCTGCGCCTTGCCGACAGTTACCCGCTCCGCGGCTACATTCCGCGCCTGGTACCGCCGCCACCTGAAGTCGAACTCAAACCCGAGGCGACCGGCACCTTCCTAGGAGAGATCCGTGGGGCCCCCTGTGACGACGACACCGACTTCACGCTGCTCGCCCTGCACACGCTCGAGACCTACGGTTTGGACTTCGTGACAACGGATGTGGCGACGATGTGGCTGACCCATCTCCCCTATTTCGGGATCCACACCACCGAGCGCGCGGTCTACCGCAACCTGGTCTGGAACGTTCACCCCGAACAAGCCGCCGGCTTCGCTAATCCCCAGCGCGAGTACGCCGGGGCGCGCACCCGGGCCGACCTCTACGGCTACATCGCGCCCGGCAAGCCTGAACTGGCCGCTGCACTGGCCTATCGCGACGCCGCGCTGTCGCATACCAAGAACGGTATCTATGCGGCGATGCTGATCGCCGCTATGCTGGCCTGGACCTACGTGACCGATGACCTGATGGAGATCGTGCACGTGGGGCTTTCCGAGATCCCCCGCGGCTGCCGGTTGGCCGAGGCCGTCCGAGCCGTGGTCGACGCTCATCACAACGGCGCGAACGGCGGTGAGGAGCGCGATTGGGAACTGGCCTATGAGCGCCTCCTCCTGGACACGGGCGCTTACTCGCCCCTCCACGCGATCAACAATACCGCCTGGGTCATCCTGGCGCTGCTCTATAGCGATGGGCTCCTAGACCACGCGTTGGGCCTGGCCGTGTCCTGTGGGATGGACACGGGCAGCAACGCCGCCACCGTCGGCTCGGTGATGGGCGCGCTCACGGCAGCGCCGGGCATCCCGGACCTATGGACCGAACCGCTCCACGATACGCTGGACACAGCCCTCGCCCACCACGCCGAGACGCAGATCTCCGCTCTCGCACGTCGCACGGCTGCGCTTGCCGAAAGGAACCTTGCCTCGTGAAGCTTCCGATCGACGACTCTACCCCAGCACGGACGAGGATCATTGACAGCCACGTGCACTTCGTGCATCCAGAGCGCATGGAGGACATCGTGGCGCTGATGGATGCGGTGCCCTGCGCCGCCTTCAACTTGGTCAGCCTCCCCAACCGCGACGGCACCGACCAGAACGAGGTCGCCCTCGCCTTCAAGGAGCGCTACCCCGAGCGCGTCTTCGCTTGCGGCGCGCTGAACTACGGCGCCGTTCTCGACGATCCCGCCTCCGCCCCGGTGCGTCTGGGCGACCAGGTGCACCACCTGCGTGCACAGGGCTTCGACGGGCTCAAGCTCATCGAGGGGAAGCCTGAGGTGCGCAAGCTGCTCCCCCACCCGCTCGACGGACCGCTCNNGCGCGGCTGCCGGCGGTCGTCCACGTCGGCGATCCGGACGAGTTCTGGGAGGCCGAACGATGCCCGTCCTGGGCGCGAGCATCGGGCTGGGACTATTCGGACGGTACCTACCCCGCCAAGGAAGAACTCTACACCGAGATCGACCACGTGCTTGCCCGCCACCCGCGCCTCAGGATTGTCTTCGCCCACTTCTATTTCCTGTCGCGCGATCTGGAGCGAGCAGCGCACTTTCTCGACGCGCACCCCTCGGTTGCTTTCGACCTAGCGCCACATATAGACATGTATACGGACTTCAGCGAGGATCCGTCCACCGTGCGTGACTTCTTCCTCGCCTACCAGGAGCGTATCCTCTACGGCACCGATGCCGGTACGCGCGCTTTTGAACGCGGAGCCGACGGCGTGGGCCTGATGCGCTTCATCCCGCGGCTGATCCGCGCCTTTCTGGAGCAGGAGGGCGAGCTTGAGCTGCCCGGCTCAACGCGCTACCGGGGCCTGGGACTACCGCGACCGGCACTGGAGGCCATCTATCACGCCAACTTCGAGCGGCTATTCGTACAGGAGGCCTGACATGAGCTTTGACACGACGAAACTCGGCACCGTGGAGCGCGACGTGATCTACTGCACCATCGACGACGTCGATCTCAAGCTGGACCTCACCTACCCTGCGACCGAGGGGCCCTGGCCCGGGCTCATCTTCGTTCACGGCGGTGCGTGGAGCGCAGGCGATAAATCGGCGCTACCGGTCAATCCCTCGGACGCCGGCTACCTGGTCGCCTCGATCGACTACCGCCTCTACCCAGCCTATCGCTTTCCCGCGATGATCGAGGACGTCAAATGCGCCATCCGTTACCTGCGGGCCCATGCCGCAGACTACGCCCTCGACCCGCAGCGCATCGCGCTCGTCGGTCACAGCGCAGGGGGACACCTCGTCGCGCTGGCAGGCCTTGCCGACGAGAGCGCCGGTTGGGACGTCGGCCCTTACCGCGACCAGTCGAGCCACGTGCAGGCCGTCATCCCGATGGCAGCCCCCACCGACCTGACGCGCCCCTATCCCGACGACATAGAGGATCTACTGGACGGCGTCTTCGGACCCCACCAGCGGGTGTGCGCCGGACCCGTTAGCCACGTCCGACCCGACGCCCCGCCCTTCCTGATCGTCCATGGC
>NPIE01001647.1_pt1 | contig 10869 bp, 13 predicted proteins | sample 8637661 | NCBI WGS metagenome assembly NPIE01 (sample SAMN07420842, study PRJNA396082) | bioreactor metagenome | isolation source: sample BA12 brine-fed electro-methanogenic bioreactor BA | place: Japan: Kochi | collected 2016-12-09 | reverse complement strand
GGCTTATCCGCCGCTCCGTTGGGCGGCTTTGGCTGAACTCCAGAAGATTGAAATGAGAGGTGAATATAAATGCCACAAATACCTATGCCGTTATCAGATAGTGATTATCAGATAATGAATACATCTTGGAATGGTTTGACTACAATTCTAGAAACACTTCCGCCGGAAACGCAATATTACGTTACAAATGCGACTCATCGTTTAGCGGAAGTTGAATGGATAACCTGCAAACTAGAACAAGAAATCACAAAGAATAGAGGCGTGCCTACTGTGCAAGAAGGCTTACTCTCATTACAGATGTATCTATTGTTGACTTGTGCTGATACATTGGGACACCTCTATCATTCTGGGGGCGTTGGGCAAAGGTTTAGAGAATTTTTTAGAAGTTTACCAATATAAGCCAAGAATAATTTGACTGAAAATATTCTTACTTGGAGAACTAATTTTGTGGAATTGGTAAGCGTAGGTTTAGGAGACTCAAAAACGAATACCGCATTTTATCCATCCTACCAACAAATCGAACAAGCCTTACAACCTCTGACCAATGAAGATAGGTTGGAACAAGTTATCGATTTTTTATACTATCGCCGGAATTACTACACTCACCAGTCTGAATACCCACAATTGGGATACCATCCCAATCTATCTGTAATGCAGAACCAGCGTCTCAATGTACCTAACACTGCGATACTTGGAGAACTTGACCGGCTTCAACCAATGTTTAGTGGGAAAGATATATATTTTACGTACTACAAAACTGATGATGTTATTACTACAGTTCGCTGGTCAGTTATACGTGGTCTTGGGAAAATTGCTGGTTGTATATAAAGCACGCCGCCCAACATCGGTTGCAAGCGACGCGGCTGCGCCGCACACAGCGAGGGGGCCACGCGCACAACCATACTTGCTGTTGAAGGTTCTGCGCCGCAGCCGCCACGCAGGTTACGCCCGGGCCGTTAGCGCAGACGCTCCGCTGTGCTCCGCGCTGCGCTAGGGTAGGCGTTCAACTGTCCACCAAATCGGGGGAAGCTAGTCGGGCAACTGTTAGCAGATAGCCAACCTCAAGCTGCCAGCGAACATTATCAAAAGGCTCTTGTCATCTATGAGCAAATTGGTGACAAGTATAGTAGGGCGCGAACGCTATACAATCTAGGTTTACTGTATCGAGATCAAGACGATTTAGAAAGAGCCATTGAGACATTAAAACAAAGTCAAAATGACTTTGTAGATATTGGTTTAGCAGAACACCCCGTTATAAAGACGGTAAAAATCACGCTCGCAAATATGATGAATGAACTCGCAATGCACTATGTTGAACAAGACCGCTGGTATGATGCCCTTTATCTGTTTGAAGAAAGTCTTGCTATTTACCGTCAGGGGAATGACTTGGACGTGCGGGCAGACATCATTTATCACATTGCCCGCATCCATCACTTGTTAGGCAACTTTGATAAAGCACGAACTCATTACCGCGATGCTTTGCGCCTTTATGAACATACACGAAACCAGTCTGGTATCGCTGTTTGTAAAACTGGATTAGGGCGTCTTATGATCCAAATGGGTTTTTTGGACGACGCTATCCGCGAACTCGAATCAGCAAAGCAGACCTACCTGCAACTAGGTGCAGATCAGAGAATAGTTGAAATTGAAGAAGTGCTTCAAATTGCTAATCACGTCAAGGAGAAACAGCGCATATGAGTGAAGCTGACCGAATTTTTGATGAACTAACAAACACACTTTCACGTTGGGGCTTGGACGAAATCCCTTTTACCGAAAGTGCATCTTCGCTTGGCATTTCGCAACTTCGCGAAGTATTCACTGGCCGTAATGAAGAACTCAGAGAAGTCTTGACTCTTTTTCAGGAACGCGAGCGTAAGCGCATTTTAGTTTATGGTTGGGTCGGTATCGGCAAGACGGCTTTTATCCTTGAAATTCTTAGTGTCTTGCAACGTAAAGCGAAGGATACCCTCGCAACATATATCAGTCTGCCGCCAGAGACGGATTTGGCAACGGCAGCGCTTGTTGCGCTTGCTCGGGAAATGGATGACGATGAATGGGCACAACATCAACTCAACTCGATGGGATTGCGTCTAAGAAAACGGCCTGTTGAAAAGACCGGCAAGGGCAAAGCGGGTATCGCATCTAACAGAGCATTTTCTCCGTGCTCCTTCGGCTGCGCTCAGGACAGGTCTCTGTGTGCTCTGTGGTTGATGAACAAGACACCTGAACGCTTACAACTTGACAAGGGTATGCTCTATGGATGACACAAGTTGCCCTCAGACAGTTCTCGTCGTACTTGTGCTCGTGTTGGTGCCGATCAACGTGTGGTGGACATACAAGCGCCATCAGATAATCCGGAAGTCTAGGGCCGGCATCCTGAGGCGACTGGAGCAAGACGGAAGACCACATGTCTTGCTGGCAACGCATAGTCGCCTGTGGGGCTACTCCGTACTCTCAGCCGGTGTCACTTGGCTGGAGGTAGAGGCGATAGTCACAGCTAACTCGTTGACATGTTTCTTTCGTCATAGGGCGCCATGGTTGAGGCCTTATTCAAGCATGATCCAACTCCAGAGAGAGTCGTCAAAACCCCTCCCTCTGCTCCCAGATTTGTACGTTGCTGGCATTGATTCCATTCGAGTGGCGAAGGGCGACTTGGTTATTACGTTCACTGATAGGAAAGGCTCTCTAAGAGCCCCTAGAATGTTTGGCCGTCCACTGGCAATAACCGGATGGTGCACCCTGGTCCTGAAATCCGTAGCCTGGCGGCGTGAATTTGATTTGATTAAACAATTGTTGAATATAGAGCCGGTTCAGTAGTGCCACTGTACAATCCTGGCGCTGAGAAAAGCGGCCGCCCAGCATCGGGTGAAGCCGACGCCGCTTCGCGGCCTTGAAGTGGCGCGGGTTTCGTTGGTGTAGCGGGTCTTGAAGCAAAGCGAGTTGGGCAAAGTCGCGGCGCGGCTTACCCCGGCCGTTGGGCAGCAGGAGGGTGAAATGGATCCTGAGATACAGAAGTACAACGAGAGGCAGGAAGCAGGCTATAAGGACGTGTGTGAGCTACTGGCTGAGGAAATCGATCGCAATCTCCCAGGCGCTGAAAGTAAAGTCTGGCACTCACATCCCGTTTGGTTCCTTGATGGGAACCCGATAGTCGGATACAGCAAGCAAAAGCCTGGAATACGTCTGATGTTCTGGAGCGGAGCAGACTTCGAGGAGCCCGGATTAAATGTCTTGGGCAAGAAGTTCAAGGACGCATCGGTGTTTTTCAATGATGCTTCGGAAGTAAACACGACAGATATTCGTCGGTGGCTGAAAAAAGCGCAAGAAATTCAGTGGGATTATAAGAATTTAGTTAAGCGTAAAGGGCGGTTGGAAAGGTTGAAATAGTGCGCAACATATTCTCTTCGGCGACCCAGACGCAACGCTGCATAACCAGTCGCTGCAGCCGACGCGCTAAAGCGCGCGCCTGAACCCTATCGTTAGCGCAGACTAAGTGGCTTCGCAAGAAGCGCGTGAAGGTGGTAGTGCTACTACAAAACGAGCAGGTCTAGGAGGTTCTGGTGAAACGATTACCCTGGGTGCCACATGCTGCGGTAGCAGCGCCCGCCGATGTGGACTGGACGGTCACGGTCATAGAACTCCTTCCCGATTGTCCAAGCGTCGAGGCGGGAAGGGAAAGGATTGCGACCCAGACGAGATGGGGAGAGTGGAGGTCGGAAAGCAAGATGAGCGGATCGGAGGTCGCTACCACGGTCGTTTCCCCAGCCACAGAACCACTCAAGACGGGCGACCAGTACATCGTGAAGGTCGGAGGGTTCCTGGAAATTCGCCGCCGTGTTCTCGAGTCGCCGTCTCTGGGCACCGCTTCCGGCGACGACGGCGAAATGGTCTTCGACGCGATGGGGGTGGCCCTGGGCGGCATCGTCAATGCCCGGTTCCGGTTCACCGTCTTCAGGGGCAAGGATAGCGTGGTCATGGTCCGCGCACAGGAGAAGATGATCTCGTTGCCGTTGCTCGCCCCGTCCAGGGGGACCCTTGAGAGCGAACACAGGCACACCTTGAAAGATCTCAACGATAGCAGTCGCTCCCCATCGCGCTAACCGTCAGTAATCAGGCTAGACGCACAAGTTACCGGAAGGAGAAAGAGTCATGACAGATCATATCTGGGCAATCGCTGAAGTCTCTGTTCCCGAAGGAAAGATCAGCGAAGTCAAGAAACTGGCCGCCCGAATTATCGATAGGGTTGAGGCTAACGAACCCAACACATTGAGCTACGAGTGGTTTCTCAGCAATGACGAAAGCAAGTGCTACGTCGTTCAATCATACAAGGATTCCGAAGCAGTGTTGGCTCACTTAGCGAACATTGGCGACCTAAGTGGTCCCCTTCATCAGGTCGCTCCACTTACCGGACTGATGATATTCGGTAGTCCGTCCGATGCACTAAGACAGACCCTTGAGCGTGTCGGGCCCAAGATCTTTGAGCATTGGAACGGCGTCACACGCTAGACCGATCTGGCAAGTGCAGGGAAGAGTCTTGATTTCGAGTATGCATGCCCTTGTATTTCGGGGTGCTACTTATCAAGGCGACCTTCCTGAGGACATGGCTCTTTCTACCTGATCGGTGGCTAACAACTCGCTGGAGCGGACCGGGGATGCTGTCGAGTCACCTAATGAACAGCCATGATGGGCAACCGGGTGGACCAGGCGGCCGGGGATTCCGCCGCCGCCTGGCTCGCCATCGTTCGGCAGTATAGAAAGACAAGGGAGAGTTCTCGGCAGTGAGATCGATTCTGACGCCTTCGCTAGAGAAGAACTATAGACGCTCTGCTCTTGGGATCTTGTTCCTGCTAGTGTTTTCGGCCGCGACATTGACGCTTGCGCCAGTAATAATGCCCGAAGGCTATCTTTGGATTGTCCATACGACAAGTGAGTCTGCCGCTCAGGGGGTTGAAGGTGCATGGGTAGCGCGACTTGGGTTCTTAACTTTCGGAATGGCGGTGTTATGGCTGGCGGTAGCCTCGGAGACCACGTGGGCTCGCGGGGTGGTGTGGATGCATCTCTCCTTCGGCGTGCTTATATGGTATCGACAGCGGCCTTCTCGCACCAACCATGGGAGAGTGGGATTCCGTTCGACCTGATGGAAGACAAACTGCATTCGTTCACAGCAACAGCCATGGGATTTGCCTTCGCACTAGGTGTCCTCCTAAGGCTTGTCCAGCGATGGAGACAAGACAACAAGAGACAAACGCTCGGTATTGTTACCCTGCTATCTGCCACCTTCCTTCCAGTATTGATTTTGTTCCAGTCTGACATTGTAGGTCTGGTTCAGCTACTTATATTTCTTGTCGCGTATGTCTGGTATGGAAGTGAGGCTCTAGAACTGTATGGTAGTGCAACTGCCCAACAAGACACTACACTCGACGGGGACTCCGCTACGCTACATCCCCGCCAGTGAGCTTTGCCGTTAGCGCAGACGCTCCGCTGTGCTCCGCGCTGCGCTAACGGAGCGGCGGCTGACCATCCGCCCGCTAGCCTCCGGCTAACTGGCGAATGAAGCCGTCCAGCCGCTCCTCCGCTGCGCGGGTCGCGCCTGGCGGCTTATCCGCCGCTCCGTTACACGGCTACAGTCACAACGAAAGGAGCGAAAGATGAAGCACAAAACCAAGTCACTATCTATTCTATTGGGTTTGTTGCTGGTCACGGCAATCGCCGTGCTGGCTCTATCAAGCGGTGCGCGAGCAAGTCTTGCAAGATTGTTTTCCATGTCTCCTCTTGCGCCGCCGCCATCACCGACGGCAATGCGTGGACCTGAGTCGTCGCCATTGGGAACACCTGTGCCCCTCCCTCAATGGACGGCGACACCCATACCTGTCGCCATTGCCACACCAACGATTCCCCCTCCACCTGGTTACCCGACAGGCGAACCGTGGCCACCGCCGGCACAGACGCTTGAGCCAACCTCAACCCCTCGGCCCTTTCCTACTCCTGCTTTCCAGCCCACACCTACCGGTCGGCGTCCAGCTCAGCTTCAGCGGTTGTGGTTCCCTTACTTCCCAGACCCGGCCAGTTCGCCTCAACTGCAAGCAGTGCTGGTAGATCAGCAGGGACAACGCTGGGCACAAGAAGCCCGCTCAATAGACCTCCAAATGGCTCCCTATCCCCCCGGTTCCGGTCTGCTCAACTTACACCCATCGCCTGATCAAAGATGGCTCATCGCCGACCTTGCATTCAGCAGATCATATCTGATTGATCTCGACTCCGGCGCAAGTAGACCTGTCATCATCGATGTGCACACAGGCCCAGGGCGATTCCTAGCCTGGTCTCCCGATGGCCGACAGGTTGTCATTTTACCGGAGACCTTCCCGCAGGAAGCGTGGATACTGGATGTGTTTTCTCAGGAACACACGATACTTGAGTTACCTACGTCAGAGTTTGGTTACTCTCTTGTTCGTGCAATTGCCTATTCACCGGATGGTGAACAGCTTGCGGATGCTGTAATCTATCCTGCAACTATGTCGAGTCCGAATGAGGAGATTGAAATAGGAGTTCGAGTTGGTGAGCAAGGAGCACGCACGCCTTTGCTTCATATGCCTGGGGGAGGCATGACAGCCGAGCATAGTTTACGTTGGTCTCCAGATGGACGTACATTGATCTTTGTGGCAGATGTCCACGACGGCGGCAGACGCACACAACTCTGGGCGATTGACGTAGCCGATGGCACATCGAGGTTGCTGACGACACTGGCCCAAGAGGTGCAGTACAACCATCCTGCTGTCTGGTCTCCGGATGGACGCTATATCGCCGCAATAGTTGAGGAAGCGAATGGAGGCGGCGCTGTTTTCGACAACATCTACCTATTCACCCTCGAATCTGGGACTTCACGAAAGGTTACACACTTTTCCAACCGGCGACTGTCTCACCTGACATGGTCTCCTGATGGAAGCCATCTGGCATTCTCCGTTTCATTGGGAGATCATGGAGAAATCTGGATGACGACTCTAGATGGAACACGTCAACACCCGATTGCCGGACCTACGACACCCGATGCGCCGTTCGTATGGCTACCGTAGGGGGTGCGAGATGCTTCGCCGAATTCTTTGTTCAGGCTCAACCGTTATCGGCATTGCGTTTTTGCTCTTTGTGGTCTTGATCATTGGTTCGCACAGTTCAGGGGCTGCGGCGGCAGGAAGCATTTCCTTACGCCCGCCATTTGCTGGTACCTACCGCTTGACCTCGTTTTTCGATCACTACTACCCCAACTACACTGCCGACCCCGATGGTCGGATCACCATCTACACCGGCGAAAACGTCGCTAACTGTTCTCCTCACTGCTATCGAGGGCACAACGGCTATGACTGGTCAATGGTCACAGGGACGCAAGTTCTTGCGGCTGCTGATGGTACAGTAGAAAGTAGAGTCCAGTCAGATTCAGGTTATGGAAACAGGGTTGTGATTCGACATGACAACGGCTACCGCACGCTCTACGCCCATTTTCGAGAGCACCGGCCAGACCAAGGTTCTCCGGCGTTTAACGTAGTGGAGGGTCAAAGAGTCAGGGCCGGTGATGTAATCGGTTGGAGCGGAAACACCGGTGATTCTACAGGCCCGCACTTGCATTTCGGTGTCTATCGCGGGACCTTTCACTCCAACAACGTTACCGACCCCTTTGGCTGGCGCGGCACGCAACCTGACCCGCTGCGCAACTTCCCCAATGTTGGGCAAGGCCACACGGCATCTTGTTTGTGGCGCAGCCGCGATGAAGACCCCATCTCGTGTGCAGACACCATCGTGGAAGACGCGGGGCAAGGATCAACCATCTCCGGCGCATGGAACGTGAGTCCCATGGGCAACGGCTACCACATGTACTATCGCTACACCACCACCGACAACAACATCTACGCGACCTGGACATCTACATCTACCATCGGAGGGCCACACCAAGTCTATGCCTACATCCCGTCACAGAATGCGACCACCCGCAATGCTACATACTGGATCTGGACCGTCGATGGTTGGCGGGACTTTCGCATCGACCAACTGGTGTATTCAGATGAGTGGGTACTGATGGGTACCTACACGCTACCGGCCAACTATGCCTACGTCTGGATGTATGCCAACACCGGAGAATCGCCAGCGCGTTGGATAGCCGCAGATGCCATCAAGTTCCGGCAGTATCGTATCAATCTGCCATTGGTGCTCAGCAACTACTGCTCTCCAAGTTATGGCCAGTTGATTGTGAACGGCGATTTCAGTACGGGCGACGCTACGGGCTGGACGGTCAGCCGCTCCAATGGCCCTGCCCCAATCGTGCAACCCTACGGAGGGTCCGATTACGGTGCTTGGATGGGCCGCTACAATAGCAACCAAGACCAGATGTATCAGGTTGTATGTCCGGCTACGCCAGCGGATTGGGCAAACTTCTCGTTCTACTGGTGGATGACGACGGAGGAGACCAGTACCACTGCAGATTACGACTTTTTGTACGTGCGAGTGCGCGATGCGAGTGGGAATCTGCTACAGACGCTCAAGACCATCACCAACCGCAGTCCTAGAGAGACCTGGCACTATGAGTACTTTGACCTGCGGGCATATACCGGCCAGACAATTCGCATTTCCTTCGAGGCTACCAACAATGTCATACTTCCGACCCATTTCTGGATTGACAACGTGAGTTTTGTCGTATACGACTGGTAGCGGGTACATCTGCGGTGGTGACTTGAGGAAGAGGATGGTGGGCATAACTGGCCCCTCCATTCTCTTCCTCCACTGCGCCGTGTAACAACGGCTTGCACCCGACGCGGCTATCGCCGCTCGAAATCGGCGGCCTTACACGCTTTGTAGTCGGTCTCGTGGCGAAGGTTCATTCCCGCACCCACCGCGCGGGTGAAGCCTGACCGTTAGCCTGCGTTAGGGCAGGCGTTCAACTGCCCTAACGTAAGGAGGGAGGCCAAAATGTTAAGCAAGCGTTCGGTACACGTTCTTTTTGCGATCCTGCTAGTTCTTGGTCTTGCTGCTGCTGTGATTCAAGCAGCACCGGCCAACCAACTTACTTTGACTTCACCGCTCCCAGGTCCTGACCCATTCGATTCTCCCTTACCCGCACCACTTCTCTGTCCTACTACCACTAATCGGGCTACGCTCACGATTGAGGTAAATATTGAGGGACTGGAAGGAGAATATCCCGCAGAAGTGCAGTTACGCGCTGATACCTCTCAAACGACCGCCTGCCTGTCTTTACATAGAACTGAACTCCCACGCCTTGATACTCGCAATGGGCGTCACAATATCACCGTCACCGACATTCCAGATGGCTTCTACAAGTTGGAGGTGAATGCGCCGGCGTCCTACTTCCGCGATCCGGCCGGTTATCTGTTCCAAGTACAAAATGGGCAAATTGTGCGCCGTCCCAATTTTGTCTTTCAGTTTCGCTTGGTTCCGCCGTCCGCTCAGGCATTACCCCCGTGTCGAGAGTTTGAGCGATCGCTGACATCCGTTTCAGAGGTTCCGCCCAGGGCTGATGCAATTCCACAGAGTACACAGCAAGATGTCTGTTGGGCGGAACGCACGGTTGACATATCGAGCCCGCCCAAGCAGCCGGAGAGACCGCGTGAGATGGGTACGTTAAGTGAGGGCTATCACTACGTGGGGCCGATGACGTATCAAGACAATCAGGGCGTTTGGGGACGTAATACTGTCGTGGATTCCAACATAGGGCATCCCGGAACAGCGCACCGCTTTATCGCCGAACGAGTGTATGCGAATGACACGAGTGGATATCATTGGATTGAGGCGGGATGGGCCGAGGTTTGGTGGCGGGATGACCGGCAATATGTTTACGAATTCGACAGCGTTAACTACACCTGGAACTTTTTCGAAGAGTATCCGCTTTCCAGTGGATCGCTCGTAGAAACCAGGGTCTACTACAACGCAGACGTGGATGCGTGGAGAGCCTTGTACTACTTGGGGGATAATCGTTGGCGCATACTGACGGAGGTGTCGCTTGGTTTCACGACCGCCGATCGCGGTTACAACCGAGGTGAGATATTCACCGCCGATGGCGTTCATCCCATTCTACCTCTGTCAGGTTTTGACAAGGGATACCTGCTTATTGATGGCGTGTGGCGTTTCTGGGATACCCGATATTTGACAGATATTGGTAGAGACGCCCCTTACCAGTGTGATATGATCGAAGAATACCATCGGTTCAACATTCACTCGCCTATTGTGTTCATCCCACTTGTCCTGAAGAATGCCCAATGAAGATGTAGGAGGGTTTAGAATGCGTACTTTTGCGTTCGTGACGATGATTTTGTTAGTCTGGGTTGTAACAGGCTGCACTGTACTTAAACCGGAACCAACTACAACTCCTACAATTCCCCCCAAGCAGCCAGAGCCGGCACGTCCGCGAGTCGAGGGGGAAATATCCGGCGTCCCTGAAGGCACACTAGTGACTGTCCATATACGAACACCAAATGGTTGGGAAGCGCGTACTATCAAAGGCCCATTCCCAGGTCTCTGGGAGTCTGTCGTAACCGAAGCCAGCGGGACGGACTACATCGTGACCGCCGAAGCGGAAGGATATATCAGTCAGCCTAACAGTTACACCATCCATATCAGCGACGACACCGCTTATGTAGTCCGTGATGGTGAAGTTACCGACGAGGAAGCCCTTCACCTGGACTTTCATTTTACGCCAGAGCCTTCACCATAGCCAAATCAAAGGGAGAAGGCAAGAAAGAGCGCAGGCTAACATTGCGTGAACCCGACCGCGCTATCGCGCGTGCAATCGGCGGCCTCACGCGCTTTCAGGTAGTCTGCTGGCGCAGGGGCTTTCTCCGCAGCCGCGCGGCGGGTTACGCTTACCGTTAG
>NPIE01007945.1_pt1 | contig 10883 bp, 12 predicted proteins | sample 8637661 | NCBI WGS metagenome assembly NPIE01 (sample SAMN07420842, study PRJNA396082) | bioreactor metagenome | isolation source: sample BA12 brine-fed electro-methanogenic bioreactor BA | place: Japan: Kochi | collected 2016-12-09 | reverse complement strand
GCTGCTGCTGGCCGCCGGAGAGCCGCGAGGGATATTCGGCCTCCTTTTCCGCGATGCCGACCTTCTTCAGAAGCGTCCGGGCCTTGGTCTCGGCATCGGCCTGGCTGCGGTTGCGCACCACCTTCTGGGCCAGGGTGATGTTCTGCAGCACGGTTCTGTGGGGAAACAGGTTGAACTGTTGAAACACCATCCCGACCTCCCGGCGGACCTTGTTGAGGTCGGTCTTGCGGTCGGCCAGATCGATACCGTCGATGATGATGTGCCCCGCATTGAAGGTTTCCAGGCCGTTGAGACAGCGCAGGTAGGTCGATTTGCCCGACCCCGAGGGGCCGATGATGACCACCACCTCGCCCTTGTCGATATGGGCGCTGACCCCGTCCACCGCCCGGACCACCTGGCCCCGGCCGGTAAAAATCTTTACCACGTCCTTGGTCTTAATCACTGACGGCGAGCCTCCGTTCCGTCCAGGCGATCACCTGGGAGAGTATCGAGGTGAGCAGCAGGTACAGGGCGGCCACGGTGAACCAGATCTCGAAGGTGGCAAAAGTGGAGGTGATGACCTCGCGGCCGCTCTTGGTCAGGTCGGTGATGGCGATGACCGATACCAGCGAGGAGTCCTTGATCAGGCTGATGAACTGCCCGGCCAACGGCGGCAGGGTCCGCTTGAAGGCCTGGGGCAGGATGATGTGGATCATCGCCTGAGGCACGTTCATTCCCAGGGAGCGGGCCGCCTCCATCTGTCCCCGGGGGATCGACTGGATGCCGGCGCGGATGATCTCGGCGACATAGGCCCCGGAGAAGATCGCCAGGGCGCCGATACCGGCCAGAATCCGGCTGAAATCGAGGACCGTGCCGAGGAAGAAATAGAAGATGAAAATCTGGACCAGCAGCGGCGTTCCCCGGATCAGCTCGATGTAGGTGATCGCCAGCCCCTTCAGGGCCTCGTTTTTGGAAATGCGGCACAACCCGGTGACCAGGCCGAGGATCATGCCGATCATCCCCGAGACGAAGGAAATCCAGATGGTGGTCCACAGCCCGGTGGCCAGGGGGCCGGGCTTCCACTGGAAGGTCGAGCCGAGCGTGTCCCCCTCGAATAGCAGATCGCCTTCATCCACCCGCAGGGTTTTCGCGACGACCGTTACCTTTCCGGTTTCGCCGTTATCGCCGGCCAGTTCGATGATGGCCTTCTGGCCCGCGGTGGTGAGGCCGGCGACCTGGCCGTCGAAGGGCGCCTTGTGCAATTGTTCGGCGTGGTAGACGAAATACTGGGGCACGCGGTTCCAGCGCCAGGTGTAATCGATTTTTTTGGTGGCCCACCAAAGTCCGGCGACCATCCCGACAAGGATGGTCGCCAGAATCAGCTTGGAGGCCAGTGATCTGTTGTTTGTCGTCACGATCCTATGCTTTCGGTGGGTTTACTGGAGCTCCTTCATCCAGGCGTCGTCCTTGAACCACTTCTCGTAGACCTTGTCGTAGGTCCCGTCGTTTTTGATCTGGTTGAGAAAGTTGTTCAGCCAGTTGATGAAGTCGTAGTCGCCTTTGCGGATCGCCCAGGCCAGCGGCTCGTAGGTGAAGGGCTCGTCGATAAAGACCAGTTTGCCTTCGCCGCGCTGGGCCATGGCGATGGCGCAGTAGGGCAGGTCGTAGACGAAGGCGTCGGCCTTGCCGTTGACCACTTCCATGACCCCTTCCTGCTCGGTTTCGAAGGAGATGTAGGTGGCTTTGGGGATCATCCGCTTGACCGCCTGCTCGCCGGTGGTGCCGAGCTTGGAAACGACCTTGTACTTCTTGTCGTTGAGGTCTTTGTACGACTTGACCTGGCCCGCCAGTTCCTTTTTGACCAGGATGGTCTGGCCGACGACGATGTAGGGCTGCGCGAAGTTCACCTTCAGGTTGCGCCCCTGGGTCACGGTCATGCCGCTCATGATGATGTCGAACTTCTTGGTCAGCAGGGCGGGGATGATGCCGTCCCAGGCGGTGCTCACCAGTTCCAGTTCGACGCCCATGGCCTTGGCCATGCGTTTGGCCATGTCGACGTCGAAGCCGATGATTTCGCCTTTCTGGTTGGTCAGCTCGAAGGGCATGTAGGCCGGCTCCATGCCAACCCGCAGGGTACCGCGTTCGAGGATTTCGTCGAGACTGCCGGCCAGGGCGGCCGCCGGCAGACCGAGAGCGACGACCAACAGCAGGGAAAACAGGACGGCTGATCTTTTCATGGGTTCCTCCCTTCGCATCAAGCGTAGATGGTTAAGTGCCGGAAGGTCCGGCAAACAATCGAATCGGCTATATACAGATATTTATGAGGATTTAATAGGACTTGCCTTCGTCCAGAAGCTCCTGGATCATCATGGCGGCACCGCATTCGGGGCACCTGGGCAGGTCTTCGCGGGGCAGGTAGATGATTTCGGTGTATCGGCAGCGCGGGCAGATGACCTGGATGGGTTCTTTTTGGCCACGTTCCATGGTGGGCTCCTGGCTCGGTTGGCGGATTCGAACGGATTTTAATCCCAAGCAAACCTTATACCATACTCTCTTTGAATCGAACAACAGGTAAAAAGGTTAAACCAAAGCCCTGGGGGTAGCAAGGTGCACTGTCGAATAATCCTTTGGAAAAACGCTCCTTTTCCGTTCATGCCAGGGGCCTGTGCGGAGGGTGGCTTGCGGCTCGTCAGGTCGGCTCGGGCCTGGGCCGGCGGGCAGGTCGAATGGATTTCTGTTGGCTTGTCGGCAGCCGGCGGATGCGAATGCCCCTGAAAAATATATAACGATGTTCTGATTATTGCTGTGGCCATGGTTGGTCAAAGTGGGCCGAAATTCGCCCGCGATTGGCGGCGGTTTGGTTTCCTTAAACTTTTGTGCCTTTTCATCGTTGGGCCAAGGCGGGATTTGGGCTTGACGGGCCGGGAAGTATAAACTATATATTACGGATGTTTTGCAGGCTTGCGTCAAACATTGTTAGTGAATTTCATCCCAGGCACGGAGGACAAAGTATGAAGCATTTTCGTTTCGGCAAGTTAATCCTCGCCGCCCTGCTGGCGGTCGCCGTACCCGCTGCCGGACTGGCGGCGGACACCGTCAAGCTGGGCGTGGCCGGCCCCCACAGCGGGGACCTCGCACCTTACGGCATCCCGACCAAGGAAGCTGCCGAGATGGTGGTTGCGGACATTAACGCCAAGGGCGGGATCCTGGGCAAACAGGTCGAACTGCTGATCATGGACGATCAGTGCAAGCCCGAAATCGCCACCAACGTCGCCACCAAGCTGGTTTCCCAAGGGGTCGACGTGGTCGTCGGCCATATCTGCTCCGGGGCGACCAAGGCGGCTCTTGGCATCTACAAGGATGCCGGTGTCATCGCCATGTCCCCTTCGGCCACCAACCCCCCGCTGACCAAGAGCGGCGAATACCCGAACTTCTACCGCACCATCGCCGCCGATGACGAGCAGGGCAAGCTGGCCGCCGACTTCGCCACCGGCGTGCTCGGCGCCAAGAAAATCGCCATTCTCCACGACAAGGGCGATTACGGCAAGGGCTTCGCCGACTTCGCCAAAGAATTCGTCGAGGCGGGCGGCAAAGCCAAAGTGGTCATGTACGAAGGGATCACCCCGGGGGCCATGGACTATTCGGCGGTGGTGCAGAAGATTCGCCGCGAAGATGCCGGTGTGGTCATCTTCGGCGGTTATCACCCCGAGGCCTCCAAGCTCGTGGCCCAGATGAAGAAAAAGCGGGTCGCCGCCGCCTTCATCGGCCCTGACGGGGTCAAGGGAACCGGTTTCCTGGAAATCGCCGGTAAGAACGCCGAGGGCGTTTACGCCACCGGGCCGATGGACGTCTCCAAGATCCCCATGAACGTCGAGGCCCGCACCGCTTTCACCAAAGCCAAGGGCGCCGAGCCCGGGACCTTCTTCGACCAGGGTTATGCCGCGGTTCAGGCGCTGCTCAAGGCGATCGAAACGGCCGGCAGCACCGATTACCAGGCCGTCACCCAAGCCCTGAAAAACAACTATGTCGAAACCTCCCTCGGCAAGATCAAGTTTGACGACAAGGGCGACGCCGAAGGCGTCGGCTTTGCCGTCTACCAGGTCAAGGGCGGCGACTTCGTCGAGGTCAAGTAAGCGCGTCTGAAAGTCAACTCTGTCGGGGGACAGGCCATGCCTGTCCCCCGACCTTTTCTGGGCGCGATTTTTTGTCAACAGGCTCTCATTGGACCGGATTCGCGACCCATCGGTAACTCCCCATGCAATATTTCCTCGAACTGTCTCTCAGCGGACTGACCCGCGGCAGCATCTATGCCCTGATCGCCCTCGGCTACACCATGGTCTACGGGATCATCCAGCTGATCAACTTCGCTCACGGCGAAATCTACATGATCGGCGCCTTTGTGGCCCTGATCGTCTCCGGCGTGATGACCATCTACGGCTTTTCCGGGGTATCGATCCTGATCCTGGCGGCGCTGATCGCGGTGATCTACGCGGCGGCCTACGGCTATACCCTGGAACGGATCGCCTACCGTCCCCTGCGGGGCGCCCCCCGGCTTTCCCCCCTGATCAGTGCCATCGGCATGTCCCTGTTTCTGCAGAATTACGTTCTGCTCGCCCAGACGCCGGACTTCCTGCCCTTTCCGGCCCTGATCCCCGAATTCGACTTCATGGAGCCGGTGGCTCATATCATGGGCTCGGCGGAACTGATCATCCTGATCGTCACCGCCCTGACCATGGTCGGGCTGACCGTGCTGATCAAATATACCCGCATCGGCAAGGCGATGCGCGCCACCCAGCAGGACATGATCATGGCCAGGCTGGTCGGTATCAACGTCGACCGGGTCATTTCCATCACCTTCATCATCGGCTCGGTGCTGGCCGCTATCGGCGGGGTGCTGGTCGGTTCCTACATCGGCCAGATCAATTTCTACATTGGCTTCATGGCAGGCGTCAAAGCCTTTACCGCGGCGGTGCTTGGCGGCATCGGCAACATCCCCGGGGCGGTTCTCGGCGGTCTGGTGCTGGGTCTGACCGAGGCCCTGGCGGCCGGGTACGTCTCCAGTGCCTACGAGGACGTCTTCGCCTTCGGCCTGCTGGTGCTGATCCTGATTCTGCGGCCGGCCGGCATTCTCGGCAAGGCGGTAAAGCAGAAGGTTTAACCCTCTTCAACCCAATTGATGCTACCCAAGCGGTTATTCAGACTATGGAAAATATTAAACGATCAATCGGAATCGCCTTCTGGTTCATGTTCCTGACCTTCCCGCTGATGGTGGTCAGGGTCAACACCATCAAGGACGAGGTGGAGTGGCGCTGGTGGAACATGCTCTGGGTCGGCATTGCCGCCTTTCTGCTCTCCTTCGTCTGGCGCTATGCCCTGGAGCGAAGAGCGGCCAAGAAGAAACAGAGCGAACTGGACGAAAACGAGGCGGTCGCCCCCACCCTGGGACAGCGGCTGCTTGAAGACCCCGCGGTGTTCAAGCCGGTCATTCTGGTCGTGGCCCTGGTCGCTCTGGTGTTTCCCTGGCTGTTTTCCACCTACCAGGTCAACATCATGGTGCTGGCCCTGATATTCGTGGTGCTGGGCCTCGGCCTGAATATCACAGTCGGTCTGGCGGGGCTGCTCGATCTCGGTTACGTGGCCTTTTTCGCGGTCGGCGCTTACACCTACGCCCTGCTCAACAAGAGTTTCGACCTGGGGTTCTGGCTCTGTCTGCCGATCGGCGGCCTGATGGGGGCCCTGTTCGGCATCCTGCTCGGTTTTCCCATCCTGCGCCTGCGCGGCGACTATCTGGCGATCGTCACCCTCGGTTTCGGCTCCATCGCCAAAATCGTCCTGGAAAACTGGGACGCGGTCTTCTACGGGGCCGCCGGCATCGCCGGCATCGACCGCCCGGGACTGTTCGGCATCGACATGGACCTGGAGGCGGTCACCACCTATACCTATTACCTGATCATCGCCCTGGTCGTGTTCACCATCTTCGTCACCAACCGCCTTAAGGATTCGCGGATCGGCCGGGCCTGGATGGCCCTGCGCGAAGATGAAATCGCCTGCGTGGCGATGGGGGTCGACATGGCCCGGACCAAGCTCGGCGCCTATGCCCTGGGGGCTTTCTGGGCGGGCCTGGTCGGGGTGATTTTCGCCGCCCGCAACACCTACATCAATCCCAACAGCTTCACCTTCATGGAGTCGGCGATCGTGCTTTCGATCGTGGTGCTGGGAGGGATGGGCTCGATCATCGGGGTCATCATCGCCGCTCTGGTGCTGATCCTGATGCCCGAGTACCTGCGGGCCTTCTCCGAATACCGGATGCTGGTTTTCGGCGCGGTCATGGTCCTGATGATGATCTTCCGGCCCCAGGGACTGATCGCCAACACCCGCCGGAAATACGAACTGCAAATGCTGAAAACCGGCAGCGATAACGGATAGGACGATGAACAAGTTGCTTGAAGTCAAGAACCTGACCATGGATTTCGGCGGCCTGCGGGCGGTCGACGGCGTTTCGCTGGATGTCTGCGCCGGCGAGATCGTGGCTCTGATCGGACCCAACGGCGCCGGCAAAACCACCTTTTTCAACTGCGTCACCGGGATCTATACCCCGACCAAAGGTGACATCCTGCTGCATCCTCCGGAAAAGAAGGCGCAGCGGATCAACGGCCTGAAAGCCAACCGGATCACCGCCATCGGCATGGCCCGCACCTTCCAGAACATCCGCCTGTTCCCGGCGATGACGGTCTTGGAAAACGTCATGATCGGCCGCCACTGCCGCACCACCACCAGTATCCTCGGGGCGGTCCTGCGCGGCGCCAATACCCGCCGTCAGGAGCGCGAGACGGTGGAGAAAAGCTACCGGCTGCTCGAGAAGGTCGGCCTTGCGCATCTCGCCGACGAGTTTTCGCGCAACCTCTCCTACGGCGCCCAGCGCCGGCTCGAAATCGCCCGCGCCATGGCCACCGACCCGTTCCTGCTGCTGCTGGACGAGCCCGCCGCTGGGATGAACCCCCAGGAGACCCAGGAGCTCGACGAGCTGATCGTGCGCATCCGCGACGAGGAGAAGATCGCCATCTTGTTGATCGAGCACGACATGAAGCTGGTCATGGGGGTCTGCGAGCGCATCGTGGTGCTGGATCACGGGCGGAAGATCGCGGAGGGGACGCCGGTCCAGGTGCGGAGCAATCCCGCCGTCATCGAGGCCTATCTGGGCGTGGAGGAGGTTTGAGGTGGCGCTGCTGCAACTGGAAGAGNNGAGCACGACATGAAGCTGGTCATGAACATCTCCGACCGGATTTACGTCATGGAGTACGGCAAGGAGATCGCCCAGGGGACGCCCCGGCAGATCAAGGACAATCCCAAAGTCATCGAGGCCTACCTCGGGGAGGAAGCCGATGCTTAAACTCAAGAATATCAACACCTTCTACGGGAATATCCAGGCCCTCACGGGGGTGACCATTGATATCGCCGAAGGCGAGATCGTCACCCTGATCGGCGCCAACGGTGCCGGCAAGACCACCACCCTGATGTCGATCTGCGGCATCGCCCCGCCGCGCACCGGCGAGATCTATTTCAAGGGGACTCCGATCAACGGCATGTCGCCGGAAAAAATCGTCGAACTGGGAATCTGCCAGGTGCCGGAAGGCCGGCGCATCTTTCCCAACATGACGGTCATGGAAAACCTGGAAATGGGCGCCTTCCTGCGCAAGGACAAGGAAAACGTCAGGCGCGACCTGAGCATCATCCTCGACCTGTTCCCGATTCTGGCCCAGCGCAGCCATCAGCTCGGCGGCACCCTTTCGGGCGGCGAACAGCAGATGCTGGCCATCTCCCGGGCCCTGATGGCGCGGCTGCGGCTGCTGCTGCTCGATGAACCCTCGCTGGGGCTGGCGCCGCTGATCATCAAGCAGATCTTCGAAATCATTAAAAAAGTCAACGAAGAGCACGGCACCACCATCTTCCTGGTCGAGCAGAACGCCAACCAGGCTCTCAAGCTGGCCGACCGCGGTTACGTCATGGAGAACGGCCGCATCACCCTGAGCGACACCGCCGAGAACCTGCTCAACAACGAAGACGTCAAAAAGGCCTATCTCGGTATTTAGAAATCGGTCAAAAACAAATCCAGGGCAAATCGAAAACGGCCAAACGCTTCAAGCGCTTGGCCGTTTTGCTGTGCGGGGAAGAGGGGGCGGCGCAGGAGTTCGGCTTTACTTGCCGCACACCGGGCAGCCCTGCATGCGCAGGGGCTTTTCCAGATGGCTCTGCGCCAGCAGCGCCTCGTTCTGGAAGATTTCGGCGGTGGGGCCGTCGGCGGTCACCCGGCCGTCGTGAATGACGATGGTCCGTTCACAGAGGTCGACCACCAGATCGAGGTCGTGGGTGGCGATGATCTTGGTGTGATGGAAGCTCTTCAGCAGGCCGATCAGCAGCCTTCGGGCCCGGGGGTCAAGGCCGGTGGTCGGTTCGTCCATGACCAGGATGTCCGGCGACATGGAAAGGACCGAGGCGATGGCGACGGCCCGCTTTTCACCCCCGGAGAGCTTGTAGGGGGGACGATCGCGCAGATGCAGGGCATCGACCCGGGCCAGCGCCTCGGTGACCCGGGCCTCGACCTCCTCGCGGGGCAGGCCGAGATTCAGCGGTCCGAAGGCCACGTCGTCGTTGACCGTCGGCATGAACAGCTGGTCGTCGGGATCCTGGAACACCATGCCGACGGTGCGCCGGACATCCTGAATCGTCGCTTTGGTGAGAGGGAAGTCGCCGATGCGGACCTTGCCCACCGACGGGGTCAGGTAGCCGTTGAGGTGCAGCAGCAGGGTCGATTTGCCGGCCCCGTTGGCGCCGACGATGGCAACCGATTCGCCGTGGGTGATGCGGAAGGATATCCCCTGCACCGCGGCGGTGCCGTCCGGATAGGCATAGCGAAGGTCTTCGACTTCGACGATGTGGTGGCTCATCGGGCAAACTCCGTGAGAATTCCGCCGACCAGGTGGGGAAGGTTGACAAATCGCAGGGTCAGGAACAGGGCGGACCAGCCGAGGGTGAACAGGATCTCGGGGCGACCGATGCCGCTGGGGCGCAGCAGGCGGATTTCGCCGGTGAAGCCGCGGCAGAGCATGGCCAGGTGGATGCGCTGGGCCCGGTCGAGGGTGCGCAGCAGCAGCTGCCCGACCAGGTGGCCGAAAACCTTCATCCCCATGCCCCGGCCGTGAAACGAGCGCAGGGCCCGGGCCCGCACCATGCGCAGGGCCTCGTCGACCAGCACGAACAGGTAGCGGTAGAGAAACAGCAGCTGCAGGGCGAAAATCCGCGGCGCACCGAGTTTTTCGAGGGCCATGCAGACCCCCGAGAAACTGGTGGTGGCGATCAGGACCAGGGCCGCGCCGACGGTCAGGGCAGACCGCAGCAGAATCGAGAGAAAGGAGACCCAGCCGCCGGAAATTTCCAGTGGGCCGAGTCGGAGCAGGGTTTCCTGGTCGAGAAGGGGGTTGAAGATGCCGATGAAAAAGGCGAAGGGGGCCACCAGCAGCAGTTTCTTGAGCAGGTAGCCCGGGGGCAGCCCCCCCAGGGCGATCAGGACCACGGGAAAGGCAAAAAACGGAAGCAGGGCGGCGATTTCGTACTTGCCGAAGGAAACCACGGTAAAGATGAAGACCAGGGTGGTGATCAGCTTGGCCCGGGGATCGAGGCGGTGGACGCCGCTGTCCCGGTAGGACAGGGTGTCGAGGGTGCCGATATCGAAAAAGGCCGATTCGATTTTCGCCATGATGGAAGGGTCGCCAAGAGGTTTTCCGGCCCGGCCGGAAGCAAGGATCTCACCGGTTGTTGACTGCCCGGCAATGGCAACGCTGGTCTAAGTCAGGCCGGTGCCGGTGGTCGAGGTGACCAGCTTGCCGTGCTTGACGCCCTTGGTGCCGATCAGTTCGTCGGCCAGGCGCTTGACCTCCCTGGCCTGTCCCTTGACCACCACCACCTCCAGACAGTGGTGGGCATCGAGGTGGACGTGCAGGGCGGAAATGATTGCCTCGTGGTGGGAGTGCTGATGCTCGGTCAACTTGTCGGCAAGATCGCGGGTGTGGTGATCGTAGACCAGGGTCACCGTCCCCACCGTTTCTTCGTCCTCCCGGGCCCATTGCTCTTCGACCAGGGCGCAGCGGATCAGATCGCGGATGGCCTCCGAGCGGTTCACATAGCCCTTTTGCGCGATCAGTTCGTCAAAGCGTTTCAGCAGGCGCTCATCGATGGAGATGCCAAAGCGGGCAAGATCGGTCATGGTTCCCTCGTCAGGCGGCAGGTCGGACAGGGTTCTGTTTAGCACGGCCCCTGCCGGGGGTCAAGAATATTGAGCCCCTGGCCACGGTCATCCACGGTTCGTCCACAGGCTCTCCACTAGCCGTTCACAAGATGTTGTGCTTTCCTGCTAGAAAATCTCCTAGATGTAGTGCCTTTTGCCTTGACACCGGGACTCACTGTGCTAAATTCCCCGTAATTTGCGCGAGCCCCCGATGGGGGGCGGCACTTGGCAGAAACTTATGTGCTGGAGGGTGGACCGATGCTCGAATTTATTCGCAAGAGGGATGGACGCCTGGTTCCCTTCGAAGAGGGGAAGATCGCCGAGGCCATCAGGAAGGCGGTGCGTGCCGTCGGTGGCAGCGACATGGAGAAAGCCGGCCAGATCGCCCGCCAGGTGGTGGGTATTCTGGAGGTCATCTACAAGGACGAGCGGATTCCCACCGTGGAAAACGTTCAGGACCTGGTGGAAAAGTGCCTGATCGAAAACGGCCACGCCAAGGTCGCCAAGAACTACATCCTTTATCGCAAGCAGCACGAATCCCTGCGCCGGACCCGCGAGTTCATGAAAGAGTCGATCGAGGCGATCGATTCCTACCTCACCCAGGAGGACTGGCGGGTCAATG
>NPIE01059770.1_pt3 | contig 10886 bp, 9 predicted proteins | sample 8637661 | NCBI WGS metagenome assembly NPIE01 (sample SAMN07420842, study PRJNA396082) | bioreactor metagenome | isolation source: sample BA12 brine-fed electro-methanogenic bioreactor BA | place: Japan: Kochi | collected 2016-12-09 | reverse complement strand
GGCGATGGTGCCGAAGCCCCGGCCATAGCGGCTCCGGCGCGCCGGTCGGGCGCCTGTCCGGGGAGCGGTGATGGTGGCTGCCTGATGCATGGTGTACCTCCTTGCTTGTCACTGAGGAAGACGCACCACCAACAGAAAATGCGCGGGCCGCCGTGAAAAAATCCTGCCCGGCATCTCTCGCTTGCGCGGAGCCGCCCGGCTGCGTACAGTGTCCATGCAAGTAAGGAGATATACCGGTGGCACTGCCCCAGATAAAAGCCATTGTGGACGAGTACCGCTTCCGCATCGTCCGCAAAATCGCCGACGGCGGCATGGGATCCGTTTACGAAGCCGTGCAGGACGGCGCGAGCGGCTTCCAGAAGACCGTCGCCCTGAAGACCATCCTCCCCGACCTTGCCGACAGCGGCACCTTCGTGGACTACTTCGTGCAGGAGGCCAAGCTCGTCGCCAACCTGGTGCACGAAAACATCGTCCAGATCTACCAGCTCGGCCGGGCGCTGGGCGGCTACTACATGATCATGGAGTTCGTGAACGGCCTGTCGCTGCACGAGTTCATTCGCACCCACAAGATCATGCGCGACACGATCCCCATGCCGCTGGGGGTCTTCATCGCCAGCCGCATCGCGCGCGGCCTCACCTACGCTCACACCCGCCTCGATCCCGCCGGCGACCCCATGCACATCGTCCACCGCGACGTCTGCACCGGCAATATCCTGATCACTACCGAAGGGCTCCCCAAGCTCACCGACTTCGGGATCGCCCTCGTCGGCGGCAACCTTCTGGGCAGCGGCCGCCGCGTCCTGGCCGGAAAAGCCCCCTACATGTCGCCCGAACAGGCCAACCAGGAACCGGTCGACCACCGGACCGATATCTTCTCGCTCGGGGCCGTGCTCTTCGAGCTGCTCTCCATGCACAAGATCCGCTCCGAGGACGAGTCGCAGACCATGGTCGAGCAGGCGCGGGCCGGACGCGTAGACTGGGAGCAGCTCCCCCCGGATCTGCCGCCCGAGGTGCGCGCCATCCTCGAGAAATGCCTCGCCGCCGATCGCAACGACCGCTACGCCAAAACCGCCGACCTCGCCCGCGATCTCGAGTATTACATCTACAAGGACGGCTACGGCCCCACTATCCAGACCCTCGAAACCTACCTGCGCGAGAAGTTCGAGTTCCTCTACCGCCCGAAGAAGCGCGTCCTGTTGCGCCCCCCCGGCGCCAAGACCCTTCCGCCCCCGCCCAACGAGGCCCTGACCATCTACCGCGAAACCCAGTTGAAGGAGGCGGAGTCACACACCTCCGTCGCCACCACCGAGGAAGACAAGGGGGCCGGGTGATCTTCCACCCGCCGCCCGCCATCTGCCGCCATGCCTGTCACCGCCTATCTCACCGGCACTTATCCCGCCTGGAGCGAGACCTTCATTCAGCGTGAAATGCGGGGGTTGATAGGCGCCGGATTGCCCTTGCTGCCCATGGCAATCCAGCGGGGCGAAGGGGAGCTGCCGGAAGGCATTCCGTCGCCGCTTTACCTCCAGGAAGCCGCCTTCACGGGTGCGTTCCCGGCCCGCCGCGCGCGCCTGCCACTGCCGGCGGCCATGCGGCGGATCGCCTCGCTGGTCAAACACCAGGGCGAGCTCGACCGGCTGATGCAACTCGCCGCGACGCACCAGGCCACCCACCTGCACGCGGCTTTCGGCGATCTGCCGGGGCTGCTGGTGGCCGCCGCCGCCCGCCGCCTCGACCTGCCCTATTCCATCGGCCTGCACGCCGTCGATGCCCTGCAGGAGAAATTCGACGCGGCCTTCATCTACGGCGGCGCCCGCTTCCTTACCATCTGCAACCGGCGGGTACACGGCGCCTTCATTCAGCGCCACCCCCAGCTCGCCGCGCGTACCCATCTGGTGCCGCATGGCCTCCCCCTTAGCGACTGGCCCATGCGGGAAGCGCCCTGGCAGCCGCACCAGCCCCTCCGCCTGCTCTTCGTCGGGCGCCTCATCGAGCGCAAACGGCCCGACCTTGCCGTCGAGGTCGTCAGCCGCCTCAACCGCGACGGCCTCACCGCCCGGCTCACCATCGTCGGCGACGGTCCCATGGCCCCCGCACTCCCGCAGCGCGACGACGTGTCCCGCTACGGCATTCTCCCCCCGGGCGACGTCCGCAAGACCATGCTTGAATCCGACGCGCTGCTCGTCACCAGCGACGAGCGGCCGCACGACATGGAGGGACTGCCAAACGTCGTCCTCGAAGCCATGGCCACCGGTCTGCCCGTCATCGCCCCGCTCACCGGCAGCATCGGTGACGTGCTCGACGAAACGACCGGCCTCCCCGCACCGGCAGGTGACGCGGACGCCTTCGCGGCGGCCTGCCGCCGACTCGTCGCCCAGCCGGACGCCGTTCAGGCGCGTTGCCTCGCCGCCCGCCGGAGAGTCGAGCAGAACTACGACGCAGCGGCGCATCTCGCCACCAGGCTGGCCCTCTTCCGGGATGCGCAAGCCACCCACTGAGCGCCACCCCGCCGCTCAATCCTCCGGGCGCTCCCCCGCGGGCGCCATCTTCACCAGGCGCGGATCGAAGCGGGCCAGAACGTCCACCAAGTCCCGTTGCGCCCGCATCACCTCGTCAATGTCCTTGTAGACCATGGGCGCCTCGTCGAGACCGGCGGAGATCAGCTCGACACCATGTCGGCGGAGGCAGTCGTTGGCCTCTTTCCAGCTCAAGGTCTTCTTTGCCTTGGTGCGGCTCATCACCCGTCCGGCGCCGTGGGACGCGGAGTGAAGCGAGTCGGGCTGCCCCTTGCCGCGAACCACGTAGCCGGGCGCCGCCATCGACCCCGGGATAATNNNNCGGTGGACGATCACGTCCCGCCCCTGGTGCCGCTCCTTCCACGCGAAGTTGTGGTGATTTTCGATGTCCAGCAGCACCTCGGCGCCAAGATTGCGTGCCACGTGGCGATGGATGCAGGCATGGTTCGCGGCGGCGTACGCGCCCATCAGGTTCATCGCCTCCCAGTACTCGCGCCCCTCCTGGGTGTCCAGCTCCAGCCACGCGAGGTGCGACAGCTCGTTCGGCAGGTCGCGATGCAGCTCGCGGGCAAGGCGACTGTAATGGTTGCACACGGCCGCCCCCGTCCCGCGCGACCCGCTGTGGCTCAGCAACGCCAGGTACGCGCCCGGCGGCAGCCCCGCCGCCGCGTCCGTCACGGTGAGGATGCCGAACTCCACGAAATGGTTGCCGCTGCCGCTCGTGCCAAGCTGGGCCCACGCCTTGTCCCGATACTCACGCGTCACCGGGCTCACCGACCAGTCCCGGTCGAGCACCGCATGCTGCCGGCGCTCCTTCTGGAACGACGCACCCACCCCGAACCGCGTCTCCTCGTGAAGCGCCTTCTTCAGGTCCCGCCGCCCCGTCTCCAGCGCCGACACCGGCAGGTCGAGCACCGAGAGCTTCATGCGGCAGGCGATATCGACGCCCACGGCGTAGGGCACCACCGCGTTGTCGGTGGCGAGCACGCCGCCGATGGGCAGCCCGTAGCCCACGTGAGCGTCGGGCATCAACGCTCCGGCCACGGCGATCGGCAACCGGCACGCGTTGCGCATCTGCTCCACGGAGGTGGCGTCCAGGTCCTGCCCCCACTGCCGCCACGGCGCCGGCTCGACGCGCGGCTGGACCGGTGCCGGCGTTTCCTTCAGCGTCCGCGCCAGCTCCCCCAAACGCGGGTCGCGGAGGTAGGCGCCGGGACGCTCCGCCACCGCCGCCAGAAGCTGCCGCATGTCGGCCTTCGACAGCCCCTCGCGCGCCAGTGCCTTCACCACGCCGAAGGCGACCCGCGTCGGCTCGCCCGCCGGAATGCCCAGATTCATCAGTTCGCGCTTCTTCATTGCCGCCAATCCTCGGATGCCTACTCCGTACTGTACCACCACACCCAAAATCCGGGAGCACCCGCTCACCCCAAACCGGTCCTCGCCAGCACCCCGCGCAGGTAATCCCTGCCCGACGTCAGGCGCTCCTCCACCTCATCCGCATACGGAATCTCTTCGTATTCGGCGGGTACCGGCAGTTCCCCGGCCGCGATGCGCTGACTCGTCTGCCACGCCATCTCCACCACGCGCGACAGTTCCTCCCGCGACAGGTCCGGATTGGATGCGTGCCACGCCGGCAGGAAGATGTCCGCCGAGAACAGCCACTTGTGATCCTCGATCGACAGGGGCAGGTCGGGGCTGTACTCGCCCAGGATCGGCAGCACCTGCTCCCAATCCACCGCCCCTCGCCCCGGCGGCCGGCCCTGCCGCTGAATCCCCTTCTCGAACAGGTACACGATGCCGTCCTTGCTGTGGGTGAGGTGCGTGTACGGCGCCACCCGCCGCGCCGCCGCCACCGGATCTTCCGCGAAGCACAGTACGTTCGCCGTGTCGAAGCAGACCCCGGCGATGTCCGGCCCCGCCCCCTCCACCAGCCGCACCAGCTCGAACGTCGTGATTTCGCCATGCGTCTCCAGGTCGATCCGGCTGCCGTGATCCCGCAGCACCGGCCCCAGCTTCTTCAGCACCGCCTCGGTATCGGCAAGCTGCGTCGTCCACGGCACCTCGTGGGCATATCGCGTCTCCGGCCCGCCCATGCTCGAGTGCAGCTCGTGCCAGCCGCACGCCGCCGCCCACGCAATCTGGCCCGACAGCTTCTCCACCAGCGCGTCGGGCGCCAGCTTCGCCAGGTGCGGATTCGGCGTGTTGATCGAGGTGTGCGAGTACAGCCCCAGCCGGTCCGCCTCCGCCCGTACCTCGGTCCACGTCTCGCGCCGGTCGCCCAGGTAGCCGAACTGCAGCCCGTCGAAGCCGCGCTCCGCCGCCCAGTGCAGCATGTCGATCGGGTCCAGCTTCAGCGGATGCAGGGAAAAGGTATCGATCCCGACCTTCATCAGTGGGCCTCCAGATCCGAGAGCTTTACCATCGCCTGGCGCTCGACCGACAGGTAAGCCGCCTCGGCGACTGCCACCGTCTGCCGCGCGTCGCGTCCCCAGGTGCTGATGCAGTGCGCCTCGCCCCGCAGCATTTTCAGCCATTCGCCGATGCACACCACGTGTCCGCGCTCCGGCTCCACCTTCACCTTGAAGAAGCCCTTGCCGTCCGGCCGCGTCTCGCACGGAAAGAGCGTATTCGGGTCGGTATCGTCAAACGGCAGCACCCACGTGCCGCGGTTGTCCACGTAAAACGCCTCGCCGCGATCGCCGCACACATGCACCATCTCGTAATACAGGCCGTTCGGCTGCGCGTTCGTCCGGGTCATCCAGTTGATCGTGAGCTGCGCCATGGCGCCGGAAGCCATCCGCGCCAGGATCGCCCCGCACGTCTCGCCCTCCATCCGCTCCGGCAGCACCTGGGTGATGCAGGCGACACTCTCCACCTCACCGCCGTACCAGCGCAACGCATCGATCTGGTGCGTCAGGCAGCTCATGATCGAGCCCCCGCCAAGCATCTCCCTGCTCACTGCCCACGGAATCCCGTACCGCACCGGCGCCACGTCCTGGTTATGATCCAGCTTCCAGTACGCGATCGTCCCCAGCATCCCCGAATCCACCACCCGTTTCACCGCCGCCCACTCCGAGTAGTACCGGCGGTCGTGGCAGACGGTCAGCGTCACTCCGTTCGCCTCGCACGCCTCGATCATGGTGTCGCACTCGCGCACGTTCCGGGCCATCACCTTCTCCACCAGCACGTGCTTGCCCGCCTCCGCCGCGGCAATCGTCGCCGGCGCGTGCAGGTGATGCGGCAGCAGCACGTCCACCGCATCCACCTCCGCCCCCGCCAGCAGCGCCTCGTAGTCCGGATAGACCTCGATGTCGTCACCCAGCAACTCCCGAACCCGCGGCAGCTTGTCCGCATTCGGCTCCGCCACCGCCACCACCTTGCCCAGCGACGCATGCTTCCGAAAGCCCGGCGCGTGCGCCCCCAGAATGCCGCCCCCACCCAGAATGCCGATCCGTTTGAATGCCGTCATCGTCATCTCCATTCTGTGGATAGTGCCCGAAACCTGCCTGCCCGCCGCCGCTGGTGACCCCCGGCCCGAAGCGTCATCCCTGCTGGAGCCAGCGGTTCACCCTGGCCTCGTCTTCGTCGTCCCAGCCGGTGAAGGTGTTGTTCATCAGCGCGCGGTAGTCGGAGGAGGGCCGGCCGCGCAGACCGTAGGAATCGTCGTAGTACAGCCCGCGCTTGGCCTGCCGCTGGAACTGGGCGAAGGTGTGGCGGCGGTAATCCTCCCACACCCGCCAGGTTTCCTTGCGGTCGACCTGCGCGTCGAGCAGGGCCTCCATCTCGGCCACCCGTTGCGGCTCGGCTTCGGCCAGATCGTGCAGCTCGCCGGGGTCGTCGGCCAGGTTGAACAGGCGCGAGGGGTAGCCTTCGTAGACGATCAGCTTGTAGTCTCCCTGCCGCAGCATGTAGGAGATGGTGTTGCCGGTTATCCCGGAGTACATGGACAGCGCCCAGCCGCGGCTGCGGTCGGTCTCGCCGCGCGCCAGCGGAAGCAGCGACTCGCCCGAAAGGTTGTCGCGCAGGGGAATTCCGCCAAGCTCGCAGATGGTGGGAGCCATGTCGATCAGCGATACCGGCGTCTCAATCCGCTGCCCGGCGCGGATGCCGGGACCGGCCAGGATCAGCGGCACCCGCGCTGATCCCTCGAAGTGACTCATCTTGTAATACTGCTGGTGCTCCAGCGCCAGCTCGCCGTGGTCGCTCGAAAAGATCACCGTGGTGGTCTCGGCCAGGCCGCACTCGTCGAGCGCCGTGAGCAGCTCCCCAACCATGGCATCCGCCTCGGCGCACATGGCAAAGTAGATGCGCCGCACGAGGCGCACGGTGTCGTCGTCGTACCCCTGCCGCCACCCCTTCGCCTTGAGCTGGTACACGTTGGCCGGGTGCTGGGTCTCGTCCAGCGGCGGCACGTCCACCAGATTGGCCGGAATCTGCTCGAGCCAGTGCTCGTTGGTGTGGAAAGCCGCATGCACCAGGCCGGGATTCAGACACACATAGAAGGGCCGCGCCTCCGGGCCTTCCGCCGCCTTCTGCCGCAGAAACGCCGCCGCCTCGTCGAACATTTGCCAGTCGCGGGCGTGATAGCGGCGGTCGCGGTTCGGCGCGACCTGGATGTCCTGGGCTCCATCGCAGTCCATCACGGGGCGCATGTTGATGTTGAGCGGTTCGAGCATGTCGGCCACGCGGTTCATCACGGTGTGATGCCCGGTGAGGTGGTCATTGTGCTTGCCGAGCAGCAGCAGGTCGTGGGTGTCGCGCAAGCCCCGGCAGTAGGTCCACATGCCGGTCTCGAGACCCTTGAAGTTGTTCCAGCTCTCGCACTCGTGGGTGTAGGTGCCGGAGAGCATGTTTGCGCGCGAGGGGCAGCAGATCGGGTTGGTGCAGTACGCGTTGGCGAAGTGGGTGCCGCGGCGCGCCAAGGCATCCACGTTAGGCGTGGCGCCGGCCATGGCCGGATGGTACCCCTGACAGCCGAGCATCCGCCCGTCCCAGCTCTCCATGTGAATCATCAGGATATTCGAACGCATCAATCGTTTCCTTTCGCATTCAGGCGTCAGACGCTCCGCGAATCCTGTTCGTGCGGGAGCACATCCGCCGTGGTCATGAAGTGATCCAGCAGCAACCGCTCCATCCGCCACTCGATATCGGCGTACGCCGGATCGCCGCTGAGGTTGTGAATTTCACCCGGGTCGGCCTTCAGATCGTACAGCTCGTGGTGGTCGATGTAGCCGCGGCGCACGTACTTGACATCCTGCGTGCGGCAGCAGATGGCATAGCTCCCCGCATCGTGCGCCGGAAGCGCCGCCTGCGACTGCACCCCATAGAACGAATCGGGCGCCATCTTCTTCACGTCCAGATTCTTGAACGCCCGGTCGGTCCGCCGCGCCCCCACCTCCGCAAACACCGCCTCCCGCAGTTCACCCTCGTCCCCGCGCAGGCTCTTCACCAGGCTCCGACCGTACGAATCGTACCCCGGATCCACCTCCAGCAGCTCGTAGATCGTGGCCGTCAGATCGACCAGCTCCGCAAGCTGCGTCCGCACCCCCGGCCGCGCCTCCAGCGACGCCGGCGGCTTGATGATGAACGGCACCCGCAGCAGGGAGTCCTGCAGCGACATGTGCGTCTTCTCCGGCAGCTCGTAGTCGCCGGCAAAGTCCCCGTGATCCGACAGAAACACGATCAGCGTGTCGTCATAGAGGCCGGCCTGCTTGAGCGCCTCCACCACCAGCCCGAAGAGGTGATCGATTTTGGCGCACATCCCGTAGTACACCCGCTTCACCTCCACCCACGCGGCCGCATCCAGCCGGCCCGACCCGTACGCCTTGCGCAGCGCATCCAGCGCCGGCAGATCCCCCTCGGGCACCGGATGCCGCGGCGGCAGCCGGTCCGGATCGATGAGATCGTAAAAATCCTCCTCGACCTTGTACGGTGGATGCGGCCACCCCAGCGGCAGAAAGACGCAGAACGGCTGCTCGTCGTCGCGATTCGCGATGAAATCCACCGCGCCCAGCACATGCGCCTGATCGCGGTCGTGGAAAAGCGGGCCGCCGCCGTCTCGCGTCATCACCCCCTGGTAATACACCCCCTTGCGCGGATCGTCCGGCGACAGCGTCGGCAAATGGTAATCGGCCGGGCACGTGGCCGGCGCATGCTTGGTGTCGCAGTAGGCCAGGTAATCGGCCGGCGTCTCCACCGACACCAGGTCGTTCTTGCCTCCCCACCAGACGTGATACCCATGCGTCCGCAGCACCGATAGCAGATTGGGGTGGTGCGCCTTCAGCATGTTCTTCATCGACCGGTGCCCATGCACGTGCGGGTACCAGCCGGTCATGAAGCTGCATCGCGAGGGGCTGCAGACGGTGTGCTGCACGTAGCAGTTGTGGTGGCGGAGGCCGGCGGCGGCGAGGCGATCGATGTTGGGGGTCTGAACGAGGGGGTGGCCGTAGCAGCCGAGCATGTCGGCGCGCATCTGGTCGGGATTGAGATAGAGGACGTTCATGGAGGGAGGAGATCCTGCTGGGTGAAGGTGAAAGCGGTGCTACCGAATAGCACCCGGAAAGACCACCCGCCAGGGGCCGGGAGGAAAAAGGGGGGTGGCGGCGATCAGATGCCTCGGCGGTCGAGCTATGTGGAGTCCCCGGCGAAACTGAGGTCTTTGGCCAGTGGCTTGACGTTGGCACGATTCACACTACACTTACCCGTCGAATCCAATCCTCTGAGGAGGGGCGCATAAACAGCAAACTTGTTCATGCGCGGGAGCAGGAACTGCGTACCATGTGGAGTCACAGGTGGCGAGTAGACGCTATGGTGTAGGTGAGATGTTTGGCCATGATTTTGCCGACATGGAACCTGATGGAATAAGACGGTTAGCTTCCACGGACAACAAGGAAGTCATTTGTCCTTTCAAGGGAGGCACCTGCTCCAAGAATGGGGGCGTCTGTACGCTCAGGCAATACACGAACGAAAAAGGCTTCATTCGTCCCGCCAACGAAACTCTTGTCACGGTTTGTCCGTCTCGTTTCTGGGAAGGCGGTGAGGTCAAGAGGTGGGTCGGCGAGATACTGTTGGGGACCGACGAGCCGCTGGTGGTACCTGAAGTACCATTTCTGCATCGTCCCGGTAGCGCCAACGCGAAGGGGCGCCTCGCCGGGAGGATCGACCTGGTTCTGGTGCATCCAGACACTGCCAGTTTACAGTGGTGTGCGGTGGAGATGCAGGCGGTGTATTTTTCAGGGAAGGGCATGGATGACGATCTGGAGCTTTTCCGGTCCTGGGAGGGACCTGGCACACCGTTTCCATTGCACGTCAGGAGACCTGATTTCAGATCGTCAGGCCCAAAACGGTTGATGCCTCAACTGCAGACCAAGGTTCCAACCTTGACTCGCTGGGGCTGCAAGATGGCAGTTGTCATTGACGCCGCGTTCTGGGAGAGCCTCAGGATTTCTGAAGACGTCGAGGCGATTTCGAATTGCGACATCGTATGGTTCATTGTGGACTACAAGCGTCAGGAAAATGGCTTCAGGCTCGTCCGTGGCAAGGTAGCAATGACGACTCTCGCCAAAGCGGTGGAGGGGCTCACAGGCGGCGTGCCAGTCACCAAGGAATCATTCGAGGAATCCTTGCTCTCCAAGCTCAGCCGCCTGGGTTAGGTCGTCATACCACGTAAAATCTTTGCCGATGAGCAGTTCTTTCTGCTTTGAATGATGTGTATTCTTCATGACGACGTAACGCATCTCGAAGCCGTATTCCTCTGCCAAATGACGAATTTCATCGGCGTCGTCGTAGGAAATAAGGAAATCGCCATTACAGGAAGATATAGATTCAAATAGCTTTCTATGATCAAATTCCCAGTGATTATAAAGTCTTTTTGATGCTTTCGTATAAGGCGGGTCAAGGAAAAAGACCGCATCCTCGTCCGATCGGTACTTTTCCATAAGCTTAAACCCATCGTCGTGTACAAAGCTTATGGAATGCCGGTTAAAGGCAATATCTCGGATGCGCTGAGCAAGTGTCTGAGGGTACCAGCGAGATGTGATACCCTTTCCGTTTTCGCCGTTTTTGACCAGGCCGGCCCCGGGGGCCATGATACCTCCCCGCTGGACGCGGTTGCGAAGGATTGCCAGAAATGCACGTTCTTTCAGCGGCAAGTCAGACAGGGATGTGTCATGGGCAAGGGTACTTCTGGTCTTGTCGACGGTTGGCTCGAACTCGAGGATGCGACGAGCCAGCCATTCGGATTGACCGTTAAGGATTGTTTCCCAGACCGCTGCCACGTGGTCGTCGAGTTCAGCCATGATTGCATGATCGGTCAGCCCTTCAAACGCCACGGTCAGGCTGCAGATTCCGCCGCCTGCAAAGGGTTCCACG
>NPIE01008543.1_pt1 | contig 10886 bp, 8 predicted proteins | sample 8637661 | NCBI WGS metagenome assembly NPIE01 (sample SAMN07420842, study PRJNA396082) | bioreactor metagenome | isolation source: sample BA12 brine-fed electro-methanogenic bioreactor BA | place: Japan: Kochi | collected 2016-12-09 | reverse complement strand
GCGGCGTCGCGTCGCGTTCAAGCGGCCAGAGACCGCTTCTACATTTATTTTCAGAGCAGCGAACCACCCCGGCGCACCAAGGTTATTTGTATACAGAAACACGATCGGGAGTGTTCGATTACGAATAACGATCCACGAGCACGATTACGAGGATAACAATTCATTTTTCGTACTCGTGTCCCGTAATCGAGATAACGCACCAAAACGCAAGTTTATCTTATAGTGGTATTTTTCAATAGGATAGAGTTTATGTTTCTTGGCAGAGGGTATACCAGGCTGCCGACGTTTACCGGAAAACCTAAAGCAATTCATCCTGTACGACATGGCTCCGTTGTTCTCGGATGGCTTCCCAGTCCAGCGATTGAACAGCCCGGACAAGATGGGATAATGGGGCGACCTGGGCGCGCAGGTCGCCTGCCAGGGCCGCGCACGGCGTGACAAAGACGGGTTTCCGTTGACGCAGCCCATGGCGTAAGGTTTGTATGCTGCCGCCTTGTTTGCGCGGCTCGATAACACATACAACTTGCGCATGAGCGCTGATGAGCGCATTGCGCGCTACGGCTGCATGGGTTTGCCAGGGCGCGTCAGGAAGTGATTCGCTCAGCAACAGTACGCTGCCGTTATCATACGCGCGCTGCCATCTTGAGGGAAGCCGATAGGTCAACAGACCTTGTGGCAACATAAGTATGGTGGCGCCGCCCGCCTCGAGGGCGGCGTCGTGGGCCGCCCAATCCACGCCCAAAGCGCCGCCGCTCGTCAAAACGCGAATGCGTTTGACAATACATTCGGAGGCCTTTCGGGCGGCTGTTACACCCCGGGGCGAAGGCGCACGCGTGCCTACCACAGCCCCCGAACACATGTTCAGCAGGTCCCTGTTGCCGCATGCGAATACAAGCGGAGGGGCGGATTCGCCTAGACTGCGCCTGAAGGTTTCGGGATAGGCGCCGTCAAGAAGTGTTATCGGAAAGATGTCATGGCGCAACGCGTTGTGGATATGGGCTTCCGCAATTTTACGTCGAAGGGGATTGCGGATTGCCAGCAGGGAGGCCGCTTCGGTGTCCAACCAGGCAAAACCTTGTTGGATATCCGCGCCGTCATGTCCAAGCAGCGACGAAAGGGCGCAACCATGCCGTGCGGCGCCGGCAACAAGACGATTCGTACGCTTATAACCCATGCCCGGCGTTAATTGTATCGCAAGCAACGCAATGGTTTCTTCATGATTTCCGCTTACAAAATTTGATGTTGTTTTCATGGTGTCAGGGGAGCGGCAGGCCCGTGAGAACGCGTTCCCACATTACCCACACGTGTTAATCAAGACCTACGGCATCGTAAATAAAAGGTAACGGTCTAGCAGCACCTTCTTTTGTTGGTCGACCGGCATTAAAATATCCTGTTGGAGTTCAAACTTTAGTTTGTGACGTGCGCGCGAAGACCACAAACTAAAGTTAGAACTCCAATAAGCGCCAAACTCCACGGCGCCACAAGTGGTGCTGGACAGTTGCAATAAAAGATCGTATTCGTAGTTTATCGGCCTGTAGCCGCTCCAAAAAAGAGGCTCATCCGGATTGCGGGCAATGTCCGCATTGGAATCCTGAAGGGCGGCCTTGCAAAGCCCAAAGGAATGAACATGCCGGGCGTTATCGCACTAACGGTTTCGGTCGGGACGGACAAAATCCCATTGACGACGATATCGAAGGCGTCCTGATGGGCCTCGCCGATAATCAATATCCACGCCAAGTCCCGTTTTGCCGCCCACAAATAATTGGGGACGACCGGATTCATCCTGGGTTACGACGGCGGGACCAAGGCGCTTTTCCGTTTGTTTCTCCGACTGCTGAGGGGCATGACGGTCTCTTCCGGGCGTGTCGCGAACATGGTCGGCCCAGTCGTCGGTGAAGGGGCGGTCGCGTGTGCCGGCAGTCATACATCCTGCCGTTGCGCTCAATATCAGGAACCAGCCCAGTATTTTACCCAACATAGATCAAGACTCCGTCGTTATCATGTAAAACTTGTCACATTTCATGCCCTACATGATACCATATCCGCCAGTTAACATCACCGTCGTGATTCACTATGGAAGGACCATCTATGGCGCCAGTGCAAACTGTTGTTTGGAAAGAACGCCGTCTCATCATTATTGACCAGACCCTGCTGCCCGCGAAATTGGCTTATATTGCCTTGAATACCCCTGAGCAGGTGTGGGAAGCAATCAAGGTGCTGCGGGTGCGCGGCGCCCCCGCCATTGGGGTTTGCGCCGCCTATGGCGTACTCGTGGCGCTGCTGAGCAAAGGATTGGACGCCACCAGCACCGCCAAGGCAGAGGTCAAGCGGGCGGTTGCATATCTGGCCGGTTCCAGGCCGACAGCCGTCAACCTTTTTTATGCGCTGGAAAGAATGGCGCGCGTCGCGGCAAATACACCAGACGAAGTGCCGTACGATGCGCTTTTCGACGCTTTGGAGATTGAGGCAAACGCCCTCTATAATGAAGATATGGCCATGTGCCAGGCGATAGGCGAGCATGGCGCGCCATTAATCGCGGACGGCTGCGGGGTGTTGACCCATTGCAACGCCGGCGGGTTGGCCACATCGGGGTATGGCACCGCTCTGGCGCCCATGTATGCGGCCCATAAGCAGGGACGCGCATTCCACGTCTATGCAGACGAAACGCGGCCCTTATTGCAAGGCGCGCGACTCACTGCGTGGGAACTACGTCAGGCAGGCATTGATGTTGCGTTGATATGCGACAATATGGCGGCTGTCGTCATGCGAGAGAAACGCATTCAATTGGTCATCGTGGGCGCAGACAGGATAGCGGCGAATGGTGATACAGCAAATAAAATCGGCACCTATGGCGTGGCCGCCCTCGCCAGAATGCATGATATCCCATTTTACATCGCCGCGCCGGAAAGCACCTTTGATCGCCATACGGCCGATGGATGCGCCATTCCCATCGAGCAGCGTTCTCCCGAAGAAGTGACCCATTTACACGGTCAGCGAATCGCGCCAGCGGAGGTCGCGGTCTATAACCCTGCTTTCGACGTCACGCCGGCGGCGTTGATTACGGGTTTTATCACGGACAAGGGCCTTGTCCTCCCTCCCTATGATCAAAATATCAACACTGCATTTAGTTGGATATAACTCTTTGTCTTGTAGTTTGTTTTTTTTCGGTGTGCCTGTTGCCTTTTGGCAACAAAAGCGGTAGAATACTGCTTGTCATGCAAGCAGAACCGGATGTCTGTCAATTCCCGCCCTGGGACGCAATGAAAGGTTTTTGATACGGTACAAAATTGTGAGATTGAGCTCGGAAGCCAGGAAGAGGCGCTGAAACTTCTTGGCCACAATGGAGAGATTCGCAAATTCATACAGACCCGTTCTCCGGTGCGCATCGTGGACCGGGGCGCCAAGGTTATCGTGATAGGCGAAGAAAAGCCGGCGGGTGATGTCTGCGCGATGCTCAACGATATGCTCACGGCAGTCCGGCAGGGGTATACTCCCACGCTGGCGGATTTTGATTATGCCCTGTCTTCGATGGATTCGGTCGAGGAGAAGACATTGGGCGATTTATTGGCCCATCGGCCAGCCGCCATCCGGGATGAGATGCGTGTACGCCCCAGAACTCGCGGCCAGAAAGCCTATCTCGACGCCATTGCCGCCCATGACATTACACTGGTGATAGGTCCCGCCGGCACCGGCAAGACTTATCTGGCCATGGCGGTAGCGGTTTCTGCATTGCTCAATCGCCAGGTCAGACGGTTGGTCTTGACGCGGCCGGCCGTTGAGGCGGGCGAACGGCTGGGCTTTCTGCCGGGCGACTTGGCGCAGAAGGTTAACCCCTATCTGCGGCCGCTGTATGATGCGTTATACTCAATGGTGGATATGGACCGTGTACGCAGGCTTATCGAGCAGGAGTGCATCGAGGTTGCCCCCCTGGCCTTTATGCGCGGACGGACCCTGGACCACGCCTTTGTCATCCTGGATGAAGCGCAAAACACCACCGTTGACCAGATGATGATGTTCCTTACGCGACTTGGCCAAGGCTCGCGCGCCGTGGTTACCGGCGATATTACCCAAGTTGACTTGCCTGCGGGCGTCGCATCCGGACTTGTCGACGCCCGGCGGGTACTGCGAAATATTGACGGTATCGGAATGGTACATCTGAATAATCAGGACGTGGTAAGGAATCCATTGGTACAACAGATTATTAACGCTTACGACGTCTCGGGCAGAAATGCCCCATCAAGACGGGATGAAAACGAGTGTGGCTAGGATGCCGGCGATACGGGTAAGGATTGCCCGTTGCTGACAGACGCCGGGAGTAGGCAGGCCCGTTGATACTGTTACTGAATACGTATGGGCTGAAATAAACAAAGGCGTGTTCGCATATAACTGACGGCGAGTCAAGTTGGTCAGGTGCGCACCTTGGACGGCACTGCGGACTGAAAGTGTGTATGTACTATATTTGGGCTGTAATCTTGTCCTGTAAAAATGGCAAAATAAAACCATGATTGGTGCTTTTGAAACAAAACGTAACGACCGTAACGGCAGCAATGGCGTTTCCCCACGAAAGGGCGATAAGCCCACGACTACCCGTCTGAAGCAATGGTTGCTGACCTTGCTGGCCTTTGTGGTATGCGTGGCGGCACTGACACGCGAACCGACGCGCGATACGCCCACCATAGCCGATTTGGACAATGTTGTGTCCAACCGCGAGATTCGGGCCATGTTTTATTTCGAGGCCGTTGATTTGCAGCGCACTCAGGAGGCGCGTGATCTTGAGATGGCCCGGGTGCCCGATTACTATCGCATTGATCAAGGTAAGGTGGCGCGACAACTACAGCTGTTGCGTCTTCGCGTCAATCAATTACGCGAAGAACGGGCGATTGTCGCTCCCCTGGTTGTCGAAGCGTTGCGCGCCTCAACCCCGGACCAAAGCGCGGAAGAGGTTGCGACCAAAGTGGTGTCTGGCCATGCGGCAACTCTGAAGGAGCGCTCCGAGTGGGAGGGGTTCCCCGAGGCTGACTTGCTGGCGTTATGGTTGACGCCGGACAGCATGAGTCTTCCCGAACGTGATTTTCTCGATGACGATGCATCGGGCGATCAGGCCGATGCCGGGCGGTCGCCAACGGTGCGGTTTACGGTTGAACCGCCCGAATCGCTCAGTTTCAATAAGAGCGATATTATGGGTGAAATTGCGCTCGAAGCGCTCGAATATGTGTTGATGGCAGGCGTGCGCCCAAGCATTCCACCGGCGCAGGAATCCAGGCGCATTGTCATCATGCGCGAACGCGCACTCGCAAATCTACCGCTTACCTCGGAAGTGGTTCTGGGCGAGGTCTCCGATGAGGCGAAGGCCATCGAGGTCCTTACGACACGCCTTACGGAAACCGCGCAACGGGCGGCCCGCGATATGGCGGTTTCGGACCGATGGGCGCGCATGCACGACGCCGCCCTGGCCCTGGCGCAACCCCTGGTCGTGGACACCATCGAAGAGGATAAAGTGTACACGGCAGGCGCTCGGGCCCGCGCCGCAGAAGCGGCGCCGCCGGTGATGAAAGAAATCGAGGCCGGTGAAATTATTCAGGACCGAGGACGTCGCTGGACCAAGCAGTCACGTTCCGACGTGCAAACCTACATGGACATCCTGGCGCGCGAAGAACGAACCTATCAGCGGCTGGCCAACACCCTGGCGGCCCACACTATCTTGGTTTTTCTGGTGTTTATGGCGCTGCACAAGCGTATGTACTTCCAGCATCACGGAAATCCCGTTTCCTCTCGTACCGCCATTAACCTGGCGCTGTTGCTGCTTTGCAGTACATTGGTTATTGGACGCATCGTATCCTATTTCGAGCCCACGGGGTATGTATTGCCCGTGGCGACGGCCGGCATTCTATACGCCATACTGGTAGGCCCACAGCGCGCCGCATTGTTCGGCGCATTGGCCGCCGCCCTCGTGTCGGCCCAATATCAATACAACTGGCGCCTGTTGCTCGTCGCCGGCGCCATGACCCTGGCCGGCTCGTTCAGCATTTACGGCGTACGCAAGCGCAGCGATATGACTGCCGCAGCGCTCGTGGCCACACTGGTCGGCCTGCTCGCCGTGGGCGCGGCAATTCTGGCGACGGACACCCTGTTCGGTGAAATCTTCCTGCGAAGGCTTATCCTGATTATACTGAACGGCGCCTTGTGTCTGCTGGCGGTGCCGGGCGTCTTGCCGTGGCTGGAAAAGCTGTTTGGCATTACCACGGACATGCAACTGCTTGAATACAGCGACTTGAACAATGAACTCTTGCGGAAACTCGCCATGGCCGCGCCCGCGACCTATGCGCACAGTTTGTTGTTGGGGCAAATCGCCGAGGCTGCGGCCAATGAAATCGGCGCCAACGGGTTGCTCGCCCGTGTATGCGCTTACTATCACGATATCGGCAAACGACAGAAACCGCATCATTTCACCGAGAATCAGGGTGACCAAAAAAATATCCATGATTCCATGCCGCCCAGGCGCAGCGCGGAATTGATTCGACAGCATGTGGTCGAAGGCGCCAAGGAGGCGATGGAACATAAACTGCCTCAGCCCATTATTGACGGCATCCTCGAGCATCATGGCACGTGTAAAATTGGCTTCTTTTACGATACGGCGGTGAAAGAAGCGCCGGATGAAGACATTAACGAAGCTGATTTCAGGTATCCCGGTCCCAGACCGCAACGCCCGGAAACCGCAATTCTGATGATCTGCGACGCGTCTGAGTCTGGCGTCCGCTCGCTCGAACATCCAGACTTTGAAACGGTGCAACGATTTGTGGGAAACATTATCCGAATGCGCTCGGAAGACAGCCAGTTTGATGATTGCGACCTTACGTTTCGACAGCTGACCCAGATACGCGACGTGGTCGCCAAGGCGCTTGTCAACGCCATGCATACCAGGATTGCTTATCCGCCCAACCAGACGAAACCCAACGGTAAACGACGACCCGGCGAAAAAGAATAAGCGAAGGCGCCTCTTGTCAAGGCGCATAACATCATTCCAGTTTCCGGAGGTTTGGAGACATGATACACCTTGATGTGCAGAACCAGTCAGCGATTAAACGACTGTATCGCAAACAGAACCTGGGCCGTCTGGCCGAACGCATCTGCGAGGGAGAAAATATGCGCGAAGAGGCGGAGTTAAGCCTGTTGTTTTGTGACGATCCCTTTATCAAGGCGTTGAACAAACAATATCGCGGTATTGCCAGGGCAACAGACGTGCTTTCCTTCCAACAGGAAGGGCCGTCCATGGCGCAGCGGCGCGTGTTGGGCGATATTGTAATTTCTCTCGAAACCGTACATCGCTATTGCAAAGGCGATCGCGGCCGTATGCGTGATGAGGTTAACCTCTTGTTTTGTCACGGCTTGCTGCATTTGCTCGGGCGTACGCACAAAAAGGACGCAGATGAAAAGGACATGCGCCGACGCCAGGCGCTATATCTGGACATCACGGTAGATCATGCCTGGCATTGATGGTATAATAAAGCGCGTTGGATTGTCGCGGCGAATTCGCGGGACCTTGCCAAGGGGTAAGCGGTCTCATGTCAATAAAGCGACATTCGCCAAATAACATGTTCTCAATGAAGGAGCGCGGTACTTCTTTGGAAGACGACACCGGTGGGGAACCTCCCCGAATACCCTCGCACCATTGCCGCCGATCGGGCGCCAGGTGCCTCCTATGGGCATGTTGTGGCCTGCTTAGCTATCAGACGATAACGTACGCGGCAGCGAATAGTGCCGGCTCGGGTACTGTTGATGCGATGCATGTCCCCTGGCATACGATACTGACGCCCGCCATTCTTGCCGCCACCCTTGTGCTGGGCGTGTTCTCCGCCTTTTTCTCCGCGAGCGAAGTAGCCTTTCTTTCGCTGAATAAACTGCAATTGCGCGCCATGCGCGAGTCGCCCTTTTTTCTTGCGCGGCTTGCGGCGCGGCTGATGAAGCGGCCCGGAAGCCTGTTGACCACCATTCTCATGGGCAACAACATCGTGAATATTCTACTCAGCGTCACCTTTGCCGAGCCCCTCGCCGAGGTCTTCGAGCGCTCCCTGGCGTTTTACGCCCCTCAAGCCTACGCCGCCTCCGTGGCCATCACCACCTGCACACTGTTGTTCTTCTGCGAAATTGTGCCTAAGGTTATTGCAGCGAGGCAGGCTAAAACCTATGCGGTGGCTGCATCCTTGCCCCTCTATATTGTTGACGCCGTGATGACGCCGCTGCGCATCCTTGCGATGAATCTGGTGGCAGTGCTGTTCAAAGTCACCCGCTTGAGCCAGGTGCCGCCCGCCCCGTTTCTGACCGATGATGAATTCAAGACGCTGCTGGTGGATGGCGAGGCGTCAGGCGTCATAGAAGAAGATGAACGCCAGATGATTCAGGGGATTCTCGAATTCAGCGACGTGACCGTCGGCGAAATTTTGATCCCACGGCCGGATATTGTGGCGGTCAAGGAATCCGTCACGGTTGGCGAAGCCCTGGAACTGGTGCGAGAACATGAATTTGCCCGCATGCCCGTCTTAAAGGATGACCTGGACCATATCGTCGGCATCCTCTATGCAAAGGACCTGCTGCCCGTCATGGAGGAAGGAAATTTCAATGCCGCCGTGACCCAATATATGCGCAAACCCCATTTCGTGCCCGAGACAATGACTGTCGCGGACTTCGTCACCATGGCGCAGCGGCTGCGTTCGCATATGGCCATCGTGGTGGATGAATATGGCGGTACGGAAGGGCTGATAACGCTTCAGGACGCCTTGCGCGAGGTGGTCGGCGATATTGGTGAAGAAGATGATATGGATAGGCCGCTTTTCGAGGAACTTGGAAATGACGCCTTTCGCGTGGCCGGCAACTTCCCCCTCGATGAATTCGAGGAACGCATGCGGATGACCACAAATGATGATGAGCATACGACCATTGGCGGTTTTCTAATGGCCCAATCAGACAAGATACCCGAAGCAGGCGACGAGCTCGAATACAGCGGCCTCCACTTTCGCGTTGAAAAGGTCAACGCAAAACGAGTAGACAGCATAATTGTTCACAAAACCATGCCGTTAGCGCCAGAGAAGGCGGAATAACTATGGAATATATCTCTATACTTGTATTTATCATATGTGTCATTGTCAATTTTTTTCTTTCCGGATATGAAACCGGATTTGTTTCTGCCAATCTCTATCGCATTCGCTATCTTGCCGAAAAAGAAGCTAATTTAAACGCCAAACGCCTTTCAACGCACTATGAGAATCCGGCGCGATTGATCACAACGCTGTTGGTCGGCGCCAATTTGACATTGGTTGTTGGAACCACGGCACTTACGCGTTCTCTAGGGGCAGGGCTGGCAACAATAATCACGCTTCCAATTTTTGTGTTTTTTTCCGAGATATTGCCCAAAAGCGTCTTCCGCCATTTTTCGACCAGACTGGTACTTGGCCTTTTCCCAATGATAAGGTTTTTTGAAGGCCTGCTGGCGCCCGTCACCATACCGGTCGCCTGGGTATCCCAGCGTTTCCTGAATCTGCTGGACGATGAAGGCAGGGGCATGCGCATGTTCATTTCCTCCTCCGACGACATGCGCGTGCTGGTGGATGAAAGTCATGACCAGGGGACGCTTGATCCCGATGAACATGAGATGATTCATTCCGTCATGGATTTACAGACCAGGAACGCTCAGGAAATCATGGTGCCGCGCATCCATATTCAGGCGCTTCCCGAGACAACAACGCGCCGAGAACTGACGGCGCTGTTCATCGAAAGTGGACGGACCCGGCTGCCCATTTATGCACAGAGTGTTGATCACATCATTGGGGTGGTGAACGCTTTCGACGTCATAAAGGACTCTCAGCCCGAGCGCGAGGACATTCAACGCTTTATCAAACCCATCCTGCATGTCCCCGACACCATGAAACTGGACGATGCGCTCAAGGCCATGCGCGACGCCCGGCAGTCCATGGCCATTGTCGCCGATGAGCACGGCGGTACGGACGGACTCATCACCGTCGAGGACATCCTCGAGGAAATTTTCGGCGAAATCCATGATGAATACGACGTCATGACCACGCAAATCAAGAAAATAGGTCCCAGGGCTTTTGTCGTGGACGCGCAAATGGAACTGGATGAAGTCGCCGAGGTCATTGGCGCGCCTATCGAAGACGCCGAGGTGGATACTATCGGCGGGTGGATTAATCATCTGGCCGGGCGCATCCCCCTCAAAGGCGAAGTAATCACCCAAGGGCCATTTCGCATTACCGTGCTGGACGGTACGCCAAGCCATGTCTCCAGCGTTCGCCTGGAACTAATCACGGTCGAAACAAAAACAAATGAAGAAGCCATCCCGGAAAAAGAGGCGGAAAGACCCGCGTAAAAAAAGAATCCTCGGACGCCCCAGGATCACCCAAAGCCCTTGGGCCAGCGCCCTGAATTACTATAGCAAGCCGTTGCGGCGGTATTTTGTCACAGGTGCGCTTGTCTGGGTGCCGCTGATCATTACCTGCTGGGTCTCCTGGTGGGTGTTCAAAAACATCGGCCTGAGCTTCGAGGCGGTCATCAAACAAGTCGTACTGGGGATTCGCTTCATCGGCGAGCGCGTGCCCTGGCTGGCTTTTCTGACGGAGCTGCGCTACATTCCAGGCGTGGGATTCCTGCTGGTCATCGCCCTGTTTTTCTTCACCGGATACCTGACCAGATACATCCTCGCCCAAAAAATCATTCATTCCGGTGAGACGCTGCTCCAGCGCATTCCCCTGATCAGTCGTATCTATACCGCTGTACGACAGATACGCGATGTATTCATCAACCGGGATGGCGCCATATTTCAGCAAGCAGCGCTGGTTGAATATCCCAGGCAGGGCGTATACGTCGTTGGCTTCGTC
>NPIE01007887.1_pt1 | contig 10891 bp, 10 predicted proteins | sample 8637661 | NCBI WGS metagenome assembly NPIE01 (sample SAMN07420842, study PRJNA396082) | bioreactor metagenome | isolation source: sample BA12 brine-fed electro-methanogenic bioreactor BA | place: Japan: Kochi | collected 2016-12-09 | reverse complement strand
CACCAGCAGGTAGAAGCCGAGCACGAACCGGGCCGGGATCAGAAAGGTCGTCATGATGAAGGGAAACAGGAAGATAAAGGTCTTGACCCGGTTGAGGGGAAACCAGATAAAGTAACACCCGAGCACCCCGGAGATCGCCCCCGAGGCCCCCACCAGGGGGATCGGGGAAGCGGGCACGAACGCTGAAAAGAACAGGGTCGCCGCCAGCCCGCTGCCGAGGTAGGCCCCGAGGAAATTCAGGCGACCGAGGCGATGCTCGACGTTGTCGCCGAAGATCCAGAGAAACAGCATGTTGCCGGCCAGGTGCATCCACCCGCCATGCAGGAAGAGGGAAGAAAACAGGGTGAGAACCGAAGGGTCGACCGGGCGGTAGCCGTAGCGGAAGACGAACAGGTCATAGGCCGAGAGGTTATCGAGAATCGCCTGCGCCGTGATGGTGCCCCGGGCGCCCATCGCCCGCAGGTATTCGATCAGCAGCGGATCGGCGAGATCGGGCTGGCTGGCGGTCAGCGGCAGGGAAACCAGCAGGAACACGGCGACATTGACGCCAATGAGCAGATAGGTGACGTAGGGCTTTGCGCGCGGATTGGGGGTATCACCGATGGGGAGAAACATCCTCTGCTCCTTTCAGCGGCAACGGGCCGTCCGTCATGTTAACACAGCCCGGGTGCCCTGGCACCCCTTGCTTTTTCCCGGCCAACCCAGTATTCTCGCCAGCGGAGGGTAGGCACCGTGAACCTGCTTTACACACTCGATCTGATCGGCACTGCCGCCTTTGCCGCCTCCGGGGCCTGGGCCGGCATCCGCAACCGGATGGACCTTTTCGGGGTGCTGGTGCTCGGCCTGGTCACCGCCACCGGCGGCGGCACCCTGCGGGATATCCTGCTCGGGGACACGCCCCCGTTCTGCCTGCAGGACGAAACCTATCTTTATCTTTCGGCGGCCGTTGCCCTGGCGATCTTTTTCCTGCACCGCAAGCTGGAGTTTCTGCGCCATCCGCTGCTCTATTTCGACGCCGTGGGGCTGGGAACCTTTGTCGTCATCGGTACCGGCAAGGCCCTGCAGTTCGAGATGGGTCCGCTGGTGGCGGTGCTGATGGGGGTGATGACGGCCACCGCGGGCGGGGTGGTGCGCGACGTGCTCTCCAACCAGGTCCCGCTGATTCTGCGCAAGGAGATCTACGCTTCGGCCTGCCTGGCCGGCGCACTGCTGCTGGTGCTGCTGCGGCGCCCGCCCCTGCCCGTTTCCGCGGCGGCGCTGCTGGCCGCGCTGGCCGTGATAACGTTGAGGCTGCTGGCCATCCACTTCAACTGGTCGCTGCCCAGGGCTAAAACCTGAACCTTCGTCAGCGGGCCGGAGCACCTGAGTTGATGCGGCCGCCCCCGAAAATCTGCTTTCATGGAGGATTCCGACATGTATTCGGTACGACTGACCGGCACCACCAGAACCTACCGGGTCGGCAAAGTAGTCTGCCTGGCCCGCAATTACGGCGACCACATTCGCGAGCTGGGCAACGAGGTCCCCGACAAACCGGTATTTTTCATCAAGCCCTCGACCAGCATCATCGGCAACGGCGAACGGGTGGTGATACCGCCCTACTCCAGAGACTGCCACCACGAGGTCGAACTGGCCCTGCTGATCGGCAAGTGGGGCAAAAACATAGAAGAAACCGACGCCATGGACCACGTGGCCGGCTACGGCGTGGCCATCGACATGACCCTGCGCGACGTCCAGGCCGAGCTCAAGGCCAAGGGCCTGCCCTGGGATATCGCCAAGGGATTCGACACCGCCTGCCCCCTGTCTGATTTTGTCTGCGCCGAACAGGTTCCCGACCCTCACGCCCTGACTATTTCGCTGGCGGTCAACGGCGAGCTGCGGCAGGATGCCACCACCGGCCACATGCTGCGCAGGATTCCGGCCATCCTGAGGGCCATTTCGGAGGTCTTTGCCCTGGAAGAGGGCGATATCGTTTTGACCGGAACCCCGGCAGGGGTCGGGCCGGTGGTCAGTGGCGACCGGATCACCGCCAGAATCGAAGGCGTCGGGGCGCTTGAGGTTTCGGTCCAATGAAAAAACGCATCGCCCTGATCGGCCCGGGGCGCCTCGGCCAGGCGGTCGTCCGCCTGCTGGCTGAAGCCGGTCACGACATCCGCGCCATCATCGGCCGTGATCCCGCGCGGGCCATTGAGGCGGCCCGCTTCGCCGGCTGTCGCCAGGCCGCAACCACGGATCTTAACCGAGCCCGCGAGGCGGAACTGGTACTGCTGGCGCTGCCCGACGACCACCTCGGGAAAATGGCCGCCGACCTGCGCCGCAACGAACTCTTGGCCCCCGGGACCATTCTGATTCATTTCAGCGGCCTGCACCCCGCATCCATCCTGCTCGGCGAAGAAGGACCGCCGCTCCAGGCGCTGGCCATTCATCCGCTGCAGACCTTCGCCGATCCGGTCATGGCCCTGCGCAGCATCCCCGGCAGCCCCTGCGCGGTGGAAGGACCGGAGGAGCTCTGGCCGCTGGCCGAACAACTGGTCAATGACCTGGGGGGCCAGGCCTTTCGCCTTGCCGCCGACCGCAAGCCGCTCTACCATGCGGCGGCCTGCGTCGCTTCCAACTACCTGGTCGCCCTGGTCGCCGCCGCCGGACAGATCATGGCCGCCTGCGACATCGACGAAAACCAGGCCCAGCGCATGCTCATTCCCCTGCTCAAGGGCACGGCCGATAATCTCGCGGCCCTGGGCCCGGAACTGGCCCTGACCGGCCCGATAGCCCGAGGTGATGCGCGTACCGTGGACAAACATCTGCGGGCCCTGACGGCCCTGCCAGGCGATCTGCAGGAGATTTACCGGGTGATGGGAAGAAAAACCGTCGAAGTGGCCCTGCGCAAGGGGACTCTGGATCAGGGAAAAGCGGATGAGATCCTCGATCTGCTGAACAGGCACCCATAGATAGCAAGGGGAGTGCCGGCTACCGCCGTTGTCATTGGTGCTCTTTTCTCAGCCGGTTGGTCAGATGATGCGCCAGCCGGGTCGGCTCGGGCATCCGGTAGCGGGTGCAGCACTGCAGGACCAACTCGGCAGCCGGATCGATATCGACCAGGTGCCCCGGTGAGATGAAGAGAGGCTTGACGCGATTGCGGGTGGTAAGCACCACCCCGATCGGTTCGCCTTTCATCCGCAAGGGCTGCCGATCCCCCCTGGTTGGACCGGGCGGCTCGAACTCTCCGCACAGGCGGCTCTTGGCACAGCCGATGGTGGGAATCCCGAGCCAGAGCCCGAGATGGCTGGCGATCCCGAGTCCCCGGGGATGAGCGATCCCCTGGCCATCCACCAGAATCGCATCGGGGATGCTCTGCAGACTGCGGAAGGCCTCAAGGACGATGGGAAGTTCGCGAAAGGAAAGATAGCCGGGCACGTAAGGGAAGTTCACCCGGCCGTGAGCCGCCGCTTCTTCGATGACTGCCAGGCCGGGCAACTCAAGAACCACGACCCCGGCAAAAAACAGATCGCCATGTCTTTCGTAGGAAACATCGACCCCCGCCACCCGGGTAACGGGGTCGGGAAGAGCATTGCGTACAACGACCCGGGCCGACAGCTCCCGCTGGAGTGCGGCCGCTTCCCGGTAGGTCATCGACCAGGTGTGAAGGCGGGGAAAATCCATGGCGGCTCCGGACTTGCTACTTCGGAGAGTCTTCGTTCTCCTCACCCGCCGCCCCTTCCCGGGGATCTTCATCCTCCCCGGGGCGGCCGGTCTTGGCCGGCGGGCGCTCCTGAATCCTGAGCCGACCCTTGAGGCGCTTTTCCCGCCGTTGCCGTCTCCGTTTAAGGTCGCGACGCCGTTCGCTGATTGCCATCGAGCACCTCCAGGCTGGCCCTTACCGTCAACGGCTTAACTTTACCCCAGGATTGGCGGCCTGGCAAATCCCGCTGTGGCCGGGGACGCGACCACCAGCTACTGAGGCGTCACTGCTTGCTGCGCAGAACTTTTTTCCCCTCCTCGAACAGAACTTCCACCTTGTTCGATCCGGTCACCGCCTGGATAAATCCGTACCCGAAAACCGAATGGTTGATGACATCCCCAACCCGATAGCTGGCGGCCATATCATAAGGGCGGGCCTTGTCCGGGTCGGTTTCCGAACTCAACGACCGCCACTCTTCCAGTTCGGCATTTCTGGCGCTCTGTCGCGGCTTGCGGGGGCTCGCGGCCGCCGAACGTTTGGTCGACGTTTCCGCGGTTTTGGCGGCGGCTTTCGGGGCGTGAAAATTATGAATCCCCTGGCAGGTATTGCACTGCACGCGGACCACTTTATCACCGACCATGGCAACGATGGTGTGGTTGGTCAAGGTCCGGCAGCGGGTGCAGCGCGCATCGATAAAATCGCCGGCGGATAATGTCTTGCTGTTCATGAAAAGCCCCTTCTTGAAGTGAAAAGGCCACAGGAGGCAGATCCTGTGGCCATGTAACGTGCTATGGAGTGGCGATTTATATCACCATGGCAGAAGGGTGTCAAGCATCCTGCCGGCCAACGAAACCCTCGGCATCTCTGCCCTCAGCTCACTCGGTTCACCGGTTGACCGTTCCGCCAGGCTTGCAGGTTGTCGACCGCAATGGCCATCAATCGTTCCCTGGCGGCTCGGGTCGCCCAGGCGATATGGGGGGTGATGAAGCAGTTTTTCGCCTGCAGCAGGGGATTGTCCGCCGCGGGGGGCTCGGCACAAAGCACATCCAGTCCGGCGCCGGCAAGGCGATCGTGGTTGAGGGCGTCGGCCAGCGCCGCCTCGTCCACCAGGGGGCCGCGGCCGGTGTTGATCAGCATGGCGCCGGCTTTCAGCCGGGCCAGGCGCTCGCGGCTCACCAGTCCGCGGGTTTCCTCCGTCAGCGGACAGTGCAGGCTGATTACGTCGCTGCGCCGGAAGGTTTCGTCAAGCCCGGCAAACTCGATGCCGAGCGGCGCGAACTCCTCCCGATAGCGCTCGGGATGGCCGGTATGAACGAGGACCTTCATGCCGAAGGCCAGGGCCAGGCGAGCCACCTGCCGGCCGATCTGACCGAAGCCGATCACCCCCAGGGTCAGGCCGTCGAGCTCGATCAGCGGACGGTCCCAGAAGCAGAAGTCCCGGCTCTGCGTCCAGCCTCCCTGGCGGACCAGTTCGGCGTGGTGGCCGACCTGGCTGGTGAGCTCCAGCAGCAGGGCAAACACCATCTGCGCCACCGACCGGGTTCCGTAGCCGGGGATGTTGGTCACCGGGATCCCGCGCTGCCGGGCCGCCTCGATATCGACCACGTTATAGCCGGTGGCGAGCACGCCGATGTAGCGGAGCTCGGGTAAAGCCTCGATGACCTCACGGCTCAGCACGGTCTTGTTGGTCAACAAGACCTCCGCCCCGGCCGCCCGCTCCAGCACCGCCTCCGGCGGCGTGCGGTCATGGACCTTCAGCCCGCCCAGCCGCTCGAGGCCCTGCCAGCTCAAATCGCCCGGATTCAGGGCGTATCCGTCGAGAACAACGATGTTCATGGAAAGTCTCCTCCCAAATACCCTAGTGTCCCGTGCGGTTAATGGTGTCAATGAATTCTGAGTCATTTTGGGGGTTGCCAAGGCGTCGCCAACACAGGCCTAGCGGTGCGCTAAGCCAAGTTGGCGCAACGCAGGCAGCGCCGAAAAGGGCCAGAATTAGAAGACAGGATTAACCGCACGGGACCCTAGCCGGTAATCCGCAAAAGGCAATGAGAAAATTCACCTTAAAAAGACAGCCCCCGGCGATCAGTCACCGGGGGCTGGGTTGCTTGAACCGGGCCGGGTTGCGACCTACCGGCCCTGCTCCTCGAGCAGCGCCGCGTGGGCCGCTGCCAGCCGGGCGATGGGCACCCGGTAGGGGGAGCAGGAAACGTAATCGAGGCCGGCCTGGTGGCAGAAGATGACGCTGGAAGGTTCCCCGCCATGCTCGCCGCAGATGCCGAGCTTGATCTCCGGACGGGTCTGGCGGCCCTTTTCGCAGCCCATTTTCACCAGCTGCCCCACCCCGCCCTGGTCGAGGGCGACGAAGGGGTCGTTGGGGTAGATCTCCCGCTCGACGTAGTAGGGCAGGAACTTGCCGGCGTCGTCGCGGGAAAGCCCGTAGGTGGTCTGGGTCAGGTCGTTGGTGCCGAAAGAGAAGAACTCTGCCTCGCGGGCAATTTCATCGGCGGTGAGGGCGGCCCGCGGCAGTTCGATCATGGTGCCGATCAGGTACTGCACGTCGACTCGGTAACGGCTGATGACTTCGTCGGCGACCCGGATCGCGTTGGACCGCAGGATGGCCAGCTCCTTCACCTCGCCCACCAGCGGGATCATGATCTCGGGAACGATCTCGTAACCCTCTTCCTTGATCAGCTGGCAGGCCGCTTCCATGATCGCGTGGACCTGCATGTCGTAGATTTCGGGGAAGGTGATGCCGAGACGGCAGCCGCGATGGCCGAGCATGGGGTTGAATTCGTGAAGGAACTCGACCTTGTTCTTCAAGGTGGCGGCCTGCACATTCATCACCCGGGCAAGATCCTCGATTTCCTTGTCGGTGTGGGGAAGGAACTCGTGCAGGGGCGGATCGAGCAGGCGGATGGTGACCGGCAGCCCCTTCATCTCGCGGAACAGCCCGAGGAAGTCGCCTTTCTGCATGGGCAGAATCTTGGACAGGGCCCGCTTGCGCCCTTCGAGGTCCTCGGCCAGGATCATCTCGCGCACGGCCATGATCCGCTCGGCTTCGAAGAACATGTGCTCGGTACGACACAGGCCGATCCCTTCGGCACCGAACTGACGGGCGACGGCCGAGTCCTGGGGGGTGTCGGCGTTGGTGCGCACCTTGAGGCGACGGAACTTGTCGACCCACTCCATGAGCCGGCCGAAATCGCCGGTCATCTCGGGCTGCACCGTCGGTACCGAACCGAGCATGACCTCGCCGGTCGAGCCGTCGAGGGTGATCACGTCGCCCTTCTTGACGACGACGCCGTTGCGGGCGGTGAACTGCTGGGCCTTGTAATCGACCTTGATGTCGCCGCAGCCGGCCACGCAGCACTTGCCCATGCCCCGGGCGACCACCGCCGCATGGGAGGTCATTCCGCCACGGGCGGTGAGAATCCCCTGGGCGGCGTGCATGCCGTGGATGTCCTCGGGGCTGGTCTCGACCCGCACGAGGATCACCTTGAGGCCGATACGCGCGGCCTCTTCGGCCTCGTCGGCGGAGAAGACCACTTCGCCGCCGGCGGCCCCGGGAGAGGCAGGAAGGCCCTTGGCGACCACGTTCTTGGGCGCACTGGGGTCAAGGGAGGGGTGCAGAAGCTGGTCGAGCTGATCGGGTTCGACCCGCAGGACCGCCTCTTTTTCGCTGATCAGGCCCTCCGTGACCATGTCCACGGCGATTTTCACCGCCGCCTTGGCGGTGCGCTTGCCGTTGCGGGTCTGCAGCATGTAGAGCTTGTGTTTCTCGATGGTGAACTCGATGTCCTGCATGTCCCGGTAATGTTTTTCCAGGGTGGCCTGCACCTCCATCAACTGCTCGTAGCAGTCGGGAAGCACCTCCTCCATCGACGGCAGCGATCCGTCGCCGCCGGCCTTGTTGATCGGCTGCGGGGTGCGGATGCCGGCGACCACGTCTTCGCCCTGGGCGTTGATCAGAAACTCGCCGAAAAAGACCTTTTCGCCGGTGGAGGGATTGCGGGTGAAGGCCACGCCGGTGGCGCAGTCATCGCCCATGTTGCCGTAGACCATCGACTGGACGTTGACGGCGGTCCCCCATTCGGCGGGGATGTTGTTGAGCTTGCGGTAGGTGATCGCCCGGGGGTTCATCCACGAGCCGAAAACCGCGCCGATGGATCCCCAGAGCTGCTCCTGGGGATCCTCGGGAAAATCCCGCCCGAGCACTTCTTTGACCTTGTTCTTGAACTTGGTGACCAGTTGCCGAAGATCCTCGGCGCTCAGCTCGGTGTCCTGGTGAACGCCGCGCAGTTCCTTCATCTGCTCGAGAATGTCCTCGAGGATGTCGCCGTCCAGGTCGAGCACCACGTTGGAGTACATCTGGATGAAACGCCGGTAGGAGTCGTAGGCGAAGCGCGGATCACCGCTCTGCTCGATGATGCCCTGGACGGTCTGGTCGTTGAGGCCGAGGTTGAGGACCGTGTCCATCATCCCCGGCATGGAGGCGCGGGCCCCGGAGCGCACGGAAACCAGCAGGGGGTTCTTCGGATCACCGAATCTCTTGCCCATCAGCTTTTCCACCTGCCTGAGCTGCTCTTCGACCTCGGCCTTGAGCTGGGGGGGGTACTGGCGGTTGTTCTTGTAAAACTCGGTGCAAACCTCGGTGGTGATGGTGAAGCCGGCAGGCACCGGCAGGCCGATCGCGGTCATTTCCGCCAGATTGGCCCCCTTGCCGCCAAGCAGGTTTTTCATGTCCCCTTTGCCTTCGGCCTTGCCATCGCCGAAGAAATACACGTACTTGCTAGCCATCAACCTACTCCTCCTGGATTGAGTTAAAAGAGGCCGGGATCCCCTATTCCCGAATTCCCCCTCTGCCGATTGCTGCAGCGTCCCTGGGCCGTTAAGCGGCGATCCGGGAAAAGTCTGCAATCCCCTTGAACAGTTGGGCCACCCCGGTCAGCAGGGCCAGGCGGTTGTTGCGCACCGCCTCGTCCTCGGCCATAACCATGACCCCTTCAAAAAATGCATCCACCGGGCCGCGCAGGGTGGAGATCGCCACCAGCGCTCCGGGGTAATCGCCGTCAACGACCTTTTCGGCCACTTCGGTCTGAATTTTTTCAAGGGCGCTTTGCAGCTCCTTTTCACAGGGCGCTTCGAAGATCCGAGGATCGACCGCCCGCTCCAGGCCCTCCTTGATGATGTTCATCACCCGTTTGAAGGCCACCGCCAGCGGCTCGAAGTCCTCGCGCCCCTTCAACTCGGCCAGAGCCTTGACCCGCTCCTGGGCATCCAGAGGATCGTCGAAAGAGGCGGCCAGGACCGCATCCACCACGTCCTGGGGATAGTCCTGGGTGAGCATGTTGACGAACCGCAGGCGGATAAACTCGACCACATCGGCCCGGACCTCCGCGGCGGGTCGGGTCAGCTTGCCTTCGAGCAGCCCGACGGCCCGTTCCACCAGCCGGTGCAGGGAAACCCGGTATCCCCGGTCGAGGATGATGTTGAGAATGCCGATGGCGCTGCGCCGCAGGGCATAGGGATCGGCCGTCCCGGTGGGGATCAGGCCGACGCCGAAGCAGCCGCAGATGCTGTCGATCTTGTCGGCGATGGAAACAAAAGCGCCCAGGTTGTCCGAAGGCAGCTCGCCCCCGGCCTGAACCGGCAGGTAATGCTCGTAAATGGCCCGGGCAACCCGGGGATCCTCCCCTTCGAGGCGAGCATATTCGCGCCCCATCACCCCCTGCAGTTCGGGAAATTCGTAGACCATCCCGGTTTCCAGGTCGCACTTGGCCAGCAGGGCCGCCCGTTCGGTCAACGCCTTCGCCGCCGGGTCGAGCTGATCGGCCAGATCGACGGCCAGCGCGCTGAAACGCATGACCTTTTCGTAGCTGGTGCCGAGCTTGGCCTGGTAGATCACGTTTTTGAGGGCGTCGAGTCGGGTTTCGAGTTTGACCTTCCGGTCCTCGTTCCAGAAGAACATGGCATCGGCCAGACGCGCCCGCAGCACCCGCTCGTTGCCCCGGGCCACCACGCTCAGGTCCTCGGCGCGGGTATTGGAGATGGTGATGAACCGGGGAAGCAGGCCGCCGTTGTCGTCGACCAGGGTGAAATAGCGCTGATGCTCGCGCATGCTGGTGATCAGCAACTCGCGGGGCAGCTCCAGGTATTTTTCCTCGAAACCGCCGCACACCGCGGTGGGGTCCTCGACCAGGTAGGTCACCTCGCCCAGCAGCTCGTCATCGGGATTGAGCCGGCCGCCCGCCTCTCGGGCGGCGACCGCGAGCTGCTCGGCAATCAGGGCCTTGCGCTCGGCGGGATCGGCCATGACGAAATGCTGTTTCGCCCCCTCCAGATAACTCGCCGCGTCGGCCACCTGAAACTCGGCCGGCGCCATGAAACGGTGCCCCCGAGAGAGGTTGCCGCTCTGCAGGTTGCCGTACGCAAAGGGGACCACGCTGCCGCCGTAGAGCGCGACGATCCAGTGAATCGGCCTGGCGAAGCGGGTGTCGAGATCCTTCCAGCGCATCGACTTCTTGAACGGAATGCTGTCGATGATCCGGGGAAGGAGTTGCGGAAGCAGTTCGAAGGTGGGACGCCCCTCTTCGACCTTGGAGACGAACAGGTAGGTCCCCTTGTCGGTCTCCATCTGGGAGAGTTCCGAAACCTCGACGCCATTGGCCCGGGCGAAGCCGATAGCCGCCTTGGTCGGGTTGCCCTCGGCATCGAAGGCCACCTTGACCGAGGGCCCCGAAACGGTCAGCTCCTGGCGCTGCTGTCCGGCCGCGACCTCCGCCACAGCAATTGCCAGACGGCGCGGGGTGGCAAAGGTGCGGATCGTGCCGAAATCGATGCGGGCGTTTTCCAGTTCTTTACGCACCAGCCGTTCGAGGTCGCGCATGGCGACCGGGAGAAACCCGGCGGGAATTTCTTCGGAACCAATTTCAAGGAAAAGTTCAGCAGACATGACAAATTCTCCAACGCAGAGGCACGGCGCGCCAACCCAGGGCGCGGCACGCCAAGGTAGGGGCACGGCGCGCCGTGCCCCCCACAGGTCATTTTTTCAACAACGGATAGCCGAGCTTCTCCCGCTGGGCGACGTAGCCTTCAGCGCACAGGCGCGCCAGGTTACGGACCCGGCCGATGTAGTGGGCCCGCTCGGTGACCGAGATGGCGCCTCGGGCGTCGAGCAGGTTGAAGGCGTGAGAGCACTTGAGCACGAAATCGTAG
>NPIE01038170.1_pt1 | contig 10898 bp, 11 predicted proteins | sample 8637661 | NCBI WGS metagenome assembly NPIE01 (sample SAMN07420842, study PRJNA396082) | bioreactor metagenome | isolation source: sample BA12 brine-fed electro-methanogenic bioreactor BA | place: Japan: Kochi | collected 2016-12-09 | reverse complement strand
ATGCCGGAGAATGAATCACAAACGAAAAGCTTTGACTGGAGCGTGACTACCTTCGAGGGCTCGCGCCGAGAGCAGCTGCGCCGATGGGCGCGGCTGCCGCTGGAACAGGTGATTGCCGCGCTGGAAGAAATGCAGGAACTGAGTGACGAGCTGGCGCCAGCGGCGGCCGGCACAGTGCAAGACCCGCCCGTTGGCTACAACGCCGAAACCGGGCAAGGCTCCGAAGTCCTCGAGCGCCCGAAACCAGGTCAATCGCCGAAATGGTAAACCTGATGCATCCGCAAAGCGCGCGACCAAGCCGGTTCACGACTACACGCGTGGATCGACGGCCTCCGCGTTACCGTCGATGCGCTTTCATGTACTCGCGTAGCAGCGCGTTGATGCGCGTCTGGTATCCGCGGCCCTGCGCCTTGAACCAGTCCAGCACATCGGCATCCACACGCAGGGTGACCTGCTGCTTGGGCTCCACCGGCTTCAGTCCACGCCGTGCCACTGCGCGCGCGAACATCTCCGGCGTGACCTCGTGGCTTTCGGCGAGATCAATGTCCTCGTCCTCCATGGCATCGACCCGGTCCCAGTCAGTTTGCGAAGTGCTTGAAGTAGGCTCTCTGTTCATTGCGCGTTGCTTTTCGAATCGAAATAATGCGAATTGTATGGTGCGTTTCCGTGTGGACCACGGTCACCGTTCGCCCCTCCAGAACCCCGATCGTGACGAAGCGCGACTCACCGTAATCGCGACGACTGTGTTCCACAGTCAGTGTTGCGCCCCGGAAGATTTGCTCGCAGCCCATGAAGTCAATCCCGTGCTTGCGGAGATTCTTCCTGCGCTTGGCCTCATCCCATTCGAGTTGCATGTACATTGCAACGACGTCTTGTCATTACATCTCAATTAAGTAAATGAGGAGCAAACCATGATGGAAACCCTGAATTTCGAAGCGATTGATAAGGCCGTTGCCGGGCAGGCCGCTGCATTCCGCTGCCGTCGTCGGCTGCAACCCGCGGGCGGACCAGGTGACAAGGTCTTTCCGCCGACTTTTGCCGGTGCGGTGTATGCCGTCGAGCAACGACGGGTTGCCGACCGGGAGGAGCCTGTTACCTGTGTGTTGCTCGACAGCGTGCAGAGCCAGGCCAATCGTATGGAGCTTGCCTTGCAGGAGGCGGTGGATGCCGGATTAGCCAAACTGCCGTTGGTGGAAGTGGATTTTTCCGAACACGACCCGACCGGGGACCTGGAAGCGGACCTGGAAGCCGGTCGCCTGATCGACGCCGTTGGCAAAATTACCAGCCTGCAGGTGCCGCACCGCCTTGCCGATGCGATCCTGCGCGACAGCGAACTGGAAGGTCAGCCGTTCCGTCACTCGGAAACCGGCAAGGCACTCAACACCGTCAGCCTCGCCAATGCCACGCCGTTATTTGAACTTTGTCCGACGGCGTTGTTATTCGGCATGTGGGATTCCACCGGGCCGAAAGGCGGGCTGGGGCCGAAGTTTGAACGTGCGGTGGTTTCCGAGATCGTTGGTATTGGTGCCGAAGTCGGTGATTTGCTGCGCGGTGTACGCCGTGATCCATTGGAAGTTCGTGCGGCCGTAAAGGTTGATAAAAACGCCGACGGCTCCTGGGCGGTCACCGATCCCAAAACCAAGGGCGCCGTGTCGCCTTCAGAAATCAACCATTCCAGTGTTCCGTATCCAAAGCGCCGGGATCAAAAGACGGATGACAATTACTATGCGGGTGTCACCATCGAATATGCCGAACAGGTCACCACCTTGTCGCTCATCACCCTTCGCCGCCTGCATTTCCCCATCAACGGCGACCGCAGCGATGACGCCGACCGCGCGGCCCGTGCCGTGCTGGCTGCGCTGGGGCTGTGCGCCGCCACGCTTGCGTTCGAGAACGGCGTGGGTTTGCGCTCACGCAGCCTGCTCTGGCCCGACGGCCCCATGAGCTGGGAACTGCTGGAAAAACCGGGTCAGGAGCCCCGTGCTTTTGAACTGACTGGCGAACAGGCGCTGGCGTTGCTCAAGGAAGCCGTCGATGCTGCAAAGACCGCCAACCTCCACTGGCGCGAAGACCTCGTACCGCTCAAGCCCTCCGCGCAACTACTGGAACTGGTACGCCGCAGCCAGAACATGGCTCGCCAGGAAGGCGCGCAAGAGTAACCGCGCATGCTGGCCTTCGGAGTTCAATACCTCAACGGCTTCGTCGCCGCCGCCGAGCCGGACAACCTGGAGCGCGCCGAATGGCCGCCGCACCCGGGTCGGTTGTTCATGGCGCTGGCCGCCGCCCACTTCCAGACCGGCGCGGACCCGGCCGAGCGCGCCGCCCTGTTGTGGCTGGACGGCTCGGAGCGCGGCGGTGAGATTTCCGCGCCGCGGATCGCGGCACCGGACGCTATGCAGCGCGCCGTCGTGCGGCACTACGTGCCTGTCAACGACAAATCCGGCCCTTCCAAGGCGATGCTGCACTCGCTGCCGATCACCCGCGAACGCCAGGATCGCACCTTCGCCCGCGCCTGGCTGGACGAGGATACCGCCTGGTTTATCTGGCCGGAGCTCGACCCGCCCGAGCCTCACCGCCGCGCCCTCGAACAACTGTGCGCCAAAGTCACCCGCGTTGGCCATTCCAGCTCCCTGGTGCAGGTCTGGCTGGCCGGCGAGGGCGAGTGCAACGCGCCCAACTGGCTGCCCGACGACGACCGCGCCACTGTCCGCCTGCGCATCGCCGGGCCCGGCACCCTGGAATACCTCGAACAGGAGTACAACGCCATGGCCGTGGGAGACTATGCAACACTCAAGGTTCAGTCCGAAACGGCGACCGACAATAAAACCCGCCGAGCCGCCAAACAAAAGCTCAAACAGCAATACGGCAACCAGCCGCCGCCGCAGCGTCGCCCGCAGATATCCCTCTACCAGGGCTACGCGCCGCCCGTCGATGAAGCGGGCACTCCCGCACGCCCTGGCACCGTGTTCAGTCCGCATCTGATTACGTTCAAACTGACACGACAGCAAAGTTTCTACCGGGCGCTGGACCTGGCAGCCACGCTGACTGTCGCCGCCCGCTGGCGCGAGGCCGTGATCAGCCACAGCAACGACGAATCGGCTCAGATCCGCGCTCTGCTCAGCGGCCACGACGCTGACGCCAAGCCGTTGAAAAATACGCACCTGGCTTTTATGCCGCTGGCCTTCGCTGGCCACGAGCACGCCGATGGGCACCTGCTCGGCGTCGCGCTGGCCCTGCCCGCCGCCGTCACCCGCGCCGACCGCCGCGCCGCCCTGCACGTCATCGCCCAGGTGAACGAACTCAAGCTCGGCCCCCTGGGCGTCTGGGGCCTGGAACCGGTCATTGAATCGCGCCCGCCGGTCAATCTGCGACCGGAAATCTGGACCGCCGGTTCCGAAGGCGCGACGCACTGGTCCACCGTCACCCCCGTCGCCTTCGACCGCCACCCCAAGGCCAAAAACAAAGCGGTCCATCAACAGGAACAGGCCGCCATCATCGCCAAAGCCTGCGAACGCATCGGCCTGCCCAAACCGCGCGAGGTCATCCTCACACCCGTCTCTGCCCACCTGGGCATACCGCCCGCCCACGCGTTCCCGAAACTCAAACGCAAAGACGGCAGTGACCGCCGCCATACCCACGCTATCCTCGTTTTCGACGAACCGGTGTGCGGACCGGTGTTACTCGGAGCCGGGCGGTTTCGGGGGTATGGGGTGTGTCGGCCGATGGATTCAGAGTGAACCGGGTATGAGTTGGCTCTTGTTTCTGGATGAAAGCGGTCATGACCACCGGGTTATGCCTTACGAAGTCAGAGGCGGGATCGCAATCCATGCCTCGCGTCTATGGTCGTTTGTTCAGCACATGCAACGACTTGAATTGGCATCTTTCGGAACGGAATTGCACCAGTTCCGAGTGGAACTCAAGGGTTGCAAATTGCTGAGCAAGGATCGCTTCAAGTGGGCATCACAAAAGCCACCAATGCCCAAAGAAGTACGGCGTAAGCATTGCCGTGGTTTTCTCACAAAGGGGTTGGAAAAGAAGCCACCATCCCGCGACGAGTTCACCGCGTACGGGCAGGCATGCCTGGAGATGGCCACCGGCGTCTTTGAGCTATTGCGAGACCACGATGCCAGGCTTCTCGCGGCAGCCATCCCCCGTGACACAGTCAAGCCGGAAACGTTCGAGGCCAGGGAGTTTCTTCGCAAAGATCATGTCTTTCTGTTGGAGCGATATTTCTATCTACTTGAACACGAGCGTCAGCACGGACTTCTTGTCATGGACGAAGTCGAGAAGACAGAGGACAGACGATTCGTACGCCGCCTCGAGGCTTATTTTCGAAACACGCAGACCGGCCGCTACAGGAGTGCCTGGATCGTGCCGACGCCGTTTTTCGTTTCCTCGGACATGGCGTACCCGGTGCAAGCGGCGGATCTTGCAATCTATGCGGTCAACTGGGGATTCAGGCTGCCAACTCGGGGCATGGCTGAGGCCGTACGTGAGGAAATCGCGGAAAATTATGGACGCTGGCTTGCTCAACTGCAATTCCGAGGACAAGGCTACCGGGATGGGGTGGTACACGACGCGTATGGGATCGTCTATGTTCCGGATCCGTACACGGCGCGCGAGGGGGATCTATGAGCAGAAAACAAAAAGGAGGCAATGCCGTCAGAGCCACCCGAAAGCAGCTCTTGGGCCGAGCCTCCGACGACAGTATCGGGCACGCGCAGCCGAAAGTCAATAGTCGAAATTCTTTTCACACCGACCAGCACCCTTCATACGTTGCTCCCGGGCACGATTCCAGGCAGCGCGGGAAGATTTATGGAGGCTGTCGGTCAACGAGTGAGAACCGAAACGAGTTCAACTACATATGAATGCGAGTACAGGCCGCTCAGCGTACGCTGACTTCATTAATGCTCTCTGGTCTCATGATCCCTTCCCTTGGCAGCGCATGCTTGCGGAGCGATTGGTTCAGGATGAGTGGCCAAGGGTGCTGGACCTGCCCACCGCTTCGGGTAAAACAGCCTGCATGGATGCGGCGATCTATGCCCTGGCCGCGCAGGCGGCCAAGCCTGTCTGGGAACGCACCGCGCCACGTCGTATCTGGTTCGTGGTGGACCGGCGCATTGTTGTGGACGAGGCGTTTGAGCGGGCACAAACGATTGCCGACAAACTGCTTGAGGCGAAGGGCGGGCCGTTGAAGGACGTGGCGGACCGGTTGCGGGAGATCAGCGGCACGGAACGACCGTTGGCGACGGCCCGCTTGCGGGGCGGGGTATTGCGCGATGACGGCTGGGCGCGGCTGCCGTCGCAGCCGGCGGTGATTACGTCCACGGTGGATCAGCTCGGTTCCCGGTTGTTGTTCCGCGGTTACGGGCACAGCGCGCGTACGGCACCGATTTTTGCGGGGTTGGCGGCACATGACAGTTTGATTCTGCTGGACGAGGCGCATTTGTCGGTGCCGTTTATGCAGACCTTGCAGGCGGTGGAGCGTTACCGCGGGGAAGACTGGGCGGAGCAACCGATCCGCACGCCGTTTGCGTTTGCCATGCTGTCTGCGACGCCGCCGGCCGGCGTGGCGCCGGAAGATGTTTTTCCGGGGCCGGAGCGAGAGGCGGCTCTGGATCACCCGGTTCTGCAACAGCGCATGCGTGCGGACAAGCCAGCGGCGCTGGTCGAAGTGAAGGCGGCAAAAGCCGGCAATGACGATCCGCTGGTTGACGAGGCGGTTACGCAGGCACGCGAGTTTGTACTCAAGCAGGAAAGGCGACGGGTCGCGGTGGTGGTTAATCGCGTGGCGACGGCGCAATCTATTGAACGCGCACTGCGGAATACGGCCAGCGATGCAATGGACGTGGTGTTGCTTACCGGTCGGCTGCGGCCGTTGGAGCGCGACGCGCTGGTTGCGCGCTGGCAGCCGGTGTTGAAGGCGGGCAGCATGACGCCGCCGGAGCGGCCGGTGGTCCTTGTGGCAACGCAGTGCATCGAGGTGGGCGCGGATTTCAGTTTCGATGCGCTGATCACCGAGGCGGCGAGCCTGGATGCGCTGCGCCAGCGTTTCGGGCGGTTGAACCGGCTGGGCGAGCAGGATAGTGCCCCGGCGGCGGTGTTGATTCGTGCGGACCAGGCCAGGACGGATTATGACGATGTGATTTACGGAACGGCCATGAGCCGGTGCTGGGCGTTGCTGGATCGCCTGGCGAAGACTCAAGGTGAAGGCAGGAAGCAGCGGAAGGTTGTTGATTTCGGCATTACGGCCCTGGATGCATTGCTGGCCGGAGCGGAGGGGGTCGAAGCCTGCATTGCACCTGCGCAAGATGCGCCGCTGTTGCTCCCTTCGCATCTGGACTTGTTGTGCCAGACCGCGCCGGTGCCGCAGGTGCAGCCGGATATCAACCTTTATCTTCATGGCGCAGAGCGCGGCGGGCCGGAAGTTCGGGTGGTCTGGCGGGCGGACCTGGACGCCGGGTTGTCCGAGGACGCGATGGACGAGGTGTGGAAGGAAACGGTGGCCTTGTGTTCGCCAAACAGCCTGGAGGCGCTGTCGGTGCCGCTGTACCGGTTGCGGCGCTGGTTGAATGATCACCGCTCCGCGGATGATGCCGTGGACGTGGAAGGCGCTGGCTGTACTGTTGAAGAGGATGGAACCCGCAGGCGCATGAAGCCGGCTCTGGTGTGGCGCGGCCGCGAGCGTTCGGAAGTCGCCCGAAAGCCATCCCGGCTTCGCCCGGACGATATGGTTGTGTTGCCGGCGTCGTATGGCATGGAGGGGCTGGGGCAGTCCATGCTCGGGCACGAACAGGGCGAGGCACAACTCGATCTCTGGGAAGCTTGCCACGAGAAAAGCGGCAAGCCGCCCGCGTTGCGCCTGCACAGGCGGGTGCTGGACCCCTGGCGCAAGTGTCCACCATTGGCCGAGTTAATCGATCTGGCCGAAGCACCCGACTGGAACGAGGACGATTTGCAGCCGGCCATCGACAAGGTGCTGGCTTATTCTCCGGCGTCCGACGACGACTCGCCGGCACCGCCGGACTGGCTGCTGGCGTTGCTGCGCAAGACCCGCTACGGCCGGAAGGAAAAACACCCGGACGGCGGACTGGTGCTGTTGGCACCACGGGAAAAGGGACAACAGAACGAAGAACAGGATTTGTTCGCCGACGATGACGACCTGCTCTCCGCGATCGGGGAAGAAGTGCCGCTGGACGTGCACAGCGCGCTGGTGGAGCGGGCTGTCGAACAACTGGCCGACCGGTGCCTGCCGGATGTCTTCCACGAGCCGCTGAAGACGGCGGCGTACTGGCACGATGCGGGCAAGATGGACGAGCGGTTTCAACTCTGGTTGCGCCAGGGCAACGAGCCGGCGGCCCTTGCCGCAGCACCGCTGGCGAAATCGAGAATCGTTGCTACCTCGCCCGCGCGCCGACGCTGGTTGCGGCAGGTCAGCGGGCTGCCGGAGAACTTCCGCCACGAAATGCTTTCTCTGCAACTGGCCGAACGTCTCGGGCCGTCCAGCGCTGAGCCGGTCTTGGACGACCTGGTGCTTTATTGCATCGCCAGTCACCACGGGCATGGCCGGCCGTTCGCGCCGGTGTGCCGGGATGATGACCCGCCGCCGGTTCGCGGTACGCACGATGGGGCAACGATTGATATCGATGAAAACACGCGCGCCGGCTGGCCGGCGCCGCACGCGCTGGATTCGGGTGTGCCGGAGCGCTTCTGGCGCCTGAGCCGTCGCTACGGCTGGTGGGGTCTGGCGTACCTGGAAGCTGTTCTGCGTTTGGGCGACTGGTACGGCAGCCGATGGATGGCCGACGCTGACGTCGGCTCCCCTCGACGGAAAAGCGCACCGCGCACCGGGCCCGCTGCGCAAGCAGAGTCGACGCATTCATTGACGCTGACTGGTATCGATGGCGCCAACCCGCTGGGATTCATGGTGGCGCTCGGCACCTTGGCCGTACTTCATCAGGCCGGTCACAGCGAGGTACGCCTGGCCTGGCGGCGCGGCGTGGCCTGGCGGCCGGAGCTGTCTGGATTGCCAACGGCTGACGAGGCGGAACTGGCGAACCTGGTTGCAGAAAGTCTACAGGGTGAGCAGGTGTCAGAGGATGCCGAGCAGAACCGCAAACAGGCCGAGAAGCGTCTGGACGAGGCGAAGAAAAAGATTAAACAGAAACAAGACGAGATCAATACCCGTGGATTGCGCGGCAACGAACGCAAGCAAGCACGGGACGAGGAACTGGCCCCGCTGGAACGCGAAGGTGATGAAGCAAGACAGCAGTTTCTCGAGGCGCTGCGCAACGCCGTTCCCAAACCCGAGTTGGCGCTTGGCGCGAATATCGACTGCGACGCCGAGGGGTATCGTGACCTGGTACAGCCGTTGCTGGAATCCGCCGATTGGCGAGCGCGGGAAGCCATCGATATGCTTGCCGCCTTTACCAGCGACGCCAGCCTTCACGACAGCCCGAGCAAACGCAAGCAAGGCAAGTTGGCTCCGACCCCGCTCGCGTTTATAACCGGCGGAGGGCATCAGGATTTTCTCGGAACTATCAGGCAACTACTGGCACTGGTTGAGCGCGAGAGAGTGAGATCTGCGCTTTTTGAGCCGTGGGTGTATGCAGACAATGGTTTATCCATGCGCTGGGATCCTGTAGAAGACCGGCGCTACGCACTGATGGATCGTGATCCCACAGCTTCTGACAACAAACCCCGCACTGTATGGATGGCCAATCTGTTGGCCTACCGCGCACTGGCGCTGTTCACATCGGCACCCCGTGGCAGCCGGCTCAATACAGCCGGCTGGTCCCGACAGGATGGCGAGGATGTGTTCACCTGGCCACTGTGGAGCGGATTGGTGAGTTATGAGTCTGTTCGCTCGCTGCTCTCGTTGCCGGCTCTGCACCTGAGCACGCCGGATCACTCCGAATTGCGTGCCCGTGGCGTCCGTGCGGTGTTCCGGTCGCGTCGGATCAAGGTGGGGGCAGGTGCCAATTTCAAAATTAACTTTAGCCCTGCGCGTCAAGTTTGATTGGATCCAGTCAATGTAGCAGTAGCAAATGAAACAGGCCCCAGAAATTTCTAAGTAACCATGGTCACTCTTTCAAACTATCGCGAAGACCCACTGTATCCGCGAGTTGTCCGTGCCGTGGACGCGATTCTTGAGCATGAAACGGTGGTCGCGCCGGTTGATGTGCTGCTGCGCCTGGATCTGCTTGACCAGGAACAACTTGTGGATTGGCGTCACGGCCGGATACCGTACCTGGAGCAGGCCATTCGCGGGAACCTGACCCGATTATCCCGACTGCTCAGAATCCTCCGGTTTCATGCACATGATCTCAACCTCAAACCCGCATGGACGGACTACCGGCGCTGGGGCAAGGGCCCGGAGCAGACACTGCGCTTCACCAAGACGGGGAAACAGAAGCTTGAACAAGCCTACGCGACACATTTTGTCTGGCCGGGCAAGGGATCCTTTCGTCCACCGGCAAAGAAGGGCCAGATGGCCTGATCTGGAACCGAGCGGAGTCCAAGGCCTGAATTTTCCCAACAACTCCAACCTGAATCAATGAGCTATGCCTAAATCCCGCAACAGACGGAAAGGAAAAAGGAACCACAAACCGGCAGCGCGCAGGCGCATGACGCGCTCACAAGCATCTGCACCACCCCCGATTTCCAGCATGGAAAGTCTTCTCCATTCCATGCAAACGCTTGCGGGCCCCGATTCCAGCCCCGAGTTTCGGGCGCAGAAGCTGGTGTATTCCGCCTGGGAATTGAATGATCCGCGCGATCGGGCCCGCAAGGCGAAACGTGCGCTCGAGATTTGGCCGGATTGTGCCGATGCCTGGGTGCTGCTGGCTGAAAACATGGCCGAGTCGCTGGATGAGGCGCACGAGTTCTACGCCGCTGGCGTGGAAGCAGGTGAGCGTGCGCTCGGCGAAGCTGCATTTACTGAATTTGAAGGCGTTTTTTGGGGTGTCTTCGAAACCCGTCCCTACATGCGTGCACGATCGGGATTGGCGCGGGTTCTGAAGAAAATGGGCCAGACCGATGAGGCGGCCGGGCATCTGCGCGATATATTGCGCCTGAATCCGGACGACAACCAGGGCAACCGCTACAGCTTGCTGCACCTGTTAATGGAGCAAGGGCAGGACAAGGAAGCGGCCAATTTGCTCGAAGCATACCCTGATGACTGCATGGCCGAGTGGGCCTATGCCCGGGCGCTTTTGGCGTACCGGCGGTATGGCGTATCGGAGAAAACCGATGCATTGTTGATCGCTGCGCTGAAGTGCAATCAATTTGTTCCGGCGTATCTGCTGGGCCGGCGCCGGATGCCGCAGCAGTTGCCGTCAATGATCGGCCTGGGGGACAACGATGAGGCGATTGCTTACGCGGCTGCCTACAAGGCAATCTGGAAACAAACAGCCGGTTCGCTCGATTGGCTCAAGTCAAATCTCGGGAACACTACAGGATGAACAACTCGCTTGATCAGATTATTGATCAGCCAATTCCAGTTGTCGTCGACGACCGCGAATGCCGTGGCGACGTGCTATCAGCGCTGCGCGCCGACGGCCGCTTTGCGGTGCAGGTGCAACGCCTCGCGCTTGGCGATTACCGCGTCGATACGCGGTTTCTGTTCGAGCGCAAGACGATGTCTGATCTCATCCAGTCAATCATCAGCGGCCGCTTGTTTCGTCAGGCCTTACGCTTGGTGGAGCAGGATGATCTCCGGCCCGCGCTGATTCTGGAAGGCACAAGCCGCGATCTGGCGACAACGCAAATGTCGTGGGAGGCAATCCAGGGCGCACTGGTGACTGTCAATCTGCTTTTGGGTTTGCCGATACTGCGCACTCGCAAGCAATAAGCTCGGACGGCCACCGTCGGCAGTAGCGCCGGCGCGGCGGACCAGG
>NPIE01038457.1_pt2 | contig 10900 bp, 9 predicted proteins | sample 8637661 | NCBI WGS metagenome assembly NPIE01 (sample SAMN07420842, study PRJNA396082) | bioreactor metagenome | isolation source: sample BA12 brine-fed electro-methanogenic bioreactor BA | place: Japan: Kochi | collected 2016-12-09 | reverse complement strand
CCCCCTGCGGCGTTCAAAAAGTATATTGCGAAAGAGGTAAACTCCTTACCCGTTGCCCTGTCAATTTAAACAGGGCATTACAGACCGCCGGGGCGATAGGCGGGGTGCCGGGTTCTCCGATACCGCCGAGCGGCTCGCCGCTGTTGATAATTTCGACTTCGACATCTGGCATTTGATCAGGCCGCAAGATCGGATAGTCGTGAAAATTGCTTTGCATCACGCGGCCTTTCTCGAAAGTTATTTCCTCGCTCCAAGCTGCCGACAAGCCGTAAACAATACCGCTTTCCATTTGCATTTTAACGATGGCCGGATTCACCGCGAAACCGCAATCGACCGCACACCAGACACGGACAACCTGGATCTCACCATCGTCAAGCGCCACTTCGGCCACCTGTGCGACGATGCTACCGAACGATTCATGCAATGCAACGCCCATTGCATGTTTGATACCGTTTTCGTCTTGCCATGCCTCGGATTTCCAGTCTGCCATGCCGGCGGCGGTATCGAGCACTTTTTTGAATCGCGGTTGTTCGGTTAACAAGTTACGGCGAAATTCGACCGGGTCGGCACCTGCCGCATGGGCCATTTCATCGATGAACGACTCTTTGAAGAAGGCGTTCTGCGAATTCCCGACCGAGCGCCAGTAGCCGATCGGCAACGGCTTAACCGGCACACTGACCACATCGGCGCGCTTATTCGGTATTCCATAAGGCTGATGCGGACCGCCTTCGAAGATGCTCTCGTCGATAGTAGGGTCTTTCAGAAACTCGGGATTGAGCCGGCCCGATGGCCCTTCGCCCGCCGTTGTAATTTGAATTGCGAGCGGATTACCTTGGGCATCAAAGCCAGCCCGGTATTTAGCTGCGGTCATCGGGCGGTAATGGTCGTGTTGCGTATCTTCTTCGCGCGTCCAAATAACTTTGATCGGTCTGCCCAGATGTTTCTTGGCCAGCGTTACCGCCTGCGCCGTATAATCCATGATGAAGCGCCGTCCGAAACCGCCGCCGAGGAAAGGCGTGATCACTTCGATAGCATCCAATTTTAGGTCGGTAATTTCGGCTGCGACCTTGGCGACGAAATCGGCGCCTTGATTCGGCGCCCAAACCTTGCAATGATCCTTCGTAACCAGTGCGGTGCAGTTCATCGGCTCCATCGTTTGATGCGCAAGAAACGGCGCATGATAGACCGCCTCGATAGTGTTGGCCGCTTCGGACAAGGCTTTTCCTGCATCGCCGATATCTTCGACCCTGACTCCCGATTCGTTCAACGCGGCTTTAAGTTTTTCCAAATACGATTTCGATGAGAAATCGGCATTATCGCCTTCATCGAAAGTCACCGGTAATTGTTCTAAAGCCTTTTTGGCTCGCCAATATTGATCGGCAATCACGGCGACACCGTTCGGTATCTCCTCGACCGCAACGACGCCTGGCATTTTGAGCACTGCGTCTTGGTCGTAGGATTGGACCGAACCGCCGAATACCGGCGATTGTTTGACCGCGGCATACAGCAGTCCATCAGCCTTGATATCGATACCGAACTCGGCTTCTCCGGTGGCTTTAACCCGATTATCGGTTCGCTTGACCGGTTTACCGATCAGCCGGAAAGAAGCATCGTCTTTTAACGGCACGTCTGCGGGTATATCCAGTTTAGCCGCCAAGGGCGCCAATTCGCCGTATGTCAATTTTTTTCCGCTCTCGCGATGAATAACGACGCCCGGCTCTGTCGTACATTCGCCGGGAGCTACGCTCCAGGTGCCTGCGGCGGCTTCGATCAGCATCGCCCGAGCGGTCGCACCGGCTTTTCGCATGGTCATATAAGACGAACGTACGCTGAAACTGCCGCCGGTAAAGCGCGTCGTATTGTTGAACATGATTCGGTATTCCGGCCCATGCGGTGCCTGCACGACCTTGAGCATCGCCATGTCGGCATCCAGCTCTTCGGCCATGATGGCCGGTATCGAGGTGTAGGTCCCCTGCCCCATTTCGATGAAAGGATTTTGAAAAGTCACGACGCCATTTTCATCGATTCCGATGAAGGCATTGATCACGCCTTCGCCTTGTTCGTCAACCTTGGCGCAACCGGGCAAGGATATCCCTAACACGAATACGCCGGCACCGGCCGCGGCTGCCCCGAGAAATTGCCGGCGCGTCATCGACAGATTCGATAAAGTGCTCATGACTGCTCTCCTTGATGTTGCGCCGCTTGTTTGACCGCTTCGAATATTTGCAGATAGGTTCCGCAACGGCAAAAGTTAGTCATTTTGGCTTTGATTTCGTCGTCGCTCGGATTCGGATTTTCCCACAGCAAGGCTGCAGCCGCCATGATTTGACCGGGCTGGCAGTATCCGCATTGTGATACATCTTTGTCGATCCAGGCTTGTTGCACCGGATGCAGTCCTTCTTCCGACGCTAATCCTTCGATTGTCGTGATTGCTTTATCTTTGGCCGCACCGAACGGCATCATGCAAGATCGCACCAGCTCACCATCGAGATGGATGGAACAGGCGCCGCACATCCCTATACCGCAACCGAATTTGGTTCCGGTTAAACCGGCAATATCGCGAATGGCCCACAGTAATGGCATATCGTCCTCGGCGTCCAACTCGTATTGCTTACCGTTTATCATCAAGGTCGTCATCGTTCACTCCTCGGCATCGTAATGGCCGCTTAGGTGGTCGAAATCTTCCTTGGTATCGATATCGAGTTCCGCTTCGGGTAAAGAAATTTTCAGAAGTTTTTCTTCAAATTGCAACAACAGGCTCTTTGCGCCCCGGTCGCCCCGGAGGGAGCGCAACTCACCGAAAAAAGCCGACGGAAATAGCGCCGGAACGCCGACCGTATCATGATACTGACTTGCGGCAATACGAGACGGTTCAATTTGCCACTGTGTCAATAAGTTCTGCATCGCTCTGTAACCGACCAAAGGTTGATCGGATAATAACATTAATAACCCGTCGGCGCTTGTCGGCAGAGTGTTGATGCCGGCTCGAATCGACGAAGCAATACCTGTTTGCCAGTTCGGGTTAACAACTGCGATAACCCCGCCCAAATCAACCTTTTCTTGTATCGTCTCGGCTTGCGATCCCAGAACCACAATGACACGCTCATTCAGTAATGAACGAGCGTTTTCGATTGTATTGCCGAGTAAGGTTCGGCCGCGCCATTCGAGCAGTTGCTTAGGGCTACCCAGTCGGCGGGATGCGCCGGCGGCTAAAATTACTGCATATACATTCTCAAAATCAAGACTCATTGGGGATGACAATCTTTAATACCGAGTTGTCCGCCATCTCGTCCCTTCAACGCGGCGTGAATGCCGGCCATGATCGACAAGGCAATTTCCTCGGGCGTCTCGGCGCCTATGTCCAAACCGACCGGACCGAATACCTTAGCGGCAATATTCGGTGCGTCCCCGCCTAAACTATCGAGGAGTCTATCTCTGCGGTGAACAGGGCCAAGCAAACCAATGAAAGGGATTCGGCTAGCCGCTATGATTCTTAAATAGCGTTCATCATATTCGATACTATGAGTCATCAACACGAGTGCATCGAATCGATCCAATGGCAAACGCTCGTGCAAATCTTCGGGCATCGAATGGAGTAAAGCATCGATATTTGGAAATCGTTCGGGTTTAATATAACCTGGCCGATGATCGACGATCGTGACACGCCAACCAAGTGCTTTGGCGAATTGCACGACCGGAAGCGCATCGGCTCCTGCTCCCAGCACCAGCAGTTGCGCTGACGGACGCATTAAGTCGAAAAACAATTTAACAGCATGACGGTCGATCAAACAGGTATCTAGAGTGGGTTTGCGCCGCCTCCAAGTTTGTTTGGCCGCCTTGGTGATCGATACGGGAGTATTGCCCTTTTGGCTAAGGTCGTCTAATTCGAACTCAGCCAGAAAAAAACTATCGCCGATTGAATAATCGGGATGGTCGGATTCATAAACGGTCGCCAAAATACCGGCCGTATGACTTTCGGATACCTCTACAATTCGGTTCAGCGGGTGAAAATCATTGTCGGCTTTCAATAATTGCAACAATACCCTTACTGCCCCATTGCAACCCAAACCGAGGCCCCAAACCGCATCGTCGGGAGAACGCATATCGTAGAATAGCGTTTTAGGATTTTCGGTTTCGAAAACCGTATGTGCCTGTTCGACCAAATCTCGCTCAAAACAACCGCCTCCCAACAGGCCGTTTAACTCGCCATTGTCGGCAATCAGCATTCTGGCACCGGCTTTTTGATAAGTTGAACCAAGGGTTTCTATAATCGTCGCCAAAACAACATTTTCCGTGTTATTCCGTAATCGCCAATAAGCGTTGATCAAATGGTGGGGATTACAAGTCATGGCAGCGATCCTAACGGCTATTATGCTGCACCATCGGCGCAATGCTTGCAGATGCCGTGAATTTCAAGCGTTTTACGTCGTGCGGTAAATCCTGCTTGCTTCAGTTCATTCGCCAAACTGTCCATGACCGGTGTCGCCGGCCTCTCTTCGATCTGCCGGCAACCTTCGCAGATCAACAGCAATAAATCGTGCTTGCCTTCAACATGATTGCAGCCGATAAATGCATTCATGCTTTCGACGCGGTGAATTAATTTCTGTTCGATCAAAAAGTCCAGCGCGCGATAAACGGTCGCCGGTTTTGCCGAATCGTTGAACGGCTTGATCCGGTCTAATAAATCATAAGCCTTAACGGCTTCGTGGCTATCCCAAATCAACTCAAGAACCTTATGACGTATCGGCGTCAATTGCGCCCCTCTCTCCAAACATAGCTTTTCCGCTTTTTTTAAGGCTTCCTGCTTACAAGTTTTATGATCATGGTTAAAGGTTTCGGCACAGGCCTGTTTTGAATCGCCGGTTTGAGACATTAATTAACTCCGATTTTTTGCGGAAATTATACATTATCAGTGCAGTCTTTGCGGCACCGGAGTTAGAACAAGCTTTCATGATAGTATCGATATGAACTATAGTAGTTCTAAAATGCCGCGACTCCTTAGATTGGCGCATAATATAAAAATCTAACTCCGATATGAGACTCATCCATGTTTGAAATTGCCGAGCTGGGGCATACCCTAAAAAAATCAGAATACAACGAACAAATTCCGGAACTCAGAACCCAGTTGCTGCTGCTGCAACAAGAACTCGGCGCTTGCGATTTTCCTGTCATTATTCTTATTTCCGGGGTAGACGGCGGCGGCAAGGGTCAAGTCATTAATTTACTGAACGAATGGCTGGATGCGCGCTACATGGAAACTTTCGCCTTCGACGAACCCAGCGATGAGGAAAAAGAGCGTCCTAAATATTGGCGCTATTGGCGTTCTCTGCCGCCTAAGGGAAAAATAGGCATCTATGTCGGATCTTGGTATAGCGACCCGATATCGCACCGAGTCTACGGAGACATTGATGACAGTCAATTATCGGTGGAACTCAAGCACATCAACGAAATGGAACAGTTACTGATAGACGACGGCGCGCTAATCATTAAATGTTGGCTGCATTTGAAAAAAGAAACTCAAAAAAAACGTCTCAAAGAACTTGAAAAAGATCCGGAAACCAGTTGGCAAGTTACCGAGCGAGATAAAAAGCACTTGAAACTGTATGATGAGTTCGTAGAAATCGCCGAAAATGTATTGACAACAACCAGCACAGGAATCTCGCCTTGGCTGGTTGTCGAAGGAACCGATATTCGTTACAGCAGCTTGACAGTTGGACAGCATGTTTTGCATAGAATCCGTCAACATATCGACAGCCGAAATGGAAAATCGGAAAACATAAACGGCATCTCTTTCGTCAATATCAACCAGCAAAGCTTACTGGACACGTTGGATTTATCGCTCGAACTCGACAAAAAAGACTACAGCGATCAATTGCTGCACTACCAGGGTAAATTGAATAAATTAGTCAGAATGGCACGAGAACAAAAGCGTTCAACAATCCTGGTTTTCGAAGGCTGGGACGCCGGCGGCAAGGGGGGAGCCATTCGGCGCATTACATCGGCAATCGACGCGAGAAGCTACCGCGTTATTCAAACCGCCGCGCCGACTGACGAGGAAGCCGCGCATCATTATCTATGGCGATTCTGGCGGCATATTCCTAGAGCGGGTAAGGTCACTATTTACGACAGAAGCTGGTATGGGCGTGTTTTGGTCGAACGCGTGGAAGGCTTTGCAACTGACAAGGAATGGATGCGCAGCTATTCAGAAATCGTCAATTTCGAGGAAGCATTGATCGAACATGGCATTCTCTTATTGAAGTTTTGGCTGCACATCGATAAAGACGAGCAACTTAAGCGTTTCAAAGCCCGCGAGCAAATCAGTTACAAAAAACATAAAATCACCGAGGACGATTACCGTAACCGGGAAAAATGGGATGATTATAAAATCGCGGTCAACGAAATGATAGCACGAACAAGCACCCGCGCCGCTCCTTGGCTAATGGTCGAAGCGAACGACAAACGCTATGCGCGGATCAAAATCTTGAAAACCGTTTGCGAGAAATTGGAAGCGATTCTGGAACCTGGGAAATAATCGGTTCGGCACGAAGCGCTTCGCTGATACCTGCGTGCGCTTCATAACTTAAAGATGCCCGGTTTTTATCGGTCATTTCGAGAACGGGCAATATTTTGACGCGGACCTCTATCTTTCCGAGTTTCAGCATTTTCAACAAATGCGGTATAAATTCGTCATGGCCGATGAATGGAGCTAAAAACTTTGCCTCCCCTTCGTACCGGATAGCTACAGGTTGGATCGCCGAACGCGTCAGCAAAGCCGGCTGCAGCAAAGACGAATGAAACGGCAAAACTTGTGATCCATCCGAAGTAGTACCTTCCGGGAATGCAAAGACCTTGCTGTTTTGTTTTAATAACCAACTCATTTGTTCGGACGTGGTATGAATCTCCTTCTTATCTCCTCGCCGAACGAAGATTGTCCCGGCCTCTTTCGACAAATAACCGATGACGGGCCAATCGAGAATATCGTTTTTGGCGACAAAATATCCCGGTAAATGTTGACCCAAAGCGATGATATCGAGCCAGGATACATGATTACTAACGACTAAAACCGGCCCATCGGCTGCCCGTCCTTCGATAATGACTTCGAGGTTTAAGACCCGCTTGAAGACTTTGAGCCAACCCAGTTTGATCCGGTTGATCCTTTCGCGAGCTTTAATCGGCCGGCTTGATCGGTTAATAACCGGAAACACGCCGAGAACGATCAAGAAACCGGATAAGAACAGTAACAAAATCAGTTTTACTTTATAAAGCTGGCGAAAAGCTGCGATCATCGGTAAATAAATGGGGTTTTAAATAATGTTTCGAATAGCGGTCTTCCAGTTGCGCCAACGGCAACAGGATAAACAAATCCATGACGTTGAAATCTTCGTCCCAAAACGGGCGACCGCAAATTTGCACGCCGAAGCGTAAATATGCTTTCAATAAAGGCGGAATCCCCGACTCGTCGCGTTCGCAGCGTAAATGTTCAGGCACTTCGATTAAGGGCACTACCGACAACGCGTCTGAAGCCTTGTTTTTTGAATCGATCGCTCGGTAAACCGCATCGACCGCATAACCGCTCGGCCCGGGCGAAATACTCGCGCAACCGATCAAATAATGGTAATCGCCTAACTGCGCATAGTTTACTAACGCCGACCAGAGCGTGGTTAATACCGCACTGCCCCGGTATTTCGGGTCGACGCAGGTACGCCCTATTTCGAGAAAGCGCCCAGGTAAAGCCAGCACTCGGTCCAGATTAAATTCTTTTTGCGAATAAAAATATCCCAATTTGCGGGCTTGTTCTTGATTTAGTAAGCGTGTATAGCCTACAATTTTTTCATTAGTCGTATCGACTACGACCAGATGATCGCAAAAATGGTCGATTTCGTCATAATCTAAGCCTTCTTTGTCGGTTTTGAGTCTCGCCCCCATTTCCTTGGCGAAAACCTGAAATCGAAGACGCTGCGCTTGTTCGATCAAAGCCTGATCGTGTGTGACAAAACAATCCAGTCGGCGTGTAGGACTAACTCTTATCTGTGTGTCGATTAATTTCATAATGTTGGCTGCAAATGCTTTACTTATCGATTAAGATAAATAAGAAATATTTCAATTTCGCGTCGTTTCTATGAAAAATTGGTGACAGAAGTAAATCTTTCGCTCATGTTAGGATCAAACACTCTCTTCACGGATCACGCTGATAGACCCTGACTAAAATCAAAATGCTTGCGGCTTGTTCAGATGGGCATCGCGTCATAATAGCCATGAAATAATTGATACCTTTCGCACTTAATTTTAAGGAAGCTCGGTAAATCGCCCGACAAAACACCGCCGACACATGTTAATCGTGTCGCCGAACCCCTTGCGAAATTTGAATAAGTTATTTCCTATTCGTTCCTAAAGCGCTCTATCCTAAAAAAATCAGTTGGAGCGCTTGGAATTCGTTATTGCTTAGCTCTTCGGCTGCGCTCAGGAGAGCTTTGTCGAAACAAGAGCGATCTCCAATCGCCTCCATTGGCTGAGTAGTCTTAATCCCGATCACCCTTTCGACAAGACTCAGGTCAATCGGGATTAAGAATGCTCAATTGATTTTTTAGCTTTATTCAACACTTAAATTCTATGGGTCATTAATATCCTTTAGCAATTTACTCTGGCTGAATAGTCTAGCGAATTAGCTACGCACCATAGGTCCGAAATGCATTGCACTTATTTATCAAATCCACGTCATTTTGAAAATATCACTCCAGCCGTTAGATACTTTGCAACTTTTTCCTGAAAATTATGGCAACCAATAAAGTTTACGACTTAAGAGCGCATGGATGGTCGACTAGAAAAAAAGTCGTTTTCATTATCGGCCTATTCGGACTTATTTCGGCATCCCTAGTCGGCATGATTTACTGGAACGGCAATGTCTTTGAGGGAGTTCGTTCTTATGTGAGAGGAGAAGGTCTCTGGGCCAAAGCGCAAAAAGATGCGGTTTTTTACTTGACTCAATATTCCTACAATCATGCCGAGGCGGATTACCTAGCTTATTTGGAAGCCCTCGAAATCATCAGCGGCGATAGCAAAGCTAGAACGGCTTTATTTCAATTTCCACCCGACAAACAAGCAGCAAGAGAAGGTTTTCTTCAGGGACAAAACCACCCGGACGACATCGATACGATGATCCATTTTTTTATACAATTTCACCGCATTTCCTATATGCGCGAAGCAATCGATATATGGCAGTCCGCCGATAAAAAAATCGATGCATTGAACGTAATCGGCGAACAAATACGAAACGAAATGACCGGCTCGCGTCGCGACAGCGAAAAAATTGCCGACTTAAGGCGGCGCATACGGCAGCTCAATAATGAGCTTCATGAGCTAGAAAACCAATTTTCGCTTAAATTAAGCGAAGGTGCCCGATGGGTTAAACTCATTACATGGCAAATTAGCGTGCTGATATTAACCATCTTTGTCGGTATGGGACTGCTAGTCAGCCGGCAAATTATAAAGAGCATCGAAAAATTCGAAAAACAACTGGCTCTCAGTGAATCGCGTTTTCGAAGCCTGAAGGAATCCAATACAATCGGTATTATTTCATGGCGCCTCGATGGTATGATCGACGAAGCGAACGACCTTTTTTTAAACATGCTGGGTTTTGTCCAAGCCGATATTGAAAAAGAAGCGGTCAATTGGCGAGATATTACTCCAACTGAGTTTCATGCCAAGGATCAACAGGCTATCAACGAGCTTTTAATGCATGGCCGATGCGAGCCTTATGAAAAAGCGCTGATCCATAAACAAGGATATTGGGTACCTGTATATATCGGCGCGGCATTGCTTAGCAGTAATCGTGAACAAGGTATTGCTTATGTAATGGATCTAAGCGAACGCAAAAAGGCTGAACAACAATTAAAACTTTCGGCCACGGTTTTTGACTTCAGTAGCGAAGGCATTATGATTACCGACCCATCGTTACGCATCGTATCGGTCAATCAAACATTGTGTAAAATGACCGGCTACGATCAAGAAGAATTATTGGGTAAGCCGCCTTCGATCTTGCAATCGGGCTATATATCGACCGAACAATACAAATATATGTGGGATTCTCTAAATCAAAACGGTCAATGGCAAGGCGACATTGTCGATCGCACTAAAAATGGCGCATTATTACCGATGCGAATCAGCATTAGCCAAGTTAAAGACAGTGACAATCAAATCACGCATTATGTGGCAATACTTTCGGATATTTCGGAACGCAAAGCCGAAGAAGAGCATCTCCGTCATATCGCACATCACGACCCGTTGACCGATTTGCCTAATCGAATTTTGTTTAACGACCGGTTGGAAAGGGCCATAAAGAAAGCCGCGCGAAGCAATACCAGTCTGGCGGTTTTGTTTCTGGATTTAGACAAATTTAAACCGGTTAACGATTTGTTCGGTCACAAGACCGGAGATCGCCTATTGCAGAGCGTGGCTCACCGAATCGTACGGAGTGTTCGAGAAACGGACACCGTCACTCGATTAGGTGGCGATGAATTCGCGATATTACTCGAGGATGTGACCGATTCGGAAATGGTCGATAAAATTCTTAAACATACGGTCGATGTCATCAGAAAAACCTATTTTATCGATGACCGTATGATCGATATTGGCGTCAGCGCCGGAATGAGCATTTATCCCAACGATGGCACCGACATTAAAACACTGCTGGACCGCGCCGATAAAGCCATGTACGAAAATAAAAAAAACGGCAACGGCAGCTAATATCAACCCTTGATATGCCCAACGTAGTTCAACATTCGATAGTTTAACCATGAAAGACATAAATTTTATGAAGGTTCTCAACAGCGGCTTCGTTCAACAAGTTATTGAGTTAACTTCATATTCTTCATGAGCTTCATGGTGAAATACTTTTTCTAGG
>NPIE01015825.1_pt1 | contig 10904 bp, 16 predicted proteins | sample 8637661 | NCBI WGS metagenome assembly NPIE01 (sample SAMN07420842, study PRJNA396082) | bioreactor metagenome | isolation source: sample BA12 brine-fed electro-methanogenic bioreactor BA | place: Japan: Kochi | collected 2016-12-09 | reverse complement strand
GCGACCTCCGGCGTGACAGGCCGGTTTTTCCATTTACCAGATAATACCCGCATTTCCCGGAACATTCCTATATTAAGGTAATAACGCATTTTTTATTTACCTTGACTTACCTTTGGCACTTGTTTAAATATAAATCAGATGTTGGGTATAGTGTTGGGTAAAAAATCTCCGGCTTGCAAACTGTATGTTTCCCAACTCGACGAATTACCCAACAAGTACCCAACTCAGCTTACCGGAGGTAAAGCAACGATGCCAGCGCAAAAGCGGATCAAGACGAAATATGCAGGTGTCTTTTATGTCGAAAGCAAAACCTCCGACAAAAGGCGGACCGAGCGAGTCTATTACATGATGTACCGCAAGGACGGCAAACTGATCGAAGAAAAGGCCGGCCGACAATTCCAAGACGACATGACCCCGGCTCGAGCCTCTGGCATCAGGGCGGCCAGGATCGAGGGCAAGGAACTACCCAATCGGCAGAAACGAATCAAGGCCAGGGTGAAAGTCTGGACGCTCGACAGCCTATCAAAGGAATATTTCTCTCACCGGCCGGACGGTAAGTCAAAGAAGGTGGACCAGGGGCGCTACGACAATTTTCTACTCCCCTCTTTCGGCAAAAAGCAACCGTCAGAAATTGACCAGCTGTCTGTTGACCGGGTCCGGGTTAAGCTGCTCAAGAGCAAGAGCCCACAGACCGTCAAGCATGTTCTCGCCCTTCTCACCCGGATCATTCATTTCGGCACCGATCGGGGGCTATGTTCGGGTATCGCTTTCAGCATCAAAAAGCCGGCCGTTGATAACGTCACCACAGAAGACCTCTCGCCTGACGAGTTAAGGCGGCTGCTCGAAGTCCTCGACACGACCCCATACACCACAGCGGCGGCCATGATGAAATTGGCGCTGTTCACCGGCATGAGGCGCGGCGAGATATTCAAATTGCAATGGGAGCATATCGACTTCGACCGGGGCTTTATCAATATCGTTTCTCCAAAGGGCGGCGTTTCGCAAAAGATCCCCATGAACAGCAACACCAGGGCGCTGCTTAAGAGCATTACGCCATACTCCGAGTATGTTTTCCCGGGCCGCACCGGCGGGCCGAGGAAGGACGCAAACAAGGACTTTAACGCGATCAAGGGCGAGGCAGGGTTACCGGCAGACTTCAGGCCGATGCACGGTCTACGGCACCTGTTTGCCACCATGCTGGCCAGCTCCGGCGATATTGATATGCTGACCCTGCAAAAACTGCTGACGCACAAAGACCAACGCATGACGCAACGATATATTCACTTCCGGGAAGAAGCATTGAAAAAGGCCGGCGACAAGACAGACGAGATCCTGAATGGTGTTCTGTCCAAGGCCGTCGAAACCGTCGCAGGGGGTGAGAAATGAGCTTTAACGGACATGCACACGAATTTTTCTTACCAGAAGAGGCGCGGGCGAATCTCAGGGCGATAGTCGGCGATGATGACGTTGTTGATGCAATTGAAGAGGAGTGCCGCCGGTATCTGTTTCTAAAGAATCGACCGACCAAGGGTAAGGTTAAAAATAAACTCAAGCAACTGAACGGTCATCTTCAGAAAGTTGCCGATATGCTCGAAGATTATGCGGTGCGCGAGGAATTAATCCGGTTGACCCGGGGTTATGGATTTGATGAATTGTCAGGCCGTGCGTTTGCGGTGACGAGGCGCAATATTTCACGCCTTGCAATAGTAACACAGAAAATTGAACAACTTCCAAAAGGTAAAGACCAGGCAACTTGGGCCTTGGGCCTGGGGCTATACAATATCTGCGAAAAGGCAGGGCTGCGAGTCAGACGGATGAACCGAAACGATGTTCCTGAGGGCCTTTTGCATACGATTCTTGCGGAAATCAGGCAGCCACTTGGAATGGCAAAAAGCGGTGACGGTATTTTTGATAACGTGATCAAAGAATTTGAAGCAAATAAAACGCAACTCTCCGAATCCTCTTTATGATAAATAGCGTTCTTTTTTGACAGGTATTTATCACAGTAATATCAATCATTTGATACTTGCTTAACCCTCAAAACAGGTCTATCGTACCTCCATCAGGTTCACTTTACCCGGAGGTAAGAAATGGACACTTCTTCTGCTCAGTACGTCAAAGACACAAAGGCTGCTCAAATTCTCGACGTAGCCGTTCAAACCCTACGGAACCACCGACACCAGGGGCGCGGATTACCTTATTGTAAAATCGGCCGGACAGTTTTGTACTCCCTGGACGACATCAAAAGCTATCTGGATTCTAAAAAGATCGTTCCCGAGGCCAGGTAGGCCCGGCCATGCTCGAACACGCCGAAAGGTATACGCGGGCAGGTTTCAGCGTGATTCCGGTTCACCACGCCGACGATCCCGATGAAGGCAGGCGGAAGCGGCCAACCGGTTCGTGGAAATCCTATCAAACCAGAATAGCCACCGATGCCGAGCGGCAACGGATGTTTTCAAACGGCGCTGCCATCGCTGTTGTTTGCGGGCCGGTATCGGGCAACCTTGAGGTGATCGACTTCGATGACCCTGACCTGTTCGATCCCTGCCTGAAAGCCATTAGGGGGCATGACGCTGCCCTGGCCGGCAAGCTGGTAGTCCACCAGATAACGCCATCTGGTGGCGCCCACCTGCTCTATCGGTGCAACGATCCCGTTACCGGCAATCAAAAACTGGCGATGACAGAAGACGGAAAAAACGTCCTGATCGAAACGCGGGGCCAAGGGGGCTATTTTCTGATCGAGCCGAGCCGAGGTTATGAATTGCACGGCGATCTTGAGTGGCTGCCGGTCATCAGCAAGAGCGAACGCGATCTTTTGCTATGGATAGCCAAGGGATTCGACCGGCGACCAAAGGAATCTGCTCAAAGTGAGCAAATAACCGAGCCGACCGGCGACAGACCCGGAGACATTTTCAATCGTCGTGCCGAATGGTCCGAACTGCTCGAATCGGATGGCTGGACCATCGTCGGCAATATCGGTGATCGTGTCCATTGGACGCGACCCGGCAAAAAGGCCGGCACCAGTGCGACCCTTCACCCTGATATGGGGCTGTTCATCTTCTCCACCTCCACCAACCTGCCGTCAGAAAGGCCGCTTGATAAGTTTGGCTATCTTGCATGGTCCCGGTTTAACGGTGATTTCGGCGAGGCTGCCCGTTATGTCAGGGGGCTTTACCCGGAAGAGTTCCGGTCAGTTCCGGTCATTCCGGTCAGTTCCGGTCATTCCGGTCAAGGTCCGGTCACGCTCCGGTCAGATTCCGGTCAATGTTCCGGTCAAGAGCGGTCACTTGCCGAGGACGTGCTCACCTTCATAGAGATGGAGCCTGCACCATTTACCAATTCTTATTTATATTCAGAGCTTTGCGTAACATCGAGGCGGGAAAAGAAAACAATCAATGACGCTCTTTACTACTACGAAAAACAAGGGAAAATCAAAAAGATAGATGGAAAAAGGGGTCATTGGGAGGTGGTAGAAGATGAACCGGCACCGATGGACTTGTTATCAGCCGATATTGAGCCGTTTAACATATTGCTACCACTAGATATTTCAGACTATGCCATCGTTCGACCGAAAGGGATCATCCTGTGTGCCGGCTCAAATAATGCCGGTAAATCGGGCTTCCTTTTTTGGGTTTGTCGGAATTTTTTTGCCGGCACACATACACACACAGACCCCAATGCCTTTCTCATAAATGAGAAAGAGAAAGGCGTTGCCCCCGAGATTTTGTACCTCAATTCCGAAATGTCCAAACAGGAGTTGGTCGCCAGGATCAAGTGTTTCGGTGACGACCCCGCCCTGTGGCAACAGCATGTCAAATTTATCGAGCGGTCCCATTCCTTCGACAAATTAGTAAAGCCCAATGGCGTGAACTTCGTCGATTTCCTGGAAGTTCCGGAAGACTTTTTCCTGGCCGGTAAATACATCGCTGACATTCATAAAAAACTGGAATCGGGTATCGCCCTGGTCGCCATGCAAAAGAAACAGAACAGCGACTTTGCTAAGGGCGGCGAGATGACCCTTGAGAAACCCCGGCTGGCTATCAACCTCGACAAAAACGAACCCCACGGATTCACCTGCAAGATAACGAAGCTAAAAGAGCCGAGGGACTTCAAGAAGAACATCCAGGGAATGACGCGGGATTTCGTCATAACCAGAGACTCACAGATATTGCCTATCTCCGATTGGCGATTCGTTACCGCCAAGGACCGGGACAAAATCAACGCTGAATATAACAGAAACAACCTTCCGACCTTTGTCCGATCGACAGGCATGAGCTACCTCGATATGCCTGACGATTTCAAAGTTGAACTGTGAGGGTATCAAATTATGACACCAGATAAGGAAATCGACATTCCCGAGCTGATCGAAGCAGGCTTGCTAATCCGCTGGACCGGGCCAGGGCTGCCGCCTGGGCTGTTTGTGGCAACAACCGACGAGGATGACGGACAGACCATCCTTTACCGATTCATTTCACGCGAGGACCGACACCATGATGCAATCAGCACCGAGTAACAAAGCACACGGGACACTTGAAGACTCCGCACGACACGTTGCCCATGCACACATCGAGGCAGCCGGCGGCTGCCTGGTCTGTGGCGCACGCGCGACGCTGCACTTCAATGTTTTATCCGGCACGCGGGAGAACCCCGGGCTGGTCGCGTTCAACGTCTGCAATGACTGTGTTGACCTACCGCTTCGGGAGATCCTGCACCGGCTCGGCGGCCTTGTCCAAGACACACCGACCAGTTGGGGGCCGATGCTGTCATGATTGTCACGGGGGGAGGGGGTATTCTAATCTCTACAGCCCGCGCCTGCTCTACCGGATGGCAGTCAAAAAGATACGTGTGAGTTTGAAAAATTTCGAGGTTGAAAAAAAATGAACCGAAAAAAACCAGCGGAACTGAAAAAACTGCAAGGCACATACCAGCCATGCCGCGACAAATCGACCATATCGCCCTCACCCGCCGACCTGGGCGACCCGCCCGACCACCTGAACGACACCGAACGTGCCGTCTGGCAAGAAATCGCGGAACGGCTGCCGGAAGGAACGGCCGGCCGCGGTGATGCTGTCAGCTTTGAATTGCTGGTTACCCTGTTTTCCCGGCACCGGACAGGCGAGTTGAACGGCAGCGAATATACCCTACTGGCAAGGATGCTATCGAAATTTGGATTAACCCCTGCTGACCGGGGGGCCGTATCGCCACCGATCACGCCCAAGCGGGCGCGGTGGACGCGGTAAATGGTCAGCTCAAGAGTTGTTGGTCAGAGACAGACCTAAAAACTCGATGCTGCGATGTGTACCCGGTTGGGCTCATTGAATCGTAGATTGCCACCGGTCGAAAGCTGTGTAGGCAGCAAGTAGACCGGTCGGCATGGTGAAGCAAAAGAGAGAAAAGCGGGCCGCGCTAAGCAGCCTGCTGCAGCAAAGGCAGTATGCAGCACCGGCAACCGTGCGCCAGGCATGGGCCAACGAAACCAAAAATCAGAGTACAACATCCATATATGAGGAATCAAAATGGAACGATTGAAAAATTTGCTCGAGCAACAAGGCCGAGCTTTTGAGAATTTCAAGAAGTCAAACGATATCCGTATCGCAGCCCTCGAAGCAAAAGGGCATGGCGACCCGCTTCTCGAAGAGATGGTCGACAAGCAAAATCGAGAAATCTCCGAGTTGCAGAACCAGATTGACGAGCTGGTCAAAAAGGGAATGAGGCCCGGCGGCGGTGATGGTTACGTCAGCCGGAAGCACTTTAGCAGTGAGGACCTGAAGTCTTTCGGCAATTTCGTCAAGAGTGGCGCCGAACCTCGCTACGAGCAAAAGGCGCTGTCCACCGATTCAGGGCCGGACGGCGGCTTTGCCGTGCCGCAAGAGCTTGAATTTCGTATCGGCTCGGCCATTCTCGAACGCAGTCCGATCCGCCGACTGTCCCGGGTTGTTCAGTCCTTCACCGCTGATCACACGATTATCGTCAACCAGGGCGGCACCGAATCCGGCTGGATCGGCGAGCGGGAAGACCGTGACGAGACTGATGCTTCCGAGATTGCAGCGATCACCATTCCGAGCGCTGAAATGTACGCCAAACCGAAAGCGACACAACGAGCGCTTGACGATATCGGTTTCGATGCTGCCGGCTGGATCGAGGGCGAGATCGTGGCCGAGTTCAGCCGGCGCGAAGGTCTGGCGTTTCTCACCGGAAACGGCGTCAAGATGCCGAAAGGGATCCTTGATTATGACACCGTCGCCAATGCCTCGTATGCCTGGGGGAGTATCGGCTATATCGCTTCCGGCGCCGCTTCGACCTTCACGAATCCCGACAAGCTGATCGATCTGCAGCACGCGCTCAAGAGCTATTATCGCAACGGCGCTGTCTGGGTGATGAGCGATGCAACCCAGGCGCATGTCCGCAAGTTCAAGGATGGCGATGGAAATTACTTGTGGCGGCCGGGTCTTGACGCTGGCTCGCCCAATACTCTGCTCGGGAAAACGATCGAGATCGATGACAATATGCCGTCGATCGGCACCGACGCGTACCCGGTTATGTTCGCCAATCTCAAAGAAGGGTACACGGTCGTTGACCGGACGCCTGTTCAAGTTCTGCGCGATCCGTACACCGCAAAACCTTACGTTTTGTTCTATTGCACCAAGCGCGTAGGCGGAGCAATCGTTGACTACCGGGCAATAAAGCTGCTCAAGGTTGCATCGAGCTAACCTCTGACACTGCTGCCGGCGGGGCGTGGCGGCCCCGGCAAGGTGGATCGGCAGCCGGGGCGGCGGGGCGTGGTGCTTCGCCGCCTGCCTTTTTTGACGCTGTCGGCGGCCTGGCAAACCGTGTTCTCAGCTCGGCAGCAATCGGGGGCGGGTTGTCCGTCCCCGAAGCCATTTCACGGAGGCATCATGAGTGAACATCTCGAGGTGTCAGTCGTTGCCATGAAGCTGAACATATCGACGGCGACGGTCTACCGGATGATCCAGACCGGCAAACTGGAGGCACGAAACTTCGGGGAAAGGAAGGCGCTACGGATACCGCGATCGGTACTTGACGATTTCCTGGAGCGGCGCCGGCTGGCGGCTGAATGGTAAGGCGATGATGCCAGGGGAATTGGGCCGGCTGGTCTCCCAGCCGGTCTTTTGTTTTTCTATGGTAACGTGGAAGACACTAAGTCTGTTTCAGACTAACGTTTTAGCAAAGGTAAAGTGATTGGCGGGATCGCCATTCTCTGTGACATGTTTTGTGCAAATTCTCGGAAATATGGCCAAGTGTTCAAGTGAATATTAATTTCAGAAAAAATGGCCAAAAAATCATCTGAAAATGGGACTACAGATGAGAATCTTGCATCAAAAATGCACGATATTTTGATTGCATAATCTTTCTGCGAAACACCATCCTTCCTTGATGTCAAATCGTACTGATGAGTAAAAACAGCCAGTTTTTCATCAATAATTTCAAATGATATTTTATCTTTAACCGAAATCCTCATTTCTTGAGCAAGTTTTTCAGGTCTCACTTTGCTTGAACAAGATATAACACGTAGCGAAACAAGATCAACATTACTAAGAATTTTCTTATATTCATCTGGTGTAATATTCTTACGAGCTTCAGTCTTTTTCACACCCTACTCCTTAGGCAGCCTTGAAACCGTAATCATCTGATTGATAGCAAGAAAAACTGCTGAAACTCAAAGTAGGCCTTGATTCTATATTGTAGTTCAGCTTGCAGATGTTTTCCTTAATCGATTCAACAAATTCTTTCATTTCATCTAGATGTGAAACAGTCCGTTTCTTTTCTAGACCAGATGCCAACAGACAATTAATCAATGAATTGAGGCTTACTCCGTTGTCTTTTGCTTCATTGACGAGATCTCTGTGAATAAATTTGGGCATTCTCACCAAAATCTTTCCGCTAACATCTTGGCCAAGAATGTCTTCTTCAGGAAGAGGAATATCAAAACCATTCTCAATATAGTCTTCAAATCTAAGTCTTTTTACAGTTTCGAGCTCACGAAGAGCTTCCTCTATAGTGTCACCATCAGCGATAATTCCAGTTTTGCCAAATTGGGGCAGACTGGCAGCGAACCCTCCTCCTTCTTCTTCTGGTATGCCTATAATTTCAATTCGATATTTTTGATTGAGATAATAATCGATTGAGCGTCTCATCCTTGTTCCTCGTCGAATTTTATTACCTTAATTGCATCTATAAGGTCTTTTATATAAAAAAACTTCACTTTTCTCCCCTTCTTAAGGGCAAGCATTACTTCTCCGTAAGGTTGAAATCGTTTGTATTTTTTTAGTATTGCACTTCTAACTACAATATGAGAACCCGAAAGAAGACCCCATTGGCCCGGGAAAAAAGCTTCTAGCACAGCTTCAACCTCACCTCGGGATACTTCGGTCGGCCGCCTCTCTTCCCATTGCTCAAGGATCTTTTCCGCCCTGCTCATTCTTCTTCGCCGCCCTCTCTAGATTAAAAACAGTATCACATATAGTATCATTGATCAATGTTGACAACTCTTTTTTCTCTTTATCAACCCCTGACTAACATGGCAATTTCCCAGCAAAAGCACAACAATTCAGAAGCATAAGGGCTTTTCCCAAACAAATGCAATTGGCGGAATTATTTAAAGATTGATCTTGTTGTGGTAGCAGGTTAACCTGTTCACCTATCTCACACAGGGGGCAAGAATGGAAGAAATTACTTTCTGGGTAGAAGGATCAGCACCGGATCCCTACGAGGTCAGATTCGTTAAGCGCACGGGGACAAACCTTTCAGCGTATTGCACCTGTCCTGCAGGACAAAACGGCCAGTATTGCAAGCATAGATTCAGGATTTTTGAGGGAGTGACCGACGGCATCGTCAGCGACAACGTAGATGATGTAAAAGTTGTTCAATCATGGTTGCCCGGCTCGGACATCGAGCACGCAATGATGCAAATCAACGAGCTTGAGAAAAAGGCCGCCGCTATAAAGCGAGAGCTGACATTTATGAAGAAGGAATTGGCCAGGGCAATGAGAGATTGAGCTGAAATCGACGGCTGTCATGCCGAAAAAGCAAAGAGGCAGACCAGGGGACCGACTGCAACCCTTTGCCCGTATAAAATTAGAGGTGATGAAATGAAAACACTACTGCCAATCTTTGCACTGTTGCTGCTGACCAGTTGCGCGGAAATGAATACAACGCTCGTCAATCCCGAAACAAAAGAATGGCGAGCCTGCCAAAATTCCGGCTGGGGATGGCTCGGCACACCGATTGCAATCGCGCAGCATAACGAGTGCGTCAAGCGCATGAAGGCCCAGGGTTATGTCGAGGGCGGCGAGGCGCCAGCCGGTGACGGTTCAGCGCCGATCAAGATCATCCTCGACTCTGACCCACAAGGGGCCAACATCCTGGCCGGCGTCGATCCTGACAATATGGTGCCTATCGCTATAACCCCGGCGACAATCGATCATCCGCGCCCGTCAGCAAAACAGTTCTGGCAGGCAGAGTGCTACAAGGCTCGGAAAGAAAACTATTACGATTCGGAGGTGGTCTGTCTCGGCAGGACCGAGCAAGACAGAGTTGTGACGCTGTCGCTTGAGCCGATACGGGCAGCCAGCGCATTGGTAGAGTGATGAGTGTCTACCCTCACCCAACAAAGCACCTTCGGCGGCGAGGGTACCATTCTCAAGGTTGCGGATAAAGAAGAGAGGTTGCCGAGCTATAGCTCGATACGCCAAAGGGGCAGACCGGGAAACCGGCTGCCCCTTTTTGTTTGTGTCTAGGAATCAATATTACGCGGAACAACCAATCAGGCCGTTACAAGAGGTGGGAACTACCTTATTGAGCCATTCAACGGGGTTAATGTTAATGTGCCTTGCCCGGTTAGCTGGACGTGTGGCTACATGCTTAAACAATTCTAGGTAGCTAAAATCAACCGGTTCGGCCAAAGAGTTTGCAACAGCATGGAGATAAATTGACCGAATTAGTTTGTCCGTTTGTTCTCCGGGGGATTCATGCTCGTTCTCATAACGCGACAATGTCGCTGGGGCAATTGATAAGACTTTTGCAAAGTCGATGGCTTTTAGCCTGAGTTCCTTACGTAAAAATCGTATTTCTTTGCCGGTAAACCGCTCTTCCTGACAACATAAACTCATGCCTATCACTTGGTGCAGTTGCCTAATCTTCGGAATTGACACATATGTTTCACCACAACTCAGGCACTTATACTGTGGCATGCCGTAGATATAAACATTATCTAGGCCACAATCCGTATAATGATACGGCTTGTCTTTTATAACAGTCATTTGTTCATCGCAATTATAGCACTTCATGGTGTCCCTCCTAGAAAACAGTAATAACTACTATCCTGTAACTGCTTACAAGAGCGGTAATTACTACGCCTTCAACACCGTCAATATCCGTACCTTCAACTCTATACTTCCAATTCTTTCTTTCGCTATCGAACTCTGAACCAACAACAATACCTGTCTCGAGCACATGGATCACATCCTGATCGGAATAGCCCCTTTCTTCCATTCTGCCCCTAGTGTGGGGAAGGATAATCACATGATGTTTCTCTATGATATCCTTGATTAGGATAATCGCCTCATGCGCCGAAAGCTCTTTTGTGGGATCAAAGCCTGGCATACTTCAACTATAAGCATAAAGTTGATTAATGATCAAGTTTAATTCAGCGAGAGCCGATATATTAAGAAATTCGATACTACCGTGTTGATAAATAATCAACCATTAAAAGTCCAGCTTAGACGGTAGACGAAAACCTGTTTCCATTTTTGTGCTTGGCGATTTACCGTGATTTACTTCACAACTGTGGGGGAGATGGTGGGGGAAAGAAAAAAGGAGTTTCAAGGAAAACCCTGAAACCCCTTATTTTGCTGGCGGAGCGGACGGGACTCGAACCCGCGACC
>NPIE01005748.1_pt1 | contig 10905 bp, 9 predicted proteins | sample 8637661 | NCBI WGS metagenome assembly NPIE01 (sample SAMN07420842, study PRJNA396082) | bioreactor metagenome | isolation source: sample BA12 brine-fed electro-methanogenic bioreactor BA | place: Japan: Kochi | collected 2016-12-09 | reverse complement strand
ACATCGGCAGCCCTAAGCAGGCAGCGCAGCTCCAGGCGGGCGAAGAAGCCGAGGATGAGCCCGAGGAAGTGGCCGATACCGAGTAACGAGTGACGAGTGACGCGTGGTCCGGTGGCGTTGTCGGGCAACTCGTTACTCGTTACGTGGACAGGCATCACTTAACCGCAGTAACATCTATAAGGAGTCGAAAAGATGGCACTCAGAGTTGGCGTTGTAGGGATGCGCGGGATCGGCAACACACACGCTCGGGCGCACGTGGGCGACCCGCTTTCGAACCTGGTGGCGGTCTGCGACATCGTCGAGTCGCGGGCGGATGATGCTGCTAAGGAATACGGTGTCCCCGCCTATTACAGCCTGCGCGATATGCTNNGTGACCACCGGCGGCTATGAGAACGGCAGCTGGCACTTCGAGCCTACGATGGAGGCGCTCGAGGCGGGCAAGCACGTGCTCGTCGAGAAACCGATCTCCAATGACATCGGGGAGGCCCGGCAGATGGTGCAGAAGGCCTTCGAGGATGATCTCTATCTCGGCTGCAACCTGAACCACTACTTCACGCCTCCCGCTGAGAAGGCGCGCGAGTATATGGACAACGGGCAGGTCGGCGAGTTGGTCTACTGCCTGCACAAGATGGGCTTCCCCGGTGGGGAGAAGACCTACAAGTACGTGCCGATGGCGCGCGCCGACGGTTTTCCCTACTTCCACGTCAAGGCCTTCCTCCATCACCCCTTCAGTGTGATGCGCTACTTCTGTGGCGACGTCACGCACGTGCAGGCCTTCTTCGACCGCCCCAGCTTCCGCAAGGGGGCAGGCGACCTGATGCTCTCCATCAACAGCATCCATATGCGCTTCCAGAACGGCGCGGTCGGCTATCTGCTCAGCCAGCGCGGCGACGCCACCTTCGGCCTTGGCGGCTGGTGGAGTGTAGAGGTCGCCGGTACCCATGGCACCTTCTGCATCGAGAACTGCATCGAGAAGGTGACCTTCTTCCCGGCGCCGGGTAGCGAGGGCGCAGCACAGCCTGAGAACCTGGTGTTGGGGGCGGCGCCGCTGCCGGTCGTCACCGAGTCGGGCATCACCGACTTCAACCAGACCTTCCCGCGACGCATTCACGCCTTTCTGGAGGATGTCACCAACGGCGTCGCCAAGGATAAGCTGCGCGCCTCAGGTCGCGATGCCCTCGCGGCACTCGAGTACACCTTTGCTGCGATGCAGTCCTATGAGTCGGGCGGCGAACTCGTGCAGCCCCACCCGCTGCCGACGGTCCACGGCGACCCCCGGCTGCTGGCCTGAAGCTGTCGCTATGTCGCTCATCACGATCATCGGGCGCGGGCACTCGGGGACCCGCGCTATGTCACATACCCTGACGGCGAGCGGTGTCTTCATGGGCGAGCCGCTCAACCGCTCAGGCGACCTGCTGCCGCCCCAGCCGATGTATGATGCATGCCGGGTCTTCGCACCCTACGTGAAATGGCACGGCGATCTGTTGTGGGATTGGGATGCGGCGATGGACGCCGATATCCCGGCCGAGTTCACCGAGCTCATCGACTGTTACCTCATCTCCCTGCGGGAGAGCGACGCCGAGCACAAGGGGTGGAAGATCCCCGAGACCACGCTGGTCTACCCGTGGATCCTGCGCCTCTTCCCGGAGGCGAAATACATCTTCTGGGTTCGCGATCCGCGCGACTGTATCCTGGGTCGCCATCTCACCGACCACCTCGCGGAGTGGGGCATCTCGTACCCGGATCCGATCGAGCCTCCGCAGACGGAGGAGCCTCCGCAGGCGGAGGATGCTCCTCGGACCGATGAGGCCCACGAGGAGCCGCCGGCCCCGGATCCGGAGCTGCTGCGGTTGCGCCGCGCGATCTCGTGGAAGTATCAGTACGACCTGGTGAAGGCGACCCCAAAGCCCGCCCACTGGATCGAGGTGCGCTTCGAGGACTTCGTCCTGCGCCAGGACGAGACGCTCGCGCGTCTGGAGGCCTTCCTCGGCTTCCCGTTGGCCAAGATCCCGGTCAACGTGGAGGCTGTGGGCCGCTGGCGTAAGGAGCCGACCCTCAAGCGCTACGACTTCCTGGCGCCCGCGATGGCGCAGTATGGGTACGGGGACGAGTGAGCGAACAAGCTTAAGAGCTAAAGAGCAGAAAAACGAGCAGTCTTGTGGTCTGTTACGTTGAAGGGGGCACTTGTCATCCTGAGCCGCAGGCGAAGGATCTCCGGTTTGCATGCGTAGATCCTTCGCTCCGCTCAGGATGACAGACTTCAGGCATCAGCTTAACACTAGGTCGCTATAGGGTGACTGCTGACCGTGAACTGGAAACTGGAAACCGGAAACTTGATTGGAGGCCCTTATGTTAAGAGTGTGCGTGATCGGCCTTGGACCGATCGGGAATCTGCACGCGAGGTTGCACAAAGCTGATCCGTTGGCCGAGCTGGTTGGCGTCTGTGATATCATCAAGGAGAGGGCGGATGCCGCTGCTGCACGCCTGGGCGTGCCCGCCTTCTATGACGCGCAGACGATGTTGGACGCCCTGGCGCCCGATGTCTGCAGCATCGCCACCGCCGGCGTTGAGAATGGTAGCGATCACTACGAGCCGACGCTGCAGGCGCTGGAGGCGGGATGCCACGTGCTGGGTGAGAAGCCAATCTGCAACGAGATCCCCCCGGCCGAGGAGATGGTGGCCAAGGCCCGCGAGAAGGGGCTCTGCTACGGGATCGACCTCAACCACCGCTTCACCGAGGCCGCGCAGATCGCGAAGCGCTGGCAGAACGAGGGGCGTCTGGGTCACTTGCTCTTCGTGAACATGGCGATGTGGATCATGAATCCGAACGAGAGTTCGCCCCACTACATGATCAAGTCATTGCACCCGCACACGGTCGACGTGATGCGCCACTTCTGCGGCGATGTCGAGACCGTGCAGTGCTTTGCCACCAAGGCACCGGGTCGCAAGATCTGGTCGACGGCCTCGTTCAACATGAGGTTTAAGAACGGGGCGGTGGGCACGCTCAGCGGCTCCTACGACATCGAGCGCGGCCATCCGATGGAGCGCTGTGAGGTCGCCGGGACGAAGGGGCGCTTCGTGCTCGAGGACATGTGGCGCCAGGTGACGCTCTATCCGGCGGGGAACTACGAGAAGCTACAGTTCACGAACCCGGTCTTCGGCGGGCACCGCGACTTTGACGATACCTTCCGCAATCGGATCCACCGCTTCCTGGAGCAGGTCACCGAGGGCGCGGCGCCGGAGGAGATCGACGCTTCGGGCGCTGACGGGCTCGCGGCCCAAAAGGTGCTGCAGGCGGCGATCGACTCTCTCGAGAGCGGCACGGTGGTACACCTATAGCGGTTTGAGTGCTGGAGAATCTTCCGGGTTGCGGCCCGAGCGGACTCGGGCTAGAGCAACCCGGAAGGTAACGGTAGACTGGAAACGGGAAACTGGAAACCGGACCGGAGGTCCCAATGCCCTCGAAAATCGGAATCGGCGTGATCAGCTTCGCCCACGGGCACGCGCAGGCGTACTGCCGGCGGATGCTGACCTATGATGATGTCACGTTGGTCTCCTGCTGGGATGACGATGTCAAGCGGGGTGAGACGGCGGCTCAGGCGTATGGGATGCACTACTCGCCGCATCTGGAGGATATCCTGAACGATCCCGCCATCCACGGGGTGGTTGTCAGCACGGAGACCAGCCGCCACGCTGAGATGGCCGTGGCGGCAGCGGAGGCGGGCAAGCACATTCTCTGCCAGAAGCCGATGGCGCTGACGTTGGAGGACTGCGACCGCATGGCCGCTGCAGCCGAGAAGGCCGGCGTCAAGTTCGTGATGGCCTACCAGATGCGCCACGATCCCTCCAACCAGCGCATCAAGGAGATCGTGGAGAGCGGTGCGCTGGGCCGCATCAGCCTGATGCGGCGCCGCCACTGCATCCCGGTGCTCTTCAGTGACGATTTCGTGAACGGGCCGACGCACTGGCACATCGACCCGGAGAAGAACATGGGCATGTTCATGGACGATGCCTCGCACGCCACGGACTTCATCCACTGGATCATGGGACGCCCGGTGAGCGTGATGGCCGAGATCGATAACACGGTGACGAACGTGGCGCCTGACGACACGGGTGTCGCGATCTACCGCTATGCTGATGGGTCGATGGTGGTGCTGGTGAACAGCTCGGTCACGCTGGCGGGCGAGAACACAACGGAGGTCTACGGCGATCAGGGCGTGCTGATCCAGAACTACGATGACCTCGTCTCGACGCACCTGGCGCCACCCGACGCGGTCGCGCTCAAGCTCTACACGCGCGATAATCCGGCGTGGCAAGATCAGGGCATCGCCATCCCGTCGCACCACGGCGAGCGCATCGCCGGCGTCCCGCGGTCGTTTATCGACTGTCTGAAGCACGACCTCGACCCGCCTGTGACCGCGGAGGATGGGCGCGTCTCCGTGGAGATGGTGCTGGGGGCCTATCGGTCGGCGAGGGAGGGGCGGCGGGTCGCGTTCCCGCTGTGAGTAACGAGTAACGGGCAACGAGTGACGATTGACGATTGATCCGGAGGGCTTTCCGATCACCCGTCACTCGTCACTTGTCACGCAGATGGGCATCGATCATCATCCAAAGGAGACCCACGATGAAACTCGGAGCTAACTCGGTTCTGTTTGGCGCCTTCGATCTGGAGGCGGCGTTCAAGTATACCGCGATGGCGGGCTATGACGGCATCGAGCTGTCGGCCATCGGGGGGATGAGCGAGCATCTGGTGCTGGATCGCTGGCAGGCACTTGCCCCGNNGATCAAGCGGCTCTCGGAGGCCTACGGTCTGGAGCTGCTGGCCATGGAACAGCCCTCGCAGGATCCGGGCGTTATGGAGACGGCCTTCCAGGCGGCGGTCGAGATCGGCATCCCGATCGTCAACTGCGGGCCCGGCGGCAAGAGCGACGATGAGGCAACCTTCCAGCAGAGCCTGGACTCGCTGGGCGCGCTCTCACTGATGGCGGAGAAGTACGGCGTGACGCTTTGTGTCAAGGCGCACGTGGGCGCGGCGATCTACAACACGCCGACCACGCTGCGACTGATGGAGGCGATTTCGTCGCCCGCTTTCGGCATCGACATGGATCCCTCGCACATCTATCGCGCGGGAGAGAACCCGGTCGAGGCGATCGAGGCGGTGATCTCGCGCGTGAAGCACGTCCACATTCGCGACTGCAAGGGGCGGGGCCCGAGCCCGGGTTCCCCAGCGATGCAGGCGAATGGTCGGGGCGATGTCGACCTGGTGGGCTACGTTCGCGTGCTGCACGAGCACGGGTACGACGGCCCGCTGGACCTGGAGATCATCGGTACCAAGCATCAGGGCTACACCATCGAGCAGTGCGTCACCATCGCCGCCGAGTCGCGAGGGCACATGCAGGCGTGTCTGCAGGCGTGCGGAGCACGCTGATCCGAGCGACCTGAAAAGGGGCTAGGGGGGCACACGCAGCATCGCGGTGACCCTGGAGGTCGGGCCGGGCGGACGTCCCGATGGCTGTAGCTTGCCCCCCCTTGCCTGGCGGTGGGTCGCCCGCTTCCGGGTGGTCACAGGGCGGCCCCTCGGAGTCGCGTGGNNATCGCGTGGTCGGGCCCCGCCCGACCCGCCGGTGCCCAGTTTGTGATCTGCTGGTTTGCACATTCGGCCATTTGTCCTCGAGGTGCGCATGCCCATCTATCGACGCGGTAGCTATGCCGGAGAGACGGTCGTTCTGCAGAACGACGCAATGCGGGTGGAGCTCCACAAGCGACTGACGGGGTGGGGGTGGGGCGAGATCTTCAACGCCCGGGGCGACTTCGTCGCCGTGCTCGACCACCTCGGCGAGGTCCTGCTGCGCGATCAGGAGATCCCGATGCGCCTGGAGGCGCAGGAGGCCCGGCGCGAGGTCACACCGGGAGGGGAGTCCCTGATCCTTGAGGTGCGCTCGCTGGTCGTCCGCGAGAAGCTCGCGGCGACCTCGTTCGAGCCGTGGATGGACTATCCGCTAGACAAGCCCATCCTGACCGGGGAGGTGGTCCTGACCCTGGCCTCGGACGCACCCGTGCTGCACATCAGGGAACGCTTCGTCTCGCAGGGAAATGTCACGGCGTTCTACGTGCGCGGGCCGTGGGTCAAGGTCGGACAGGATGCTTTCGGCGCCGCCAAGGACGACGCGATCTTCCCCGGCGTGGAGTGGCTGGTGGATGACGAATGGTCGAGTGGGGTGGACTGGTTCAAGGATCCGTGGGCGATGAAGTGGATCCCGCACCCCCATAAGGTCACTGCGCCCGTGATGGCGGTCAGCTACAACGGCACCGGCATCGGTCTTGCCTGGAACCCCAACCAGCGGGCGTCCGGCTGGTTCAACTATCGCTACCAGCGCCCTCAGCCGGTCTTTGCCTCGCCTAACTTCATCGATCGCGACAACAACCACCTGTTAGGACTGATGGTGCCCGACGTAGAGGTGGAGTCGCACGAGAATCAGGTCTACGCCGACCCGCCGCTGGAGCTGCACCTGGCGCAGCGCATCGACTTCGACGCGGAGCTCTTCCTGTGCGAAGGGACCAGCCTGGACGTGCTGATCAATTGGGTCAAGCGCCACGGGATGCCGGCGCCGCCGCCGCCACGTTGGCCTCTGCCGGAGGCGCTGGACCGGATCGTCACGGCTTACACGACCCACCTGTGGCACCCCCGAGAGGGCTTTGGGACACCGCAGCACCCGATTCAGCCGTCGGTCCCGCGGTTCGCGGCGCGCTATCTCGCCGAGCGCGGCGGGACGCCGTTGGCTGCATCCCTTCAGGAGAAGGTGGCGTGGTGCGAGGCCCAGGGCGGCACGGTCATGCGTCGGTGGTCGCTGCTGCAGCGCGATGACCTCGACGCGTTGCTCGCGCGAGGGCGTACGTTGCTCTCATACCAGCGCGACGACGGCGCCTTCCCCTTCGACCCCGACGGGCAGCACTATCAGAAGGACGACTTCGTCGTGGCACGGGAGTACCTGGAGCCGATGGGGTTGAGCGGCGACACCGCACTCGACATCACGATCCTGCCGGCGATGGAGCTGCTGGCGCTCGCCGACGCTACGGGCGAGGCGGCCTTCAGGGAGGCGGCGCGCAGGGCCTTCGACGTCTGTCTGTCGATGGTGCGTCCCGATGGCGGTGACTATTGGGAGACGCCGCTGCACGCGCCGAACCTGTTGGCCGCCGGTCACGCCGCCAACGGCTACGTGATGGCCTATCGCGCCTTCGATGATGTGCGGTATCTCCAGAAGGCCGTGCACTGGATCCGCGCGCTGCTGCCCTTTACGCATCTGTGGCAGCCCAAGGCGCTGCCGATGATCTACAACACCAAGCCCTGTCTCTGCTCGAGTGACTGGTACTTCGCCAACTGGGTGCGCGACCACGTGCAATGGGAGGTGTTGGAGACCTTTGCGCAGGCGATCGACCTCGGCATCGACTGGGGTGAGCTGGATCCCGAACTCGACTGGCACACCTACCAGAAGGGCGTCACCGTCGCGGCGTTGCGCTGGATGGTCGACTATCGGGAGGCGCACTGGCTGCCGCACAATATGCCGTGGACCTATGAGGATTACCTGACCGGGGCCTTCGACGACTGCTTCGCCGACACCCACAACAGCGTCACCGGCAACTACGGTGGCATGGTGATCATGCCCGACGTTATCGCCGTCAACTTACTCGATATCCTGGGGCGCGAGGAGGCGCCGGGCTAGGTCGGACGCGCGCAGATTCCCGACTTGACGTTGAGTTGGGGTTGGGAAGCGAGCCGGATTTCGCATAGTATGAGGAAAGGGCGCCGCATGGATACCGTTGACAGGGTGAAACACGATCTCTATGCCGATACCTGGGTCGCGACCGACGCGCTGGGCCGTGAGCTGCCGGGGCCGGAGGTCTGTGGCCCGCCGCGACCCGATCGCTTCGTGGGCATCTTCTACTTCATCGCGCGCGACTATGCGGGGCCCGAAGCGCCGCGCGATGTCACCAAACTGCTCGCCGAGAACCCCGACCGCCCCCAGTTCTGGACCCACATCGCGCACCACTGGGGCGAGCCGGAGCTCGGCTATTATCGCTCCAGCGACCGGTGGGTGATCCGCAAGCACGCGTATATGCTCGCCGACGCCGGCGTCGACACGCTGATCTTCGATGTGACCAATGATGTGACCTTCCCTCACGTCTATGAGACGGTCTGCGAGGTCTTCCGTGAGATCCGCGGCGAGGGCGAGGCGACGCCCGATCTCTGCTTTCTGGCAAGCGAGCGGTCGACCTACCAGCTCTGGGAGCATCTCTACAGCAAAGGGCGCTACGCCGATCTCTGGTTCTACTGGAAGGGGAAGCCGCTGCTGCTCTTCGGACAGCACGGCGAGGTGCGCGGCGACATGAACGCCGTTGAGTTTGCGCCCTACATCCGCGACTTCTTCACGATCCGCAGGAGCTGGGCGTGGGACTCGCTCTCGTGGTATGGTGATGGGGGGCACCACCGCTGGCCCTGGGTGGCGCACACGCCGCAGTGCGTCGGCTGGGATCAGCCGGGCGTACCGGAGCAGGTGCCGGTGGCGATCGGTCAGCACCCGCTCTCCGGCATCGGGCGCAGCTTTCACGACGGCCATCAACCTGAGGTGGATCGCTACGACGAGACGCCGCTGACCGATGCAGGGCCCTACTTCGCCGAGCAGTGGCAGCGCGCGCTGGAGGTCGACCCCGAGTTTGTCTTTGTCACGGGCTGGAACGAGTGGACGGCGGGCGCGCAGCTCTGCGACGATCCCTCCTACGAGGCCCTGCAGGAGAAGTGGAGCTTCTTCCCCGGTGCGACGCTGGGGCGCGCGACACACTCGCTGAACAAAGGAGATGTCTACTTCATCGACCAGTACAACCGGGAGTTCAGCCGCGACGCGGAACCGATGCGCGGGGGGCACACCGACAACTACACCTATCAACTCATCGACGGCATCCGACGCTACAAGGGCGTGCGATCGCTTCCACCGGCGTCCTCGCCGAGGACCATCGATCTTGCGGGCAGCTTCTCACAGTGGGAGGAGGTCCGGCCCGAGTACCGCGACCACCTCTACGACACACTCCACCGCAACGAGCCGGGGTGGGGACTGGCCGGGCCCTACGTGGACACGAGTGGGCGCAATGAGTTTGTCCGGATGAAGGTGACGTACGACGACGAGCAGCTCTTCTTCTACGTCCAGACCCGCGCACCCATCTCCGCTCACACAGATCCCGCCTGGATGCTGCTCTTTCTCAACACAGATCAGGATAAGCGCACCGGCTGGGAGGGCTACGATTTCGTCATCAACCTCGGCGTCCTCGACAACGGCAGGACGACGGTCAAGGCGAACGCCGGCGGGTGGGCTTGGCGCGACGTGGGTGAGGCCCGTTACCGGGTTGAGGGCAACCGGATGATGCTCGCGGTGCCGCGGGCGTTGGTCGGCCTGGCGGAGGCGCCGCTTGCCTTCGACTTCCACTGGGCCGACAATATCCGTGGCACGGGGACGATCGAGGACTTCTTTCTGGCCGGCGACAGCGCGCCGCCCCGGCGCTTTGACTATCGATACAGGGGGGGATGATGCCGTTACTTGAGTTGGGTGGTCAAGACAGCCGCTATCGAGAGGAGACGTCTCAATGAGATTGGGCTACATGAGTTCGGTCTGTCCGACACAGACGCTGGGTGAGCTGATGGCAACGGCGCAGCGCTACGGCTACGAGGGCATCGAGTTCCGCACGGAGTGGGGCCACGCCCACGGCATTGAGCTGGAGGCGACGCCGGCGCAGCTCGCCGGCGCACGGCGCGCGCTCGCCGATGCGGGCATTGCGGCGAGCTGTATCGCCACCAGCGTGCGCCTCAACGCGCCTGACGTCGCTGAGCACCTGCCGCAGCGCGAGACGCTGCGCCGGTATATCGCGCTCGCCGGGGAGGTGGGCGCGCCCTTCATCCGTACCTTCAGCGATCCGGTGCCGGAGGACGACCCGGTCGCGCGCGAGCGCGTATTGGGCCTTGCCGCCGAGTCGTACGCTGCCGTGGACGCATGGGCGGGGCAGCACGGCATCGTGATCCTGGTGGAGACCCACACCAATATGCGCGGCGCGTGGGCCCGGCAGATCCTCGATGCGGCAGGTGCCGCGAACCTCGGCGCGCTCTGGCACATCGCCCACCACCTGCAGCGCGGTGAGTCCGTCGATGGTGCCTACGCGGCTCTGCGAGGCCACGTCGGGCACCTCCACTTCACCGCGATGGAGGGGGACCCCAACGTGACCGATGCCGACAACCAGCGCAGCTTCGAGCTGCTGGCGGGGGACGGTTTCGACGGCTTCTTCTCGGTGGAGCTGATCAATCCCGAGGCGCCCGAGGCCGTGCTGGACCACCACAGCCGCAAGTTCACCCACTTTATGGAGGCTCTGCGTCATGCGTAAACTGAGATTCGGCCTGATCGGCCTGGGGGAGATCGCCTATCGCTCGACGGGGCACGTGCTGGGGCGCTGCGCGCGCGCCGAGGCGGTTGCGGGGATGGACCCTGTCGCGGATGTCGCGGCATCCTACCAGGAGGCCTTCGGGATTCCGTGCTCCACCTCGCTGGATGACCTCCTGGACAACCCCGAGGTCGACGCGGTGGTCATCTCGACGCCGCACAACACCCACGTCCCGCTGGGCATTCAGGCTGCCGAGGCCGGCAAGCACGTGGTCGTCGAGAAGCCGATGGCGACCACGCTGGCGGACGCCGACGCGCTGATCGCGGCGTGCAGGCGCGCCGGTGTCCTTTGCTCGTCGAAGGAGGGTGGGGTGCGCTACCAGCCCGCGACCGCTCGGGCGGCAGAGCTGGTGGCCCAGGGTGCGATCGGCGAGGTGATGGCGACGCAGGTCTTCGGTGCGGCGAACAAGCCCGACTCCTATTGGAC
>NPIE01017601.1_pt1 | contig 10915 bp, 9 predicted proteins | sample 8637661 | NCBI WGS metagenome assembly NPIE01 (sample SAMN07420842, study PRJNA396082) | bioreactor metagenome | isolation source: sample BA12 brine-fed electro-methanogenic bioreactor BA | place: Japan: Kochi | collected 2016-12-09 | reverse complement strand
CCCACGGGCGTGGGGACAACTCCAATATTCAGATGCCTGTCTGAGCAAGCGCCGGTTCACCCCCACGGGCGTGGGGACAACTCTGGCCTCCTTGTAGGCTAAACTTAAACTAACGGTTCACCCCCACGGGCGTGGGGACAACAGACATGTCTGACATGTATTCACCTGTTAACGTGCATTATACAGGCTCAGACGCCGATGTAAAGAGAAATCGCGCCCACTTGCGCCCGGGCTTACTGTTCCGAGGAGGCCCCGCTCCGCCGCTCGTGAGGGATGCGAATCAGTTTCAGTCCTTCCAACTCAACGATCTCCCGCTGCGTCTCACCCTCCATGCGGATCTCGAAGCGCTGCTCGTTGTTCGTAGTCCAGATCTGCGTGACGCCTCCCCGGCGCTTTGCCTGCACACACCTGTCCCACAGTTTGTCCCGCACCCGCGCCGAGACGTGTCCCACGAAGACGCCGGTCTTGACCTCGACCAGCCAGCGGGTCAACTCCCCCCGCACGCTCGTGGGGACTTTTTCCAGCAGCATCACGAGCATGACACACCTCGCGCCCGTACCAACTCGACGGCCAGAGTGTGCTTGCAAGCGCCCAGCTCGTTCTTGGCGTAGTCGGGACAGTCACATTCCCATCCCGCTGCCGACTGCCGAACCGTGTAGCCGTCGCCCCCGGAGGCGGTGATGACGTTCCAGGTATCGGAGGCTGTCTGGCGCACCTGCCAGCCATTGGCCAAGCCCTCCTCGGCACGCTGGCGCCGGCGGGCCAGCGCCGGGGATTCTGAAGGCTCAACCGGGGGCAAGGGCGGCGATAGCTGCTGTTCCTCCGGCGGATCCCAGAGAGGAACCGGAGCCGCGGGATCGCTGTCCACCTCCCGGGCCGCTTCCAGGGTGGCCTCCGGGATGGAGAGCAGGTCGGCGATATCGGGTAGGATGCGCTGCAAGAGTTTGGCTTCCTTGAAAGCCTGCCGGCAGGCCTCCCGCACCCGGGGTTCTAGCCGAGCCGTCGATTCAGCCGTGGTGCGGAAGGCTACGGGGATGGTCACCTCCACCTTGTAGAGATCGGCGATGTCGTAGACAAAGGAGCGCTGTTTGCCAGTGTGGATAAAGCCCAGGGCCGGGGAGTAGCCCCCGGAGACGATGGCAGCGTGGCAGAGGCCGTTGAGGAGGGCGTTGGCCGCCGAGAGGGCCCGGTTGACGGGGTCCGTATCGCCCCAGCTGTTCCGCTTGTAGCTGCGACCCTGCCATTCGACGCCATACCGGATGCTGGCTTGAGTGTAAGCCGTCCTCACACGGGCACCCTCCATCCCCCGCAGCTGCTGGATGGTAAGGACGTCGTCCAGCTCCTCGGCGAAGCGGCGGCGGTACATCCGCTTGCAGACCTCCAGCCGCAACCGGGGATCGCTTGCCAGTTGAGCCTGGTGAAGAAGATGGTAGGCGCGGCGAGTCTCGCCGGTGCCGTGGGCGTAGAAGCGGGTGACGTCCTCCCCCACCCAGACGATGCCGCAGCCGTTATCCGCCAGGGATTTGACGGCAGCGTGGGTGATGCTGGTGCCCGGCCCCAGAAAGAGCACGGTCAACGCGGCAGCAGGGATCATGGTCCGGCCACGCTTATCGATCATCTCGACGGCCCGGGCCTGTTGCTCGATGATGGCGTGTTCGACGTAGAGATAGGAGAGGCTATCCGAAAGTTTCGGTAGTTCGTGCAGGTCTTGCATGGGTCACCTCGTTGCTGGATGTTGGTTGCTGGAAGCTGGAACCGACAGGTAACCAGTTTCCAGCTTCCAGTTTCAAGCAGAAGCCAGCGAGAGCAGGCCGAAGCCGAAGCTTTTGGCCGGGCCGATGCCGCTTTTGACCGTCTTCCATAGACTTTCGGGGTCGGCTACCTGGAGCAGCCCCTCGAAGCGGACGGCGTAGTGGGTGAGTTTGCGTTTGTGTCCTTCGTCTTCTTTACGCAATTTCCAGGCAACCTGGTTGCCCTCGTTGATGATGGTGACGCGCAACAGGTGGAAGCCGCTGAGCTCGCCCTTGCGTTCCAGCCAGGCGCGCTGCTCTTCCTCCCGGTAGAGGGGATCGCGACGGCCTTGCTTCTCGCCCGGCGCGGAGTGTTTGACGGTGGGATTCGCGCGCAGGCGGAAGGCGAGGGCCTGGCCCGGCGTGAAGTTGAGTTCGAAGGCCTTGACGGCAGGATTGGCAAAGATGTGCGGCGGCCAATGGGTCTCAGGCAGCAGGAAGCGCTCTCGCTCCGCAAGTTCGGACCAGTCAGGTTGTGTGTGGGATTGGACGAGGAGTGCAGGCACGCCGGTGCGCGGGTCGGTATCGACGCGGAAGAGGACGCGCTCGTGCTTGGGAAGGTCGCTGGGGAAGGCGGACATGAGGGTGCGGTGGAGTTCGTAGATGTTGGCGAGCTCTTTCTGCACGGTGCGGGCACGCGGATTGAGGATCAGTCGGGAGAGATACATTTTTACCTCCTACTTGGAAATTATTTTTGAAGATTCACGAATTATTAATTCAGCAGTAAACCGCAATAGGGGAATTTCCTTAGATAAGTGACCATCATGTGTAAATGGAGTATACCGACTCGCCTCAGCCTCTTTACTATGCACAATGGCATTCCTAGTACGATAAATCCTACGAGCAAGATGGGCTAAAGTGAGTGAGGTATTTTTTTGTCCCAAGTCAACGCAAGATGCCTTTTTGACAAAGGGGACAGCATTGTCTCGATAGTACTTTACCAATTCGGCATTATAGTTTAATAGCTCTTCTAATAAAGTGCTTATGTTCACATAACGCTCTAAAGTCATCCTTAATGCACGTTCGTCTCGTTTTGCATCATTTGTGCTATTGGGGGTGGTTTTCGGTAGTTCTTCCACAGCCTTTATTAATTTCTTAATATCTGTATCACGTCTATAGGAAAACGCAGGTTGAGTAATAATGTCTCTAATTCTGTTTACCATGTCAACAATGAAAACACCTTCACCAAAGTATTCAAGAATATGATAATATGACAAGTATTGAAGTGAAGGAGCGTCAGTAGCAAGAGCTAGTTGATAATAGTAAGTCAACTCTGGGTTATAGAAACGCCGGGGCACCGATATATCTGATAATTCTACTCTGCGCTTTTGCTGACTAAGCCGCCTACGATGCACTAAGTGGTCAAAATGTTTAGGAGCGATAAATGCAGCATCAAAATTGTAGCTGAGTTCAAACAAGAAAGCTGTTGCATATTTCTCTAAAACATCTACAGATTGAGTCTGTGCTGATTCGACTTGTAAAGACAGAAAATGTGGCGAGGCTTTTTCTAGAACCTCCATTACGTTTTTCGTTTCTTTACTTCGGCGCCCTGGATTTGAAGAGGTTAAATATTCGAGGGGGGCAATTTGAGATATTTGATACAATAAAAATAGCAGGTATTCATGACTAGGTCGCGCTAGGTGATAATTGATTCCATTAAGTGCATCTTGTTTTGACAATCCTCTGCTCTGAATTGGAAAAGGCGAATTGTGTTTTACTATTACCTCATAGGTATGAGCATCATAGATGGCTGTATCATCACGCTGCTTTTTTTTTCTTAGTTGAGCGATTACAGTTTCAAGTTCAGTAATCTGCAATGTGCTAGTAAAACCAGACTGAGCGGTAAAAACAAGGTCTTGATCATGCAATGCGACCTCCAATTTCAAACAATCACCTATCCAGCCAACAAAATCATCTAATGAGGCATTGATTTCCATCATCTTTTCCTTTTACCAAATCTTTTCAAAAAGCCACTCGTACTCTGAATGAATTCCCAAACAGATCTCATGTATATCTTGACAAAGCCCCTGAAAATCAAATTCTTCATTTTCTTTCCAAATTTCCTCCCAGTTTAGGACTTTGGGGAAATGATTATACGAATAGAATTCATCAATCTCAATTTCAGGATTCATATCTTGAATTGCTTCACAACAAAGATCTGCATAACGCTCTTTGCTGGCATCTTCATCATACTGCTCTAAATCCTCTTCAGACCAGTCTTCATATAGGTTCAATCCAAGAACTATCTTGATCTTAGTCATAGCTTTACTAGGTAGCGGGGGTGCTTCAACATGAAAACACCCCCGCTGATTTCAGTTATCTAAGGTCAGCAGCTTTTCACACGTATAACGTGGCCCGAAGGTCCAACGGGCGTGTGAGTCAACAGCATCAAGCCGCCGGACAGCGTTAGCGTCGGTTGCGGCGCACTCGATGACCGCGCGCGTCGCTTTGGTCAAATTCTGGCATAGGGCACTTTCCAGATCAGGGTAATCCCCTACTCCATCGAAGGGGGGACGTGTGGGCACGCAGGCTTTGCGCCCCAGATAGATAGGCCAATGTGGCGACTGCATGGCCGTGGCTAAACGCGCAATCATATCCGGTGGGCCTTGAAGGACAACCAGAAAAGAAGCATCGCAGAGATAGCTACGCCAGGTTTGTTCGGTGTGCGGCGCACCACTGCTATACTTCGGCTTGCCATCTGCCGTGAGCAATGCCGGTTCCGTATACCCGCCTCCCACAGTGTGGTAATCCACCAAGCGTCTACCGGGACGATCACAACGCACGCCCATGCGCAGTGAGTCGGAAAGTTCCCGTAGTCCGGCATCATCCTTGAGGCCTAAGGCACAGCCGAGCAAGCCTATCACACCAGATTTGGTTGGCTCCGGTGCAGTATCCCGCACACTCCACCGGGCACGTTCACCCCAGGATTGCAGCGGGCCTTCTAAGCGTAAGAAAAGAGTATTGGCGGCCATGTTATGCCTCCGGCAGTTGGTTGGCTAACCACTCCTGCAATTTTGCGAGAGATAGCTGGGTTTCCGCACCGGGCAGGGTGACATCCGGGATAGTCGTCATCAGCGCGCGTTTATCCATGCTGTCCAGATCATAGGCGGTACCCATGCGCTGCATATAGGCATCCAATTTGGCAATGGCATCCTCCAACAAGGTCTGTTTGAAGTCCTGGCGCGCGGGCTTGATGAACGCATTGGCATAGCTCACAGGAAGATTCTTGTCACGGATTTCCACAAGAATCAGATCGGGAAGGTTATGGGCCGCGAAGGTATTCTGCTTACCAGAAGGTTGCGCGATTGCAGCAGCTTCAAGCAAGGCCAACACAGCCTGGCGCGTAATGGCAATATCCTCGCCCACATTTTTGAACAGCCCTTCCCAATGAATGTTGATGTATTTGTAGTAGGTGGAGCTGTTGTATTCCACATCACCAATCATCCCTGCGCCTGGTTCAACGCTGGGTTGGAGATCATCCACAGCCGTGAAGTAATCAAACTCCTGCTCGACGGCATTGGCAGAAAGCGCATGGGCAACTTGCACTGCTGCCTGTACATCCTCAAAAGCACCAGAAGTGGTCATGCGGCCAAACATCGCAATATCCACCGAGCGGGGGACGCTATTGCCCAAAGCCTGCGTAATGTCAGCAATCTTTAACTTCTCCCAGTTTTTGGCCCCATGTTCTTCGTAAAGCGCCAGGAGTTTCTTCGCCATCGGAGCGATCTCATTAGCGCCAATGAAGATCAACTGTCGCGTTTCCAACGGCTGGTCTTCTTCCGTTTTGCCCTTCCCACGCCCGGATTCGGCGCCAATTTCTGGCACACGCTGCACAATGGCGTCAATAACCGCTTCATCATCCGTCAAAGACTTCAGCGCTTCTTTGATCAGCCCTGGCAAGCGCTTGGTGCGTGTAGCCAGCAAACCAGCCTCTTCAAACGCCTCGGCAAACGTTTCCGAGAGACGAATGCTACGCTTGAGGCATTGGCTGGAAATGCGCCCCCGCTGCACACCGCCAAAATACGCGGTCTTGGGGGAACCGGTATCGTCCCGGTTCAGATTGGAAGGAACATAGTTTTGCAACATGTGGATCTGGATTAACATCGTCAATTCTCCTTTGTGAAATAGTAATGGATCTGCTTACGCTTTAGTTTCGGGCTTGTCTATTTTCTTGCCCACAAAATAATCATATGCCAATTCTTTTTGCACCCAGCGTTTAGGACTGTTCCAGGCTAAAAGGTGCTGCAATAACAACGGCCAATGAATAGGAACATGCTTGCTATAGAGAAACTTCACCAACTGCCGCAAACGGAAACGGAGGTGGGCTTCATCGGCATCCAGCAAGATTTCCACGCGCCGGTCAAGACTCTCGCTCTCCCTGGCCTGGCGTAAGGCTGCACCCAAACTCCCCTTGCCATGTTCCGATGGATTGAGCGGATAGAGTGTGGCAATCAAGAAGTAGGTTTCTTGCTGATAGCGCGGCACATCGTGAGGCAGCAGTTGGTTCAAGAAAAGCCCCATAACCTGGCGCGATTCGGCCAGAGTACGCCCCGCATTGCGCTTGAGCCGGGCCTTCTCTCCGGCATCAAGCCCAGCCAATTTCTCACAAAACTGGTTGATACGGGTATCGGATACTGTATCAGTCATCTTATGCTCCTTTCTTGTGTAACAAGTTGATTGAACGATAATCTTCTCATTCTTCTCCTAATGCCTTTTTCTTGCGCGCATTGATGTAGGCTTGGCATTTCGCTACACCCTGAACTCGCTGGCGCAAGGCAATGGCGCTATCGCCAATCGATTCAGCAGCGACGGCAAAAACTGTCTTTCCTTCCTCAACGACAGTTTCCACCCAAGTAATCCGTGCTTGTTCACACGCTTGCGACACAGCAACCCCAAGCACAAAATCACGGAAGGGAGCCGCCAATGCTGCCCAATAAGCGGCTAACATGCGATTCTTTACATCAGTATGATGCTCAGTCCCCTCGCGGCTGAAAGCCTCACGGAAGACACCGGCTAAGGTGCGCGCACAATCAGTGGCAAACTCCAAGCCTCGGCGAACTACATCACTAGCCAGTGGATCGTGCAGCAAAGACGTGGGAACATCGAAACCGGCATCCAGCCACTCAAAAATCTTAGCTTTCATATCCGTGCGTAAGCCCACGCAACGCACAGGAAAGAGGTCATAATCTGGGCCAATTTCGCCAGCCCATGCCCCGCGCTGATACAGAACCGTTGGGAGCAAGGTGTGCTCTTTTTCGCCTTCCTTCGGAGTCATAGGCAAGAAAAGCGCGGCGAATTCGCGCCACAAGACTTTGCCCTCTAAAGGACGAATCGGGGTAGGCTCTGTCTCGTTACGTACACGGTAAGCGGCAAAGGGATCTTGCCAGAAGGGCGCATCTTTGGGGCGACTTTCGCCCATTTGATACACCATCGTGCGCACGCCCCAGTTACTCCGTTCCCCACAACGGGTGCATATCCCCTGCATCAGTTGCGGATGCACACGCACACGCCTAGCCGGGAAAGTCAGACTGTGCAAGTAGCTCACTTCGGTCACAGTACCTTTGTATTCCACCACTGGCTCGCGCCGCCACCAAACCTGATCCTCTGTGATGGAGGCGGCCTTAGGTTGAAACTCCGGTAACAGCAACGAAGCCCACAACTGTTCAAAGAGGGCTACGCCACCAGGAAGCACATAGATGGGTGGCACACCGTTGATAGAAGGCTTGATACCCGCGCCCCCTGATGAAGCAAAGGCAGGAATGGTAATCAACCCCCGGGCTACACACGTTGGGCAAAAGATGTGGTCACTGGCTAAACCATGCTGATAATGCACCACAAATGTGCCTGTAGGCAATTCTTGGAACAACAGGGCAATATCCCAAGTCTTCTTTTCCGGCTCAATAGAAATATCCGCACTTTGCAAAAATGGCGCGTCTTCCGAGAACAGATCAAAGCGCTGGGCATAATGTTCACCAAAAGCGTTGATCTTTGCAGCCGAAAAACTTCCAGCCTTCCATATTGCCTGCAAATCATCCTCGCTTTGTGGGTTGAAAATATCCTGTAGCACAGCGATCAACAAACGATGGATGCCCACAACGACAAGCGGCGAGGGATCGTGAATCGCTTGCAGCGCAGGCGCATCAAGCAATGTCTGTTCCAAGCTCAGTTCCACTAGAGAACCGTCGCGCCGCTCCACAGTAATCCATGGCTCATACCACAAGTTGAATGATGGCTTCATACATACCTCCAATTCTGCTGAGATACACGCAACTAAAACAATTTACAATCAAAAACAGAAAAAGCAAGACGCATATTGGTTATCCAGAAGACTTCGTAACAACTAGGCCCAAATCATCCTCAAGAGTGACTACAATTTCACCTTCCCCCCACAATTTTGGAAAACGCGCTACACCATTTTCCAACCACAAGGGATAATACCCCTTCAGCCTTGCAGATTGTACGAATAGCGGGGGCAGATTCTTGTTTTTCTTCAGAGTCTTAACAACTTCTGGGCGACTGACTCGCAAATGATGGCGTAGCAGATACCGTTGTGTATTAGCGCTTGCAGCACATTGCAAGTCGATAGGCTCACCGTTTGGAAACAAATGAGCTGTGTTATCATCTAACTTTTGCATTGGGATGAGATTGATGCTTTCACGCCCCAGACGTGTCTGCGCCACAACCCATGAAGCGCTAGTTTCATCTTCTTCAAACGTAATCCGAGCCATATTCCGACAGAAGGCTTTGCCAACCGTCACATCGGGAATCAGACGTTCTCTTGCCTGCTTTATGGCATCTTTCTCTTTGCGATCCAACTTTTCCCAGACTGATCTGAGCTTGTCGTCAACAGCCGGGATATCAACCTTATAAACAGCTTCAACCAAAGGCCGATAATCGCCCGGCAGTCGGACTTCCGCGCCGTGTTCTTGTAAAACCATCCAGGTTAGTAGCAACAAATACTTAGCATAAATATAGCTATCGATTTGCACATCGGGTTCACTATCCGCAGCTTGCGGAACATTGAGCCACAAAGTCGAGTCTTGGGCATAAGTCCCAGGACGGGAGCGTTGATGACGCTGCAATCGTCCGGCACGCTGTAAAAGCAAGTCAATGGGCGCTAAATCACTGACCATGACATCAAAGTCCAAATCCAAACTTTGTTCCAAGACTTGAGTTCCAATAACAATCCCCTTTTGGGGACGTGGGTTTGGTGTTTTCTCATCTTTGGGAGGTGGCCCATACTTACTTGTAAGCCGTTCCTCGCGCCGTTCTCGATCTACTAATGGAAAACGCGCGTGCAACAATTCCAAATCAACCCCCTGAGCTTTAGCGGAATCCCGTAAACACCGGTAGATAGCTTGAGCGCGGCCCACCGTATTCGCAATCCAGCAAGCACAACCTCCGTCATGCACTGCATTCAACAACCATTGAGCTTTAGCATCAGACTCTTCATCAGTAAAGTGCAGGTAGTTCAGCAGCAAAGTACGCTCTGGTTGATAGGCTTCTGGTGTGGCATGATAGGCTTCGCCTTTGCGTGGCAACACCCATAAACTGGGGTAATCTTTGGCCTGCACTGAATCTTCGGGAAAGGTCGCACCATAAGCCTGGGCCAACGCAGCACGTTGCTTCTGCGGCAGTGTCGCGGAGAGAATAATAACTGAAGTACCCAAAGCGGAGAGCCACGCAAGTAATCGTTCAATGATCGTGGTCATGTAAGTGTCGTAGGCGTGGACTTCATCGAAGATTACGACTTTGCCGGCCAAGCCAACCAAACGCAGCGCAACATGTCTTACATTGAGCGCTGCCAGTTCTGCCTGATCTACTGTACCCACCCCAAAAGGCGCCAGAATAGCTCGTTTCTTGGATGTAAACCAAGCAACCGCCTCTTGCTCCCCTGGCTTACCATTAAACATAGGTGCTGTCTCTAAATCATCCTCCTTTAAGTGCGCTTGTCCATGAATGAGCTGTACCTCACCAGCCAAACCCAATTGTTGGTCAACATACTCACTCACCCGTTTGAACATCTGATTACTGGTAGCGGTAGTAGGAAGCGCATAATAGAGCGCATCCGTGCCATTAGTCTGGGCCAGACGATGCGCCACCGCCAATGCAGCCTCAGTCTTGCCTTCACCGGTAGGAGCCTCGATAATCACCAGTGCTGGACCATCCAAAGCGGCTTGGGGAATGCCATCCACCGCAGATTGAAGCGGTCTTGGAGGTGTTTTGTTTGGAAAGAGCGCCGCAAAATCAACCCCAGTAACACTGCTTGTCGGACGCAAGAAACCGGCTGCTTGAAGAGCGCGCCGGGCACGATCAGCACTGACAGGTATATAGTCTTCTAATCCCAAATCTTCGGTAGGGCTGAAGAAACGCTCGTCCGATCCAAGCCAATCACAAAGAATAGTAAATCCCGTCAAGGCAATCATCGCACCTGCTAGATCAAATGGGATATCTATAGCAGGCTCCGCTAAAAGCAGCTGTTGACGAAGCAACGTACTAGCCAATGCGCGCAGATCCTTCCATAGGCCAGGCTCATAGTTGGCTAGACGCACTTGCGCTTTTTTGCGCTCTTGCCGTGAGGCAAAAGCTCCATGATGCCCGCCTACCACGTCAATCCATAGATCACGCCAAGTTTCTGGCAGAAGAGATTCTGTAATCTCGCTCTGAATAGATACCTGTCCCAAAACACTATGGTGCATATTCATATCGTCCAGCCAGCCATCAAAAACAAAGCCTTCCGCTTTGAGTCGGGCTTGCTGGCGACGGTTCTGACTCTGGAAAGATGCCGTTAACTTTCCAATGTCGTGCATAGCAATGGTATAGGGAAGCCACTCACGCAATCTCTGTGCATCCGTATTGAGCGCTTGCGATAATACCCGCCGCCAGCGCGGTGAGGCAGGTTCGGAGAGTAGAGCTCGTGCTATGTTCCCAACATCTAACATATGGAACAGGACCGGATGAAAGACGGCATCGTGGGATCGCTGCGTCTTCCCCCAGCAGCGCAACAGCTTTTCTAATTGCGGATCTCTCGGTGTTCCATTCCTCATCCCATAGATCCTCGCCATCCGCTTCACCTCCCCCATCAGCGCCTCCCGCAGGTTCTCCGGCCCCAGCACCTCCACGTC
>NPIE01010505.1_pt1 | contig 10916 bp, 10 predicted proteins | sample 8637661 | NCBI WGS metagenome assembly NPIE01 (sample SAMN07420842, study PRJNA396082) | bioreactor metagenome | isolation source: sample BA12 brine-fed electro-methanogenic bioreactor BA | place: Japan: Kochi | collected 2016-12-09 | reverse complement strand
GAGGGATGGTGAATAAGGCGGGTTCAAGCTTTCTCCGCCGCATGCTGCTTGCGCTCAGCCTGATGACCTTGAGCGCCTGTGGCCTGAAGGGCGACTTGTATCTGCCTGACCCCGCCAAAGAGGGCGCGACGGAGACGGAGATGACGCTTCCGGATGACGAGGAGACCTCGGAATGATCACGCTCGGACTGGATCGAACGCCCGAACCCGAGCTGATGGACGATCCGACCCAGGTCGAGGCCTATACGGCAGCCGACTTTGCCAGTTCCAACCAGTGGTTCGTCAACGACCTGATCGAGCGTTTTCAACCGCGATCGGCATGCGGTCGGCTGGTCGACCTCGGCTGCGGACCGGCCGATATCTGCATCCGGCTGGCACGCGCACTGCCTGAATGGGAAATCCACGGCCTCGATGCCGGGCCCAACATGCTGCGTTCGGCACGGACGGCCATCGCGGCTGCCGGACTCGAGCGAGCGATCACGCTGCACCTGGCCCGGCTTCCCGAAACCGAACTCGCGCCGCACAGCTTCGACTGCATCGCTTCGAACAGCCTGCTGCACCACCTGCCGGATCCGATGATGCTGTGGCGGACGGTACGCAAGCTGGCCAAACCCGGTGCCTGGGTCCAGATCATGGATCTCGATCGCCCCGACAGCGCCGAGGCAGTCGAACGGCTGGTTCAGGATTGTGCCGGCAACGAGCCGGACGTGCTGCGCCAGGATTTCAGCAACAGCCTGCATGCGGCGTGGCGGGTCGAAGAAGTTCGCGAGCAACTCAAGTGCGCCGGACTGGAGCTTGGCTGTCGCCGGGTTTCGGACCGTCACTGGCTGGTCAGCGGTCAACTGGATTGAGTCTGCCGGCAATGCAGTTTGCCAAGCTCGAAGCGCTCGGCAACGACTTCATCCTGGTCGATTGCCGCAGTCATGCCTGGCTGCCCGACCGCCGAAGCATCGCAACACTGGCCGACCGACGGCACGGCATCGGCTTCGACCAGGCGCTGCTGCTGCGGGGCGGTGATCGCGATGCCGAGCTGACCGTGCGTATCTTCAATTCCGATGGTTCGGAAGCCGAGCAGTGCGGCAACGGCATGCGCGCAATCGCTGCCTGGCTGGACGAGCGCGGCGAACTGGGAACCGGTCTGCAGCTTCAGACACCCGCCGGTACGGTCATTCTGTCTGCCGCAGGCGCAGGCATGTACGCCGCGGAACTGCCGGGCAAGCGGCCGCCGGCGGCCGATCTGGCGGAACTTGAACTGCCGCGGATCGACGCGCCCGGGCGCCTGGCCGGACTGGTTTCGGTCGGCAATCCACACCTGATCATCGAGTGGCCATCCCCACCCACGGCGGCAGATCTGGCGGCCGTAGCGACACGAATCGGGGCCGATCGGCACTGGGGCAATCGAGTCAATATCGGCCTGGCTTCGAGCCACGAGGATGGGACTCGGATCGTGCTCCGGGTCCACGAGCGCGGCGCGGGGCCGACACCGGCCTGTGGCAGTGGTGCCTGCGCGGCGGCACTGCTGTTCGGCCGCACCGGCATGCCGGTGCAGGTCGAGCAACCCGGCGGCGACCTTGTGATAGATTGGCAACCGGATCATCGTCGGGTCTGCACACTGGGCCCGGCCCGGCTGGTTTTTCACGGATCGACCGCATGAACGATTCAAATCCTGACGCCGACGCCATCCGCACCTGGCTGCGACAACACCCCGACTTCCTGGTCGAGGAGCCCGAGCTGCTGACTGAATTGGCGATCCCGCATCCTGCTGGAACGAGCTCGCTGATCGAGCGCCAGGTCGAGTTGCTGCGGCAGGAAAATCGTTGCCTGAACCACAAGCTCGAGCACCTGACCGGCATGGCCGGCCAGAACGAGCAGTTGATGCAGCGCCTGCATCGGCTGTCGCTCGGGCTGGTGACCAGCCGCTCGATGCGCGAACTGTCCGATCGGCTGCAGGAGGCACTGGGCCAGGATTTTCAGGCCGATGCCGTGCGCCTGCTGCTCGAACCCGCAGCACTGGCGGAAACCGAAGCAACGGGGCTTGCGCCACTGCCCGATCCGAGACCCGAATGGCTGGATCTGCTGATCCAGGATGCACAACCGCAATGTGGACGACTGACCCGAGCCAAGCGCGCGCTGCTGTTTGGTGAAGACGCCGACCGGATCGCCTCGGCGGCGCTGGTGCCGGTCGGCCGTGTCGGCGTCCTCGCAATCGGCGCGGAATCGGATGCGCGCTTTCAGCCCGACATGGGAACGCTGTTCCTGTCGCTGCTGGGCGATACGCTGACGTTCCGGCTTGCGCCAGCCGATGCAGGCCAGCCCGGGCATCAGGCTCAGGCCCAGGCCCAGGCCTGAGTCCGATGCCCGAACCACCGATCGCGTCAGAGCCTGGCCCGATCGACGCTGCCATTGATCGCTTCATTGACGCATCGACCCGGGCCGCGCGGCTGGCACCGGCATCAATCCGCGCCTATCGCCTCGACCTCGAACGCTTTTCCCGCTGGTGCCGCGATCAGGGCCTGCAACAGGCAAGCCAACTGGACGCGCTGCACCTGCGCCGCTACGCGGCCGGGCTGGCGCGTGCCGGAATGGATCCACGTTCGATCCAGCGCCATCTGTCGGCACTGCGGCGCTGGTTTCGCTACCTGCTCGATGACGGCAGAATTCAAGCCAACCCGGCCGATGGCCTCAAAGCGCCCCGGGTGCGCCGCAAACTGCCGCGCACACTGGACCCGGATCAGGTGCGTCAACTGCTGGAAATTTGCGGCGACGCACCGCTCGACCTGCGCGATCGCGCGCTGCTGGAATTGTGCTACTCCTCCGGCCTGCGGGTCAGCGAACTGGCCGCGGCAAGCTGGCATCGACTCGACCCGGCCGAGCGCCTGATTCGGGTTATCGGCAAGGGCGACAAGGAGCGGATCGTTCCGGTCGGGCGCCATGCCCTCGACGCCCTGGCCCGCTGGCGCGAGTGCGCGCGCGACTTGCCGCGCGACTTGCTGCAATCGGACCACGACCGGATCTTCACCACGCTGAAGGGCAGGCCGCTGGGCGTGCGCTCGATCCAGAAGCGGATCGCGCAGCGCGCCATCAGCCAGGGCCTCGACTGCCATGTCCATCCGCACCAGTTGCGGCATTCTTTCGCGTCGCACATCCTGGAATCCTCGGGCGACCTGCGCGCCGTCCAGGAACTGCTCGGACATGCCAACCTGTCAACCACCCAGATCTACACCCACCTCGATTTCCAGCATCTGGCCGAGGTCTACGATCGGACGCACCCGCGGGCGCGCAAGCCCGGTCGCTGAGTCGGGCCGGGCTTCAGGCCGAATCGATTTGCGCCATCAGCTCATCAAAGACCGCGCGCGCACGTGCCTCGAACGCCTCCGGAACCTGAATCCGTAGCGCGCTGAAACCGGTCTCGGCGCCAAGCAGCGAGGCAAAGCCCTCGGACCCCAGATGGACCGGAATGTCCTCGATTTCGAACTTCATCCGGACCAGCTGAGCCAGCGTCATGTCGTGCAGCTTTGCAATAGTGATCAGCGCCATTCCTGAAATTTCCCCTGAGATTTCCCAAGTACCTCGCTGCAATTTAGCCCAGACGGACCCACGGATGGGATCAATCGCGCACCGCGTCGAGCCCGGATTGTTATGATTCGGCTTGATCCAGCCCGGAATATCCATCGTGAACGAATCGTCCATCCTGATCGGCAAGGGAACTCGTCAGGTCCACCTCGATCCGCGCTACGCCAACCGTCACGGGCTGGTCGCGGGCGCGACCGGTACCGGCAAGACGGTCACGCTGATGCTGCTGGCCGAAGGCTTCTCGCGAATCGGCGTGCCGGTGTTCATGGCCGATGTCAAGGGCGACATCGCCGGCCTGGCCGCGGCCGGCAAGCCGCATCCGAAGATCGACGAGCGCATCCATCAGATCGGCATCGAGGGCTACATCCAGCAGCCCAATCCGGTCGTTGTGTGGGACCTCTGGGGCCGTTCCGGACATCCGGTCCGGACCACCGTGACCGAAATCGGCCCGGTGCTGCTGGCGCGCATGCTGGAGCTCAACGATACCCAGGAAGGCGTGCTGCAGGTAGTGTTTCGCGTCGCCGACGAGGCCGGGCTGCTGTTGCTCGACCTGAAGGACCTGCGCGCCCTGCTCAACCATGTCGCCGAGAATCGCAACGAGATCAGTGTCCGCTATGGCCTGGTCAACACCGCCAGCATCGGCGCGATTCAGCGCCGCCTGCTGCAGATCGAAGCCGATGCCGGCGAGCAGTTCTTCGGTGAACCAGCCCTCGACCTTGCCGACCTGATGCGCCAGGACCTGTCCGGCCGCGGCATCATCAATATCCTGTCGGCCGACCAGTTGATTCTGAAACCCCGGCTCTATTCCAGCTTCCTGCTATGGCTGCTGTCGGAGCTGTTCGAGCAACTGCCCGAGGTCGGCGACCAGGACCGTCCGAAACTGGCGTTCTTCTTCGACGAGGCCCATCTGCTGTTCGATGACTGCCCGCCGGCGCTGCGCCAGCGGGTCGAGCAGGTCGTGCGCCTGATCCGCTCCAAGGGCGTAGGCGTCTACTTCTGCTCGCAGAATCCGGACGACATCCCGAACGAGATCCTCGGCCAGCTCGGCAACCGGGTCCAGCACGCCTTGCGCGCCTTCACGCCGCGCGACCAAAAGGCGATTCGCGTCGCCGCCGAAACCTTTGTGCCCAACCCCGAACTCGATGTCGTTGCAACCATCACGACGCTGGGCGTGGGCGAGGCGCTGGTGTCGACACTGGGCGACAAGGGCATTCCACAGCCGGTCGAACGCGCCCTGATTGCGCCGCCGGGCTGCCGGCTCGGCGTGCTCGCGCCGCAAGAACGCAGCGCGGTCATGAACCGAAGCCCGGTCGGTGGAAAATACGATCAGGTGCTGGACCGCGAATCGGCGTTCGAGATGTTGACGCGTCAGGCCGAAGTCGCGGCCGCTGCCGCCGAGCGTGACCGCCTCGAAGCCGAACAGCGCAAGCAGGCCGAAGCAGAGCAGCGCAAGCAGTCGCGGCCGCGCGGCGGCTCACGGCGTCAAGGTGCCGGCGAGGCATTTTTCAAGTCGGCCGTGCGCACCCTCGGCTCGGGACTCGGCCGAGAGCTTTTGCGTGGCGTGCTCGGCAGCCTGAGCGGCAAGCGCCGCTGAGCGGCGCGCCGGGGCTGCACTGTGGCCTGAGCCCGGCGACCACGTCGCACTACAGTTCAGCTCGATTCGCTCGAGTCGGTCCAGATCCGGTCACGCCCGTGTGCCTTGGCCTGGTACAGGGCCGCATCGGCCCGGGCCAGCAACTGGTCGAGACTTTCTTCCCGGTTGGCAACCACCACGCCCATGCTGATGCTGAAGCGGATCAGCCGCTCATCCTCGCCGCGCAGATCAACATCGCGGATTCGGCGCTGCAGTCGATCGGCGACCCCTTCGGCCTGATCCGACCCAGTCTCGGGCAGGATCACCAGGAATTCGTCGCCACCGAAGCGGCCCGGAATGTCGATGTCGCGCAGCGTGGCCTTGCAGATTTCTGCCAGCTCGACCAGCACCCGGTCGCCGGCCGCGTGACCGAAGCCGTCATTGATGCTCTTGAAGCGATCGATGTCCAGCATGATCAATGCCAGCGGGTGAGCATGACGCCGCATCCGGCGCAATTCGTGATCCAGCCGCTCCAGCACATGGCGCCGGTTGGACAGACCGGTCAGGGAATCGGTATGCGCCAGCGCCTCATACTTCTGCCGAAGCTCCACGACTTCGCTGATGTCGGTCGAAATACCAATCATCGAGACCACCCGCGCTTTCTGGATCAGCGGCACCTTGACTGACCAATGGTGGCGCACGCTGCCATCGACATCGATGACTTCCTCGACCCCGGCAACCCGCTTCCGGCCCTGCAGCACGGTTTCATCGAAACGCTCGAAACTGGCAGCGTTTTCAGCCGAAATGAGTTCGCGACCGGTCTTGCCGATGATCTCGTCCGGCTCGCGACCGAAGAACTCGGCTGCATTGCGGTTGACGTAGAGATAGCGACCGTCGGGTGCCTTCATGTAGACCTGACTGCCGATATTGTCGAGCACGGTGTGCAGCAGACGCTGGCGTTGGCCCAACTGTCGTTCGAGCCGCCGTTGCTCGGTGATATCGGTGGAAATCCCGCACAGACCGATAATCGCGCCATGTTCGTCGCGCAACGGCATCTTCACAGCCCGGTAGCGTCTCGGCGCATCGCCAGACGCGGTCCTGAGCAGCTCTTCACGCTCGATCTCGACGCCCTGCTCGATCACCGCACGATCGTTGGCCAGCAACTGCCCGGTGCTGTCGGAACAGAACAGTTCAGCATCAAGGCGCCCGAGAATCTCGCTGGCCGGTCGGCCCAACAGCTCGCAACACGACTGATTCACATAGGTATAGCGGCCTTCGCAGTCCTTGGTGAAGACACAGGCGTTGATGTAATCAAGAATGGTATCGAGCCGCACAAGTCGCGGATACAGCGGATTCGGTCGGTCTCGATCGGACATGCGCCCTCCCCTGCTGCCAATGGCAGAAGGCCGCGCTCCCAAGTCTGGATGATAGCCGAGATCGAGATTCGAGTTCAGGCGCCTTCGAGCGGGCTCGGGCCGCAGGCCGGTTCAGCGCAGACCGGCATGATTGGAATCGCGTCCCTCCCGACCGTCACGGCAAAGCCAGCGCAGGCCCCAGCCCATGCCCAGCAGCGTCACCAGCACGCAGTAGGCCGTGGCCACCAGCATCACGTTCAGGCCCATGCCGGGGTAGTCGATCCAGCGATGTCCAAGCACGATGATCAGCACCACCGACAGCGCCGCGCCCGGCAGCAGTACCGCATCGAAAAGCCACAGCCAGCGCGGCACCGATGAAGGCGCGGAATAGCGATACAGCCACAGCAGAAAGATACTGATCGGCGCGCTGATCAGAAGGTCGACCCACATGCTCGTATCCCGATCTCCGAAATTGGATCAATGATCATCGGCAAGGCAATTTTTCTCAAGCCCGGGCACACCGCGCAGCCGGAACGTCGCCACCGCCAGCAGCAGCACGAGCAGTACCACCAGCCCCACCCCGCCCAACGCCGGAATCTCGCGACTGATCGGGCCGCGACCGTAGAGCACCACGACACGACCGGCATTGGTTCGGCCGCCGGGATTGGCAAGCCAGCTGCCCAGCGCCACATCGTCGATGCCATCGCCGTTGAAATCACCGCCGGCCATGGCCGAGCCCGCGCCCAGCTTGGTGCCGAACTGCCCTCCGAAATCACGGATCAGGAACCCGCGGCTGCCGTCGCCTCCGTATTCCGGAAGCAAGCTCTCGACCACGAAATCATCGTCCGGGTCTGCATGGCCGAAGATCACCCAGGCCCCGGTATCTTCCAACACCGGCGGTTCGGCGTTGATCATGATGTCGGGTCGACCATCGTTGTTGATGTCACCGATGCCGCCGACGAACTGGCCGAAGCCCAGCCGAGCCTCGGGCGGCTCGAAGAAGCGCTGGAATTCGGTCAGACGCACCTGCCCGCGCACCACGTCCAGCCCGTCGCGCAGATCGATCTCGGCCGGCCACTCGTCCTGGCCAAAGAACAGATAGGCCTTGCCGATGCCATTGAATGTCGTAGCGCCGATCAAAAGGTCATTGAACCCATCGCCGTCGAAATCCCCGATGCCGTCGAAGCTATAACTGTTACGATCCCCTTGCGCGTCGCCGCTGCCGATGGTTTCCTCTTCGCGGCCGACGATCACGAAGCCTTGCGTACCGTCGCCGCCGTTGCGCACCAGCAGATCGCCGAGATCGAACCGCGCCGGAAACGGACTCGCCCCGGAACGACCGAACACGACGTAGCACTCACCGTTGAAGAACGTCCCAGCGAACTGTGGTCTGGCCCGGCACAGCACGATATCGTCAAGGCCATCGCCGTTCAGGTCGGGCACGATCCGTGCGCCCTGAAACCCCAGATCAAGCGAGCCCGTCAAGGGAGCCTCGGGCACCGGGGCCACGATCGCGAATCCCGTCGTCGGTGGCTGATCCAATAGCTCATCAAGGCTCGTCGCGGCCGGCATGCTGCGACCGGGACGGCCATAGATCACATAGGCGGTCCCTTCCAGACGATCCGGCTCGAATTGTCGATTGCTGAGCACCAATAGATCAATCAGGCCGTCCCCGTTGATGTCGCCGCTGCCAACATCCACACCGAGAAAATCGACCTTCTGGTTGCCTCGCAGCGCGAAACCTCCATCGCCGTTTCCTCCGAATTCCGGCAAGACTTCGAGGAAATTCGCGAACCGGTCGCCAACATCCGGGCCGCCGTACAGGACGAAAACGATTCCTGCCTCAACGGGTCCCAAACGCTCCTGCCTGACCACGATTGCCAGATCATCGATCCCATCGCCGTCGAGGTCACCGAGATTCCGTGTTCGCCAGCCGAGCTGCCCGCGCAGCACGTCGCCATCTTCGAGCGCAAGGCGGAGAAGATTCGGGTCGGTGCCGGGATCGGCGAAAAACGGCCCGGTTTCCAGACCATCGGGCTGCATCGAGATCAAGGGCTGGCCGAACAGCAAGGCAAAGCCGGATGGCGGCCAAACTGCCGCGGGAGCAAAGGTCACGAAGCCGATCAACAGATCCGCCCGACCGCTGCTGTCGAAATCTCCGAAAGTAACGGCACCGCCAAAATTTTGACTGAAAAACGCCCCATTTGCGACAAAACCAGTTCTCCCATCACCTCCATTGGCGGGCAACAGGTCGTTTGGGTCAATGACCGGCGGAAACAACGGGGCTTGATTTCCGGAAGCGCCTGCGCTAGCCTCTTTGACGGGGCTTGCAATCGTGATCACCAAAGTGACGACGATCAATTTCAACCATGGCGCGGCGGTACTGCAAGTCCTCCGTCGCAGCAGGAGGAAACCATCATGCAATTTCCACACCACCTTCGAGAACCTTCGAGAACCTTCATCTTTACTGCCTCGCCGTTGTTGCATTCCTGTTACTCAGTACTGAAGTCCTGGCGCTGACTCCGCGACAGACGCTACAGAACCAGCCTCTTCCCCAAGCTCTCATCAATGATATCACGGCACTCTCGGATGCGAGCGCCGAGTATGTGCTCTCGGTCAAGTTCGTCGATTCGGCGCAGGCGCGAGTGGAAGCCGGAACGCTGGTATCGAATGCCGGCTGGAACCTGAAGCCGGTCGCTACACTTGCACAAAGCCACAGCGCCAGTTTCCGGCAACGCCTCGATGCAGGCGCATGCGGCAATCTCAATGCCATGATCGCCATGGCCGAGCAGAACACAGGCTTGACCCAGCCCGACTTCGAGGGATTCCATACGATCGAATTTTCTCAAGTTCGGAACGGCAGCCAATTCCTCGCAACCTACAACGACCTCGTCGCCCGATCGGAAATCGAGTACGCCGCCATTCAACCGGCCGGCGTCGCGCCACCGCCATCGGTGACACCGGACTATACGCCCCTTCAGACCGACTACCGCGGACCGAATCCCGGGGCGGATTTTGCGTTTGCGCATGCTCAAGGACTGACCGGATTCGGTATGCGGCTGTCAGAGCTTTCGCCAACTTACGATCGACAGCATGAGGAATTCATCCACGTAAATATCGAACACGATCTTCCGACGCCTCCGCTTGGCTTTGAAGATGCCGTATGCCCTGTGAGCAATCCAGGAGATTGGGACTGTTGGGTTGACCACGGCAGCGCAACGCTTGGCCAAAACCTGGCACCGGATAACGGCTTCGGCGTCACCGGAATGACCTACGATGCCGCTGGCTTTCTCTATCAGACAGGAGAGCGAACGGAGTCGTCTGTTACCTGGCGCTTCGAGGAAGCTTATTGCAACGCTCTGGGAGACTCTGTAGCAGCCGGCACAGGGCACATCGTCTATTGGGAGCATCAGGCGTGCAATCCTTCAGGCCCCGGCTTTTGCCGGCCGGTCGAGGTTGATGTCATGATTCATCAGCTGACCCGAACGGGAACCGATGCTGGCGTGGTCGTGCTGATGCCAGCGGGTAACGGCAATGTCAATCTGGACACGTCGAGCGTGGTTTCGCAATGGCGAAGCTGGCCCGACTCCGGCTCTATTATTGTCGGCGCAGGCAGATCAGTCGGCAATCAAGAAAGACTGGGATTTTCGACCTACGGCCAGCGGGTAGGCCCACAGGGCTGGGGCGAGAATGTCGTCACAACAGGCTATGATGACCTGGACGAAGTCGACGACGACATCCATCGTCGCTACACGGCCGCGTTCGCGGGTACCAGTTCCGCCACTCCAATGGTCGCCGGTGCGGCTCTGCTGACCCAGCAGCGTGCGATCAGCCTCGGTCTGACCCCGCTCAGCTCACGCGAGATGCGCAGCTTCCTGCAACAGACCGGCATCCCGCAGGGCGGCAGCGTCACCGGGAACATCGGTGCCTTCATCGACCTCGAAGCAGCGATTACCCAGATCGCCGACGCCGACCTCTCGATCGTGACGACCACGCAAGGCACGATGATCACGACAACGGTCACCAACAACGGACCGCGCACCGCAGAGAATGTCGAAGTAGGGATCACCTACTACACCCCCGGCGCGCACACGCTGGTCGCCGATTCCGTTCCATCGACCTGCGCATTTTCACCCCAGGTACCGATTCCTCCCGGCGCACAGTGCCCCGGGCAATGCCCATCGCTGCTGGTATGCGATTTCACCGGTCTCGCGGCGGGTGCATCGAAGATCATCCGGGTCGACGTCACCGGCTCGAGCCATGCGCAACAATTCCAGATCGAGTCGGATGTCAGACTGGAGGACGGCAGCGAAGTACAGGACCCGGACGAAAGCGACAATTACGAACACATCACTGTCACGGTTGGACCACCCAGCGCCTGAGCCAAAGCGCGACCTGATTAGGTAGTTGACTCAG
>NPIE01017565.1_pt1 | contig 10918 bp, 7 predicted proteins | sample 8637661 | NCBI WGS metagenome assembly NPIE01 (sample SAMN07420842, study PRJNA396082) | bioreactor metagenome | isolation source: sample BA12 brine-fed electro-methanogenic bioreactor BA | place: Japan: Kochi | collected 2016-12-09 | reverse complement strand
AACCGTCTCGCGACGACCAGGTCATGAATAGTCCGGGCTAAGCTGGGCCGCAATGAGTCGCCGCGCAGAGCAACAGGCACCCACCCGCGGTCCGGCTCCGACCGGTCGTGGCGACGAGTTGCCAGCCCGGACGATTCGGTGCAAGGTCGGGCATGATCAGGGCGAGGGCTCCTTGAGCGACAAACCGAGCGGCAAACCGAGCGGCAAACCAGGTGGCAACCCGGACGTGCGTCGAACACGTGGGCCCCGGGCCTTGCTGTTGGCCCTGGTCTTGCCGACGCTGCTGACGGCAGGTGACGCTGACTATGCCTTCGATCCGCTCAGCGACACCCAGGTGCTGTCCCAATCGAGTGTTCATGCCTTCGCCCAGGACCGGCAAGGCTATCTCTGGATCGGCACCCAGTACGGCCTGGATCGCTACGACGGCTTCGAGCTGCGGCGCTACCAGCACGACCCGGATGATCCCGATTCACTGTCCGGCGATTTCATCCGCGACCTGCTGCTGGACCGCGACGGCATGCTCTGGGTTGGCAGCGGTGCCGGGCTCGACCGGCTCGATCCGGTCAGCGGAAGGATCGTCCGGCATCGCTTCGCGACCGCGGGCGATGCGCTGATATCGCCCGCTCGGCATCCAGCAGTCGAAGGCGATAGTCTGGTCGAACTGCCCAGCGGCACCATCATGGCGGTGTTGGGCGGCCAACCGGCGCGGGTCACCGAAGCCGGCGAGCTGGACTACATCCCGGTCGATGACTACATTCGAGAGCCGGTCGGCACCGCACTCGAACTGGACGCGGCCGGCGGCGCATGGTTCGCCAGCGATGCCGGGCTATGGCGACACGATCCCGAGCGCGGCCGCTTTGTGCCGCTCATCCGCCATGCGCCGGACCCGGAGCATCGCCACGGCGGCCCGCATCTGATTGCCCCCGGCCCATCCCGAACGATGGCCTACGCGCATCGGGACGGGCTGACCCTGGTCGATATCGACCGGGGTCACTCGATCCGGGAGATTCAACCGCGCGAATTCGGCGCCGAGTCCAATCGCGTCGACGCTGTCGCGCTGGATGCCACCAGTCACCTGTGGCTGGCCACGCCGACCGGACTGCTTCGGCTGCCACCGGATCTTTCCGGTCCGTGGCAGTCCTTCCCGATCAAGGCGTTCCATGGTCCGAACCCGCACCAACGCGTCTCGGTGCTGTTCCTCGAACAGAGCCCGACCGGCCAGGTCTGGCTGTCGGGACGCTTCGGCGTGGTGCGCTACGACCCGATCGATGAGACCCTGACCCGGTGGGAGCACGATCCGGCCAATCCCCGTTCATTGCCGCCAACACTGGGCGAGATCGGCTACCGGATCTTCATGGACCATTTCGACGTGCTCTGGGTCGGCAGCAACCTCGGCGGCCTTGCGCGGCGCCCGCCGCAGCGCGATCGCTTCGTCCACGTTCGCGACAGTACGCCGACCTCGATCAGCCGCAATATCGTGCGCGGCATTGTCGAGCAGCGGATCGATGATCAGGAATATGTCTGGGTCGCCAACCAGAATCACGGCATCGTGGTCTGGCGCCGGACCAGCGAACGCCGCTACGAGGTCGCGCACCATTACCCGGTCGGGGATCATGCAGGCGACGGCGATCGAATTCGCCAGTTGCTCATCGACCCGGAGGACCATGCTGTGTGGATCGTCGGGCAAATCGGGCTGAGGCGTGCCCGGAGACCCGGCGAGCCACTCGAGCCGGTCCCCGGCGTGAGCTCCGACGCTGCGCGCGGCTCGATTCGAATGCTCCGCTTCATCGATCGCGACCGGCTGGCAATCGGCTTCAGCCGTGCGCTGTCGCTGATCGAGCTCGACTCGCAACGCCGCCCGGGGAAAACGCTGTTTGCAGGCGATCTGGGCGAGGCTTACGAACTGTTCAGCCTTGATCGCCTCGATCGCACCCGGCTGGTTACGGCAGGCTTCGGCGGTGCGCGGATTGTCGACTTCGAGCGCAATCAGGTCGTTCAGGTCCTGCCAGCCGGACCGGATCCAACCCGGCCCGGCAACCAGCTGTTCTCGGTCGCCGTCGATCGGGATCGCCGGATCTGGCTGGGAGCCCGCGACTCCGGCCTGATCGAGATCGACCCCGATCTCGCTAAGGATTGCACCGGGGATTGCACCGAACCATCCCCGGCTCGATTCATCGGCGCCGCCGATGGCCTGCCCGACACGACCGTCTACGCCATCCTGCCGGACGACGCCGGCAATCTCTGGCTCTCGAGCAACCGCGGCATCATGCGTTACCGTCCGGAAGACGGCCTGATCCGTCAGTACACCCCAACCGATGGCGTGCAGGCCTGGGAATTCAATCACACCGTCGGCCACGTCGGCGAAAGTGGGCGGTTCTATTTCGGCGGCATCAACGGCTGGAATGCTTTCCGACCCGGCACCGTCCGTGACCTGTTGCATCCGCCCTCGGTCCAGTTGCAGTCGGTTCGACAAAACGGCCGGGTCATCCAGGACCTCGGGCCGGATTCGTCGATCACGCTGGAGCACGGCGCCTCGCAACTCACGATCGACTATGTCGGGCTGCAGTTTTCGGCCCCCGATCAGATCCGCTATGCCTGGCGCCTGCGTGGACTCGATGAACACTGGACCGATGCAGGCACGACGCGCCAGGCACGCTGGGCGGCGCTGCCGGCCGGCCATTATGAATTCGAACTGCGTGCGGCCAATCTCGACGGCATCGCTGGATCTGTCCCGACTTCGACTGGCCGATGCCAAAACCCGCGAGCCGGCCTGGCGCCTGGACTCGATGGTGTCGCAGACCGTCGATGCATTCCGGCCGGTCGCCGAGCAGCGTGGCCAACAGCTGGTCTGCGATACCAACGGTGCCTGGCACAGCGACTGCTCGCGTGAAGCAGTCGAGCGCATCCTGCTCAACCTGATCGCCAACGCGATCAAGTTCACGCCCGATGGCGGTTCGATTCGAGTCCACATGATGCCGGACCCTGCCGGCGTGCTGCTGGAAGTCGCCGACTCCGGCCCCGGAATCGAGCGTCAGCAGCAAAAGCTGATCTTTCAGCGCTTCTACCGCGCCGAATCGATCCAGGGCACGCATGGCGGCAGCGGCATTGGCCTGGCGCTGGTGCATGAGGCCGTGCGGTCCATTGGCGGCCGGATCGAGCTCGACAGCGCGCCCGGGCAGGGTGCGAGATTCCGGGTCCGGATGACGGCACGACGGCCGAACCATGAAATGCCGCTACGCCCGGTGCGGGTGGACGTCGAACGCAGGCAGCTCGATCTCGACGCGCTGATCGATCGCCCGGTCACGCCCGGCACGATTGCATCGAGCGCAGCAGCTGCCGCGGCGGCCCGAGGCCAGGCGAACATCCTGGTGGTCGAGGACAATCCGGACCTGCGCCAGCATCTGGCTGAAACGCTCGGCCAGCGCTGGCGCGTCGCAGTCGACTCGATCATCCATCGACAACCCCGAACGGTCCGGCCGACGCCCCCGGCTCGGCCTCGCCGGCCGCTGCGGTCTCGCCTCGCGATCAGGAGTTTCTGCAACGGCTCGACGCCTGGCTCGGGCAGCACTACCCGAATCGATCTTCGGATATCGAGCGCATGGCCGGTGCCCTGCACATGACGACGCGTACCCTGCAACGCAAGCTCAAGAGTCTGACCGGTCAGACACCGGCCGAGCGGCTGCGCGACTTTCGGCTGGAACAGGCCTGCAGTCGCCTGGCAAGCGAGCAACGCTCCATCACGGAAATTGCACTGGAATGCGGCTTTGCCAGCGCGCAGTATTTCAGCCGTGTATTTCGCCGCCAGTACGGTATCGCACCGGACCAGTGGCGGCGGCGCGCGCACGCGGATTGAGTGATCGAGGAAATTTCTCGCAGCCGGTCGGGAAACAGGCCAATCTGTCGCAATCGGTCAATCGATTGTCGTGTTTTTGAACGCACATTCCGGCATTCAGGCCTAAGCTCCTTGAACTGCGGGCTCTCGATCTTCCAGGTCATTCGGCCGCTGCTCCCACAGTGATCGAGAGCCCGCTGCATCCACGGCACTGCCATGCCAAACGAAGGGCGGCCGTTTCACGGCCGGTCCAGCAAGCCAATGGAGTAACGACTCGAACCCTGCAGCTGAGTCGACGTCAGGTCCTGTGCAGGTCCTGTGCAGGTCCTATAATCAGACGCATTGCCGACCGCCGGCGCCTGAAGGACGTTCCATGACCCAGCCACTCTCGACGCATGCCGTCAGAACATTCACCGTCGCCCTGACACTGTTGGCATCGCTGCCGGTCGCGGCTCAATCTCGTGAGATCATTCCGGCCGAGCCCGTGGCGCCGGAAGCACTGGTTGCGGCACGCAGCAGCGACAATACCGCGCTGCTGCTGCGAAGTGCGATCTTCGACCCTCGCATCGAAAGCCTGCAGGCGGTCGGCTGGACACTGCGGGAACCCGCGCCGGACTACGGCATCATCCAGTTCGAGCCAGGCCTTTCCGGCACCGCCGCGCTGCTGACCGACGCCGGCTACGAGGTGCTTGCCCACCAGCCGCAGCATGCGTGGCTGGTGCGCTGGGACAAAGCGCAGCGTGAGCGGGCCAGCCGCCTGCCGGGTGTGCGCTGGGCCGGCGACTTTGCGGCCGCGATGAAGTTGGCACCCGAGCTGCTCGATCCGGCAACGCTCAGCCTGGATCCGGTGCGCTTGCCGGACGGCGCCTTGAGCGCACCGGGTGCGACCCTGGAACTGCTGGGCTTTGCCGGCGTGGATGCTGCGGCTCTTGTCGCCGCAGTGCGCAAATTCGAGCCCGGCGCCGAGCTGCTGGAACTGCGACCCGGGCCGCGCTGGCCGGCGGTCGTGATCTGGCTGCCCGGCCAACGCCTGCAAACCGCGATCGAGCAGTTCACCGCCATTGCCGGCCTGTACCAGATCGCGCCGGCCCGACCACTGCAATTGCTCAACAAGGATTCGGTCGAACCGATCCAGGCCAACCTCAGTTCGGGCACGAACCTCCCGACCGTCACGCCGATCTGGGACCAGGGCCTGATCGGCAGCGGCCAGATCGTCGCGGTGATGGATTCCGGACTCGACCGCAACGAGGACTGGTTCGTCGCACTCGACCAGGGCAGCGGCGTCAATCTCGCGCTGACCGACGCCGACAGCCCGGTGCCGCCGGCGATCGGCACGGTTCATCCGGACCGCAAGGTCTACGCCTACTGGGTCCAGCCGGGTGCCACGGCGTATGACAACAACGAGGTCTGCACCACCTCGCCGACCAGCTTTCACGGCACCCATACGACCGGCTCGGTCGCCGGCGATTCGCTGACCCGCTCCAGCCCGACCGACCCCGGCTACGATGCCAATGACGGCATGGCGCCGAACGCGCAGATCCTGTTCCAGGACGTCGGCAACGACATCACCGGCTGCCTGTCGATCACCGATCTGTACGCCAGCCTGCAGCAGGCCGCAGCCGGCGGTGCCTCGATCCACAGCAACAGCTGGGGCTCGGACGCGCGCGGTGCCTACACTGCCACTTCGGCCGCGGTCGATGCCTTCACCTGGCAGCAGCAGTCGATGCTGGTCACCTTCTCGGCCGGCAACTCCGGCCCCGGCGTAGACACCATCGGGGCCCCGGCCACAGCCAAGAACGCGATGACGGTCGGCGCACTCAACCATGGCAACAGCACCACTGTGGTCAGTTTCTCCAGCCGCGGCCCGACCGACGACGGCCGCACCAAGCCCGACATCCAGGCCCCCGGTGTCGGGATCGTCTCGGCCGGCGGCGACACCAACAACAACCCGACGCCTGAACCGCCGGTAACCCGCACGATGTCGGGCACCTCGATGTCCAATCCGACCGTCGCCGGCGGCGCGGCACTGGCACGGCAGTACTTTACCGACGGCTTCTATCCCGGCGGCACGCGCAACAGTGCCGATGCCGACATTCCCAGCGGGGCACTGCTCAAGGCCGTGCTGCTCAACGGCACCCGCGCCGATGCCGGCTTCAACATCCCCAGCAACGACTATGGCTGGGGCCGCATCTGGCTCGACAACAATCTGTACTTCAACGGCGACGACCGCTACTTCCGCCACTGGGACGTGGCCCACGACGCCGGGCTGGCTCAGGGCGAGTCCGAGAGTTTCGAGGTCCAACTCGGCGCCGGCGAGGAGTTTCGCGCCACACTGGCCTGGTTCGACGTGGCCGGCGCGGTCGGCTCGGGCATCACGCTGGTCAATGACCTCGATCTCGAAGTCACGGCCCCGGGCGGCGTCATTTACCGCGGCAACGTGTTTGCCAGCGGCAGTCAGTCGAGCACCGGCGGCAGCTTTGACCGGATCAACACCGTCGAGCAGGTGCGTCTGACCGCCCCGACTGCGGGCAGCTATTCGATTCGGGTGATTGCTGCGGCAGTGCCAGGCAACGGCGAGCCGTTTTCCGATCGACAGGGCTATGGGCTGGTGGTATCGGCGGCCGCCGCCACACCACCGGCACTGGCCGCGCCCGCGGCGGCCACGGCCACCGACCAGGGCCCGACCGGCATTGCCGTGACGATCCCGGCGGTGGCCGGGGCGTCCGGCTACAACATCTACCGTGCCGTCGGCGACTGCACGCTTGAAGATCTGGACTTCGGCTGGGTCGGTCACAGCAGCAGCACCAGCTTCGTCGACCAGCGCGTGATCGGCGGCTTCAGCTACAGCTACCGGGTGCGCGCCGAGGACGGGTCCAGCGAAGGCCCGATCTCCGCATGCACTTCGGCCAGCGTCACCACCTCGAGCGCGGCCTGCACGCTGCGGCCACGCTTCGATCAGTCCGCGGTCGTGGCCGCAGACCGGGCCGGCGACGCCTGCGCGATCGAGCTGAACTGGGACGATGGCGAGGCGCTGTGCCCGCTGGGCAATCCGCTACGCTACAACGTCTATCGCAGCACCGACCCGTTCTTCGAGCCCGCCCCAGGCAACCGGGTCGGCTCGGACCTGGTCGCGACCGACTGGTCCGATTTCAGCGTCCAGCCCGAAACCACCTACTATTACGTGGTGCGCGCCGAAGACGGCACCGACCCGAGCAACGGCAACGAGTCGACCGGCAGCCGTCGGGTTCAGGCCGCACCACTCGGCGACGGCAACGTGCCCGGCACTTTCACCGATGGCGCCGACGGACTGTCGCTGATGCGCACCGAGTCGATCTGGTCGATTACCGATGAGCGCGCTGCCGCCGGCAGCCTGAGCTATCGGAGTGCAGTCCGCGGCGCGGCGGTCTATACGCCGAACACCTGCGCCACGCTCACGACACCGCCGATCGAGCTGCAGCCCGGCAGTCCGCAGCTGGATTTCCTGGCCCGCTACGACATCGAGGCCGACTGGGACGGCGTGGTGCTGGAAATCAGCACCAACGGCGGAGCCAACTGGGTCCCGATCACACCGCTGGGCGGCTACCCCGGCGATTTCTCGCAGACCCAGAACCCGCCGATCAACGCCTGCGGCTATCCGGCCAGCCAGGGCGCCTTCAATGGCTCCACCGGCGGCAGCTTCCAGGCCTTTGGTGCCGACCTTTCGGCCTTCGCCGGCCAGACCGTGCAGCTGCGCTGGGTGCTTTCGACCGACCCTGGCGCCGAAGAGGAAGGCTTCTATCTCGACGCCATCGAGATCAGTGACGCGAGCATGCCGGCGGCCTGCAGCGTGACCGACGAGCTGTTCGAGGACGGCTTCGAGGATCCGGCGCCGTGAGCGAGCAGTTGCTGCTGTATGGCTACTGGCGGTCTTCGGCCAGCTACCGGGTCCGGATCGTGCTGAATCTCAAGCGCGTTCCGTACCGGCAGCAGTCGGTCCACCTGGTGCGCGATGGCGGCCAGCAGAATGCGCCGGGCTACCGCGCGATCAATCCTCAAGGCCAAGTGCCGACGCTGGTCGACGGCGAGCTGACCCTGAGCCAATCGCCGGCGATCCTCGAATACCTCGAGGAAAAGTACCCGGAGCCCGCGCTCTTGCCCGGCGACCTGGCCGGGCGAGCACGGGTGCGCCAGCTGGCTGCCTTGGTCGCCTGCGACATCCACCCGCTCAACAACCTGTCGGTACTGCAATACCTGGTCGGCACGCTTGGCATCGATGAGCCGGAAAAACTGGCCTGGTACCAGCATTGGACCAAACGCGGCCTGGACGCGTTCGAAGGTCTGCTGGCCGACAGTTCCGCGACCGGCCAATGCTGCCAGGGTGATCAGCCGACGCTGGCCGATTGCTGCCTCGTACCCCAGGTTTATAATGCGCGTCGCTTCAACTGCGACGAATCCGGCTGGCCCACGATCCGTCGCATCTGTTCGCACCTTGACACACATGCGGCGTTTGCCGATGCCGTGCCGGAGAAACAAGCCGATGCCGAATAAAACCCTGCCCGCACGCTTCTTCCCATGCGCCTTGACACTTGCCACAGTCCTGCTGCTGGGCGGCTGCGCCAGCCGCGAAGTCAATCCCGAGCTGCTGCTCGAGGCCGAGGACGCGATCGCGCTGGCGGTCGCCGCCGGGGCCGAGGATCATGCCTCGCTGGAGCTCGGCGAAGCACGCGACTGGATCGGACAGGCGGATGCTGCCGTCGAGGCCGGCGATGCCGCTGCAGCAGCCTTTCTGGTCGAGCGTGCCACCCTGCAGGCACGCCTCGCGCTGGCACGCGCTCAGGGCTCGATCGTGCGCTTGCAGCTGCAGCAGCGACGCGACGAATACCAGCGCCTGCGCGCCGAGCTGACCGACGCCTTCGGCGACCGGGTCCTGGAGGGCGCACGATGAGAGCAATTGCCGCACTCGGACTGATCTTGTGGCTCGGTGCCTGCGCCACGACCCAGGCACCCAGCGGCCTGCTGGAGAGTCTCCGCGTCGAGCTTCAGGCGCTGGAAAATGAAGCCGAACTGGCTGAACTGATCCCGCTGCCGATCGCCCACGCACGCAATGCCGTGCGCCGCGCGGCGGCGGAGGGCCTGACCGAGGCCGCGCGCAATCAGCGAATCTGGGCGGCCCGCAAAACGATCGAGATTGCGCGTGCCGAAGGCTTTGCCGAGCGCGCGCGGCGTGAACTCGAGGCGCTTGAAGCAGCGCGCTCGGCGCTGATTCTGCGCGCCTCGCGACTGGAGGCCGAACAGGCCCGCAACGAGGCCGAGCAGGCACTGATGAACTCGGTCGCGACGCGCGAGCAGATGCAACGCGCCCAGAGCCAGGCCCAGACCGCCGATGAACGCCGTGAACTGGCCGATCGACAGGCCGAGCTGGCGCGTGAGGAAGCCGAACAAGCGCGCCGGCTGGCCGAAGCCCAATCGACCGAGATCCGGCTGGCGCGCCGCGAGGCCGAACTGGCTTCGGAAACCGCCGCCAGTCTGCAGCGCCGGCTCGAATATATGGAATATCGCGAGACCGACCGCGGCGTGGTGATCACGCTCGGCGATGTGCTGTTCGAGATCGGCCGCGCCGAGCTGCTGCCGGCCGCGCGCCAGAGCGTCGATGACGTGATCGAGCTGCTCAACAGCGAACCGGGCAAGCAGATTCGGATCGAGGGCCATACCGACTCGACCGGGTCGGCCGCACTCAATCTGCGCCTGTCGCAGCAGCGCGCTGAAGCGGTCCGCGCGGCGCTGGCCGAACGCGGCATCGACGCCGCGCGAATGGTCGCGGTCGGCATGGGCCAGGACTTCCCGATTGCCAGAAACGACACCGAGGCCGGGCGGGCCAGCAATCGAAGGGTCGACGTCATCGTGCTCAACGACTGAGACCGGAACCGGCAGCGACGACCCGCTCCCGGTCGCTGTCGTGAGGTCCTCGACGGCGTGCCGCCGCTTGCCAATTCGCTCCAAATGCGATACAACTGAAGTCCGAGTCGGATGGGATGCGATGTGCAATCCGCTTCAGATCAGTTCCCGTTCATTCACCACGCAAGTCGCCGCGCTGCAGCACACGGCGGCGACTTTCCCACGGGCCCGCTTGCGGCCCACCTCGACGATCCGCACGCCTTGCCAGACAGCGGCGCACGCGAATATTCCGCTCGCGGAGTCTTGGCTTGTGACGGTTTCGTCCCGAGGTATGTCGTGACCGGGCGCCGTTCGGCGCGCCGGTCGCATTTCAAGTCATGCAACGAGGAGATTTGCCATGTTCGAAGATCAGCGCGAGAAGCTGGAACAGCTGTTGAAGCAGAATGAAGAATTCCGCAAGCTCTACAACCAGCACCAGCAGTTGGAAAAACGCGTCCTCGCCGCTGAATACGGCACCGCCCCGATGGAAGACCTGGCCCTGAATCAGCTCAAGCGGGAAAAACTTCGCGCCAAGGACCAGTTGACCCGCATCATGCAGCAGGCTCAGGCAGCCTGAACCCTGCTGTCTGCCCGTCCGGACCGCCGGGCGGGCAGAGATTCACTTGACCAAAACCTCGCCGCACCGAATCGCCCGATTCAGCGCCTCGGCCAAGCCACATCACCCACATTGTCGCTTGACCCCCAACGTGCGCATTCATCGATACGCGCAGTTCATTGCGCACGCGCTGCAGCACGCGCAATACCGCCGCTTACGAGCGACGACGATGTTCGATCAGATTTTCGACCACGGCCGGGTCGGCCAGGGTCGAGGTATCGCCGAGCTGGTCGTGCTCCTCGGCCGCGATCTTGCGCAGGATGCGTCGCATGATCTTGCCCGAGCGGGTCTTGGGCAAGCCCGGCGCCCACTGCAGATGATCGATGCTCGCAATCGGCCCGATCTGCTTGCGTACCCAGGCCACCAGTTCGCGCGCCAGTTCGTCCGAACCGTCGCCGCGGCCCTCCATCAAAGTGACGTAGGCATACACCCCCTGACCCTTGATCTCGTGTGGAAAGCCGACTACGGCGGCCTCGGCCACGGCCGGGTGGGCAACCAGGGCGGATTCGACCTCGGCGGTTCCGAGGCGATGGCCGGAGACGTTGATCACGTCATCG
>NPIE01007701.1_pt1 | contig 10922 bp, 10 predicted proteins | sample 8637661 | NCBI WGS metagenome assembly NPIE01 (sample SAMN07420842, study PRJNA396082) | bioreactor metagenome | isolation source: sample BA12 brine-fed electro-methanogenic bioreactor BA | place: Japan: Kochi | collected 2016-12-09 | reverse complement strand
CAAAATTAAATAATGTTTCCCCTTCAAATAATTACTTCATAACTCCAGAACTAGCAGAAGAACACAGTTATCTTGATTGCGATAATTTTTCTCTTTTATATGTTAGTATTGCATCGCGACTAGGTTTGCCCGTAGCTCCAATTTATGTTAAGAATCATGTTTTTGTAAGATGGTACTTTGATAATGGCACATATTACAACTGGGACAGTAGGGCTGGAGTGCATAAGGATGATTCGTATTACGTAAGTGCATTTAATGTTTCGAGCCACGCCAAGCATAATGGCATATACCTCTCGGCAATACCCTTGGAAAATGCTCTTGCTCCTTTATACGTGGATTTTGCCATTGATAAATATGAAAACGATGATTTATCAGAAGCATTATACTTCACAAACAAAGCCTTATCTGTTGATTCTTCGTTTATAAATGCTCATTTTCACAAAGCAAAGATTCTGGAAGCCAAGGGTGATTTCGAAGGGGCAATTAGGTCGTACAATCTAGCAAGATCTCTTGATAGTTTAGATACCCGCTATTACTATAGAAAAGGAGCCCTTTTAATAAAAGAGGAGTATTTTACACAAGCTATTTTAATTTTAAAAAAACTACTCTCTTTTGATAATTCGGAGCTCAATGCTGTTCCAATGTTAATAGATGCAAATTTAAGTATGGGAAATACTGATGAAGCAAGAGCTTTATATGATAACCTTTATGAGGTTGGAGTTATTCAAGCAAACCCTTATATTTTAGATGCTAGATCGATTTTCAGGAAGCACGGAATGAACATAGATTAATAAATTTTACTATTTTTAGTATTTTGTTAAGTATTACAAAAATTAACGATATGACATTAGTGTCCACAAATTATAAATTATAAATAATAATTTCATAATTACATCTAACCATTTAGTTACGTAGATTAGATCAATTATGGCTAAATAAAATTATTTATGAATAAAAATCTCGAAAAAATCGTCTCAAAAGTTGCCAAACCTGTTGCAAAAGTAATGTTGCCTTTAGCACTGACATTTGGAGCTTATCAAGCAGCTGATGCCCAAACTTATGGTCCTAAAGTTGACAAATATCATGTAACTGTTGTTGTTGAGGATGAACAATCTGAAACTTTAGGTGTTGATGAGAAAGTAACTTACGGCCCTTATGGACGATGGGAGAAATCAACTCGTCATTTAGATGTTTTGAAAGTATATCATCCTTCTTCAGATAAAGAGTATAGTTTTCTATATATGGGTGACTTGTCTTGGAATAAAGGCGACACTCTTGATTTAACTGTCGCAATTCACAAAGATAAAAGTAAACTTTGGACTGATTATGAGTTAACAGAGTATTACCTTGGTGAGGATCTTGTTGATGCAACAACTCCTTCAAGAAAAAGATATCATACTGGTGTTATCACTGATGTTCTTGATGTGAAATCAGGAAAAAAAGATTAATTTTCTTGATTTTTTTCTTTTTTTCTTTTATTTTTTAGTGATTTTCTCTAGTTTTTCTCCTTGGTTTAAAAAGAAATATTTATAAATGAACTTTTTTACAATTTCTATTATCTCTTTATATAAAAAGAGGGTTATTTGGGTGTGAAGAAGTGAATAAGTTATTCCTATCAGTAATTTTAACAATTTTCTTGATGATTCTCTCCAGTTTGGTTTTAGCAGATTACAATATAGAATCAATGGAATTCACAACGGGAGATAATGCTGTTTCTCAAATGGTGTAATCCTTAAAGGTTATATAAACGGGTAAACATACAAGAACTGTATTAATGTATATCAAGTCCAAATACCCAATTCACCCTAAAACAATGTATGGGCTATATAATTCCTTTAGTATCATTACCCATTTAGTTTAGTTTAGTTTAGTTTAGTTTAGTTTAATTCAATACTTACCTGATTCAAAATCAAACCTCGCACTAAAATTCTTAAAAAATACAAACCTTGCAATAAAACATATTCGTACCCCATATTACCATATTTTTATAATTTTGCAGTCAAATTCACGATTATTTATAATGAGAAGCAGAGTTGTAGTTGGTCTTTCGGGCGGAGTTGATTCAAGCGTTGCAGCCTATGTGCTTAAGCAACAAGGGTACGATGTTGTTGGCCTTTTTATGAAGAATTGGCACGATACCACTGGTGTTCTGCACGGCGATTGCCCTTTTGACGATGATTACAACTTTGCGCAAATGGTGGCTCGCAAGCTTAAAATACCATTCCATATGGTTGACTTAAGCGAGCAGTATCGTAAACGGGTTGTTGACTATATGTTTAGCGAGTACTCAGAGGGCCGAACCCCAAACCCCGATGTGCTCTGCAACCGTGAAATAAAATTTGATGAATTTCTGAAAGCAGCGCTCAACCTTAATGCCGACTTTGTTGCTACGGGCCATTACTGCCGTAAAGAAGAGATTAAAAAAGATGGGAAAATTGTTTATAGGCTTTTGGCGGGAACTGATCCTAATAAGGATCAAAGCTACTTTTTATGCCAACTCAGTCAGCAACAACTTGAAAAGGCTCTTTTCCCAATTGGTGATATTACAAAACCAGAGGTTCGCAGAATTGCAACCGAACTGGGTCTTGCCACCGCTCAGCGTAAGGACTCGCAAGGTATCTGCTTTGTTGGCAAAGTCGATCTTCCGGTGTTTCTTCAGCAGCAGCTGAAAGCAAAACAAGGCGATATTATTGAGATTCCTGCATCGCACAAAAGCTATTTAGATAAAAAGTTGGTAGGCAGCTTACCTGAACAGTCGAAGGATTTTGAGTATTCGTCCAATGATGGTAAAAAAGTTGGCACTCACAATGGAGCCCATTTTTTTACTATTGGTCAACGCAAGGGATTGAATGTTGGCGGTACTCCCGAACCACTTTTTGTGATAGGTACCGATGTTGAAAAAAACATTGTTTACGTTGGGCAAGGGCAGTCGCATCCGGGGCTTTTCCGTAAAGCCCTATTTATTCCTAAAAATGATATACACTGGGTACGCCCCGATTTAGCTATGCATTTCGGAGAGGTTCGCGATTACTCCATTAGAATTAGATACAGGCAACCTTTACAAAAGGGTAAACTTTTTTGCGAAGAAGAAGGTTTATACATTACCTTTGAAGAAGCCCAACGAGGAATTACTCCCGGCCAGTTTGCCGCATGGTATAATAACGACGAGCTAGTTGGCTCTGGAGTAATACAATAGAAACAAAAAGGATACAACTATGATAAAAAATCCCGATTGCGAAACCACTCCTACCTTTAGGTATCTTAAGCTACTCCAACGAGGCATTGTACTTTTGCTGCTATTTGTAATGTCGTTAATACTGCTTCTGGCAACATTCAACATTGTGTTCTTTATTATTAAGAATATTGTACAAGAGCCCATGAGCCAGCTAACGGCCAATAACCTAATGGAGCTATTTAGCATCTTTTTGGTGATCCTTATTGGCATTGAGCTTTTAGAAACGGTAAAAGCTTTCCTTATGAAGGAAACTATACAGGTTGAAATTGTTGTTCTGGTAGCAATAATAGCCGTAGCGCGAAAGGTGATAATATGGGAATTTTCCGATTCTAGCCCATCTGAAGTATTTGGTATCTCCGCAATACTGCTAACTCTTGGGGTTACCTATTTCCTAATTCGAAAAACCCGTTTTAAGATTAACCTATCATCGAAAAAGGCACCAATAATTAAAAAGAGCAAGCTACAGAGCGTTGATAAAAACACCTAACCTTTAGGTTTCTGCATAAAGTGAGTAGCCTCAGCGAGGCTATCAACCTTGCCCACATCAAGGGTAAAGCAAGTTGAGGTGTCGAAGCCAAGAATGCTATAATTCGAGCAAAGGCTGAGGTAAACCTCAACAATTGAAAACGATCCCGATTTGGCGATAAGATCAAAGATTAACGGATTTATCACGTGTATTCCCGAGAAGGCCAGCATTTTTGCAACGTTTTCGTTGCTAGGTTTTATCTGCTCGTTGGTTTTTAAATTCTTCCATCCAATAAGCCTTTGGTTTTTGCTAAAGAGAAATTTACGCGATGAATCCCTATTGGCTACTGCCAATGTAGCTAAAGGGTTACTTGCCATATGATAGCGATATAGCTCTTGTAGATTTATATCCGAGATAATATCAACATTATGAACAAGGAAAGGCTCATTGCCACTTAGGAATTGCCTTGCATTAAAAATTCCCCCTCCAGTATCGAGCAGCTGATTTTTTTCATCGGAAATATGAATTGTAGCTCCAAACGCATTGGATTTTAAGTAGCTTATAAGCTGATCGGCAAAATGGTGAACATTAATAACAATTTCAGTAAACCCACTACTAACAAGTTTTTCAATTACATGCGCAATTAGCGGTTTTCCGTTTATCTCAACCAGTGCTTTTGGTTTGTTTGCTGTTAGCTCCTTAAGCCTTGTACCTAAACCCGCAGCAAGTATCATTGCTTTCATTTAGCTACTCGTTATTTTAGTATTGGTTTACAAAGTTTACTCTGCTTATTTGAGCATAGTCCACATTTTTTACATGCATACTTCTTATCGTCCATTTTTGGACTAAACCCATCGCCCTTTTTACACAACTTTTTGCCCATGCTTAGTAATTATCGCTATTAATCTCCCTATGCTTAGTAAAAACTCTTATCTGATCACTCATTTGCTTTACCTGATTTGCAAAACGGTTTGCCATGTATACCGATCGATGCTGGCCACCAGTACATCCGAACGAAACAGACAGATGGTTAAAGCCCCTATCAACATAGGTTACTACCGATTTGCTTACTATATCCCAAACATTTTGGTAAAACCGATTAACTTCGTCATGCCCCTCAAGGTATTCAATAACTGAACTTTCAAGTCCGGTTTTCATTTTGTACTCATTAAGCCTTCCGGGATTTGGTAATGCTCTGCAATCGAAAACAAAACCACCACCATGCTCGGGATGCTCAGTTGGGGAACCCTTTTTGTATGAGAAGCTGTTAATCTCGATGGTTAAACCACTAAACGATTGTGATTGTTCGGTTGATGCCGAATATTTTTGCGCAACACCTTTTAAAGCATCAAAAAGCACAGGCAATTTTAGTATTGATGTATCTATAACGCTTAAAAGATTCTTCAGATTTTCGGCAGCCAAAGGTATACTTTGCAAGAAATGGGCACGCCGTTCAAAAAAACCCCTGTAGCCATATGCGCCCAGCGTTTGTATTACTCTAAATAGAGCAAAAATTGGGAGGTGATGATGCAACTCGGCGCTGTTTACAGGAGTTAAGCTGCTTACCGAATTGAGATACGAGCTAAAAAGCGCTGTTCGAATTTCGTGCGGGAAGTTGGCTCTGGCTTGGTACAAAAACGAAGCAACATCGTAAAGCAAAGGACCTCGCCTACCTCCTTGGTAATCGATAAAAAAGGGCTCGTTATTGAAAACCATAACGTTGCGCGATTGGAAATCGCGGTACTGAAAATAGCCCGTAGGCTGCGATAGCAAAACATTGGCGAATGCCAAAAAGTCGTTATCCAAAGACACCTCGTTAAACGCAACTCCCGAGGGTTTAAGGAAGCAATACTTGAAATAGTTGAAATCCCACAAAATACTCTGCAAATCGAAATCGGATTTGGGATAGCATCTCGAAAAATCGAGATCTTGTGCTCCTTGAACCTGAACTTTTGCAAGATTTTCTAACGTGCGCTTAAGAAGTTGTATGGCATTTTCGGAAGTTGAACTTTCCCAATCGGTTTTAATAACCGTATCGAAAAGGCTTGCGTCACCCAAATCATCTAGCAGGTAAACCTTTTCATCGGCAGCAATACGTAAGATATGAGGGACTTGGATTCCCTTATCCTCAAAATGATTGGTTAAGTAAAAAAATGCTCTATTCTCATCAACATCGGGGTTGAATGCCCCAATAACCGAATTATTGCTATTCGTAAGCCGAAAGTAACGCCTATCGGATCCACCTTGGGCCAACGGTGTTATACTTTTCGGATATTCGTTAAACTCTTCTTTATAAAGAGTTTGCAAAGAAGTATTAATCTGATCAATCATACGCAAAGATAAGTTAAACAGCCTAACCAAACAGGTAAACCAAGGGCACAATAAAAAGAAGCGCGGGGATTAGATTAAGGACATCAATCTTTTTTATACCTAGAATTGTAATCCCCAGCCCTATAAGCAGTATTCCTCCCGTAGCCGTTAATTCACCCACCATAATGCTTGACAACGAATCGCCAAGCCAAGCAGCCAACAGCGTTAATCCTCCTTGATAAAGTAGAAGCGGAACAACCGAAAAAACCACCCCAAGACCTAATGCTGCTGCCAAAGCAATGGACGAAAAACCATCCATTAAACTCTTAATAAGTAGCAATTTAGGCTCTCCACCCAAGCCCTCTTCAATGGCACCTAAAATTGTCATTGAGCCCATACAAAACATTAAAAAGGCCGTTACCATACCTTCGCTAAACTGGCCACCTTTTAGCTTTAACTTTTCTTGAATGCGAACACCCAAATTCTCAATTCGCTCCTGTAACCGAAGAAGCGTCCCGGCCAATGCGCCTAGTATTAGGCTAAAAACAAGCAGCAATGGATTTTCCGTTTTAAGGCTCATTGAAAAACCGAGGAAAAGGGTAAATAGGCCAATGGCCTGAAAAAAAGTTTTGGTAATGCGTTCGGGTAAGCGCGAGCGGAATAATAAACCTAAAATGCCGCCAACAACTACAGCAGCAATATTAATCAAAGTACCTTTAATTATCATATAGCGAGGTTAGTTCTGTTTGATTTTGAAGCTGTTTTTAACAAGAGTAGCATAGCTCTCATAATCGGTATCGGGAATAATGTGCGGAGGCATAGAATTAAAACCATCCGGTAGAGGAATCCCTAATTTTCGCTCAAGGGTAGTAAAGGCGAAATCTGCATTGGAGTGATAAACAACTCGAATGGCATCGCCAAATTCGCTCGGATTAAGCAGCCTTAAGTAGTAGTTCTGCTGTTGAACTTTAGGATTGAATTCGTGGGCCATTTTACCATTTATACCAACTGATGAAACGCTCATGCTTTCGGGGATAACAAAATCAATCATATTCGGTTCTAAATTAGATTTTAGCGTAAACTCAACTTGCTTTTGCTCCTCATCCAACTCAGTAAAAACTATATTTTCAATACTCGGCGAATCAAACTTTACGAAAGGAGCATTACTCATAAGATACGGTTTGTCCTTGTCGGGGTAGAATGATGCTAGCGTACTAACCTCAGCCTGAGTAAAAAACTGCTTGTTCCAATCGTCGGTAATTTGGTTTTTCGATACCCAATACGCTGTGCTATCCACATTGCTAACCGCAAACATCACATTGCTTTGCAAAGGTTTTTCGCTTGATGGCGCTGAGCTAAAATGGGCAATTAGCAGAAACACCATAGTTGCTATTAATCCTATCGATAAAAGCATCTTGTAAAACCTCTGAAGCACTTCGGATAGCAGCGGAATATTATATAGTAAAACCAGCACTAGCATTCCCACACCCGTAATGGGAAGTTTTAATCCGAAAATGTGAAAAATTAGGTATACGTATGGAGAAACGATAAATACTCCAGGTATAGCCCCAAACAATGCGGTAGTATGGTATGCAAAAGGCGAAATGCCTGGCTGATAATCGAAAAGCAAAATAACAGTAAGCGCTAGTATTAGAAAAAACAATGGCACTAGTGTTAGATACGATGCTGTTGGAAGCTTTAAAAGAATAAAACCTGTAACAAGTAACAAGAAAAAAAAGATTGAAGCCATTGCGCTGTGTACGCTTATTTGTCTTAGGATAAAACCGTAAACAAGAACAAACGCAGTAAATGCCATATACATATAAGCATAAAAGTAGTAAGACACATTATAGAATGTGCTCATGTAAAAAACATTGTAATGAGGATACATTGATTTAACCGCGATATTTGCAGCCCATACCAAACCTACGCTTATAGCCAAAGCGAATACCAAACCAATAAAACCTAAAAACACCTGCCCTACTGAAATTTCTCTTCTTCCATATCCAACAGCAAGAAAAATAATGAACAGAACAATGGTTGCCACAAAAATCCAAATATTCCAACCCACAGGGAAGTATACCATTGCAGTACCAAAAACATTGAAGTAAACTAAATCGGCCGACTTTGTACTATCCAAATTCAGATTACCGAAATGCTTGGTAACGCCCATAACGTAGTTTCCCATATGCTGCACGCTTCCCAAATCAAGATTTTCGGGTTTATCGGTAGCGCTATGGTAGTTTACAAAACCTTGCACTAATGCAACGTTAAACCCAGAGAAACCTTGGTTTTTAAAAATGGTAAAATCGGTATCGTTAGGCATTAGCTTGTACACTTCATACATCATTGAACCAGCAAAAGGTCTCTCAACGCCTTTAACGAACTCCTTGATAATCCAACCGTTTTGTGGGCTAACCTCAAAGGCAAGCACAGCGCCAGTATTTCCTCGTGCCTCCAGGTTCAGAACGAGTCCTACTTCTTTAGCCCAAGGGTGCTCATCGGCAAAAGCTTTTGCACCCAACAACCCCACTTCCTCGGCATCTGAAAAAAGAAAGATTATGTCGTTTTTAAGTTTTGGGCCATTTAGAAGCACTTTAGCGGCTTCGAGCATTGAGCCAACTGCAATCCCATCGTCGGCTGCACCAGGTGCAAAAGGTTGAGAATCGTAATGCCCCACAACAAGTATTGCTTTACTGTTAACCTCTCCCCTAATTCGGCCTATAACATTGGTAATATTTCCAAAAATTGGAAATCCTTCGTTGTTGGTGGCTGTGGTAGTTTGTATGTCGACTTCAGCCCCTAACCCTTCAAGTTCGGATGCAATGTAAGTGCATACGCTATCGTGAAATGCACTGCCAACCATGTGCGGTTTTTGAGCGAATGAACGAATATGCTCAAATGCTCGTTCGGCTGAGAACTCATGTGGCGCAATATTTTTCCCAAAAGGTTTGCCTGGCGAAGTGACCAATACCGCGCTTAGGGCAAATAAAAAAAGGAGTATGGCAAATGCTAGCGATACGAGTTTTACCTTGCGTTTGCTTTTCGCTGATCTCATAAGGCGTATATTTGGTTAGGGTAGTCAAATATACGAAATAAAAGTTTGTAAATTTGAAAGGTTGAACCATTTACATATCTGAGAAAATGAACAAACCTGAATATGCCCTCTCGCTTTTCAACAATGGGTATAGCTGTGCCCAATCAATACTAGTTGCATTTGCCCAAGAGGCAGGCATTAACAATGAAATTGCATTTAGAATTGCAGCGGGACTAGGCGGAGGAATTGGCCGAACGCAAAATATTTGCGGAGCAATTAATGCTGGGGCAATAGTTATTGGGATGAAATTGGGCCGCTTTAAACCAAACGATAGTGAGGCAAAAGATGATGTGGCTCAGATTGTTGGCAAGTTTGTTAGCGAATGCCGAGACGAGTTAGGCTCAACACAATGTTTTGAACTTGTGAAAGTTGACCTAAATAAACCTGAGCAAAAAAAACAGGCTGCTGAAAGCGGCCATTTAGCCAAAGTATGTAATAATGCTGTTTATAAAACGGCAACCATTCTTGAAAAGTACCTTAACAAAAGCCGTTAATTCTAACTTGAATTACTCGTTAGGGATTACTGTGCTTGCTCTGGAAACCGAATAGGCTGCAAAATACCCAACTGCTCCGTTGGTCAAGTTTGTTCGGGGATTGGCAGGCGGACCACTAAAAAGAGGAACCGATGGACGAGCCGAAACTTGAGCCTCAATTAGATACTTGTAGTAGTCCTGTGTTATTCCACAAAACTCAACGGTAATTGAATCACCAGGTAAAAAGGTGTCTTCCGATTCACCATCGACGAAGTAAACCGAAATGCCATTGGTGTAGTTCCCGTTAAAAAATGCATCATCGGTATACTGAATATCAAGCAATGAATCGGAATGCAAAGTTCCATTTTGGTATACCAAAAACTTATAGTAATCTTCGGTATCGGGTGGATCCTGAGCGTAAACATTAACCAGCCAAGCATCCCAAATGCTTTGGTAAACCACTTTAACCGAATCGGGCGATGCCACTGGTTTTAATTCCGATACAGCCTGATAGCTAGTCAGATTACCATCGTTAAGCAAATCAACCTCTTCAACATGCAAAGTATACACTTTGCCTACTTCACCAAAAACACTATTAGCGGTAAAGTACAAACCAGGGTTATCAGCATCTTCGGTAAGCATAAATACGTTTTCACCATCGGTTATTGAAACAACGGCATTGGAAACTGCCGAAGGAGGTACGTTCTGATAATAATCGCCCGTTCGAGTAACCGAAACCCAATGCGCCGCAGTATCGGTTGTAAACTCACCGTAAACAACGCATCGTATATAGGTGCTATCTAAATCAATATCAATACGCTCGGTGCACGACACTATTAAAAGTGACATTGCAATAATTGTAAGCGATAACTTTTTATATGCTTTGAATGGTATTGTAAGCATCATACTAAAATTTAAAGTTATAGGTAATTGCCGGAACGATTGAGAAGAGGTAAGTTTTCTCGGCGTACGTAATACTCGGGTTGTTGCTATCCTGAACAAAGTTTATGGTCCACGCGTTTTTCCGATTGTAAGCATTGTAAACGGAAAGATTCCACTCGCCCTGCCATTTACGATTGCTCTTTGCCCTTGGCCTATACGACAGGGCTAGGTCGAGCCTATGGTAATCGGGGTATCGATAAGCGTTACGCTCGGTGTAAAGCGGAATAATAGTTCCGAGAATTTCATAACGACCCGCAGGAAAAGTTGCTGGAATACCCGTAGCGTAAACCCAGTTTGCTGAAAGAGTTAATTTTGGACTAACCTCGTAGTTAAAAACAACCGATATATCGTGAGGTTTATCGTAGGGAGCAGGATAAGGATTTCCATTATTAATATCAT